>BNJU01002837.1_pt1 | contig 85607 bp, 112 predicted proteins | sample 8539281 | NCBI WGS metagenome assembly BNJU01 (sample SAMD00202456, study PRJDB9452) | human saliva metagenome | isolation source: human saliva | place: Japan
CGCCATCTGACGACTTGATTATAATAACATGTGAGCAATTTCATGTCAACACATTTTATAATCTTTTTTTGAAGTTCTTTCGAACTTCAAAGTGTATTTCTACACTCATTAAGAAACAGTCGCTCGAACGACTGTATGGATATTATAGTATAACCAAAAAATAATGGCAACCCCCAATTCTCAACTTCACACAACTTTCATTGCACATTCATTTTTCAACCTAAAAACTAAAGATTGATTTTATACAACCTATTTTGTATAATGTAGCTGTAATATAGACTCTTTCACTTATGTAGTTATATAGTTATATACCATTTAATACTATATTTTAATTTTGAATTAGCGCTATATTTCAATTTAGTCTTTTATTATAGTAGTTATAATTAATATTATAATAATGTGTAAGGAGATTGAGTATGAAATTATCCAAACGTTTATTATCCAAAACAGTTGCTATTGCTGCGGTATGTGCAACTATGGCCACTGCAGCCTTCGCTGCACCACAAGGTACATTTGATACCTCTGAAATTCAAATTACAGGCGAAGCCTCTCGTTCTGTAGCACCTAACTATGCGATTTTAACACTTGGTATTACTAGTGAAAACACTAATATCAATGCTGCAAAATCCAATAACGATCGCATCATGAGTGATTTAATCAGCAAGTTAGGTCATTTAGGTATCGACAAAAAAGATATTTACACATCTAATATTTCTATTAACCCTACAAGTGATTATCAAGATGGCAAACGAATCAACACTGGTTATAGTGTAGCAAATCGTGTGACTGTAAAAATCAACAATCTCGATAATGTAGGAAAGGCTGTTGACGCTGCTGTTAGCGCTGGCGCCAACGATATCAACAACCTTTCATTCCAAAATGATGTATCTCAACAACTATCTGATTCTTTAACTACCGAAGCAATTCAAGACGGTCGTCATAAAGCTGAGGTTATTGCTGCAGCCCTTGGTCGTACTTTAGGCCCTGTAAAAACTGTTTCTATCAGCACACCACAAACAAGTTCTATGGACTCTGGTTCCTATCGTAACGCCTTAATGTTAAAAGCGTCTCTCGAAACTGCTACTCCTGTTGAAAAAGGATCATTAGTAGTTTCTCAAGACGCTAATATTACTTATTATTTACAATAGAATTTTCTGGTACCACACCTTCGTGGACCGCTACAATGCCGCCTGTCAATTCATGATAGGTGGCATTTTCATATCCTAAAGATTTCCAGATTTCAAGAATCTCACTTTGATGAGGATATCTGCGTAAGGATTCTGGCAACCATGCATAAGAAGAATTATCCTTACTTAACTTACCTAAAATAGGTAATATATAGGAGAAGTAGAAATTATATAACTGTTTAAAACCAAACATGCTTGGCTTTGCGAGTTCTAACACAACTACTTTCCCACCTGGCTTTACAACACGTTGCATTTCAGATAACACTCGTTTAATATCTGGCACATTACGCATTGCAAATCCGCTCATAGCAGCATCAAATGTGTTATCTGCATATGGTAATGCCATCGCATCACCTTGAACAAGATTAACTTGATCTATTAAACCAGCATCTTCAATGCGTACACGACCTTGATCAAGCATCTCACTATTAAAGTCCAAAGCCTCCACCCTTAATGTTGGTTCTTGACGTAACGCTTCCTTTGTAAACACACAAGTGCCACAAGCTACATCAAGTATACGTTGATTTGGACCTATATTCATTGCTTTTACAGAAAATTTGCGCCAGTAATAATCCTGTCCAAAACTCAAGACTGTATTCATCAAATCATAATTCTTAGCAATATTAGAGAATACACCTTGCACAAATTCTTCTTTATCTGCATATGTTTTAAATTCTTTCGTATTCATTATGGTCCTTTCACTAATCAAGAACTATATTCAAACTCTTTACTCGCATAGTATATCATACTATGCCCCCCTATCAAAAGAATCCTATTATATATACTATATATAGTAATTATGTAATAAGCACATATTTAGTTAAAAACCATATATTCACTACGATTAAAATTAGTATATTACAAAAATAAACATCGTTATCAATCACAGTAGATCTAATTTAACTATATATAAATGACTATGATATTATCTATTGCCACCATCCTGTGTTCGTTGTATAATGACATATGTCCATGACGAAAAGATATCTTTTCCATGGTCTTTTTATTAGTTTTTTATTAAGTATTGGAGTGTACTATGAATCGATTTGTAAAAACAATCAATAGAGTCAGTCTAATCCAACAAATTATCATAGGTTTGATTATTGGTATTTTTGACAGCTCTATATGTGCCAGATGTGGCAAATGAATTAGCTTTATTAGGCGTTCTCTTCGTTGGTGCTTTTAAAAGGGATTGCACCAATCCTCGTATTTCTTTCCTTGTGATTGCAGCCATCAGTAAACACCGTTCTGGTCAAAAAAACAGGGATGGGCTCTGTAATCACATTATATTTATTAGGTACATTCCTTTCTGCAGCGCTTGCTGTAGTCGTAAGCTTTATGTTCCCTACTACATTACACCTTGCAGCTAGTGCAGCTGATGCAGCTCCACCACAAGGTATCGTAGAGGTAATGAAAACACTTTTAAAAAATATTGTTGATAACCCTGTGAAAGCCTTAATGACGGCTAACTATATCGGCATTTTAGGTTGGGCTCTTATCATTGGTGGCGCTTTACGCCATGCGCCAATGAATACTAAGGAAGTAATGGAGTCTATCGCTCAAGCTATTACAACTGTAGTAGGTTGGATTATCCGCTTTGCTCCTCTTGGTATCATGGGTCTCGTAGCTGACTCTATCGCTACTAACGGTATCGAAGCGTTAATTGGTTATTTCCAATTACTCGTATTACTACTTGGTTCTATGATTTTCGTAGCATTAGTAGTAAACCCACTTCTATCTTTTGTATATCTTCGCCGTAATCCATATCCATTGGTTTTCAAATGTTTACGTGAATCTGCAATCTATGCGTTCTTTACTCGTAGCTCTGCTGCAAACATCCCTGTTAACCTCGATTTAGCGAAACGTTTAAAACTTAACCCTGATATGTATTCCGTATCCATTCCATTGGGTGCAACAATCAACATGGGTGGTGCAGCGATCACAATTACAATCATGACATTAGCTGCTGCCCATACACTTGGAATCGTTGTAGATATCCCTACAGCAATTCTCTTATCTGTTATTGCTACTATCGGTGCTTGTGGTGCTTCTGGCGTTGCTGGTGGTTCCCTACTTCTAATTCCTCTTGCTTGTTCTCTATTTGGTATCTCCAATGACATCGCAATGCAAGTTGTAGGTGTAGGCTTCATCATTGGCGTTTTACAAGACTCCACTGAAACAGCACTTAACTCCAGTACAGATATTCTCTTCACTGCTACTGCAGATTATGCGAAACGTGGCTATCACGAAAACTGGAATTAAATATAATTTTATAATCATACCAAAGACGGTCCTTCGGGACCGTTTTTTTGTATTAAAAGGTCCATAATTACTAGATTACTATACGACTTATAAATGTATTCATTGTATAATATAAAGAACATACTTTATAAATCAACATAGGTATCAATATTAATCATATACGTTTATATTAATTACAATCGCCTATATTGATTTTTCTTCAATATAGTTGTTATAATGGAGTTAATAATAACGACTATTAACAGATAGCAATAGAAAGGAATCAACATGAAACAATACGATATTATTGTGGTTGGTACAGGTGGTGCAACCATCGTAGCTGACGCTGCAGCTAAAAAAAAGGCCTTAAAAGTGGCCATCATAGAAAAAAAGGTAAATTCGGTGGCACATGCCTAAACTCGCGGTTGTATTCCTACGAAAGGTAATGGTTACAGCAGCTAATGCCATTCAAGAGGTAGAAGAGTTCAAAAAAATAGGCGTCAATGTTGGCGATGCAACAATGGATTGGGACACTGTAGCTAAACGTACATGGCATATGATTGACAAGAATGCAGGCATCTATGATTACTATAACGCTTATGACAACGTAGATGTATATCGCGGTGCTGCAAGCTTTGTGTCCGATAAGGTTATGAACATCCACCTTAACGATGGCTCTGGTATCGTAGAAATCACAGCTCCAACAATTATTCTAGGTACTGGTGGTTATAGTAATATACCAAATGTACCTGGTCTAAAAGAGGCAGGTTTCCTTTCTAGTGAAAGTTTATTTGGCGATAAGTTCCCGAAACAACCGTACAAATCCCTTGCTGTACTCGGTGCAGGCCCTATCGGCGTAGAATTCGGTCACGTATTTGATGCAGCTGGTACTGAAGTTACCATCATTCAACATAATGTGCGTTTGGTACCTAAAGAAGACGAAGAGATGTCCGAACATCTTCTTCAAAACTACCGAGCTCGTGGTATTAATGTAATCTTAAACCAAGACACTGTTGAAATCCGTCAAGAAGATGGTCTTAAAGTAGTAGTCACTAAAGATCGTAGCACTGGTGAAGTTACAGAAACTAAGGTAGAAGAAATCCTCGTAGCAGCTGGCATTCGTCCTGCTGTAGAAGAGCTCCACCTCGAAATACAGGTATTGAAACATGGCCAAAGGGCTGGATTAAAACAAACGAGTTCCTCGAAACATCTGTTGATGGCATCTATGCCTTAGGCGATGTAAATGGTGAACCAGCATTTCGTCATCGTGCGAACTATGAAGCTGATATTATTGCCCACAATCTATACTTTGCTAAAAACGAAGAAGATTTCCGTTGGGCACGTTATGATACATTGCCAAAGGTTACCTTCTCCTACCCTGAAATTGGTAGCGTAGGTCTTACTGAAGCAGAAGCTATCAAAGCTGGTTATAATGTAGGTGTAGGCAAAAATTACTACTCCTCCACAGCTAAAGGCTATGCAATGGGTATTAACCCTGGTGATGTAAATGACGGCTTTGTTAAAATCGTGGTAGACAAAGATACTAATCATATCCTTGGTATGCACGTAACAGGTCCTCAAGCGTCTATCCTCTTCCAACCATATGTAAACCTTATGAACAGTGGTGTAACTCCATTAACAGCAATTAATGAAGAAATCGCTTCTGAACGTACTAAACGCCTACGTGAAAAAGGTATTACTCGTGAAATGGATCCTAAATCCGTTATCACTGTAGGTGAAACTATGAGCCCACATCCGTCCTTAATCGAGGTTATTATGTGGACACAAGCATACTACGAACACCGTTGGCAATAATAAATATATAACCATTATATAAATAAAAGAGCTGAAGATTTTATCTTCAGCTCTTTATTTATAATATCGCTAAATAGATTAACGACCCATATCAATGGTGTTATCCCAAATAATATTTGTTTTTACGACCGTCGAAACCTCGATCTGGTTCAGGAGGTAATTTACTAGATTTAGATTGACCTACATAAGCCCCTGTTTCAGCATCTACAGTAACTACAGTCTTTTTTTACCATCTTGATGCATTGTCATATAGTATAGAATCTTGCCTTCATGAGCTTCAATTTTTCCAGCCTTTTACGACTGCATCAGCACCAAGTTGTTGTTTTTGCAACGCGCTCAGCTTGAGCTGCTTCGATGACTTTATCTTTATTAAAGATTTCACCGATAACTTTCTTAGGTTTGCCACCTTCATCCATATCAGAAGTATTACCAGTGATAACGTCGATTTTCATCTTATATTGATGATATTTACTATAGCCTACTACTTTGTAAACCATAGTTCAAATCATTAGAGTTAAGCTCTACAGAATGAAGTGCTGCATTAGGAAAACGGTTTTTGGAAAAATAGTACCAATTTTACTCATAGTCATAACCATGGATTCCCCTGGTGCACGTTGTACAGAAATATCAGTACTTGTTTCTGGTTTTTGTTTTTACGTGCATCTGCCACACTAGGTGTAGCAACGGACAATACGCCAACTGCCAATACACCAGTTAATGCCATAGAAATCAACTTTTTATTCATTACATATCCTCCTACTATATACAATGCTTTCACCTATGGTAAAAGCCATCCGTATACTAGAATTATTATAATTTCGTGCTATATGCAACAGCACACAAAACATACATAAATAGATATATTATTTAGACAATATACTATAAACCTTCATTCGATGCAAGTCGATCGTTTACATCAGTCATAAGCAATTTGTAACATGTTGCCACCAAAGGTACGCCAATCAACATGCCAGTAACCCCCATTAAACTACCACCTACGATAACGGCTGCAAATACCCACAAACCAGGTAAACCAACGGAATTACCTACAATCTTAGGATAAATAAAGTTACTTTCAATTTGATGAAGTACCTCTAAGATAATCACATAGATTAATGCATCCATAGGACTAACAGTGAGCAAGATAACTGCGCCTATAACGCCCCCTACATAAATACCTAGCAATGGAATTAATGCAGTAAGGCCAATAACACAGGCAATCGTAGTGGCATATTCAATATTAAATGCCCATAGTGAAATACCAACCATAATGCCTAAAATCAAGGCATCTATGAACTGGCCTACAAAGAAGTTACTAAAAGTTTGAACAGCTACGCGTGTGACATAACTAACACGGTTAACCCACTCATCAGATGCATAGGCTTTTAGGATTCGTTTACCTTGCATCATAAGTCGCTCTTTATCGAGCAACATATAAATGGCAAAGATTAAACCTAAACCTATATTCAAAGTCCAAGATAAGGCTGTCCCCATCGCATTAACTAGGTATGTACCACCCTTTGTGCCCCACTCGCGAGTATATTTAACAATACTTTCACCACTCAAGGTATCCATAAGTGTTTGATTGGAGGCCATTGGAATGGTTTCTGTAAGGTGTTGCATCCATGTTTGGAAATCTGTATACAACTGCGGCGAAGAAGATACGATAATCGACATGGAATGAATCAATTGTGGAATCGCCATGCGAGCAATGAAATACACGATAGCACTGATAGTAACAAAGGATAATACAAGACTTAAAGGTCGTCTAATTTTATCTTTCCAACCAGTTTTACTCTTAGGCCACAGCCAGCGTTCATAACGCACAACGAGAATATCGAGGACAAATGCGATACAAGCACCTACTATAAGTGGAACAAAAGCAGTAATAATGGCATCAATAGCATTGGCTATATCGCTAATACGGAGCGCCATCATGATCATAACGCCAGCCAATATAATGGCCCCTATAAGCGGTTTGTAATATTTAAATCGTTTCATATATAACCTACTTTACTATACTCACAATGCATACATTACCAAAACTTAATGAACATTGTATGACCTACGATTGTATGCAAGTTTAGTATAACACAAAAGTCCACCTTATCACATGCTCGGTCCCCCGATGAACACGAGAGCATGATAGAAGGTGGACTTATTATATGTCTAATCTAAATTAGATTGAAGATTAGCGGTGAATGTAAACGTCTACACGACGGTTTTCAGCTTTACCTGCTGCAGTAGAGTTAGTTGCCACTGGTTTAGTGTCGCCATTAGCGATACCGATGAAACGATCAGCAGATACGCCGTTGTTTACTAAGTATTGAGCTACGTATTGTACGCGGCGTTCGGACAAGCCAACATTGTATTGAGGAGTTGCATCAGTATCAGCATTACCCAACAATTTGATTTGATCTTGAGAGTATTGGTTAGCAGCGTTTACAGCAGCTGTCAAGTTTGGATATTGGTCTGCACGAGCTACATCTTGGTCGGAATCGAAGTAGATAGATTGTACATAGTAATCCAATTTAGGAGTTTTGTATACAGGAGCTTCTACTACAGGAGCTGGAGCTGGAGTGTATACAGGAGCTGGAGCTGGAGTTGCTACAGGAGCTACTGTTTTGTGACCACCAAAACGGTAGGACAAGCCAACTACAGGACCTTGGAAGGAGATATTTTCATTATCTGCATGTTTTGTGTTGATATAACGGTAACCAGCGTTGATATCCAAGTCTTCGTTCACTTTGTAGCCTAAACCAGCTTCCCAAGTGGAAGTTTTCTTAGTACCTACACCAGCTTTACCATAAACTTCTACTTTAGAGCCAAGGTTAGCTTTACCAATTACACCTGCTTGTGCAATGTTGTTAGCTTTAGCGAAGTCATCGCCAGAAATATGAGCATAGCCACCATATACAGCGAAGTTTTTGTTCAAGGATTGAACCAAGTTTACTTCGTGCATTTTGTCGCTATAGCCAATGCCACCCAATTTGTCGTTCAAACCATGGTAAGCATATTGAATAGCAGTTTTGTCAGACAAAGCGTATGTCAAACCACCATCAAAGTTCCATTTTGCATCAGCATTGAAATGTTCAGTTTTTGCTTTAGAATGAGCTGCACCAAGATCAACTTGGAATTCGCCTTTGTTGAATTGAGTTTGTGGAGTTGCGCCAGCTACGGATACGCCTACAGCAGCAACTGCCAATAAAGCTAATAATTTTTTGTTCATTATAATTCCCTCCAAAAATAGCCCATAACAATACACAGGGCCTTGGTAATAATATACTTTCATTTTACACAACTTTTCGATAAATTTCAATATCTTTTATGAATTTACCATGAGAATTTCGAAATATATCTATATGTAGATGTTATATATTTTAACTTCATAACCACTACTATCGTTATATTCTAGGAATATACTATGTCTAATCATATGATAGATAAATTTATGCTTTATCCTTTTTAAGATATATCTTAGATTTATATTAAAAGTATCTTTAAGATTAACAGGATAAAGGAAAACGCCTACAGTATATAATGTAGGCGTTTCCTTTTAAATTAGTTTTATATTAAATTAGTCTTCTTTTACAGAGAACCATGCACGATGGAATACGGCTGCAATCGCACCACCTACTAAAGGAGCAACGATGAAGAGCCATACGCCGATGGATACCTTCATGAACTCAAAAGGCATGCGTTCCCTCTCTTAAGGGTATTCATGTTACTCTCATTAGTATAAATATTTTTCTAAATTATATCAACGACTTTTTTTCGATATAATTTTACAAAATATTATTCTGTATCCCCTAATTATATATCATGACGTTTCTCACACATTAAATTCTATAGAATATGCTATACTGTTATTATATTTTTGTAGAAATTACTATTGTATGTGCAGTTATAGAAGTATGTACAGTTATATAGAAGTATATATAGTTATAAGGAGCTATATAGGAGGAACCATGAGTAAAACAGCTTATATTGTACGTCATATTAACTTTGAAAATGCCGGTATTTTAGAGTCCGTCTTAATAGATCGAGGATTTGAGCTAACATACATTGAAGCGCCCCTTGTCAACTTTGAACACTATGATGCGACAGAAGCTGATTTAGTCATCGTCTGTGGAGCCCCTATTGGCGCATATGACGAACAGCTCTACCCATTCTTAACTGATGAAATCAAATTTATTACAGATCGTATAAATAGTAAAAAGCCATTACTTGGCATCTGTTTAGGTGCCCAACTCATATCCCGTATTATGGGAGGTCACGTAGGTCCTATGAAGCATGGGAAAAAAGAAATTGGCTTTGGTCCGTTAGAATATACTCCTGAAGGCGCCTCCTCCCCATTGGCATTACTAGGCAATGTACCGGTTCTTCACTGGCATGGCGATGAATTTGAAATCCCTAAAGGTGCTGTGAGACTTGCTAAAACAGAACTATGCAAAAATCAAGCATTCTCCGTAGGCACTCACATTCTAGGCCTTCAATTTCATATGGAGGCTGATCCTGCATTCATTGAAAGTTGGCTTGTGGGCCATTGTGCAGAGCTTTCTAACGCAGGTATCGATATTTCTAGACTCAGAGAAGAGGCTTAGCAGTTACGCCAAGAATTACCAGCTGCAGGAAAAGCAGCATGTATTGCTTGGCTTGAACAAAACCATTTATAAAAGTAAAAACCGCCTTAGTAAAACTAAGGCGGTTTTTACTTGTTTCTTATATATATCCCTTTACATATATACACGAAATCATGGATTTTCAGGTCCGATAACACATTCCCCAATGTGTCATTTTTTTCCACATTTGCTATTGTACATCAAACAAATTGAATAGGCAAGAAGTTTTTTTCATAAACTTTTCATAAATTATTCTATTTTTTTCAATATAGCTAGTAATCCCTAAATAAAACTTTGTAGATTTCTATCTATATCAAAGCTATATATCGAATAATTTAAACTTTAGATTTTTATATGAAAATTCATCGCATAAATGATATTCAAAATTAATATTTTTGAATACTAATCAGTAAGATTAAACAATTTTATGCTGCCATGTACCTCGAACAAATCGGAAATAGGAACAACATAATCGTAAAGACTGATCGAAAGCACAACGATAACCATGCGCCTAAAAAGGCCTAAGCCAAATGTAATACACAACAGATACGTAATAATAGGTCGTATAATAGCTACACTAATAAGGGAGTATTTCATAATATAATATGTATCCCCTGCTCCTTTTAGTACACCGGAGTATACTTGCTGTAAAGCTTGAGGAAAGGCCGCAATGGCCATAAGCCCCATTAAGGCACCAGCTAACGTAACGACTTCACTTTCACGTGTATATAACTGTACCAATAAATCACCAGGGCCAATAAATATCAAAGCACTTATAAGGCCCACGACCAGTCCGATTCGGGCACCGATTTTACCATAAACACGTGCAATATCTGGTCGTTTATGCCCGAGATTTTGCCCCGTATGAGAGGCCCCTGCAAAGCCAAGTCCCATAGCAAAATAATAGAATATATCCATCAAATTCATACACACATAGTGTGCTGCTAATGGTACCGCCCCTAAGGATGCAACGATCATTGTGTACGTATACATACCAAATCGTTCAAAAAACTGTTCCCCTAATGAGCTACCGCCTACGTGGAACATAGTATGCAAAACGGTTCGTTCAAACTTCCACTTTGAAGGATGTCGCAAGGTTAATCCCGTTGTAGTATGTTGTGAAATCGTACGCAGTAATAATAGAGCAATAACGGCACTACTAATCAGTGTCGAAACACCGGCGCCCATGACACCGAGTTCAGGAAAGAAACCAATACCATAAATCAAGAAGAAGTTCATTATAGTATTTAAAATATTACCTACTACATTGGACTTAAAAATAACCTTAGTATTGCCATACCCAATAAGGGCAGCCCCTACAATTTGACTAAAGGATTGGAATATTAGACTAATGACAATAAAACGACCATACCAGACAGCCGTTTCTATATAACCGTCTTCAGCACCTGTAAAGCGTAAGATATGCTCTAAATTAAAGAAACATATTGCCAATAAAGGTACATAAATCAAGAAATTCAAGAGTATGGATTGCTTAAGAACGGCATTCATACCATCAACTTCACTTTCACCGTGGCGGCGAGCTATAATAGCCGTTACAGCAATCGACAAGGCACGACAGAATATGAGCATCACCATCTCTGGCTGCCCCATAATACCAACTGAGGCAAGTGCGGAGGCACCGAGGGCCCCTACCATGGCTAAATCAATAGCTGTCATAAACTGCAGCATCAAACCTTGTAATGTAGCAGGCCAAGCTATTTTCAAATAATTGCTATACATCTGCTTTGTTGTACCTACAGGACCTAATCGTTCTGTAGCGGGCAACATAGCATCAATGGATAACCATCGTTGTATGCGGTCTAACATAGTAACTCCTATTCATGCAAGATCGTATAAGATTGAGCTATCTATTAGCTCAATATCTTCTGTATTATATCACAATAATATATGAAAAGTCATTCATATATAATAATTTTATTTAATAATCTATATCAAAATCACAAAAGAACCTCTTATAATATCTGAATATACCCTACCAGGTATCCCAACATATAAGAGGTTCTTTTAATTTTAGAAAATATTATATCAGTCTATTATTAGAGATTAATTATCAATTATCAACCTTTGGATGCCAACAATTGACTAACTGCTGCACGCAAGTCTTCTAAACCTTGTTTAGTTTCAGCTAGTTCTTGACGTTGACGCTCATTTTCAGCTTCCAACGTATTGAGACGAGCCGCTTGATCTGCAATAACAGTTTTTTGTTCACTATTTTCTTTTTTGAGACTAGATACTTCATCTTGCATTACATACACAGAGCTAATAGGGCCTGCTTTGTAACGATCAGGAATATTTTTCTTTTCTGGGCTAGAGCCAAATTTGTGAGTTACACCTGCATTGACCATGTTGCGGTTCGCACCAAGAGATACACCAACGTTGAACATTGTATCTTCATTTGTATAATGTGCAAGACCTAAGGCCGCTGCTGTTTCACCGCGATAGTTACCAACACCAGCCATCACTTGAGTTGGTTCCAATGGGTCATATTGAATTGGTTTCAACGCTGCCATTGCGGCTGCATGCGCACCTACGCGTTGTACCTCACCTGCTACTTGACCAATAGCATCGCCGATTCTAGCATTAGATGCTTTCAACTGACTAACATTAACTGCATCAGTATCATCAGAACCAGGTGCTACACCTTTAATTTGATTGTTACCATTATTAAGGCCATCCTTAGTCAAGGATACAGGACCTGCATTAGGATTGTTAGGATTTGCACTGCCTGGTGTAATTGTTATGCCATTACCATCTGTGACAGTTGTGTTACCTGCTGCATCTTTAAATGTAGCAGACTTCATATCCTTCAATTCAGGATTTACTGCATAACTAATTGTTTTACCTGCTTGGCTAACCATCATATTATTGCCCGCTTTGAAAGTAACTGTTTCATCAGTTTTTACTTTTTCAGCTGTTGCAGTTGGTGTGCTGTTAATACCAGAGCCTTCTGTACCAATAGTTGCATTCCATCCAGCATTTTCAACGGCGGATTTAACTTGATCTTCCGTTGCAGCACGGCCAGATGCAATATTGTTTGGATCCCAAGTTTTGTTAGTTAATCCTGTAACAACACCATCTTTGCCATTTACTGCAACAGGATTATTACCACCTGTAGTAATGATGCCATCTTTACCATCGATACCTACAGTACCAATTGTAGCCTTGCCATCCTTACCATCAAGAGCAATCTTATCGCCAGCTTTTACAGAACCATTTTTGCCATCGATAGCAACTGCATTAGCACCATCACCAGCTTTAATAGTACCATTTGTACCATCTACAGTAACTGCCTTAGTTGGATCTGTACCCAATGTAACCTTATCATTCAACTTGTTATCGTAAATGATATGTCCATCAGCGGCAGTTGTTTTAGTCAATACAATATTTCCTGTAGTACTACCAGCACTTTCACCACCATTAGCAGTCAATTCTGTTTTAGACGCCTTAGACTTAGCCTCTAATTGACGTACATTGACAGCATCGGTATCATTTGTGCCATCTGCAACATTAACAATTTTGTTATTGCCATTGTCTAGACCGTTACCAGTCAAGGACACATTATCTTTACCTGCAGTAGTAATAGTTACACCATCTTTAGTAAGAGCTGTGTTATTACCATTGCCATCATCGATAACTGTACTATCTGCTGTAGAAGTATTTGTTTTTGTACCATCCGTAATCTTAGTACCATCTGCAGTTGTTGCTGTAGACTTAGTACCATCTGCTACTGTATTACCAGCTGCAGTAGATGTATTGGTTTTAGTACCCGCAGTTTGTGTAATGGAATCACCATTGATAACCGTTGTGTTATTACCAGTACCATTGAAGCTTGCAGAGTTCATGTTCACAAGGTCTTTATTCAAAGAATATGTGAAGTCACGCCCATTTTGGTTGATTGTGATATTTTCACCAGCAATCATAGTAACCTTTGCGTCTTTACCTACTTTGGCATCTGATTTAGTACCAGTTTGTTTACCAGATGTAGCAGCATCCTTATCTGCTGTAATTTGCCATGTTTGGTTAGCTGCAGCATCAGCTACTACTTTCAATTGATCCTCGGTAGCAGCACGGCCAGAAACAGCATTACCATCCCAAGTCGTATTACCGAGACCTGTTACATGGTTATTTGTACCATCTACTGTAACGCCACCAATATTAGCAGCTTTACCTGTAATAGTACCAGTAGTGCCATCTAACGTTACCGCCTTATTACCACCTGTTGTAATTGTATTATTTACACCATCAATAGCTGCACTACCAATAGTAGCCTTACCAGCTGTACCATCAATAACAATGGCATTAGCGCCAGTACCAAATGTCAATGTATCATTAAGTTTTACATTGTAAATTGTATGACCATCTGCAGCCGTTGTAGACGTTAATTTTACATTGCCAGTTGTTGCGTTAGCCGCTTCATCATCATTAGCAGTAATTTCTGTTTTAGATGCTTTTTTAGCTGCATTAATCGCATCTGCTACATTCTTAGCTGTTGCCACACCATCAGTAGCAGGAGCCTGTAACAGTGCCATCTGTGCCAGCTGTAATAGATGCTGTTTTTTTACGTCATATTTAACAACGCCTGCATCATCGATAGTAGCAGATGTTAACGTACCATCTTTTAAAGTTCAAGCCATCTGCCAAGGATACTTGTTTAGCTAGTACCATCATTTGCTTTTATAAGACAATTTAGTCTTAGTTGCAACTTTAGTACCATCAATCGTTACTTTGTAATCCTTAGTTGTACCATCTGCACTTGGTGTACGCTGTAACAGTCAACGGATTATCCGCATCAGTTGTATCAGTACTCACTGTAACTGCACTGACAGCAGATTTCTTAACCTCTGCTTCGGATACTTTAACAGTCAAGTTTTTACCATCTGCATCAGTTGTTACGTATTTACCGTCGCCTTTGATGCCCAATGTATCATCTTTAAGATTTACTACACCGGCAGATGTATTCGTATCGCCAGCAAATTTCAAGTTAATAGCATCAGTGCTTGCTTTAGCAGCCTTGTTGATAGCATCTGCTACATTTTTAGCTGTTGCTAAGCCATCATCACCTGTTACAGATGCGGCACCTGTAGTGGCATTGCTATCGATAGTAGCACGTTTTGTAGACACCTCTACAGTATCACCATTCATCTTCGTAGAAATGAAATCACCAGTAGCACCTTTTACATTAAATGCTACATCACCATCTTTTAAAGATTGGCTAGAGGTTGTGCCACTATCTGCACCAAGGGACACTTTACGGCTCACAGCCGCTGCAGCATCATTGATCTTGGTCTTAGTATCATCGTTAATATCAAACGTTACCTTGCCATCATTATCTACAGTAGCTTTAGTCATAGTGCCGTCAACAAAGTCTAAGCCTTTAGACAATTTAACAGACTTAGCATCTGTATCTGCCGCACTATTAGCACGGTATGTTAAAGTTTGGCTTGCTACAGTATCTTTCAACTGTTTTACATTTACCGCATCAGTATCATCTGTACCTTCAGCAACCTCTTTAATTTTGTTGCCACCAGCATTGATTTCATCAAGGGTAAATTGGATTGTTTTACCTGCTGCATTTTGGAATGCCATACCTTTAGCACTACCTTCAGCATTATTGCCATCTTCATCACTAAACATGAGATTTCTAGATGTCAAGAGCACTGCTATTAGGCCCCGGATTGCAAAGATAGCGAACCAACATTTAAATAAGTATTTGCTGTATTCGGTTGATCTTCATCAATACCATTATTGATTTTCTAAACCATCACGATCAATTTTTGTGTAATTACCTTCACCTGGAGATGTAAATGTACCACTAGAATTTACATGCATCGAAACTTTGATTGTCTCACCCAGACCATTTTTCAAAAGGAAATAGTGTTTCATTTTCTTAAGGTCTTTATTTAATGTGGTAGCGATATTTTTTTGCCAGTTTGAGTAACTGTAATATTGTTACCACCAGTAAAGTCTACAGTATCTCCACCGGCTACAGTTGTCGGTGTATTACCATTAGCAGATAGTTTCCATGCTGCACCATCTTTAGCTTGGCTAGCCGCTTTGTTAATAGCATCGGCCACGTTCTTAGCAGTTGCTAAGCCATCATCACCGGTAACAGAAGCAGTACCTGCAGCATCGCTGTTGATAGTAGCACGTTTTGTAGATACCTCTACAGTATCACCATTCATCTTCGTAGAAATGAAATCACCAGTAGCACCTTTTACATTAAATGCTACATCACCATCTTTTAAGGATTGACTAGATACTGTACCACTATCTGCACCAAGAGAAATATTACGAGCTACTGCATTAGAAGAATTATCAACTTTAGTTTTAGTATCTGCATCTAAACCAACTGTAATAGTTTGACCATTTACAGTTGCAGTTACACCATTTGTACCAGCCACATTAAGTTTTTGGTTTTTTAGATCAATAGTACCGTTATTAGTACCATCTGTAATATTTAAGTTTTGAGACAAGTTAGCAACAGCTTGCTTTACATCACCAATATTTGCTGCATTAGTATCAGTTGTACCCCCACTAGCAACATTAGTAATTGTCTTGTTACCACCGTTGATACCATCAGTTTTATCAATGGAGATACCACCTACCGTTACTTTATCTGTTGTAATGCCAGTACCTGTAATAGCAGTCGTACCATTGGTTAAACCAGATGTGTTCATTACTGTATTGCCAGCTGTAATAGAATCTACTACAAGATCTTTCTTCGTAGCTACAGTGATTTTCTTTTTATCTGTACCATCTTGGGTAATCAAGATATTATCACCATTGATAAGATCTACTGTGTCTCCACCTTGTACAGATGTTTTATCTGTTGTACTGGAATTTGTTGTAAGATTCCATGCTGCACCAGCTTTAGCCGCATCAGCTGCTTTATTGATAGCATCAGCTACATTTTTAGATGTTGCTAAACCATCATCACCTGTTACAGATGCTGCACCTGTATTGGCATCGCTAGTAATAGCTGCACGTTTAGTGGAAATTTCAACAGTGTTGCCATTCATCTTCGTAGATACTAAGTCACCAGTCGCAGCTTTTACATTGAATGCCACATCACCATCTTTTAAGGATTGGCTAGATGCTGTGCCGCTATCTGCACCAAGAGAAATGTTACGAGCTACTGCTGTGGACGCATTATCTACTTTAGTTTTTGTAGCTGCATCAAGACCTACTGTAACAGTTTGGCCATTTACAGTTGTAGTTACACCATTAGTACCGGAAACAGTAAGTTTTTGATTCTTAAGATTTACAGTACCATCTGTAGCGCCATCAGAAACAGTAAGGTTTTGAGACAAACTATCTACTGCTTTATTGATAGAATCCGCTACATTTTTAGCAGTCGCTAACCCATCTGTAGGGCTATTTACTTTAGCTTTACCATCAGCATCATTAGTAATAGTTTCTGTGGTAGTAGAAATTGTTACATTCCCATTTGTACCTACAGTTGCTTTTGTAAAAGTACCATCCGTAAAGTTTAATCCATTCGCCAAGGATACTTTATTTGCATTGGCACCATTAGCTTTGTATGTCAATTGTGTTTGATTAGCTAATTTTGTTGTATCAATACCAATTGCATAGTCCTTAGTATTTGTACCTGCTGTTGGTGTAATTGTAATAGGATTATCCGCCGTATTAGCCTTGCTAACAGTTACTGCGCCTACAGCTAAATCTTTTACTTTTGCTGCATCAACAGCTACTTGTACACCTGTAGCAGAAGCCTTAGTAGTAACTAGATTGCCATCACCAACTACTTTAAAGGTTGCATCACCGTCTTTAAGATACTTAAGACCTGTAGATCCTGTATCACCGGTTAAACTAATACCTTTAGTCGTAGCATTTACCGTATTCTTGTCTAGACCAACAACAAGACTACCATTATTCGTACCCAATAAATCAGTTCTAATACCATTAGCCCCAATTACTTTTAGTGGACTTTCACTAAGCTTAACAGTACCAGTTTTAGAATTTGTATCTAGGTTTAATGTAACAGCAGCTACAGCATTCTTTACATCTGTAATATTGGCTGCATTAGTACCTACATTACCACCGCTAGAAACATTGGTAATTTGTTGACCACCTGCACTAATACCATCTGTACCAAACTTAACAGTTTTCGTAGCAGTTTTTGCAGTTAAACCATCACGAGTTATGGTCACATTATTACTACCAGTAGTCGGACCAATTTGAAGCGTTGTATTACTCAATACATTATCGCCGGCTTTAAATGAATCGCCAGTAAAGTTTCTACCTTTTACAGAACCATTTGTACCATCTAGAGTAATTTGATTGCCACCAGAAGAAACCGTAACAGATCTATTAGCTTTCACAGTATCTACAGTAATCGCCTTATTCAAAGAAGTAGTAATTTTTTTGCCACTACGAGTTACTGTAATATTGTTGTCCCCACCAAAGATTACAGTATCTGATTTATTAATTACTTCAGGAGCACTAGGATCCCTGTCTGCCGCTAATTTCCAATGATATGAATTGGCAGAAATGGCTTTATTGATAGCATCCGCTACATTTTTAGAATCAGCCATGCCTGCAGCATTTGCAGAAGCTTGACCATTTGTGACATCAATATTTTTGTGTTTTTACCAGAAATTGTAAGGTTTTGACCGTTGGCAGATGTTGTAATATATGTATTATCGCCCTTAAGGCCTAATGTACTATTTGCAATATTTACATTGCCAGTATTTACATTACCAGAGAACGCAAGGTTAACGCTCTTTAATTGGGCTACGTTAACTGCATCTGTATCTTTTGTGCCCGCTGCAAGACCTGTAAGTTGACGTGTTACAGTAGTACCATTACCAATAGAAACGGCACCAGTTGTACTAGTAAGTACATTGCCAGTTAAACCAGAATAAATATCTGTACGGTTTGTATTAGGATTATAACCTTTATTAGTAACACCACCTATTACATTAGCAACTGAATCTCGACCTAAAGCAACACCACCATCTACGGTAGCTATAGAATCAGGACCAATAGCAACAGATTTAACAGCACTTGCATTAGCTCTAGTACCAATAGCAATAGAATGTTGAGATGTGGAGTTAACGCGACTGCCTATGGCAATTGATTCTAGACCATTAGCTGTCGTAGCAGAACCGATTGCAAGAGCTCTATTGCCTGTAGCTTTCGTTGGAGTAGATCCATAAGAACCAATGGCAATAGTTCCATCACTATTTGCTGAAGCACTACCACCTAACGCCACAGAATTATCACCATCAGCCGTTACATTCATCCCCATAGCAACACTATTAAATTTATTAGACTTAGCAGCTTGACCAACTGCAACACCGCCTAACGCAGCCGTAGTTTATTAGTACCTACAGCAACACCATTTTTACCTATTGCAGATGATAGATGACCTACCGCAAGGGAATTTTCTCCCGTAGCAGTAGTTTGCATACCAACAGCAGTAGCCGATGTAGCACTAGCTGTAGATAAAATACCTAAAACTGTTGAAGACGCGCCTGTAGACGTATTCTTTCTGCCTACTGCTACCGCACCTTCACCGGTAGCTTGAGATTCAGAACCAACAGCTAGAGAATTAGATGTTTTAGCATTTGTCTTATAACCAATACTTACACCTGCACCCCCATCTGCCTTAGCAGCAGTACCAATAGCTACGCTATACCCACCAGAAGCAACAGCATAATTATTAAATTGATCGGATGATGCGCCACCAATAGCAACATCGCCAGCATTAGTTGCTTGTGCATATGTACCACCTGCAAAAGCGCCAAAGCCAGTCGCCTGAGTAGCACTACCAATAGCAGTACCACGAACACTAGAATTCGCGATTAGGCCTAAGGATACTCCACCTCTGCCAGTCGCATGAGCACCAGCACCAATAGCTACAGCTGGTTGAGCTGGATCAGCATATTGTGAATTAGCTATTGCTCTGTAACCGATAGCAATAGATTGATGACTGTTGGACTGGGATTCATTACCGATAGCAAGACCATTAGTTAAGTTTGAATACATTTTAGTACCGCCCTCAATAGTTCCAGTCGGTCTATCTGCTGCAGTTACATCTGCAACTACACCAACTTGCATCGCCAAGGCAGCTAAGATACTTGCTACTACGATTTTTCTTTTTTTCCCTGTTTTATTTTTTTGCCATTTCAGATACTACAATGTAGCACTGTTTGGACTTAGACCAAATGACTTTTAAATATCTTTATTCATACATTTTCCTTCTTCTAAATTACTAACCCTCAACTATATGAATGATATGTTCCATACTTCTCTCAGTCTGGAAATAATGAAAGCTACATAGCTTTTACATTTATAAAAACTTATCTTTTAATTTTATCATAATTTATCTAATTTTTCTCAATTTAAAAGTGTAATTTTTTTGGATATTTACTATTATCTCAATTATGTATAGAGTATGCTTAAACACGCAGTATTATCATAATTCATTTATAATTCACCTTAATAAATTGCATATTATATGAATTTTTTTATGCTTCTAATTGAGAATGAAAAGAATATTAGATTTCATTACAAAATTAATCATCGTCTAAAAAAATATTCATAAATTATTCTTTATATACAGTTTTATTGATAATTTTATTAATTATTAAATCAGAATTTTTCAGACTATTTTTATTTTTCAGATATAGCTTTTAATAAACTATTTTTTTGTTTTTCATACTAAAAAGAGCCTCCTCTTTCGAGGAAGGCTCTTTCTAGTTTTTACATATCCATTCACGGGATATACATAGTTCTAACTATATGTACAATATGATTATGCTTTATTTGCCAACAATTGGTTAACTGCTGCTTTCAACGCATCAATTTCAGATTGTTGTTGTTCAAGCTTGGATTTGTACTCTTCATTTTGGGAACGCAAGTGACTTACTTCATCTTGCATTACGTAGATAGAGCTGATAGGACAGCTTTATAACGTTCTGGAATAGCATCTTTTCTATCACGGCTACCACCAAATTTATGAGTTACACCAGCATTAATCATGTTATGGCTAGAACCAAGTGTAACACCAACATTGAACATAGTATCTTCAGTTTTGTAATGGGCAAGACCGATTGCACCAGCTGTTTCACCACGGTAGTTACCAATACCAGCCATAATTTGTGTTGGTTCCAATGGATCGTATTGGATTGGTTTCAACGCTGCCATAGCTGCTGCATGAGCACCAACACGTTGTGTTTCAACGCCTACGCGATTAATAGCTTCTTGTAAGCCTGCTTGTGCGCCTTTCAATTGGCTAACGTTTACTGCATCTGTATCAGCTGTACCAGGTGCTACACCATGAATTTGGTTACCACCATTGTTCAAGCCATCTACAGTAAGGGATACAGGGCTAGCTGCAGCGTTTGCAGGATTAATAGTCATGCCTGCACCATTAACTGTTGTAGCGTTACCAGCTGCATCTTTTACAGTTGTACCAGCAGGAGTAATCTTAGTGGATGGACCATTTTCATCGCCTACAGTTACACTGTTAAGACCTTTCACGTCTTTAGCTAGGCTATATGTGAAAGTAGTACCGTCTTGTTTAACTTCAAGGTTATCACCAGCTTGGAATTTAACAGTATCTCCACCTTGTACTTTTTCAACAGTACCGCCAGCTGCAGTTACATTCCATGCAGATAAATCTTTAACTTGTTGTTTACCAGCATCTGTTAAGTTGCTCAAGTCTTGGTTTGCTGCATTATCGATTTTAGCTTTTGTTGCATCATCGATTTTAACAGTTACATCTTCACCATTAGCTACCGTTGTTAAACCGTTTTTCGCCTTTTGATGTTGAAATTTCACATCGCCTGTACTCAAGGATTTTTCATCAGTAGAACCAGTGTTACCACCTAAGGAAATCTTACGACCGATAGCTTCTGTGTTTTTTTATCAATCTGAGCTTTGTTTTTGCTGCAATATTATCAGCATTTTTTTACCAATGTTAGTTTTTATTTTTCCGCTACTTGATCATCAACTGCTTTCAATTGATCTTCAGTTGCCGCACGACCAGATACAGGTTGTGTTTGACCTGGAACCCAAGTTTTATTAGTCAAGCCTGTTACTTCTGGAGTTTCTACACCATCAGTTGCTTTTACTTTTGGAGCTGTAATTGTTTGATTTGCAGTTACAGTATCAAATGTTACATCTTTCTTAGTAGCAATTGTGAAGTCTTTACCATTTTGAGTAATGGAGATGTTATCACCATCGATGAACTTTAACTGTGTTACCACCTTCAACCTTTTTCAGCTAGTACCATTGTTAGCCACTACATTCCATGCAGATAAAGTCTTTAACTTGTTGTTTACCAGCATCAGTTAAGTTGCTCAAATCAGTATTTGCTGCATTGTTGATTTTGTTTGCAGTATCATCATCTAACTTAACAGTTACATCATCACCATTAGCTTCAGTAACGATACCATTTTTGACCCTTTAATATTGAATTTCACATCGCCTGTGCTCAAAGATTTTTTTCATCAGTAGAACCAGTGTCACCACCTAAGGAAATCTTTACGAGCAATAGCTGTTGTATTTTTTTATCAATTTGTTCTTTATTTGCTGTAATATTATCTTTGTTAGCATTTTTATAGCATCAGCATTCTTAGTGATGTTAGCTTTATTTTGCTGTTACTTGATCATCAACGGCTTTCAATTGATCTTCAGTGGCTGCACGACCAGATACAGGTGTTGTTTGACCTGGTATCCCAAGTAGTATTTGTTAAACCACTCACTTCTGGAGCTGTAATTTTTTTGGTTTGCTGTAACGTTATCGAAGGTTACATCTTTTCTTTGTGGCAACAGTGAACTCTTTACCATTTTGTGTAATGGTAACATTATCACCATCGATGAATTTAACTGTATCGCCACCTTGAACCTTTTCAGCAGTACCGTTGTTAGCTACTACATTCCAAGCTGCTAAATCTTTAACTTGTTGTTTCACCAGCTGGAGTCAAGTTGCTCAAGTCTTTATTTGCTGCGTTGTCGATTTTTGTCTTTTTGTAGCATCGTCCAATTTAACAGTTACATCTACGCCATTAGCTGCAGTAGTAATGCCATTTTCACCTTTAATATTGAACTTCACATCACCTGTGCTCAAAGATTTTTTATCTGTATCACCATCATCACTACCTAAGGAGATATTACGAGCAATAGCCGTTGTATTTTGGTCAATTTTATCTTTGTTTGCCGCAATTTCCCTTGCATTGTTAGCAATATCGTCAGCATTTTTATTGATAGCAGTTTTGTTAGCCGCAATATCACCAGCATTTTTGTCGATTCAATATTTGTTTTTGTTTGTCTGCAATATCACCAGCATTTTTGAGTGATTTTATCTTTATTATCAGCTACTTGATCATCTACAGCTTTCAATTGGTCTTCAGTCGCTGCACGACCAGATACTGGTTGTGTTTGACCTGGAACCCAAGTTTTATTAGTTAAACCAGTTACTTGAGGCGTTTCCACACCAGTTGTAGCTTTAACTTTTGGAGCTGTAATAGTATCGTTAGCCGTTACCGTATTGAATGTTACATCTGGCTTAGTAGCAAATGTGAAGTCTTTACCAGATTGTGTAATAACAATGTTATCACCATTAATGTACTTTAACAGTGTCGCCACCTAACACTTTTTTCTGCAGTACCATTATTAGCCACTACATTCCAAGCCGCTAAATCTTTAACTTGCTTTTTACCATCTGGAGTCAAGTTGCTCAAATCTTGGTCAGCAGCGTTATCGATTTTATTTTTTTTAGTATCTGTATCAAGTTTAACTGTTACATCATTACCGTAAGCGGTTGTAGTAATACCATCTATCACCTTTAATAGTGAAGTCTACATCATCAGCGCTTAAAGATTTCTTAGTTGTAGTACCAGTATTACCATTTAAGAAAATCTTTACGAGCGATAGCTGTTTGTATTTTTATCCGCAATATGCTGTATTTATTATCAGCAATATTTTTGTTTATTAGTAGCTACTTGATTATCAACTTGTTTTCAATTGATCTTCAGTTGCCGCACGACCAGATACAGGTGTTGTTTGACCTGGAGTCCAGTCTCTATTAGTTAAGCCTGTTACTTGCGGTGTTTCTACACCAGTTGTAGCTTTTAACTTTTAGGAGCTGTGATAGCTTTGGTTTGCAGTTACATTATCGAATGTTACATCTTTTCTTTAGTGGAGATTGTAAAAGTCTTTACCAGCTTGCGTAATTTCAACATTATCACCGTCGATAAACTTAACTGTGTCGCCACCTTTAACATTTTCAGCAGTACCACTGTTAGCTACAACTTTCCATGCTGCTAAATCTTTAACCTTTTTGCTCACCAGCTGGGTTCAAAGTTGCTCAAGTCTTTTATCAGCCGCATTATCGATTTTTACCTTTTAGTATCAGCATCAAGTTTAACTGTTACATCATTACCAGCAGCTGTTGTAGCAATACCATCTTCACCTTTAATTTTTGAAGCTTACAGCTCCATCATTTAAAGATTTCTCTGTTGTAGAACCAGTATTACCTTCTAAGGAAATTTTGTTAGCAAGTGCGTAGCTTTTTGTTAGCTTCTGCTTTAGCGTCTGTTTTTCTTCAATTGAGATACATTGACAGCATCTTTGTCAGCTACGCCATCTGCTACGTTAGTAACCTTTCATGTCGCCTGCATTGATGCCTGTGTATCGCCATCAATTTTTTTACAGTTGGATTGCCTGCAGCATTGTTGAAAGGATGCACTGTTCAAGCCAGTAAAGATCTTTCTTCAAAGCTACAGAGATGTTTTTTTATCGTTTCTAGCAACTGTAATATTATCGTCGCCAGAGAAATCTACTTTATTACCTTTTTTTCAACTGTTAGCTGTTGTCGCTTCACCATTAGCAGATAAGTTCCAGCTCGAAGAACTATTTTGATCAACTAGCTTGATTAATTGCATCAGCCACGTTTTGAGCATCTGCCATGCCCTGCAGTTGCCTGTAGCATACCATTAGTTACAGTAATATCTTGCTTTTTACCAGCAATAGTAATTTTTCTTGCCATTAGCTGTAGTTGTCGATATATGTGTTATCGCCATTTACAGCTAATTTACTGTTAGCTAAGGTTTACGTCACCAGAACCAGTGTCGCCTGTGAAAGCAAGGTTTACACTCTTCAATTGTGCCACGTTAACAGCATCTGTATCAGCCGTACCAGCAGCTACATAGTTAATTTGACGAGTTTGATTTGTTGTACCGACTGCAACGCCACCCAATGTAGATGTTAAAGTTGCACCAGTTAAGATAGCATATGTATCAGTACGACCAGTATTAGAATTATAACCAGCTACACCAGCTGCAGTACTAGCAACAGACTTTAGAACCTATTGCAACACCATCAGCAGTTGTAGCACTAGCACCATCACCGATAGCAATACCATTATTCTCTGATACTGAGCTATTTCTACCAATAGCAATACCATTATCTGCAGTGGAAGAGCTTTGTCCGCCAATAGCAATACCATAATCTTTAGTTGCATTGGCTAACATACCGATACCAACACCTGCAGTTCCACCGACCTTTGTCCTATTTCCCAATGCAGTAGAGGATGCACCAGATGCAGCAGTACCATGACCAATTGCAGTAGACTCAATATTGGAAGCTATCGCATCAGCCCCAAAAGCACTGGCATTGCCATCTGTTGCCTTAGCACCATGACCAACTGCCACAGTATCATCCTGGGACGCAATGGAGTTAGCACCTAACGCTGTAGCATTTGCCGATGTAGCTTGTGCTGATAACCCCAATGCAACTGTAGATCGACCTGTTGTATTAGCACCATCACCAATAGCTACAGAGCTTGTTGCAGTATTATCTGTAGATGCATTAGGACCAATAGCAATGGAGTTATTAGCCTTTGCACCAGTGTTGTCTTTATTAGGAGTATCAGTAGAATTAATAGATACATACTTTATGTGCAAAGTTCGATTTTGCGATAGCAGCTAACTGAGAACCGTTGATAGCATCTGTAGAAGTAGCACTTACTTCACCAGGAGCGACGTTTTTTTAACTGACGTTCATAGCCTGCAGCACCGAAAGGAAACAACATCACCCGGCAAAGTTTTTATCACCACCAGCCCAAGTTGCCAGTAAGACCATTTGATAAGGTATAGCTAGATTTGTATTTGTACCAGCTATATCTGTAGTAGAGCCACCGCCTAATGCAACAGAGTTATCTCGGTTTGCTTTCGCACCTGTACCAATAGCGATTGCATTTGTTACAGAATCATTATCAGCAGCACTTGTGTTACTACCTGTCAAAGCACCAGCAATACGATTTTTAGAGTCAGCAGCTGTCCCAATAGCAATACTAGCATTACCAGATTGCGCCTTTCAGTACCCACTGTGATACTCGATGACTGGTCTGCTGTGGCCATCTAGGGTTGATAAAGTCCCGTCCAGTCAATTTCATACCCTGTTAAAGCTTTTAACAGCATCAGAAACAGTAGCGACAGTAGCTTTTACCTGTATTAATATCAGTATAAACTGCTTTAGTAGACGTCATTCTATCAGCATCGTCACCACCAATAACGATGGAGGAGTGACCAGGGCTTTAGTATTACCACCAATAGCAATAGCTTTGATCGCCCTCTACAACGGTAGCACCCTGTCATGATCAATGCACCACCACCAATGGCAATACCCTTGTGAAAATGAGTACCAGCTTTGTTTACTGTCGCATTTAGTACCAATCGCAATCGCAGTACCACCCATTTGCAGATTGAATTTTTCTACCAACAGCAACACTGGCTGTACTTACCATATAGACCTTTTTGAATAAGCATTTTGACCAATAGCAACCCTCACTAGCAGCAGTCTCTGCTTTTGCAGCAGTACCAATTACAACAGCATCACTAGTGAGTAGCTGTTTACACTTTGTACCCTAAAGCAACTGCATTTACACCTGTAACACTAGCACTGTTACCTAAACCGACTGCATTGGCACCTGTAACAGTAGCACTATCACAAAAAGCTACAGATGCACCACCAGTAGATGTAGGCACCTCGTTTACAGCCAATGCTACATTAGCATTAGTCATAGCTAATGCTGCAAAAGATACCAGCTACAACAATTTTCTTTTTTTACCGCTATTGTTTTTTTAGCTAATTCAGATACTACTACGTAGCAATTTTTGGATTTGTTCCAAACTACTTTAAAAAAATCTTGTTCATTCATTTTCTCCTTTAAACTACTATATAGCTCTCAAACTTCTATATAATAAGTAATCTCTATTTCAAATTTTTTTCGATATAGACGAGTATACCAAATTTTTTTCGATATGCTTGCAACCCCTTTTTCACTAATATTTCATTTTTTTGGAATAACCTATTGCAAATACAGCAACAAAGTGATTTATTTTCAAACTTCTTATAAAATAAAACCTAATAATCAGGGGTGATTTTATACCATAATTTAGAAGAGAAGATGAATTTAAACTCACATTTTATCTTTTTCCCATATAAATATAATCGATAACATTATAAAAATAATGGCTGCAATGCCTTATATATCTATACTCTAGAGTAACTCCCACCTGTTTCTACAGTACTATATTTCATTAAATTTTTTTATAAATTAGCATTTTCACTCAAATTGAGATACATTGGCAGTCTAAAATAAAAAATAACGTCTAAAGAATAATCTCTTTAGACGTTATTTTTTATATGACATTATTTAATTTAAATACATAAGCACTTTGTTCATATGCTAATTTGATACGCTTATTTAAACGTTCCATATACGCTCGGTATATATTTTGCGCTTCTTCAATAGACACGATATTAAAGTTAATTCCATCCCCTACCGGCAATTGGCTAAGCCGAGGTAGGTCTGCGGTAATGATAGTGCCTATTTTTGTATAGCCCCCTGTTGTTTGGCGATCTGCCATGAGGACAATAGGATGTCCATTCGATGGTACTTGGATAGAGCCAAATACGGCACCATCAGAAATAATATCTGCACTGTCTACGTGTTCAATTTCAGGACCATCTAAGCGGAACCCCATACGGTCACATTCTACAGTCAGTGTATAGATATTATCACTAAAGGTCTTGATACCCTTCTCGGTGAAATGTTTTGCCTGATCACTAATACAACGCGTAACGGTTCATGACATTCACGGCCCCCACGGTTATATAAGGCGGTATTGAATAGAGTATGCCCTTCACCACGGTAATCGCAGACATGCACTTCATCTCTGGTGAACGCTTTGATGCCAAGTTCATCGCCCTTTTGTAATGGTCGCCCCCTCAAGGCCCCCAATTTTCGCCTTTGTATGGGTCGATACACTGCCGTTGATGCTTGGCACGTCGATACCTCCAGAGAAAGAAATGTACATGCGCACGCCACATTGGCTAAAACTACCGGAAATGACATCGCCGTCGTGACATACAAATGGAATATATCTCGGTACTCGCACACTATTGATGGTTGGTTCCATGTCGGCCCCTGTAAAAGCAACGATACATGTGCCTTTCACGGTGAGTGTAGGCGGCAGCAATGTGCACTCTAATGCACCTGCCGTTTCTACATTACCTACCAGTGCTTGCCCCAAGAGATAGCTTTCACTATCCATAGGACCTGCTACAGGCATACCATATTGTTGGAACCCAACGCGACCTTTATCTTGAATGGTGGTGTACATGCCAGGTGCATTTACGTAGATAGATAATTTATTAAACTCATTAATAGCCACGCAACTCACCTACCTCTACTTCATACATGGATGGCACATAGTCCGCCCCAATGCTTTAATACGATTATATTCCGCTTCATCTATGGGCACATAGCGCACATAGTCGCCAGCACTCAATAGCGCCGCTTGTTTCTTAGACATGTCATACATGGTTACCGGTGTACGGCCAATGATTTGCCAGCCCCCTGGAGAGTCGGATGGATACGTGCCAGTCTGAGCTCCCGCAATGCCTACAGAGCCTGCAGGTATCAATGTTCTCGGTGAGGACAAACGAGGTGTTGCAATGCGTGGATCCATGCCGCCCAAATAGGTAAACCCAGGAATGAAGCCAAGCATATATACCAAGTAATCAGTACCACTATGAATGGCTACGACCTCATCTTCAGTTAGATTATTATGAGAGGCTACAAAACCAAGGTCTGGACCAAACTCACCACCGTACACGGTAGGAATTTCCACGACGGTAACAAGTTCATTAGCATTATCTGTTACAGTCTGCTCCAATGTAGGCTCAATGATGTTACACAATTCTGCATAAGAGTATAGCATAGCATCATATTGCAAAAGCAATGCACAATATGTAGGTACTAATTCAATAATACCATCTAGATTCAGCTCTTGAATTCGCTCTATCGTTTGACGAATATGTCGATTAATCTTTGGATCGATAACTTGACCAAAATCAATAGAGATAGCGCAATCCCCTACAGGTGAAATTATAGGTTTCATAGGTATCCCCTTCCTAAAACCAGAAAGAACCATTACCTTCAAACGAAAATAATGGTACTTTCACAACTATCAAATTAACCAAGTAATTTAGCAATACCTTGTAAGGATGTAACGCCGATGTAAGCTGTTACAAGTACTACAATCCATCCTGTATAGTATAACAGTTTATTATGTTTGTAGTCTCCTACGATTGCAGATTTATGAGTAGCAAAGAGCATTACTGCCAATGTAATCGGCAAGATTAAGCCGTTTACGGAGCCAGCCAAAATCAACAAGGATGCTGGTTTACCAATGAAAATCAAAATACATGTAGAAACGAAGATAAATGTCATAATAGTCAATTTTTCATTGCGTTCTACTACTTTGAACAATGTTTTTAAGAAGGACACGGATGTGTACGCTGCACCTACTACAGATGTTAAGGCTGCACAGAAGAACACGATACCAAATAATTTATGACCGATTTCACCAGCACCAAGAAGGAATGCAGAACCAGCTGGATCTTTAGGGTCTAGTACATGGCCCATAGACACAACGCCAAGAACCGCTAAGAATAACAAGATACGAACCACTGCATCTACAGACATACCCATGAACGCTGCACGACGTACATCTTTTAAATGTTCTTGACCAGTAATACCCGCATCAATGAGGCGGTGACCGCCAGAGAATGTAATGTAACCACCCACGGTGCCACCGATAAGGGTAATAGTTGCAAGCCATGGATAATGCGTTGGTGCCACCGTATGAGTAACCGCTTCAGCCACTGGAGGGTTTGTAGAAAACGCCACATAACCAATTAATACAAGCATTACAGTACCAAGAATTTTTGGCTGTGTTGTCTAGTACACCACCCATTTTTTTGGAGAGGCGAATAATAGAATACCCAAGGATACCACTGATAGCCGCTGCAGTCGTTGTATCAATACCAAATACAATATTTAGGCCCATAGATGCGCCCCCAATGTTGCCGATATTGAACGCAAGGCCCCCAAGAGAAATCAAGAATGCTACGAAAGTAGCCAAGTCCTGGCAATACTTTTATTTGCAATATCTTGACCGCGCATTTTTAGATATGCCAATGATGGTCCACACATTAAGCTGTGCAATAATTGAAAAAAATAACAGATACAATGATGGCAAACGCAAAGTCTGCTTTTTAAATCATTTCGTAAATGCCGCCGTTTGTAACATAAAGCCCGGCCCAATAGAGGACGTAGCTATCAAGAAAGCTGCCCCCAAGAGGACAGATAAACTTGCTTTTACCTGAAATTGGTTTCATAAAAACCTCCACACAATAATTTATTAACGATCTATTATGTACTTTACTATTTACTACATATTTACTATTTACTACATAATTACTATTTATTACGTATTTGCTATGTATTGCTTATTTTCTAATGACCGTTTTACTATTTACGGTTTTGAAAATTAGCCACTGTAACACCCGCTTTTGTAAGGCCTTCACGGATGTAATTTGTGAAAGCTATCGCTTCTGGGTTATCGCCGTGTACGCATACGGAATCAGCTACAATATCAATAGTATTACCTGTATTAGTGACAACCTTACCTTCTGTAACCATCATAAGTACTCGTTCAAGAGCCTCTTGAGGGTCTTTTATAAAAGCCCCAGGTTCTGTACGAGGTACCAATGTACCTTCATCAGTATAACCACGATCAGCAAATACCTCCTGAATTACAGGAATGCCTCGACGCTCTGCTTCTTTTGCAATATAGCTACCGCTCAACACCATAGCTGCAATATTAGGGTTTACCGCTTGTAAGCCATCTAATACAGCATCTGCCAATGCAGGAGTTACACATGCGGTGTTATAAAAAGCACCGTGTAATTTCATATGTTGTAATGTAACACCATAACTATCGCAGAAGGCTTGTAGTGCACCAACTTGATATATCATATATGCTTTAGCCTCTGCAGGATTGACTGCCATTGCTCGACGGCCAAAGCCCATTAAATCAGGATACCCAGGATGAGCCCCTACGGCTACGCCCTTTTCCTTGCACATGCGAACTGTAGCATCCATAATGAGAGGATCCCCAGCATGCCATCCACAGGCAACATTAGCACTCGTGACGTGATTTAACACTTCACCATCCATGCCTAATGTGTAGTTGCCAAAACTTTCACCTAAATCACTATTTAGATCTACATAATGTGACATCAATAATCTCCTCCCTTTCTTCATCTCTTTTTTAAATTCTATAGAATATTGAATTTATAGATATGATTATACTAAATAAATCGATATATTAGCAATGATTTTTTTATCATGTATACAAAAATTTCTTTATTAATACACATGTTAAAATGCATATTAAGACACAAAAAGCACCCCACATTATGTGGGGTGCTCTCAGTATCAATAGGTCTATCATTAGTTTGTATATGGAGAGAGTTGTAAAGGGATTCATTAGTTAGTGTCGATAGCCTATCGATTATTTATTATCCTTGGATGCAGCATCATCATCTTGTTTGCCGTCGTCTGCAGCTTTATCATCTGCAGATGTATCATCAGATGTATTAGCAGCATCTTTGTCGCTAATTACAATGTGACCATCTACAACATCAGCAAGCAAGTGTTTTGCATCGATGTGATCCAAGTAGAAGTCAGTTACATTATCGCGGATTTCAGATTCGATAACACGACGTAATGGACGAGCGCCCATAGTTTTATCGTAACCTTGTTCCATCAATAATTCTTTAGCTGCTTCAGTTACATCAAGAGTAATTTCTTTTTTAGCTAAAGTTTTATTAACTTGATCAAGCATTAAATCTACGATTTGTTTCAAATCTTCTTTTTTCAATTGATTGAATTCGATAACTGCATTGAAACGGTTTAAGAATTCTGGACGGAAGAATGGAGCGATACGATCCATTACATCTACTTTGTTTTCATCGTCCTTATCTTGACCATAGCCAAAGCCTGCATTAGATGTAGCAATAATAACAGTATTTTTTTGAAGTTTACTGTATTACCTTGACCATCTGTTAAGCGACCATCATCCAATACTTGAAGAAGCAATGTAATAACTTGAGGATCTGCTTTTTCGATTTCGTCGAACAATACGATGGAGTAAGGATTACGACGAACGCGTTCAGTCAATGTGTTGGAGTTATCTTCGTAACCAACATAACCTGCTGTAGCACCAATCAATTTGGAAACTGCTGTGCGATCACTGTATTCGGACATATCCAAGCGGATGATAGCATCTTTGTTACCAAACATATCAAGTGCTAATTGTTTAGCCAATTCTGTTTTACCAACACCAGTAGGACCTACGAATAAGAAGCTACCGATTGGACGGTTACCTTCGTCAAAGCCTGCACGGTTACGACGGATTGCTTTAGATACAGCTTCTACTGCTTTATCTTGACCGATGACATGAGCTTGTAAACGAGATTTCATATCTTTCAAGCGTTCAATATCGGATGCACCCATTTGAGATACAGGAATGCCAGTCATTCTTTCAACAGCTTCAGCTACATCGTTAACTTGAGCCACAACCTTTTGGTTTTCAGTGTGGTTGTCGATTTCTTCTTGTAATTTTTGAATACGCATCTTTTCGTTAATAGCGGATTCATAATCTTCTTTTGAGCAAACTCTTCTTGTTTTGCTTTAGCTTCTGCAATATCTGCTTCTAATGTTTTTAATATCAGTTACAGGATGTTGGGAAAGCCAAGTGAGCTGCTGTTACATCGATCGAGTCGATAGCTTTGTCTGGTAAGCTACGTTGAGGGAATGTATTGTACGGAATAATCTACAGCTGCTTTCAACACAGCATCTGGCAATTCAATGTTATGATGCGCTTCATACAATGGGACGAATGCCTTGTAAAATTTTTGAAAGTATCTTCTGGAGATGGTGCATTTACCTTTACTTCATTGAAACGACGAGCAAGAGCTGCGTTTTTTTCATGATTGTGTTACGGTATTCATCTTGTGTTGTAGCACCGATAACAGTCATTTCACCACGGGACAAAGCAGGTTTCAAAATATCTGCTAAGCCTTTAGAACCTTGACCATCACCTGTGGAACCAGCACCCAAGATTTGGTGGATTTCATCGAAGAACAAGATAATGTTACCAGCAGCCTTAACCTCTTTGATAAGGTTTTGGATATTTTTCTTCGAAGGAACCACGGTATTGAGTACCAGCTTCCAAACCGGAAATATCGATGGAGATGATTTCTTTATTTTTAATAGCTGCAGGAACATCGCCATTGACGATTGCTTGTGCCAAGCCTTCTACTACAGCTGTTTTACCAACACCAGCATCACCTACGAGTACAGGATTGTTTTTAGTACGACGTGCTAAGATTTCTGCTGTTTCTTGAATTTCTTTATTACGACCAATAACAGGATCGAGTTTACCATCACGAGCTTGTTGAGTTAAGTTTGTACCTAACTTAGCAAGGATACCATCTTGTTTCATTTTACCTTGTTGTGCAGCTTGAGCAGCTTGCATTTCTTCATTAGAAGGTAAACGACCAGTTTGACGATAGAAAGCAAACTCTTCTGGAGTCACTTCACGACCATTAATTTTATAACGACGGTTTTCTGTGGAATAGCCACCCATGTTACCCATCAATTGATTGAATAAATCATTCATGCTACCGAAATCGCTACCAAAGTTATTAAAGTTGTTATTCATATAAATTACCTCACTTTTTTACTACAAGTATATCTATTTGACTTTTTAAGTCTGTTTAATTTCTTGCTTTATTTCTAGGTTTCTTCAACCTTATGACATTATAATAATCCGATTAAGTCAAAAAGTCAATAGGTCAAAGACAAAAATTTTTTTGACTTTTTTGACTTTTTATTTTGACTAATTAAATTTATATGGTAAGAATGCAGATAAATACTGGGTTTGTGAGAGATAATTAAATTAAACTTTTTAGGTTATTTATTATAAATCAGATTGTTTATATTGATTTATTCCCTATATAATAGATATAAAAGTCAAATATATAAGAAATATAAAAGTCAATAAATAGTAAAGGAGTTTGATCTATGACACTAAAAGATCCGAAAATCGGCAATCTCCAAACAACCCAAGAGTCCCCCATCATGACTAGTGATACTAATAAAGAATTAAAAAAGCGGATACAAGACATCTCGCAACAAGTATTAGAGCGTAATTATGAACTATATAAAGCATTGGAGAATAAATGAGTACACCTAATATTCAACTCACTGTAGAAGATATCTACGAACTGCACAGAGAATTAGAAGATGTATTTGTCCTCTCTTCAGGAGTGCGAGATAAGAATCTCTTAGCGTCAGCTGTAAATACCCCATTTCAAACATTTATGGGAAGCGACTTATATCCATTTCTCTACGACAAAGCAGCACAATTATGCTATGGTATCGCCAATAACCATCCTTTTACAGATGGCAATAAGCGAACCGCACTACATATCATGTATGTGTATCTTATTATCAATGGTTTTGATATTGCCGCCTCACAACAAGAAGTTGAAAACCTAATTATCAATGTGGCCGCAGGAAATATGACAAATGTAGAACTAGCACAGTGGTTAAGAGATAATACTATACAGTTAGATAAACTTTAAATATTACAAAATAACTACTGATTTATAATTTAAAATAGCAAAAAGCGGATAGCTCATTACGAACTATCCGCTTTTTTCTTTGGTGATCCAGGAGGGATTCGAACCCCCGACCCACGGCTTAGAAGAAACAACAAATAATTTTTTTATACAATAAAATGATAACTTTTTGTTATATATGCTATCTACAAGATTATATAACGTATATATATTACAAGAATCATCTATATATAAATCTTTATTGCAAAACCAATTACATATACTAGCTTAACTGTAAATCGACTATTAATTTATTGATGATATTCTGTATCTCATCTAAATCGATTGCAAACCATTCATTTACTGTTATTACTTTTCCATTAGGAGCAGTCAAAGATAGTTCTAATTTACGATTAGCTAACATATGATGCAAATAGGTCTCCACTTTTCGAGCATCTACATTCTGTATTTCAAAGGTACATATAATTTTTAACAGGTGCAAATAGATATGTAGCTTCATTTTTTGAATTAGCAAGTCGGCGTTTAACATCTTTAGCAAATCCAATTTTATATAGATTATCCATATTCAAAAAGCGAATATCACTACCGGCATATTGAGCGATATATATATATCCTGTAGTAATATTCTTTTTCATTCCCAATTACCTGAATATCAGATTTATCTGTTACAAAACGACCATTACGTTTCTTATCATATAAAGAAGATATTAAACTTAACAATTTCATATCATTCTTTGTTCCATTTTTCAAAAAAACTACAAAAAAACTCTATCATTACGATTAGTTGATACCGGCTTAGATTCACTCGTCTCAGGATCATAAATTCTATCAATATAAAGCATAATCCCATTATCTATATAAAAATTACCTTGTTTTTATCGGATTATCTTTACTAATTTTTGCTTCCACTATAAATATCATCAAATGCTTTAATTTTTCTATCTCCGTTAGACAGATCCGCACGTACCTCATCAAATATTTTTTTATATCTATCAAACTGAATTCCCATCTGCTTTCGCTTACTAGATTTTGTTTTCAAGAAGACAGTACGTTTATACCGTTGATTACTAAAAAGACTCGTATCTAATTCCAGATCTTTAAATAAGCTATCATCTGCTAGAATATCATTTAAATCATCATTCATTCTGATTACTCCCCAGTAAGTTAAGAACATCATACGCTTTATATTTTTCGATTTGGCAAGAATCCCCTCTTATACCTTTGAGTCTTGAATATAACTTACGTTCCTTTACTACTTGAGATTTCATAGGTTCTCTTCCATTTTCTTTAACCCATTCAATTATTTCCTTAAACCTTTCAATCTCAGGATCTACGAAAACAACCTCTTTAGGTTGTATTCCTTTAACTAATTCATCAAAAAGACTATCTGCAAAAACATCATCTAGGGTTGCAAAATTTTCTATCATTGATTACGCTCCTGTTTTATTTGTGCTAGCTTTGCAAGTGCATAATAAAGTCTTTGCTCTTCAAGATTTTGAGCATCACGTTTTGGAGATCTTCCATTTACTCTTTGAAATTCCTTTATTTGAGGATAAAGCATTCTAAGTTCATCATTAGTAAACTCAAATTTTTTAGCATCAAAAGCACGCGCTATTAATTGCAAAGTTTTGGCATCTACATCACGGGAAATCACTTCATATGCAGCCTGAAATGGGTTTACACTATCGATAAGATCAATATTCAAATCATCAATATTAATAAATTTATCTGCCATTTTAAGCAATTGATTATTATCTTTATCTTTTTCAGCATTAGTTAAAGTAAGATCTGCAACTGTATATTGTCGAACTACCTCTACTTCCTGCTGTGTTAAGTCTGGATACATAGTCGCTATCACCCGTGGAATCAATTGTTTATTAATTGTTTTTCCATCAGCGCCCGCCAAAATAGCTGATTGTACAACATCATCTTGTAAAATTGATGCTTTTAATTCTACCATATCTTCTTCAATAATTTGCTTTACCCTTTGCGTTGACGGTTTAGACAAACCACGAAGGAATATCTCCGAGCTATTCTGACTGTTATCCTCTTGATCTTTAGGTTTAAATTTAAATATTGGTGATAAAACACTTTCCATTAATAAACTAGCTGTAATAGCTTTCATGATATTATTAACAGCAAATTGAACTTCATCACTATCAGCATCAGGTTCTGCTATTAAATTTGTAAAAACAGCTTCAGTTTTGTTAAAGGAATCCCGAGTCACTCGCCCAATGATTTGTACTACTTCTGTTAAACTTGACCGATACCCAATTGTCAAAGCATATTCTGCAAAGGGCCAATCAAATCCCTCCTTTGCCATTCCAAGTGCAATAATCATATCTAACTCTTCGACTTTATCCATCTCAGACAAATATGCAGTAACTTTATCTCGACCATTTTCTGTAACTAAATCAGCAATCTTAAGAATTCTACCTGTCTTCGTTTTAATATATATTATGCCATTATCATCTTGTTTAAGATATGTACCAAGTACATCTAAGATTCGATCTACTTCCCCATATTTATCCTTTGTCGATTCTCCAGAATTTACATTGGGAATATGTATAATTGTTTTTTTATCAATAAATTCATCTACTAAATCTCGAAGAGCATCAATATATTGACCACGATAAAATTTATATACCATAGAAAAGGACTTTAGATATTTATAGCCTTCTAACTGTTCATAATACGTATATGTTACCCTATCAAAAAGTTGTTCATCTGTTGGTTCTAAAATAGGAACTGAATCGCCCCTAAAGTAAGAACCTGTCATAGCAAACACATGCGCTGTTGAGTTTCTTAGAATATCTCGCAATGTACTCCCCAACACAGAGTTATCCTCTTGAGAAACATGATGAAATTCATCAATTGCAATCAAACAATCATCAAAATCACTTGAATCTAAATACTCACTCGCATAACGAAGAGTAGCATGTGTCACAATAAGTATATCATCGGATGGATCTGTCGATTTTATAAAATCAATAAAAGCTTTAACCTTGCTTTGTGAACTTCCTACTGTTGTTAAATTGTTATCATCCTTAACAACCCAATCCCAATAATATCCAAATTGCATAAGTTTAGTCGATTTAAACGATTTACCTATAGATCTTTCAGGTACGGCAATAATAACTTTTTTTATTCCCTGATTATTTAATTTATCTAATGCAACAAACATAAGCGCTCGAGACTTACCAGAGGCAGGAGGCGCTTTAACTAAAAGATGTTGAGAATTTCTTTTTTCATAAACACGAGCCTGCATATCTCTCATCCCTAAGTTATTTAGGTTTACTGATGTTTCTTTTTGACCATATTTAATTTCAAAAAACTTACTCATTGATTATCTCCCTATATTGTTCTAGCAAATAGCCTAATCGTTCTTCATCCGAATAAAACGGTGTATCTTTATACGCGCGCTCAACAATCTCATCTAATTTATAATGAGCATCACGTAGAGACTTCGGCATAGTATCTCTATGATAGAGAGTTGCTAAACTCCCACCTAGCTCTTCACGTAAATCAAGAATATTAAAAACCTGTTCTTCAATCATATTCTTTCGCTTTGTTGATAAATTTGGCACTGGAAATGTATTGTATACTAAACCTGCAGAATAACGATAATCAGTTTTTAATTTTCCCCCAATAGCACATGTCCAAATCATATGTAGTTTTGATTGCAATAACCCCAATAACCACACAGGAGCACCATATATAGTTATTACTGCATCTGACACCATAGTGTCATCATCATCTAAAAAATCCATAGGAATGTATTCTCTATTTTCTGATGAAACACGAGGAATTAAAATAGCTTGCCCAGAAAAGTCTTTGGTCTCACCAAATTTCCATGGGGTCTTTGCTAATTCACGCGTTGACTTAGAGTCAGAAGATAGACGATATTGCTCAACACGTTTTATTCGACTAGCTATTATTGGATTCTCAGAAAACATACAGTATTCATTTTGATTCATAAAAAGAGCATACCGATATGTACCACGAATAAACTCTTGACCATTAATATATTTTCTAAATAATGGTTTTATCTCTGGAAATTCACTTATAGCATCGCGATATTCCGAAATATCAAAAATTAACCCTCCCCCATCATAACCACCATTTCCCCGGCTCATTTTAGGTAACCCAGTTAATGATTTTCTACTGTTATGAACTATTATATTATCGTTATTTGTCAAATAAGGACTAATATTATCTACAATAATCCTATTATTATTTTTTTATCAAATAATTGCTTTTTCTTTTTTTAGATTCTTTAGATTCGATAACCCAACTATAGCAACTGTCACACCCGCATTATTTGCTGCAGAATTCCCCCATTTAAAAGATGTATATGCAAAATCTATTACAATTTTTTTTAATAATGGTTCCCAAATTATAGAAACCTGTTCACCTTGGAAAACTGAATTAGTAGTTACATAAGCAAGTTTAGCATTAGCCGAGATAATAAAGTTTGCACCTTTAAAAAACCATCCTGCAATGTAATCCATTTTTCCAACACTACTCGCCTCATCAATCGCAATCTCAAGGTCACTTTTTTGTTCCTTTGATTTTAAACTTGATCCTATATAAGGAGGATTACCAATTAAATAAATTTCATCATTTTGATCATGAGGAAGTATCTTATTCCAATCTAATCTAAGTGCATTACCTTGAATAATATTACCTGCATCACGTAATGGAAGGAATGCTGCTTTCAAATAAATTTCTCTTTCAGCTTCTAAATTCATTTGATATTCTGCAATCCATAAAGATAATCTAGCTACCTCATGAGCAAAATCATCTAATTCAATACCATAAAAATGATTAAGATTAATCTTAGAAGTCTCAAAAAAATCAACTGTAAAATCTTTACGAAGCTCTCGTGTAGTTCGAAGGATTTTAATTTCTAATCTACGAAGTTCCTTATAAGTAATAATAAGAAAGTTTCCCGAGCCACAAGCGGGATCTAAAAATTTTATTTTTTTGAAATACGTTCATGTAAATTTGTTAATAATTTTAAGTAATGTGCCCGATTCTCACGTCGAGTTCTCTCTGTGATATTCTTCTCATCATTTTCATTAATCTTATCAATTATATTTTTGATACGACTGCTTTATATCATCTAAGAAAAGAGGACTTATTACTTTCATTATATTTTCTACACTAGTATAGTGCATACCTGATACAGCACGTTTTTCTTTACTAGCTACAGTCTGTATCATAGCTCCTAAAATATCAGGATTAATCTCATTCCAGTTAAGAAGTTCACCAGCTTCTAAAATTAATTTTCTCGTTTTTCGATCAAAACGTAACTCAGTATGAGCCTGAGAAAAAAGTTTACCATTAACATAAGGAAATTTCTGCAACCAATTTTCTTGGCTATCACGATCTGGAACATCAAGACTAGCAAAAATTGTATTAAACAATTTATTTAAATCAGACCCATCTTCAGCCGTCCGAGTCTTTATTGTTGAAGTTAAAATCCCTTTAGGCATAATCTCTGTATCTTCTGCAAAAAGCAAAAAAAGTAAACGGATTAAAAAGAGATTAAATTCCTTTTCTTTTATTGTCTGGTCATCAAACTGATTTATTTTTCTCAACTCATCATATAAACGAGTAAAACGTTCTGCGGCCTTAATATCTGCAGGATTCTCTTTAGTATAATCAATTTTTTCAATCCCATTCCAAGGTAAGAAAAAGTCAACATAAATAGGTAACTCTTTGAATTCAATATACAATGTATTAAATGTTTTCAAATCTTTAGCCGCTAATTCTTTATAATCAGTAACAATTATAAAGCGAGGCTTAGATTTTTTTGAGCACTTATACTATTTTCAAGTTCTACTACTCTTGCAACTGTAGACTGGTCTTCTTGAATAGTATCAAACAAAACTTTATTCTTCACTTCAAACTCTTTATTTTTTTTAATGCGAGTTAATGTTGATTTTGGAAAATCATACAATGCAAGAAAATCATAAAAAAAAGTAGCCGTATCTAAATTCTCAATTAAGTGCTTTACATTATCTTCGATAAAAACAACATCTATTTTTCCCATAATTAACACCTTTCTCCACGTACCAGGCTTTAATACTAACAACTAACTAAAATTATTTTTGATACGTCTTAAACGTCTCATTAGCAAGTTTCTTCGCTCTTGATCGCTCATAGCCATCCAAGACTGTAAATGAGGCATCGCACCACTAGTAAATGTATAATTTAAACGCACATGCTCATTAGCAGTTGGTATTGGTAGTGTTGCCAAATATTGCGGTTCTGTTAATGGCATTTGCCCGACTGGTGGTTTAATACCCAGCTCATTCCAAACCAATAGATTAGCTAAATATTGAGATTTTTTTGAACGAACCCCTTGATATTCACCCATAAAAGGTAATCCCAACTGATTTGACATTTTATATAAAAAATAACCTACATTCAATTCATCAGTTAGGAAAAGACAGTCATATAATCGCTGATTATCTGGGTTATCTGAGAACTTAAAACATAAAAACTGATTTAAAGCAGTCTCATCTTTTGGAAGCTCCATATTCCACACAGTTAATCCAAAGATATAATCTAATTGTCCTTCTAAAGTTTCTGAATCAGAAATTTTAAATGAATAGTTTAATTTACCTATAGGGGCAAAATAAATATAATCATGCTCTGAAACAGGCTCATTAACAAGACCAATTAAATAATCTGCACTAACATTAAAGTAGTTGGCAATGGATACTAACACCTCAAAAGAAGGTAATGTAAGCCCTTTAGTATATTTAGTTATTGCAACAGCAGAAACCCCAATTTCTTTGGCTAAATCTTTCTTTTGAAGTTGAAACTCATCCAAAAGAACTTCTAATCTAGACGAAAAAATTTCTTTAATAGATGAACCAGATTTTTTTAGATCCATTAATACATCTATAACTCCCATTTGTTCCCTACTTTCTTTATTTCATATTGATTTTTTTATTTCAATACGCTATACTTTAATTAACTAATAGTTAATTATTATTTATTTATCAGTTAATTAATTGGTGTGTATAAATTTCTTATTACTTTATTATATTAAAATTTCATGTATTTTACAATGTAAGGAGCCCAGTTATGAAACTCTACACTGTACGCGAAGCTGCTGAGGAATACTTTGCAAAAAATGTAAGTATGAGTCATATTTACAATCTAATTAAAACTAAAAAAACTTAAACTGCATTCATATAGGTCATAAAAATACTAATCCCAGAAAAATGCTTTGGATGAGTATTGTAAAGCCAATTTTAATATTCAATAAGGATGTCACATTGTATGCAAACAAATAAAAAAACTATTCTCAACAAAAAAACGTAAGTATTTTTCCTATTGAACTTCCTAATGGCAAAATTAAATATGTTCGAGATCGAACAAGCTTTAGAGTAAAACACAAATTAAATACCACTTTAAATCTATGCAGCGAGAGGCGCTAGAGGCTAAAATACAAGTCTTTAGTGTCTCTTTTTTATTACAAATATAACAAATTTATTTCTACGTTAACGTAAAGAACTAGGTATATAGGAATAGACCTATAGATAAGCTAATTACTACCTGCTTATCTATAGGAACTATTCATTTAAAATAGTCTCTAATATCCCTAGCTGATATATATCAACATTCCTATTAATAGCACAGAAAAAATCTACCACTATTAACAATATATGCCTTCGCATGCAGTGCGTATGGTGTATGAAGTAGATTAGGCACTATCTACTCTACTATTCCCCTCTAAAACACAAAGGAGAGCTTTATGGCAAATACAGACCTAAATGAATCAATTAAAATCTATTGCACCTCGCAATTAAAACGGCAAATTAAAAATATTGCAGCTTTAGAGAATAAAAGTATATCAAGTTATATCACAAATCTAATTGACCAGCACTTTCAACAAAGCACTTGTATAAATTCAGACTCCTATAGCGCTTTAAGTCAAAACCTAGATCGACTTGAGGTCTTAACATTAAGCCTATTTAAAGGATTATATGAATTATATAGTGCAGAAGATCAATTTGAAGAAATCTGCTCTACAATTTATAGAAAGGACTAGCACCATGACGAATATTAACAACAATATTGCTTTTAAAGAACTCAAAAGAGGAAAAATTACGTTAGCTATATTGAGAAAATATCTAAGAAATATATTAATTGTTCTATTCCTCCTTCAATCACTTGCATCTGCAGGACTATTTTTATGGCTTTTCTTTATCAAGCAGAAAATATCATATCCACTCAAAAATATTTATGTAACAAAAAGAAGTAGCTTTAAATTATATTAATCCTATAAAACCAGACACTTATAAAACTCAAATAGGTCAATTTATTGCAAGTCATACATTTGACTTTGAGGTAAATCCTAACAATAGAATCCCATTCAAAAATTATAAAGATGTAATCGACCATTTAACCAATAATCAGCTTTTATATTTTTAAAGGAAAGTTACAAAAAAATACTGGCTCATAACGCTTTTTATTAAGTTTAGGAATATCACTATATTGGAATTATAGTCAATATTTAAAAGATACTTCTATATCTAAAAAAAGCACTCCATAAGCGTGGTATGCAACTATTGTCTCAAAAAGCAAATGAGTTTATATACCAAAAAAATAAACCTCATGTTTTTATCTATTGAAATATAAATATCCCTACGGATACCGAATGTAAACATATTCTTGTCTTTGGTGCTAGTGGCTCTGGTAAATCTGTATTGCTCAGTCAATTTATTAATCAAATTAATACATATAGCCAAAAATATAATGATAAGCGCCATTATATTATTACAGATGTAAAACCTGAGTTCGTAGGAAAATTTGCAAAACCCGATGACTACATTTTTTGCCCTTTTGATAAACGTAGTATTAGTTGGTCAATATTTAATGATATTGATGATATTTCAGATTATGATACCTTCGCCTCTATCCTATTTGAACAGGAAGGTGCAAAAGACCCATTCTGGGGATTAGCTGCGGGTACTATATTTGCAGACGGCTTAAAGTATCTTGATTTACAGGGACGTAAAACGAACCATGACATTCTAGAATTTTTTAAACAGTCTACAGAATATCTAACAGAAGCTATTAACTCCCTACCACCAACACTAATAACATCTAAGCAGTACTTAAACGCTCCAGATAATACCCTTACCTCTATACTTGCAACTCTTGCAAGCGGTCTAAAGCCTTTTATGCACTTAAAAGATTCAACCGATAATAATGCTCCATTTTCTTTTAAACAATACATTAGAGAAGAGTATCAACGAACAGATGGGACTATTCCAAACTTATATTTATTAGTTCCTGCTAACCGTCAACGAATCATGGCGCCATTATTATCACTAGTCATGGATATTATGATTAGCGAAGCACTTACTTTACCTGAAAGTCAAAATTGCAGACTTTATTTTATTATTGATGAAATTGGTAGCGTCAACAAGATTCAATTACTTCCTGATTTAATTACAAAAGGTAGAAGTTATGGCATTAGTATTCTTGCTTTAACACAAGATCCTGGTTTATTAAGGGAAAAATATGGGCCACAAGTAATGCAATCATTCTTAAATAACTTTGGCACGCAAATAGTACTACGGATTAACGATGCAGCTACTGCAAAAGAATTGGCGGATAACTTTGGTGTAGAGGAAATTATTGAATACAAAGAATCAATTCAACTCCCTCAAAACGGTAGTCCTATCCCCTCAATTAGCCAGGATACAACAACTAAATCGCTTATTCTTCCAAGTCAATTACAGTTGCTACCACCATTCAAAGGCTATGGAAAAATATTAGGTTTTAACCCTTTTAATTTAATAATTCCTCAAGTATTTTTTAATGAAAACCCTAATATCAAACACTTTGACCCTATTGATAAAAAAACAGTAAATTCATTTAAGCCAAATATGTACCCCCATAGAATAAAGTTTAATGAATATAAAGAACATCGTTATGGAGAAGATTTAATTAAAAAAAGTATAAAAAGGAGAATAATCTACTATGGTTACAACATCCAATGTGTCCACCATTCAAGCCGGACAATACTATAATAAAGATGATTATTATAGTCGCACAATTACACAAGAGGACTTTTGGTTCGGTAACGGATTGTTATCCCCTATAGGAGCTGATATTCCGAATCCATATAAAAGTACTATAACACCTTTATCACAAGATAATTACGAACAAAAAGTAAATACATTAAAAGACGAATTGACTCCCGATGCAAAAAAATTGGCAATAGATTTAACTTTCTCTCCACCAAAATCTATCTCAATTGCAATGTTAAATCCTGCATTAAAATATGATCTTCTCGATGCACATAATCAAGCGGTTAAAAATGTCTTAACTTTCGTTGAATCTAATTATGTAGTATGGCGTAAGCATACAAATAAAGATAATCGAACAGAAAATGTAAAAACTAAAAATGCATTATTTGCATGTTTGCAACATAGGGTATCTAGAGAACAAGATCCGCAATTACACACCCATTGCTTACTTTTTAGAAAAACAATGATAAATGACAAAATTATGACGATTGAGGACCGATTTATTCACTCAAACCAATATCTTTTCTCTTTAATGTATGACAATGAATTATCTAAAGCCTTACAAGAAAAAAGGATTCCCCTTCGGGAATCCACGAGCAATGATCAGAAAAACATACATTTTGAGATTGAAGGTATAAATGACACTCTAATCGATCATTTTTCAAAGAGAAAATATCAAATTCAGGATTATCAATCCAATCAAGGCTTTTCTAATACATGGGATGGCGCACACGCTGCAGGTCTGGCATCGCGGAGACCAAAGCCACCAGAAGACCTTGCAACTTTAGAGAAGGAATGGCGTAAATCTATTGATAATTTAGGCGGTTTTGTAATTAATAAATCTACACATCACAAGGATGCATCAAGACTTTTAAAAATCAATGATATATTAAAAAAATCCATTGACCAACTACAAGAAAAATCCTATGCATTTTCTAAGTCAGACTTAATGATTGAAGTATATAAACAAGGTATAATGCTTGGCGTAACTGTATCAGAATTTGAAAATATATTTGAACACCACTTACAAAGTACTTTAATACAAGTTGGTTTTCGTCAATTAAATAATGAGATATATTTTACAACTCCCAAAAACTTGGCTCGTGCCAAATATATAGATTCGCTCCTTTTAAGTCCCCAGATTGAAAATTATAGTACTTTAGATCAGAATGATGCTAACTCAAAAATTGATATACTTTCCAGCAATCTCAAACTAGCGCAAGGTTGGGAGCTTTCAAAAGGGCAAAAAGAAGCTATTAATTTAATGTTATCATCTTCTAACAAATATATTGCAGTAGAAGGTATAGCAGGTTCTGGTAAAACAACTATGCTTGAACAAGCTAAATTACTATACGAGGCTCAAGGAGTTAATGTAATAGGTATGGCATTTACAGGAAAAGCAGCAGAGGCCATGGAGTCAGAAGCTGCAATTTCCTCTCAAACTATTCATAAATATCTAAATCACCTTTCCCCCACTACGACTCATAACTCCTGGGATTTTTCATCTGTAAAGAAAGCAGAAACACCAGAAGTCTGGGTAGTAGATGAAAGCTCCATGTTAACAGATCACTTACTAAGTAATATTCTAGAAGCCTCTAAAAAAAGAAATGCTAAAGTAGTCTTTCTTGGTGACCCAAACCAATTACTTCCAATTGGTACAGGTAATGCATTTGCTAGAATGACTAGAAAAGATAATGAACAAGTACCTACTGTTCGTATGAGGGAAATCAATCGGCAAGAAGAAGGTTCTAATCTTAGAAAAACAGTAGAAGCTTTATCTGGTAAATTCGAAAATATAGAAAAACAATCACCACTATCTTATATTGACGACAGTATTAAAGAAATTCCACAACGACAATATCGCTTGAATTCTGTAATTCATGAATACTGTAATTACACAGTTGAGCAGCAAGATAAAAGTGCTATTTTAGTAGCTCGCAATAATGATCGTAATGAACTCAATTCTGAAATTCATAACAGACTTATAGAAAAAGGTACCTTAAAAAATGAATGTTTACTAACTAGCGTCAATCAGTATGGTATAGAAAGCTCTAATCCTTATGCCATTGGTGAAAAAGTAATCTTCACTAAAAATGACTATAAACTCAAAGATACTAATGGCGAAACAGTAGGAATAAAAAATGGTCAACTTGGCAAAATCATAAATATCAATGGGTCTAAAATTACCGTACAAACTAACACAAACCAAAATGTAATGTTTGATACAAGAGAGTATAAACATTTTGATTATGGATATGCAATGACTACATTCAAGGCACAAGGTATTACTGTTGATAATGCTCTAATCGTACATGATAGTACACAAAAAACTCCAACACTCGCAATAAAATTTATGTAGATGTAAGTCGTGCTAAAAAAAGCGTAAAAATTTTTACTGATGATAAGGAAGCTCTAGTCAAACAGGCTAAGCGCTTCCAACAAAAAATTACTTCATCAACTTTCACGCCATCCATTGCTAAAGGCAAAGAAAGGAAAACTATACATGTCTCAAAAGAAAAATCTAAGGAGATCTAATGGAGAAGGCACATTCTTTCAAAGCCAGGGAAAATGGCGAGGCCAATTTAGTATTACTAAGGATAATAAGCTAATCCGCCGTGCTTTCTCTGGGAACTCAAAATTAGAAGTATATAAATTAGGAAAACAATGGATAGAGGCTACACAGCAAAAATACTTCTATTTTTCTCAGCCAAAAAAATACAAAACTAAAAAGACATCTGTAACTACTGGCTACAAGATGTAAAAAAAGTTAGTGTAAAAGCCCTAAAACATCTCAGAAATATGACTCTACACTAAGGCTATATATTCTTCCCCTCTTAGGTGAAATAAAAATAACTGTAATTACACCACAACAAGTACAAACAGTCCTAAACAACTGGAGTAATGGAACATTGAAAGGCAAAAAAGGACATGTCATATCTTCCAGTACCATACGTTGTACTAGACGTTATCTTTCAGAACTATTTGAGTATGCAGTAAATATCGGTTTATTGTTAAAAAATCCTATTAAATTAACTAAACCACCTAGATTAATAACTACAGAAATTCATACCTTATCACTCGATGAAATTCATCAGCTTACAGTCACAATGAAGCAACAAGTCAGTAATAATATATCCTCACCTTATAGGATTAATTATTACGCAGCCTATATCGCAACAAAAATTGCCTTAGGCACAGGAATGCGGCTAGGTGAAGTATTTGGACTATGTTGGGACTGTGTTGATTTAATCCACGGAACCATCTCAGTACGACGAACAATACAAACAGGTACGAAAGGGCAAGTATTTCAAGATACCAAAACTAAAACTTCTCGTCGTTGTATCCCTATCAGCCAAGAATTACAAAGTGAATTGACTACTTATAAAGAATTCCAATCCAATTATGCAAAAGAATTAGGAGATAAATGGACTGATTCCTATGGAGTTGTTATCTCAGGTACCTTTGGAAAAATTCTATCAACAAGTAATTTCAAATCTAGATATTTTATACCAATATTAAAACTACTAGGCTTAGAACATATAACATTTCATGATCTTAGACATACCCATGCTACACTTCTACTATCTCAGAAAATAAACCCTAAAATAGTTCAAGAAAGACTAGGACACTCTACAATTACTCTAACCTTAGATACCTATTCACACCTAGTACCTGACATCCAAAAAGAAGCAGTTAAAGTTTTAGATAACTTAGGTATTTAAAACTGTTCATACACTGTCGCAACATCCTTAATATTATATAACTCATATTCTACCTCTTGCCCATTGAAACCTTGTTTGATTATATTTTTTATTTCATCAAAATCTCCTGTACCTAATGCATTACACCACTGACCGCTAAGAAAGCATGGTTCACTCATGAATCCACTATCATCAATAAATATTGTTTTTACAGCTGAAACTTCTTTAACAAGCAAAACATATTTAACATCTTCACTTAAACATTTACCATTAAATTCAACTCGTTTTGTAGTTATCCTACCTAATTTATTAATAGTAATAGAAGGAGATTTTTTTAATAGTCTAAAAAGTCTATAATTCTTAACCCAGAAAGATATATAACGCTTCCATCCACACTTAGAAATCAATGATATAGAATTACCATCAGTAAATGTTACAAATATACATTTACCTTCACATGTAAATTTCCTCAGTTTGGGAAGAGAATTAGAAATAGCCTGCATTTCAATCTGAAAACTACGACGGCCTTCTATTAACAATGGTACTTCATATTTTTTGAACAAGAACTTCGAATTATCATCAAAAATTAAATAGACCTCCTTAATACTGATTGATGATAACGCTTCATTTTTTAATTGGAGAGTAGCCTTTTCTCCATAAAATTTATTAGTAGTATATGTGTATCCCAAATACTTGACTGACTTACACCAAAATTGTAAAAAAGCTGTATAAAGTGTAAGCCCAACTATACATATGTTACTAATAATCTGCAAAAATAACATTGATATCATTAAGAAATTCCATATACTCTCCCCAAATATAACTACTAAAATAACTACTAAAAACTATATCAAAAGCGGATAGCTCATTACGAACTATCCGCTTATTTCTTTGGTGATCCAGGAGGGATTCGAACCCCCGACCCACGGCTTAGAAGGCCGTTGCTCTATCCAACTGAGCTACTGAACCATGTGGATTACCTATATATGTAATTATCTATTATAGTATAAATTATGTACTATGTATCGTCAACTATGCTCTATTGCAGTTTACCCTAAAAAAGGCAAAAAAAAATGGAGCGGGTGAAGGGAATCGAACCCTCGCGACCAGCTTGGAAGGCTGGGGCTCTACCATTGAGCTACACCCGCAAATAAAAAAATGGTCGGAGCAGCAGGATTCGAACCTGCGACCCCCTGGTCCCAAGCCAGGTGCGCTACCAAACTGCGCTATGCCCCGTCATTAATTACTTGCTAATTATAGCAAACCTGGTAGTTGATGTCAACCACTACTCTTGCTGAGTTTTTACTCTATTGAGTATCGCTCTGCAACGAAAATTATTATATCATTGATACAAATTAGTGACAAGTACTTTTTTACAACTTCATTAATTTTTTAAATTTTATTAGTACATATAAAAACATGCACCCCTTTCGAGGTGCATGTCATTATAGTTTATATTATCTTACTTAGGTTTTAAACAGCTTTTGAGCCATTAAGCAATCAAATGATTAGCTATAAAATTAACCTTCGTAGCTACCGTCTTCTACTACGCCAGGGTTTTTAGCGATACCTTGTTTTACAGCAACTTCAGCAACTGCTTTAGCAACCGCTGGAGCTACGCGAGGATCGAATACGGATGGCATTACGTTTTCTTCGTTCAATTCGCTGTCAGGAATCAAGTTAGCCAATGCATCAGCTGCAGCTAATTTCATTTCATCAGTGATTTGAGCCGCACGTACGTCGATAGCACCACGGAATACGCCAGGGAATACTGCTACGTTGTTGATTTGGTTAGGAGCATCAGAACGACCAGTACCAGCGATGCGAATACCAGCTGCTTTCATATCAGCATATGTTGCTTCTGGGTTAGGGTTAGCCATTGCGAATACGATTGCATCGTCAGCCAAGTTTTCCAAAATTTCTTTTGTGAATGCACCTGCTGCAGATACACCAAGAAGAATATCAGCACCTTTAGCATTTTCAGCCAAGTTGCCATGTTTTTCTTCAAGTTTAAGCAAGTCGATCAATTCAGCTTGCAAGGAGTCAAGACGTTTGTAATCTTTGTGCAATACACCAGAAGATACTAACAATGTAATATCGCGAGCGCCTGCAAGGTATAACAAACGAGCAATGTTTGCACCAGCAGCACCAGCACCGTTTACAATGATTTTAGCAGTAGCTAAATCTTTTTTAACTAAACGAAGAGCGCCTTTTACACCAGCCAAACATGCGATTGCAGTACCATGTTGGTCATCATGGAATACAGGAATTTCCAATTCTTCTTTCAAACGGTTTTCGATTTCATAGCATTTAGGAGAAGAAATATCTTCCAAGTTAATGCCAGCAAAGTTTTTTTGCAATAATTTTACAGTGTTGATCAATGTATCAGCATCTTTTGTATCTACAACCAATGGAATGCAGTCTACATCGCCGAATTTCTTGAATAATAAAGATTTACCTTCCATTACAGGCAATGCTGCTGCAGCACCGATATCGCCAAGACCAAGTACACGAGTACCGTCGGATACAACGGCAACCATGTTGGAACGGCAAGTTAATTCAAAGGATTCTGCTTCATTATCTTTAATACGCAAGCATGGTTCTGCTACACCTGGTGTGTAAGCTACAGATAAATCATGAGCGTCTTTCAATTCATATTTAGTCCCTACAGTAAGGAAACCTTTTAATTCACGTTTCTTTTGTACAGCTAATTCACGTACGTCCATAATAATTCTCCTTTGTGGATAAACTCGGACTCTTTTGAGTCGGTAATTAATACCTTTAACTAATTGTATTATACAAAAATGATATATAACAATTCAAGTTTTTTCGATATAGTTTTTCCGAATATTTTAGAATTAAATTCAATTAATCTAATTTAGTAATAAAAATGATAATTAAATAAAAAGTAGATAAAGTCATATACGACTTATCTACTTTGGTACTATATACGTATTATCCGATAGGACACATAGCATACAGAATATATATTTTATTTATGCTTTTACAGATGGCAAATTACGACCATAGAAAATTTCCATCATTTCTTGTTTTAACTGATGTTTAATTTGTTTGATTTCTCGTTCACTCAATTCAGATTCAGTAATACCAAAGAGATAGTTATCTAAATCAAATTCTTTTAACATCATTTTTTGTGGAAAATATTTTTCTTGATATACGTTTACATCAATCATGTTGTACATGTTACGAGTTTTTTTGCATTGATGTAATTTTGGATGGAATTGATGCGATGATCGATATAGATTTTTCTTACCAGATACATCACGAGTAAAGCCACGTACATGGTAGTCCATTGTAAGGATATCGGAATCAAAGCTTTGAATCAAATAGTTAAGTGCTTTAAGGGGAGAAATCTGACCACATGTAGATACTTCAATATCGGCACGGAACGTACTAACCCCTTTGTGCGGATGGCTTTCAGGATAAGTATGTACAGTAAGATGAGATTTATCAAGATGCATGACTACATCTTCCTTTTCAATTTCCTCTTCAGAAATCAAAATCGTAACAGACGCACCTTGAGGGTCGTAGTCTTGTTTCGCTACGTTAAGGATGTTAGCACCGATAATGCGGCTTACTTCCGTTAAAATAGCTGTTAAACGATCTGCATTGTATACTTCATCAATGTACTGAATGTATTGCTTTTTTTCTTCTTCCGTACGAGTATAACAAATATCATAAATATTAAAACTCAATGTCTTTGTGAGATTATTAAAACCATATAATTTCATTTTAGGCTTTGCTTTAACTGGTGTATCCATGATATGTCATAACCCTTTCCATGCATAGACTTACTATTTTTGAAAGCTTAACCCGTCGAGGCTCAAAGCTTTTACCATATAACTAAACAATATCTTGTTTATACACAAATTCTACACTAAACTGTCCATTATCGTAGGTAACGATAGCAAATGTACCGCCTGAGCGGTCACGAGCCAACGAGATACTGCCGGGATTCACAAATACCGCATCACGAACACGAACCTCACCATGATGATGACTATGACCGGACACGATGAGTCGCGCCCCCATATCAGTGCCTAACTCAATCAGTTTTTGTATTCGATTATAATATGATACCTCATGACCATGAGTCATGTAAATATAGGTATCCTCTAGAGGAATCAACTGTTCCCGCGGTTCTAGAGGCTGTACACGGTCATTATTACCGCGCACTGCATACACAGGAATATCAGTATGTTCCTGCATATAGCGTGCATCATCACCATAATCACCAGCATGAAGCCACATATCAATTTCTTGGTCTGCTGTAGCCTCCAAGACAAGATCTATATCATCTAGATACCCATGGGTATCACTTAAAATACCAATTCGTTTCATTTTATAAGTTCTCTAATACTATTATATTACATATTTATATGAACTATACCATATAGTTCGAAAATATTAAAGCTTGTTAATTAATTTGCGTAAAGCACGGCCACGATGGCTGATGGTTTCCTTTTCTTCAATGCTAAGTTCTGCCATTGTCTTTTCAAATTCAGGTACATAGAAGTATGGATCATAGCCAAAACCATTGTCCCCTTTTGGCTCATCTTGAACAAGTCCATCACAATAGCCTTCAGCCGTCACTTCACGGCCATCAGGATATACGAGAGCTAAGGCACATACATAATGACCTGTGCGGTCACTTTTACCTTGCAGTTCGCGAATTAATTTTTCATTATTAGCTTGATCATCACCATGATGACCTGCATAACGCGCAGAATATACACCTGGTGCCCCATTAAGAGCATCTACGGTGATGCCAGAATCATCGGCAAGACATGGACGATTTGTTGCCTTTGCATAATAGTGAGCTTTTAAAAGAGCATTTTCCATAAAGGTTGTACCAGTTTCCTCAGGTTCCTCAATGGTAACAACCTCTTTTACCGGTATACAATCGATAGATAAATGAGAGAAAGCCTCAGAAAATTCACGAATTTTCCCTTTATTTCCTGTAGCTAATACGATTTGTTCCACCTTACACCTCCGGAGCTGTAGGATATACCTTACCTACTTTATCTGCTGTTGTGCCAAGTACTTCCCGTTGTTTCGCCATGAGCTCATCTGTAGCAGCCTCTGCTAAATCAAGTAATACGTTGAGCTCATCACGATTAAAGGTACCATGTTCACCAGTACCTTGTACCTCAACCATATTGCCAGAGCCGGTGCGCACCACGTTCATGTCAACGATAGCTGCACTATCTTCTTCATAGCAAAGATCCGTAATAGGCCCCTCTGGACCAATACCTACGGAAATAGCTGCACAGAAGTCAGTAATCGGGGAATTTGCCTGCTCCACCAAAGGTGAAGTCCACCGCATCAACGAGGGCTACAAAGGCACCTGTAATAGAGGCTGTACGCGTACCTCCATCGGCTTGAATTACATCGCAGTCGATTGTAATAGAACGTTCACCAAGTGCTTCAAGGTCTACAACGGCGCGCAAAGCACGACCGATAAGGCGTTGAATTTCTACAGTGCGGCCCGTTTGTTTACCCTTTGCAGCTTCACGGCTTACGCGAGTTTTCGTAGAACGTGGCAACAAGGAGTATTCTGCTGTTACCCACCCTTGACCAGATCCTTTTAGCCAGCGCGGCACAGAATCCTCCACAGTAGCTGTACAGATAACCTTAGTCTTACCGCACTCAATGAGTACAGAACCTTCTGCATACTCTGTAAAATTCCGTGTTATTTTAATAGGTCGTAATTGACCTGCTGTTCTATTATCGCTGCGCATAGGAACCTCACCATTCTAAATCTAAACATTAGAACGCCCCTTACACAAAGGGGCGTTATCTTTTCTTATTATATCACAATTTAACTATTTTTTATCACTACGAATCAGATTATAGTTACCAATTCTAACACAGTATGGTTCATTACCAAAAGTCACAACTTTGAGAATCTACCACTATACCTTGTATTGTCCATCGCCAAGTGGATCTACCACAACATAACGGCTTGCACCGCCTTCTACTTTAGCCCGTTTGGCCTCTGTAATGGCATCTTGACGAGTTCCCTCATCAGCTTGCCAAGGAATGAACATGGCATAAACACTTTGTGGCCCATAGGGTCCATATTGACCATGTGAAAGTACGCTATGCCATCCAACTTTATTTTCGTACATGCGCACCTTTTCAAGGCGTTCCTCTTGTACACCTGTTTCATCGTAGTACACATTGTAGCGGTTCGACCATATATCGCCTACACCAGTGCGCTCCTCTTCGGCCATCTTATGACGGTTAGCCCATTGTACCTTCCACTTAGCGATAAGGTCATCAATATAAGCGTTTACATTTTGACTTTGCTTATATTTAACAGGGTCAAAGGCAGGTTCGACGACCTTGCTGTAATCAAGGCCTGCCATGGATAAAATGATACCAGTATTTACATATGGCAATGCTTCTTGTACGGAGTAACCACCTTCTAAAACAGCTATATCTGCTTGCAATAAATCTACAAGCTCAGCATAGCCCTTTGCGGTTACCTGCATATTAGCCAATGGATCGCTAAAATGATTATCTTGCCCTGCAGAATTAATAACAATGTCTGGATTGAATTCTTCTAGGATTGGCAATACTAACTCACGCATAACCTTCATCAAGCCTTCGTCACCAGTCCCAGGTGGCAATGGGATATCTATATTTCCGCCAATAGCCTGTGGACCACCGAATTCATCCATAAAGCCTGTGCCAGGATATAAGGTCCGTCCATCTTGGTGGAAACTAATGTATAGTGTATCTGGATCATGGTAGAACACATCTTGAGAGCCATCACCATGATGTACATCTGTATCCACCACAGCAACCCGTTTAATACCATAGGTTTGACGCATATGTTGAATCATGACAGCTTCAATGTTAATGGTACAGAATCCACGAATACCATGAACCATGGCCATCGCATGATGCCCTGGCGGTCTTACTAAGGCAAAAGCGCGATCTACTTCACCGCGCATAACCGCATCAGCAGCGGCAATAGCACCACCTGCAGACACACGATGTGCTTCCGTTACCCAGGACTCTAAGTTAGGAGCGCCCACATGAACGCGCTCTATGGTATCCCAATCGGCCACGATAGGATTATATTCCACAATATTAGGTATATCTAATAAGCCTTCCTCAACGATTTGATCACGCGTATACAGCAATCGCTCTTGTCGTTCTGGGTGGGTTTCAGAAATCTTCCAGTCGAAAGCAGGAAAAATACAAGCCCTAAACTATGATTTGATGTATTTTTGTCAGTATTCAACTTATTACGTACATTTTTATGGATATTAATAAGACCATGACGCTCACGATAGGATAAGCCTTTATTCCACATACTGTTTCACCCCCGCTGCTAATTGTACTTTTACAGTGATTAATCGTTCCATCGATTGCCAGCCCTCAACAACAGGGAAATCTTCCATACTAATGACCTCTATATCTTGGTCCTTACCAAGACCTAAACGCAATGCTTCTTCACTAAGAGCCTCTTTAGCTCGTTCCACTACTTGTTCTACTCGCTTCAACGTACAGGTTTGTTGTTTAATCCCTAGTTCAGGAATAACGAGTAAGCGTCGTTTTGTATCGACATGAACAGTGAGTTCAATGGTCGATAATGCTAGGGCTGCTCCGATAGCATTCGCCACCGCCGCATTTTCTGGTATGGTAATCGGTAAATCCATATATTTACCTATGCTAGGTCCAAGGCTTGGCGCCGTTCCACCTACTACCACGATTTGAGCAGGCACAAACACATCGGGGTTCACAATATCCGCTACTACATAGATAGGTCGTTTGTTTTCTGCCCTTACCACCTCATCGATACCATGCTGAATTGTTTGCAACGCCTTATTTACGATTGATTGAGCAACGGCAGAAACATTTATATCCCCTGCTAATTGTAGTTGAGTCTGAACTGCCTCTCCTTTTACACTAGCAGTTAGTTTACTAGCCAATACCTCCATAGCTCGTTCAGCTAATTCAACCTTACCATAGCTCGCATACCCTAGTACGATGAGAGCATCCCCTAGTGTAGGTTCTGTCCCACCTAATGCTACCGATGGGCCCACCCGTTCAGGTCCGACAGTAATTTCACCATCTACAACGCGAACGACAGATTCACCGCCAATACCAACAGAGGTAACGGCAAAGGAGCGTACCGCACTTGGGTATTCACGAATAGATACACCACTTTTAGTCATCAACGGTCTGCCTTGTTTCCACAAAGAAATATCTGTAGTGGTACCGCCAATATCTAACGCAACTGTATGTTCATTCCCAATAGCTCCAAGAGCAGATAAGCCCAGTACGGTTGCCGCAGGTCCTGTAAAAGCGGTCTCTACTGGTCTACTCACCATATGTTCCATAGGTAAAGAACCTCCATCGGCCTTTAATATATGAAGTGGAGCCTTAATGTTTCGCACGCTTAACGCATCTTCTACATTCTTCTTAAATACTGTAAATACCGGTGTTACAGCGCTATTAAAATATGCGCTAATAGTGCGACGTGGAAAATTCAAAGAGCCGCTTAATAAGCTGCCATTAGAGATAGTATTATATCTATCTTTCAAGGCTTCTGTTATAGATAATTCTTCTTGAGGATTCCGTACCCCAAATTTAGCAGATACAGCAGCCAAATCTGTGCCACTGCGAGATTGTACCATTTCGGCTATATGTCGAACTGCATTTGTAGGTGTACGTTCCACCACAATACCTCTATGATCAGTATAGCCTTGAAGATAGATAGGATTTACAGGGAATATATCGTCCACATTCCGGCCAGGTCCCGTTACTACAAACAGGTCTACCACTTGCTCTTTCTCTTCCACGATGGTGTTTGTTACCACAGTAGTAGACAGCGTAACTTGATCAATATTTGTAGTATCACAATGTTGGAGAATTGCATCAAGGGCCTCGCCTATGCCTTGCATTAAATTATCTTTGGTAGTCCGTCTTTTAGCAGATGCTACTACACGATGGCCATCGATGATGACCGCATCTGTAAAAGTACCACCTACGTCTAAACCTAGTAACATATAACCTCCTTATCAAGATTAATAGAGGATACTTAGAAATGCTAAATTAAGTAAAAAACTCTATTTTACCTAGCATATAACCACTATTAACTTTCACAATATATAAAAAGGCTGTACCCATCTCTATGTGATGAGTACAGCCTTCTGTTATTTACCAGATACAGATGCGTAATTTTTAATGATAACAATCGGAGTCATTTGGCTATCATTACCAAATGGATTATCAATTAACAATTGTGCAATTTTATTACCGTCAATGCCACGGCTTGTACCTAACACAGCGGAACGTTTCAAGTCATTAACGTCAGCTACAACAGCGCCATAACAGCCTGTGCGAGAAACGATTTTTCTCAGCTACTTTATCTGGATCCTTTGGACCAAATACGATGTGCTTGTCGAATGGAGGCATTGTACCAGTTACATCATCTGTTAAAGATGCTGCACGAGCAATTGCATAGAATACACCTGGTTTGCGGAAGATTTTTAGCAATAGCACCTAAAATGAAGGCACCTAATACTTTTCCATTTACCATCCAAGTTCATAGCGGATTGCATGCCATAAATAGATGCCATAGAACCATCTGGATGGATAAAACGATTGATTAAACGAGCTTGCCAGCATACATCTAGCTCTTCAGGACGTGTAAAACGACCTTGTGTAATAGCTACTACAGATTCAGCTACACAAACGATATCTTCAGGTCCAATATTATGACCGCCAAATTCAACGATAGCATCCACGATGTCATCATTATCTGTAAGGATACGTGTTGGCACACATACTAACTCTAATTCTGCCATTGTTATGCCTCCTTATTGAACCAATGCTGCTTGAACTTCTTCAGCAGTCAAACGAATACGTTGTTTATCGATATGATAATCTGTACGGCCTACGATTTGGTAGTAAATATCGATGTCCATATAAGGAAGCCCTTAATATCTTCACGAATATTGCCATTTTTACCTGTCAATGTAACGAATACACGGATAGTACCGCCTTTGCGAGGTTTGATAATAACTGCTTCAAAAATAGCCATCATGACGAGGACGATTAATGTCCATAGCCCATGCATCTACTTTCACAGCATCAAAATGTTCCTCTGGTAACAATGGACGTGGGAACAAATCCATAATTGTACCAAGTTGACGGCCTTTGTTCACAAATGGAATGTCACAGAACAAGGTAATGGATTCAAAATTACGATCAGATACTTGGAAGTTTGTCGCACGTTTTGGCAACAAGATAACCTTTTCATTACCTTGTTTCAATACGAACAAACGGAATAATAAATACAAAGCGGCAATAGCTACAATAATACCTATTACTACACTTAGGATGTTATAAAACCACATAGGGCATCTCCTTTACAATGTAATATGTTCAATAGTACGACGATTTGTATCGAGGAAGGAAGCGCTCAATGTGTCACCAAGCTCAATATCCTTTGTAAAATACAATGACACAGTACCCGCCGTTTTTTGAGGGTTAAATAAATCTTTACCCTCTAATCTGCGGCGAACAAGTTCACTCGTTTCAAAAGCAGGGTCGATGAATTGAATGCGCCCTGACGTTAGTTCCTCTAGCAAAGGTTGTACAAATGGGAAATGAGTACAGCCCAAAACTACGACCTCAATCTCTCGGGACAATAAAGGCTCTAGATATTCAGTACATACATCGCGTACAAAATGGTCATCTAAATGACCTTGCTCAATAAGGCTTGCCAATTCAGGACATGGTTGCTCCCATACAAGCACTTCATGATCAACTTCAAGGGCTACATGTTTATGAATATGACTATTCACAGTTGCTACCGTCGCCATGATACCAATGGTCTTGCTTTTGCTTTGACTAATCGCTGTTTTTACGCCTTGTGATACTCCAATAACGGGTACAGACACGCGTTCACGTACCGCATCAAGGGCTACAACAGTAAACGTATTGCAAGCAATAACCATCAATTTTACAGGCTGTTTTTCAAGAGCCTCTGCAATATGACAAGCTAAATAAGTAATTTCATCATCACTACGATTTCCCACCGGGTTATTCGCATTATCACCAATATAGATGAAGTCTTCGTTAGGGAATTGTTCTTGTAAGACCTTTAAAACAGATAGCCCGCCTACACCGGAGTCAAACACGCCGATAGGCAATTGTTGTACATTACTCATTAGGCATCTCCTCAACAGCTGCTAACATAGGCTGATAAAAAGTATCGTCTAATCGCACAATTTTACCTGTTGATTTTGACATAAATGCATTCTTAGTCTCTCCCGTAGCTAGGAGCGCACCATCACTGGCACGGCGCATACGATAACGGAATATCATTTGAGCACGTGTCATCTTAACCAAATATGTTTCGATGTGAAGTTCATCATCAAAATTTGCTGGTTCTTTATAATTGCAAGATACATTCATGATAGGAAATACAATATCCTCATTCATCATATCCCACAGGGTTACACCGATTTGACGAAGGAATTCAATGCGTGCCATTTCAAACCATCTAAAATGATTACTATGGTGCGCAATACCCATCATATCGGTTTCGTAAAATCGTACATTTACTGAAGCAATATGCATATATTTATCCTTCTTTTTTCATAGAATACAACCTTCATTGTATATCTATTACTTTAGCGTGTCAAATAAATAAAGGCAGTTCAATCGCAACGGATCAAACTGCCTTAATGGTTAAAAGCTAGTTACTGCCACCAAATGGGAAGTATTTTTTTGCCTCTTCTTGATGACGAGTTTTAATGTAACGATTGGCAACCTTGAAGGCAAGACCAAGCACTGCTACATCATCTATCCAACCTAATACAGGAATTGTATCCGGTACAATATCAATAGGTAATACGAGATACCCTAAGGCACCAGCAATGACTGCTTTTACATATTTTGGAGTGTCCTTGTCACGCATACAAAGGAACAAGGTCACTGCTCGTTGTACAAAGGCAAGCTTCTTACCATATCGTCCTAAAAAAGCGGCGAATTTAGATTCGTTAAAATACTTACCATATGTAATAATTTTTAATGGATTCATCTTCATAATCCTTTAGCGCCTATTTGCGCAAACCACCAATTTTATCTTTTGCTGTATTAACAGTGTTTGTAGCAACATCTTTTGCTGTTTCAACAGCATCATTAGCTTTAGTTTTTGCAGTTTCTACTGCAGCTTGTGCAGAAGCTTTAGCTACTTCTACGCCACCTTTAGCTAATTCTTTAGCTACATCAATATTTTCTTTAGCAACATCAATTTTCTCTTTTGCCGCATCGGTTACTTTCGCCACAACTTCTGCTGCATTGTCATGGATTTGATATTTTGTTTCTGTATTCCATTTATCGATAGCAGGTGTTACTTTCTTCGTAAACTTGTTTCAAAGTTTCTTTAGCAAGACCTGTTTCATTAGCAATACCAGCCCAAACGTCGCGTTGACCTTGTGTGAAAGGAATGCTAGCGCTTGCATCACGGATGATGTCACCTGCTATAGCTTTACCGCTTTCAAGGAATTCAGCAACCATTGGTTTATAACGTTCGATATCAGAAGGCATACCATCTTGGATCCAAATGTGAGCAATTTTACCGATAGCATATGTTAAACCAACTGCTACAGGAACGCGAACTGCTTTTAGAGGAACAAGAAGAGAAATAGCCGCTGTACCTACAGCTGTGCTAAGACCACCAACTAGACCCACTACGGCACCAGATTGCAATTCTACTTCGTAAAGATGTGCAATGCGAGTTACCATATACGTTGCATTGGCGCACAAAGCAACACTGCTGAATTTAGGGGACAATGCCAATGCCGCTGCACGACCTGCACCCCAGAAAATAAATTGTTCAACTTGATAGTCACGATCTTGAGAACCATCCATAAGTGGCTCAAGTGTTACGCCATTATATTCTGCCATAAGTATTCTCCTTTGTTGTGAACCAACTATAGGTCATATTATTAGTATTATTATACCATTCTATTGCTAGAAGTGAAATGAATTTTTCTAATTATCTATAGATTTAAAAAATAAAATAACTTCCAATATTTTCTATCTTACCAACTAGTGAGACCACCATCGATAGTCCATGCTGCCCCCGTTACAAAGGAAGCTTTATTACTCAATAAAAATACAATAACCTCCCCAATTTCATGAGGTTGACCAATGCGTCCCAAGGGATAATGTTGGCCCATTTCAGCCTTAGCAGCCTCTGCATTTTGCTGAGCATTTGCAATTTGTTTATCTACTAAAGAGGTATCCACATCCCCAGGACAAACACAGTTAACGCGCACATTATGTGGTGCCATTTCAAGGGATAGTGATTTCGTAAAACTCACTACTGCACCTTTTGAAGCACCGTATACAGAGCAAGCCACATTGCCTTGTAAGCCTGCATCACTAGCTACCGTTACAATACTGCCCTTTGTAACGCGCAAATAGGGCAATGCCGCTTGGCACAAGAAAACCGTACCTTTCACATTGGTGCCAAACATTTCATCAAAGGCTGCTTCTGTTACATCTGCTAGAAGCTCTTCTTCATAATAGCCTGCTGCTGTTACGAGAGCAGAAACACCGCCAAATAATTTAACGGTTTCTTTTACAATACGCTGACAATCTTCAATCTTCGATACATCCCCTTGGATGTACTGCACCCTTGAAGAATAGCGGCGCAATTTCATCTTAGCCTTTTGTCCTGATTTTTCATCACGACCGTTAATGACAACACACCAGCCTTCTTTAAGAAGCAATTTTGCCGTAGCAAATCCGATGCCCGATGTGCCACCACTAATCAATGCCACTTGTACATCACTTTTATGAGGCATACCTTGCCCTCCTATAATGTGGAAACATAGTCATAGACTAATTTCAACAACATAACTGTCGTTACCGACAAGAATACAACACGTACCAACGACGAACCCTTAGCAATAGCTAAATGAGATCCTAAATAAGCACCTATAATTTGGCCTACCCCTGTAGCTAAACCGTACTTAATATTGACGTGACCTAAATAGAAAAATACGATTAAGGATGCTAAATTACTGGTAAAATTCAATATTTTTGCATTCGCAGAAGCATGCAGAAAATCAAAACCAGTAAAAATAAAGCCCATAATCAAAAATGTACCTGTACCAGGGCCAATAAAACCATCATAAACACCAATGACAAGAGCAAAAGCCATGCAAATATACAATGCTTTTCCTGCTACTGCTGAGGTACGGTTTATTTCGCCCCAATCCTTTTTAAATACCACAAAAAGTGTGACACAAACGAGTAGGACGATAATAATAGGCTTTACATACAAGGGTGGCAATGATACAACTGCTAAGGTACCAAGCATGGATCCTATAAATGTAAAAGGTAGTAATTTACGAACTAGAGAAAAATCAACCATGTGATTTCTTAAGAATGTAATTGATGCACTGCCAGCTCCAAATATACTAGACAGCTTATTACTGCCTAAGGCCATACTCGGCGGAAGGTTCGTTAATAGCATAGCAGGAACAGAGATTAGGCCCCCACCACCCACAATGGAGTCTACAAAGCCGGCAAAAGCACCTGCTACAGCGAGCAAAACGAGAATTAGGATATCAAATGGTAAACCTGTTACCTCAATAAGCCACTCCATATAAACCTCCTGTAGATAGCACATCAACGGTAGCCAAAAGGCCACCGTTGTCATGCTAGTTTATTTTATTTTGCACCTAGACGATCTAAAGCTAATGTATATCCATCAGCACCATAGACTAAGCATCGTTTGACACGACTAATAGTAGCCGTGCTCGCACCTGTTTCTTCTACAATTTTTTCGTAGCTATCACCGGCACGTAGCATTTTTGCTACTTGTAAGCGTTGAGACAAAGCTTTCAATTCATTAATCGTACAGATATCTTCAAAGAATGCATAGCACTCCTCAGTATTTTCAAGCGTTAATATAGCGGTGAATAGCTCATCGTTTTGTTCACTTCTCAACTTCTCATTGATACTCATAGGATCCTCCTACTTCTTATTCATCGCTTTAGACCAAGCATCGCCAATCATTTGGACTAATTGTACCAAAATAACCAAGATGATAATGGTAGCAATCATAATATCAGCTTGGAAACGTTGGTAACCATAGCGGATAGCAATATCACCAAGGCCACCACCACCAATAGCACCAGCCATTGCAGAGTAACTGATGAGATTAACGATAAGAACCGTTACGTTATCGATAATCGTAGGCAATGCTTCAGGTAATAATACTTTCCAAATGATTTGGAGTGGACTTGCACCCATGGATTGGGCCGCTTCAATTACGCCAAAGTTAATATCTTTAATAGATGTTTCTACAAGACGTGCTAAGAATGGAATTGCAGCGATTGTTAAAGGCACACAAGCTGCAGTGGTACCAATAGATGTGCCTGCCACCATACGAGTGAATGGAATGATAGCTACCATCAAAATGATAAATGGTACGGAACGCGTTGCATTGACGATAGCACCTAGCACCTTATTAAGCGCTACATTTCTAAGATATGACCCTTAGAGGTTACTACCAAAATAACACCGAGAGGAATACCAAGTAACATAGCCATGACTGTAGAAATGATGGTCATTTGCAATGTATCAAGGGTACCAGTTATGAGAAGATTAATGATTTGCTCTGACATAACCGATCACCTCGCTTTCAATTGGTAATGTTTTGATGTAGTCTAAGCCCTCTTGCGCATTTTCTGGGTCACCATTCAAGATAACGATAAGGCGACCAACGCATGTATTTTGGATATAGTCGATGCCACCAAAGAGGATACTTACATCGAGGTTAAAGCGTCGTACGAGACCTGCCACTACAGGTTCATCTGTAGATTGGCCTGTGAATTTAAGACGTACTAATGGAGCTGTACCTGCAATCCATTGATCATGTAATTCCAAATGTTCTAACGCTTCTGGCGGTAAGTTATCACTCACAACAGAGCTGATGAATTCTTTTGTAGTATTTTCACGAGGATGTGTAAATACTTCAATAGTGCTACCTTCCTCGAGGATTACACCGCCTTCGATAACCGCTACACGATCACAGATTTCACGAATTACGTGCATTTCATGAGTGATGAGAACGATAGTAAGGCCCATTTTTTCGTTGATATCTTTCAACAATTTCAAAATGGATTCTGTTGTTTGCGGATCCAGAGCAGATGTAGCTTCATCACAAAGAAGAACCTTTGGATTAGACGCTAAGGCACGAGCGATACCAACACGTTGTTTTTGACCACCAGACAATTGAGATGGATAGTTGTTCATACGCTCAGTAAGGCCTACGATATCAAGGATTGGCGTAATGCGTTCCTTGATTTCAGATTTGCTCAAGCCTTGTAATTCCAACGGAAATGCCACATTGTCATACACTGTACGAGAGGACAAAAGGTTAAAATGTTGGAAAATCATACCAATATCTTTGCGTGCTTTACGTAAATCGGATTTGCTAAGTGTTGTTAAATCTGTACCATTAACGATAACAGAGCCAGATGTAGGAGCTTCGAGCATGTTGATGCATCGAATCAATGTGGATTTACCGGCCCCAGATTGACCGATAATGCCAAAGATTTCACCTTCTTTAACATCAAGGCTAATATCTTTTTAATGCTTCCCACACGAGTAGCGCCTTCATAGACTTTACTAATGTGTTGTAATTGAATCAAAAATAATGTCCTTTCTTAAGGTAAAAGTTTACCATGTAATGAAAGTAGATTACCTATTAAGGCAAACCTTCTTCCATCAATTTTTCTAGTGCTTCGCGTAGACGAAGTGTAATAGCACCTGGTTTACCACCGGATACTGGATTTCTGTCTAGCTTAGTAATTGGGATGACACCACCAATTGTATCGGTAAAGAATAATTCGTCCGCATCATCTACAAAGGCGCGATCGAATTCTTTTTCGATAACTGTAATACCTAGAGATGGTGCTACGCGGGTCAAAATCATTTGGCGCGTAATACCTTTTAAGATATGATTATCTGCTGGATGCGTATACAAGATACCATCTTTGACAGCAAATACATTAGATGTTGCACCTTCTGTACAAACGCCATCACGGAACAACATGGCAGTATAAGCAAATTTCTTCTCCGCTTTAGTTTGTGCCAAAATATTTGGAATCAAATTAGTAGTCTTAACATCTACATGGTCCCAACGCTCATCAGGTAATGCAATCGCTTTTACACCTTCACCCAATTTATTAACTGCATCCATATCCAAATTACGGATAGACATGAGCATTTGTGGTTCTAGTTTGGAACGATCATATGCATGATGGCGTGGCGCTACACCACGAGAGATTTGCAAATAAATATAGCCCTCTTTGATTTCACTTTGCTCGATTAAAATTTCGTGCAATTCTGTTAAATCATCTGGGGTCATTTTTTTACTGGAATATCCATTTCACGCATAGATCGATACAAGCGATCTTGATGGTAAGACAATGCGAAGCAACGGCCTTTTACGACACGCACTACTTCATATACAGAGTCCCCAAATAAATAACCACGGTCATCAATACTGATAACTTTGGCACCTGGTTCAACGAACTCGCCATTAAAATATGTTAATTCTTGCATAGGAGCACCTCTTTTTCTATATCGTTACTCTATCAAGTAGTAATCATCATGGACTTATTATATCACAATTACTTTCAAATTTTCACACTTTACTTAGTGAAAGATATAACTTAGATATACAAAAATCCGCTAGGATACCATAGTTAAAAACTATATCCTAGCGGATGTATATTATTAATGTCCTAATATAAATTTACGTAATGGTTTAGGTACATGGTTTAATATCACGGTAGTCAAATAGGACAGGCCTAGCGCCATCACATACATAGCTAGCACATTAACTACGGTATATAAAAGATTATATTTAGCCATCACACCAGAGATGATCAACAACCAGAATGGATGTGCTAAATAAATACCGTAGGACTTATCCCCTATTTCTGACCAAGTAGATTCCATGGTCGCATTCATTGGTAAGGTTTGGAATAAGAACAGGCTAAATAGTGTTCCCAATCCCGTATAGAGGACCCCCATTGGGCTCATTTGATGAACTGTATAAATTGCTTCAAGCACTGTATAATGCCATACGTCCATGACATAGTAGTAGGATCCAAGCATCAACAAAATAGAGCCTACCGCACTAACACCTAATAAGTAACGATAGCGCCACATGTATTCACATACCGTTTCATAGCGCTCAGCACATACAGCCCCCAACAGGAATATCCACACATAATGGATAACCCAATAGTTAAGTCTCATATCAAAAAGATATTTCACCACAGGGTTATTACTAAGATGTTCTGTTACCCACCGGCCAAGCATGTAAGATGATACATAATCGATGCCAACTTGGATGATAAATAATAGAACCATCCAAAATACAGGGCGTTTTAAAATGACTTTCACCATAGCTCGCCATAGTGGCATCATCACATAGAACCATAGGAGGATAACCATAAAGTACAGATGATACATAGACGTACCAAACAATAAATTTACCGCCAATGGTCCAGGATGCAAATTACCTAGATTATGCGCCGTTAGCCCCGTGTAGAGCAAATAAAATATGGACCACGTAATATATGGAAATAGCACCACCTGAATACGGCGGTGCATAAATTCCTTATATGAGAATGGTCCCTCTACAGATGTATGGTAGAACAATCCAAATGCAGAGAGGAAGAAAAATGCTGGTACTCCAAAGCGCGATAGAATTTCTAAGACGCTAATGAGTTCTAAATTTACAAAAGGATTTTGTAATGCGTAAGAACCTACATGAATGCCGATAACACCGAGCATACAGAGGCCACGCATATATGTAATTTCCGGTAAAAATGCTTTTTTCATAGCCATTCCCTATTCATTATTGACCAGATACAACTGCAGGTGTTGGCACAAGGCGTGGCCCTTGAGATGTTGTAGCCGGTTGTTTAACTACTGGAATTACAGATGATGTAATTTGAACAGCTGTTGTCTTTGCTGGTTGAGCAGGTTGTGCTGGCGCAGCTTGACCATTCGCTTTAGCTGCTTCCTCAGCCTTAGCCTTAGCTTCTGCCTCAGCTTTAGCTTTCGCTTCTGCTTCACGTTTCAAGCGCAATTCTTTTTCAAGAGGTACCACTGGTTTGTCGTAAACAGTGATATCTGTTTCGAATAGACGACCCCAAGGGAATGTAGCTTTTACTGTACGAGGATCGATTTTAAGATATTTCAGCGAAGTCTTGAATTCGTTCGCCTAAGTAGCTTTCAAGACGTTCATTTAACTCACCAGAATAACGTACATTATCTGTGCGAATAGAGTCTTGCATACGGTAAATATCTTTGCGGATATTTGCTTGGTACGCCCAGTTATCCAAATATTGTTGAGTCAACATTTTGCGGTGACCTTCTGGGCTCATAGTTTTGAGCAATACCCCTTGCGCAATGGCGTAGCCTACCGTATTACTTGCGGTATTCCAACCATTGTACGCACCGATTTTGTATAACATATCGCGTTTGTACATAGCAGCTACTAATGTATTGTCCGCACCATTGTTATAAGCAATATCAGCAACGCTTACGTTTACACCAGAATCAACAGCTTGTTGAATTCGATCTACGAAAGCATTTGTAGAATTAGAAATCATCGGGAAGTTCTCGAAGCTTTCAGATTCACCAGTGCTTGTAGTAAGTGGTGTATTCACTGCTAACAACACAGTTGGTTTGCCTTGTGTCACCATTGTGCCACCTACGGCCTCAACGTGTTGAGCAATTGTTTTATCGATGGTTTGGTCTTCGTAACCTGGCAATGTTTTACCGCCACCACCGAGTGGGTAAATTACAGAGAATGTAGGTTTTTCTGTACTTTCATCTGTACGAGAACGAGCCATCAACAAGAGCCCAAGTTGGTCGGCACCAGGGAAGCTACCATATTTCTCAACAGGAATATCCTTGGAATATTTACTTAAGTAACGACCTTCTAATGCAGATTGGGACAATTGGGATGTATCATCATGGCCCAATGCAAAGTAATTAAATACACCGCTACGAGTTTCGTCGATCAACTCTTTGTTGATTTTCATATTTTTTTGACGGCGGTCAAACCAGTCTTGTAGATATTCTACAGGAACAGAGGCTTGTAAGCTCATCAATTTTTGAGTTTCCTCTTGTGTTAAGGAGCCAGAGTCTAATTTATCTTGCAATGCTGCAATTTGGAAGATAGTAGGGCCGTATTCCGCATAATAAGCTGGTTCAGTGCCGCCACCACTAGCACGTGGAGAACGCATTACAGTACCAAAACCATAAATACGCACGTTTTTATTACGAGCTTTTAAGGATTCAATACGTTTTAAACGGCTTTCCAATGTAGTAAGTGGAATGTTGTGTTTACGAGAGTCTACAAGACCACCATAAATAAGCGTATCTGTACTCAATACCATCACATCAGCACGACCTGCATTTTGTTCAACCCAAGCCATGATTTGATCTGCTTGACCTTGGTAATTCTTACCAGAAATCAAGTTCTGAGGTGGTGTCAATATAGTCATACCTGCTTCGCGAGCTGTATCTACAGTATATTGTAAGCTTACAGGGCGATCATCTTGAGGTACATACAACACGGTTTCCGCATCAATTTTAATAGATGTACCAGTAGCGATAGCTGCAGCCATAAGTGCTACTTTCAACCATTTATTCGTCATAAATCAAATCTCCTTCTGTGTAGCGAGTACTCCCGACTCGCGAAATTAACTGTTTTATAATACTCTCTTTTTCTGACACTTTTATGAAATGTTCATATGCTCAATAGTATAATTATATCATTTGACTATTATTTCGCAACCGGCTTGGTTTTTCCTACCTTAGGCAGACTCCAATTGTACTTGAGGGCTAGCAGACGGATAACGAGTACTACTGTGAAAGCACCATATACGGCCATACTTTCCCAACTCGATGTGACCATAAGATAATAAACGATGCCTCCAATAATACTAGGCAAGGCATATACATCCTCTTTCAAAACAGATGGGATGCGTTGCGCCAACATATCGCGGATAATACCGCCACCAACAGCAGTGATTGTACCGAGCAACACAATAAAGATAGGCAACTCTGGATAGAGTTTAAAACCTGCCGAAGCACCTGTTACGGTAAATGATGCTAACCCTAACGCATCGGCCAACAAGTAACTAGCTCGACTACGAGGCCCCATCGCATGCTTGCGATATCGGCTGTTATAAATTAAGAACACGATAACAGTTACCACTAAAACAACAGTAACATACACTATATTTCGCAATGAATTCGGCGGAAAATAGCCGAGCAACACGTCCCGTACAATACCACCACCAATAGCAGTAGCCAATGCAAGGACAGTCATACCAAATATATCCATCTTCCGGGATACCCCAACGAGTGCACCGGATACAGCAAAGGCAATGGTGCCAATCATATCAAATATATACCAAATAATGTCCATAATTCCCCCAAATAATCTATTCGCATAACTGCGTACACTATGATAGACTTTATGTAAGATATTATACATGAAGAGGTATGCCAATGACAAAAGACATTACACCTACAGACATTGAAAATATGGATGAACGCACCCGCGATGAATATTTTATGGCCATTGCCATGGAAGAAGCTCGCAAAGCTTATGAACTTGGAGAAATCCCTATCGGTGCCATTCTCGTAAAAGATAATACTATCGTTTCGCGCCACCACAATCGTCGTGAACTCGATCATGATGCAACGGCCCATGCAGAGGTCCTCGTAATCCGCGAAGCATGCGATGTTCTCAAGCGCTGGCGGTTGACTGGTTGTACCCTGTATGTTACGATAGAGCCGTGTCCGATGTGCGCTGGAGCCATTATTAACAGTCGTATTGATCGTGTTGTATATGGTGCAAGTGATTACAAAGGAGGCGCCGTAGAATCGCTATTCAATGTGCTCTCTCATCCAGGATTAAATCATGAACCAGAACTAGCATCTGGTGTGCTTGGTGGTGAATGCAGCCAAATTATGAAAGACTTCTTTAAGGAGCGCCGTAAAGCACGGAGGAGTACCCAAGAGGCTGAAGGGTCCGCACTCGAAATGCGGTAGGTCGGGCAACCGGCGCGGGGGTTCAAATCCCTCCTCCTCTGCCAACTGAACTATATAAAGCGCTAACTATGGTTAGCGCTTTTTTTGTAACTATAACTATTTTTGTAGCTATTTGGGTTATAATATAAGAAATACAATTTATAATAATCTCCTCATAAACTCAAGGGGACACTACTATGAAAAAATATTACCCTTATCTCATTACAGTGAGTCACATGATCAACGACTCCTGTCAAAGTGTGTTGCCTGCCCTCTTACCTCTGTTCATTTATACATATGGAATGAGCTTAGAGCAAGCAGGTTTTTCTCATCTTAGCTAATACAGCATATCATCATTATTACAGCCTTTACTAGGCTATATTTCAGACAAGATCAATCAACCGCGGCTCATTGCCTTCGGCGTTTTATTATCTGCATGTAGTACAGGTATGATGGGCTTTGTTACCTCTTATGAAAGCCTCCTCGTTTGTGCCACATTAGCGGGCGTTGGCTCTTCCATCTTTCATCCTGAAGGCGCGAAGATTATGAACCGTCTCGGTGGTGGCAAGAAAGGTAAGGCCATGGGCACCTTTGCTATCGGCGGCAGCTCAGGCTTCGCCTTTGGTCCACTCTTTGCAGGTGCCATTGCTTATACAGTTGGACCTCATGGATTGGCAGCTTTCACCGTAGTAGGTATTATTATATTTACTATATTGTTCGTACTAATGCCTCGCATCGTAGCTCATGCACGTACTATCGACCAAGCAGTAGCTACTGAAAATTCAACAGTGGCGGCAAAACCGCTCAAAAATTACTGGAAATACTTTGGCATCTTGTTCGTTATCATCTTGAGCCAATCAGTAAACTTCCGCGTTATCAATGCGTTTATTCCAATTTTCTGGACTCGCGAACTCGGTACAAGCCCAGAACAAGGTAGCTTTGCCTTGACTGTATTCTTTAGTATCGGCATCTTTATGACCTATATTGGCGGTCTATTGGGCGATAAATATGGTCCTATCAAGATTATCAGACTATCCCTATTAGTTTGGTTACCCGCTATGTTCCTATTAACAGAGGTTCCAACCTTCTCACCACTCATCATGATGCCTATAGCCTACTTGCTACTACTCATGATTGGTGCTGCAAAAGCAATTAGCTACAGCCCAGTTATCGTACTAGGCCAAACATATCTAGCTAAAAGTATCGGCTTTGCATCAGGTATCACCCTTGGCGTGAGCCAAACTATCGGTGGCGTAATCGCTCCTGTCGTAGGTAATCTAGCAGATACCTACTCCCTACCTGTTGCTATGATGACACTCGTGCCATTCCTCGTAATGGGCCTTGGGGCATCATTGATACTCAAAGATCCTAAAAAATTACAATAGACAAGAACTACAAAAAGGGCTGTAAAACAGCCCTTTTTGTTTTATACATATACTATCTACATTAAATCAATGTGATTTATTATTTTTTTAATAGTTTGACGTGGCATAACTAATACAACCATATTAATTGAATGTACAATAATACTTTTTATTTCTCCAGGAAGTAATATAGAACCTAAGAGAAGAAAAATTAATCCCTAAATACCATTTCGGATTCGTAATTCCAATATCAACCAAACGCTTAATACCAATATATTGCGTACCCATATTACAAACTATTAATACAAGTACAAATAATATGGTACCCTAACATAGAGTTTATATAAGGTTCATTAAATAAATACCTAACCTGCGGTAACACTACAAGGACAATACTCTCTATAATGAGACTATAGAAGAAAAAAACCACTTCTATTTAATGCAGAATAATCCGTTCTCCAGAAGTTCCCTACATGTAATAAAAATTATAAGAACATAAAAAGAACTACTGAACCAAAATATATCACAAAAAAACATTAAAACCGTCATCATTTACCTCATACAAGATTATAAAAACCGAGTAGCTTACTCACTTTTTACCTGGTGTGAAGTAAAGCAAAAAGCTGGACTAGCATCATAAGTGATATTAAATCAGGAATATACTTAGATAATATAAGACCTGATATAAATACAACAGGATAAAAATAAAAGGGGAACACCATTTCAAATCAACAATTCTTCGCATTCCACAAAAAAAGAATTGAGATATACTTATAGCGCCTATAATGCAAACTATAATAGCATATAAAAGGTTGCTACTGTCATATACACTAATCTTCAAGCGATAAGTTAAAAATAAACTGAATATAATGCCTATATAGGTAATAATATAGATCTTAAAAAAATCACCACGCCCCATCGGTATCCTATAGTTCCAACCATTGATTTGATAGACACTACCAACTATTACAAATATAAGTGATATAACAAGAATAAAGTACCAAATATAATTTATAAAAAAACACCAAAACACCTACTTTATTTCTTTTAAAGGTTGTTTACTCCTAATATATGCTACAGTCATAAAGCTTTACAAACATTATAGAAAGATTTATAATTCTATAATCATTTCTATATTGAATATTGTTTATCAATAAAAATTTCAATCAATGATGTAGCAATTAATATTACTGGTGCAATATAAAATAAAAAAATTTACTACTTATTTTTGACTGGGCCTAACACTGTAGTTATTGCCATAATAATAAAAAAATTATTGTAAATATACCTAATCCCATTAATGTTGCACCTATAATCCACTCAATATTTCATACATTGTAATCTATATGTTTATTTAATTTATATATCCTATGAATAATAAAAAATATAATCAACATTATAATATCATAGTATACAAGTTAATATACAAAAAAGCCCCCTTACGGGGACTTATATTTTTAGCTAAATTAGTGTTTTAGCATTTCATTCAAGATAACTACGTCCGTTTCTTTCATACCTTGAGCCACAGTACCGATACTGCGGATGGTTTCGTCAACGGAGTATGCTACAAGGCCATCGCCTTTTTGGTAGTTCTTGTTAAGGCGAGCTTGTTTATATCCCATGAACGCGCCATCAAGGGAGATAGCAATTTTACCTGCACAGGATGGTTTGCTCCGTCACAAACGATACCGGATAAGCTGGCAAGACCATTTACCAAGGTATTCTCAATGATATCCTTGCTATCACCTTTCAAGAAGGCAATACCGGCTACACTTACAACACCAGCAGATACAACGCCGCAGTAGGCGGACAATTTACCAATGCCAGATTTAACGTACAGTGTTAACAGGTTGGCAAAAACTAGCGCACGATATAATTCATCGGCACTTTTACCAAGTTCCTCGGCAGTCGTAATAATTGGTACAGATACGGTCAAACCTTGGTTACCAGAGCCAGAGCAGATAACTACAGGCAATGGACATCCACTCATACGCGCATCGGATCCAGCCGCTGCACGAGCTTTACATTTCGTTTCTAGAGACGGGTTTTCTTCATCCAACAACAAGAGCTGGCCAATATTGGAGCCATAATCATTAGACAAACCTTCTCGAGAGATAGCTGTATTGTATTCTACTTGCTGTTTGATTTGAGGAATGATGCCAGAAATATCTGCCGTTTTAGAAAATTCGTAAATGCTATCAAAGGTCATTGCATATTCGGTTTTGGCTGCTTTCTGAATTTCATTGATTGTTTCAGACACAATCTCACCATCTACAGCAACATAGGTTACATTCGTATGGTCATGTTCAATGCGAACAACTGCTGTATGTTCATCTGTTTCAGCAGTGATTTCAATATAAAGATTATCTACACCTTCAGCGAGTGAGACCGTACAGAAGTTGGCATCTAATAATGTGCCGAGCCATTTACGATCTTCATCTGTAGCAGATTCTAATACCTCTAGTTCACGTTCAGGGTGACCTACGATGGCGCCAAGCGTAGTAGCAGCTTGAAGACCTTTTCGACCACCAGAGTTAGGAATGACTACGGACTTTACATTTTTTATAATATTCGCGCTGCATCGTGCGTGAATATGGTTAGGGAAACTCATCTAAAACAGAGACTGCCTTCGCAGCCGCATAAGCCAATGCAATTGGCTCAGTGCACCCGAAGGCAGGACGCATCTCTGATTGTAATAAGGAAATATAATCCATCTTATACTTCCGCAATAATTTCCACTTCTACCAAAGCACCTAATGGAAGGTCTTTTACTGCTACGCAAGAACGAGCTGGTTTAGAAGTGAAATATTTAGCATACACTTCGTTAAATGCTTTGAAGTCAGCAATATCAGCCAAGAAACAAGTAGTTTTAATAACTTCAGAGAAGTCAGAACCTGCTGCAGCCAATACAGCATCAATGTTTTTACATACTTGTTCAGTTTGCTCTACGATACCACTTGCAACAATGGAACCAGTTGCAGGATCGAGTGGAATTTGACCAGAAGCGAATAATAAACCGCCTACTACTTTAGCTTGAGAGTAAGGACCTACTGCTGCTGGAGCTTTGTCTGTGTGAATTGTGTTCATAATAATTCTCCTTTAAAATATAATTGAAAATAATATAGATCATTCTAATGCCGCCATACTCACATTAGTAATTACCTTGTAAATGACATACTTTGTGAAAGCATATCTATCATAAATTATTTAATAGATTTGAAGGCGTTGTCAAATATCGTTTTGAAATAATCCCGTTGTACATCAGTTGTTACACCTACGTATAGTACCGGTTTGCCTGGCTTTAACACAAATGCAGCATTTGCATAAAGCGGAGTTTGTACATTTCCATCCGCATATAACAAGCGAGAACTTGCTGCATAAGTTTGATATTTTGTACCAGTCACAGGATGTACTTGTTCCGCATTTTCTACGGTAAGCGTTCTAGGTTTTTATAAGCAGTTCACCTGACCGAGTCTTAAGATTAGCATAACGTTTCTGGATCATTTAAAGGGACTACAGTTGTAGTAGTTGGAATTTGCTTGTTAATAGAACCTAGCATGAGTTGTTCTGTAACAGGGTCAATTTGGCTCTTATCAAGAGCTGCCATTGCAGCTACAAACATAGGGTCATTAGCCTTATCTTTAGCTACTTTTTGCGCAATTTCTTTAACATCTACCGCTACTAGGAATGCATCCTTTTGACCTGTTTTTATCTGCCCCTTGCAATTGGTATACATCAAAAGTAGTGCCAAAGTTTTTTTGAAAATATCTTCAGCCATCATATTCATGGCCATATTTTTTTGAAGAATTTTGTTTCATTTGCTTCTCTACAAAATCACGGGTATTTGTTTTTAGATGCAGAAACAACATTGACATTGTTAGGCACTACCATAGAACCTGCAATAGTTTGCACATCCTTAGCGAAACCTACGCCAGATACAGTACCTAATAAACAGGCTGCACAAGCCAATACTTTCAAAGATTTCATATTATTTACCTCCCTTGAGAGATTGTGTTTGATACATATGATTCAACTCATTAGCCCAATAATCATAGCTAGAATCATCAGATGATAAAATCTGTAAGGATACACCTTTATCTGTAGGAACGGCATAACCAATCAAAGCATAAGAATTTCTAAAACCATCATAGCTAAGACCACCACGCAAATCGCCTGTTACAGCCGTACCATAACGTGTTTGAACAGGTTTATATCCTACATGAATTGCATCTAGGCTCACTTGTTTTGCCATAAAGTCTACATAAGAACGGAGCTCTTCTTTACTTTTAGGAGATAAATTCTTTTCTGTAGCAAGCATTTTATCAACTACCCCCATAATGTGAGCAGGTAACTTGTCATTTAGCATCTTCAAATCTTTCGCTAATTTAGCACCTTCAATAGTATTGCCCTTCAAACCTTGTAATTGTTGTTGAGCCTTTTCTTTAGAGTAGGAATCTACATATTTAGAGATAGAGCTTTTTTTATTTTAGCTTTTTTTCTGCGTCTGGAACCTTTTCTAAAATAGTTTTATTCATATTAATCACTGATCTATAGCATTTTTTTAGAATAGTCTACAACAACTAACTGCCCCTACATGGTGACCTTGTTTGTCAGTTCCTTGTAATTGATAGAGGGAATAACCATCAAGAACATCCCCTTCATCGGTTCAACAGAAACACCAGTTTGTGCTTTCACAGTATTATTAACCACATCAATAGCAGTTTTATTTGTCATTTTAAGAAAATTATTTTCTTCTTGATTACGCAATTTAGGATCAGTGGAAACATGCATAACCTTAGCTACCTTCACTGTAGGAGACGTATTGCCATACAAGCCATATCCTAAATCTACTGTATCAGCACATGCCACTGCACCCATGCCAACAGTTAAGCACGTGGCAAAAAGCCAATGTCATCATTTTTTTATTGAGAGCTCTCATAAGACACCTCACGATTTAACAATACACTATGTATACAGATTATATTCATAACCTGTACTGCATCTATAAAGATTTCAAAAAGATAATCTATACTGCATATACTAATTATTATACTATATTGAGATGTATAACTGTATAGTGTAATTTACAACCTATCAGTTCTGCTATACAATACTTAAATAGATATGTAAACATAGGGTATGAGAAATAGAAAGGAGTGCACACTTGGTGTGCTTTTATTATGATACAAGAAATAATTCCACTCACTAGGCCTCGTACATTAGTGGCTGCTTTAGGGCCTACTATTTTAGGTGCTGCCTTTAGCTATTACGCATTTGGGGCTGCACAAGGTACAGGTCTCGCCATTTTCCATACGATTTTAATATTTTTAGCTGTTGTAACAGCTCAAATTGTTGCTAACTTATGGAATGAATATAAAGATTTCAAATCTGGTCTCGATGCGGGGCAGAAGGTCGGCAATGCGGGTTCTATCACCCGTGGTGCCATTACACCAGAGCTCATCGTTACCATGATTAAGGTACTCATGGTTGTACCTATTATCATCGGTCTTTATCTATCGGCAACTATCACTTGGTACTATATTCCAGCTGGTTTTCTTTGCATTCTCATCAGTTTTCTCTACTCTGGTGGGCCAAAACCGATTTCTCGCACACCATTTGGTGAAATTTCCTCTGGTATTGCTATGGGTTTTGCCATCGTCCTCATTACAGGCTACGCATGGACGCGAGACTTATCTTTAGCATTATTAATCCCTGCTATTCCATCTACATTGCTCGTTGGTTCCATTATGCTCACGAATAACATTCGTGATATTCGAAATGATGAAAGCCATGGTCGTCGTACATTACCAATCGTATTGGGTCGTGAACGTGCCCTCAGTTTAATGAGCGTCACCCTACCTATTCAATTTCATTTGGATCCTTGCATGGATCATCGTAGGTCACATGACATGGTTCTCCCTCTTCGCCTTTCTCGCAGCACCACTAGCTTTCAAAACAGTACATACCTTAAGTACTAAAACAGATGAATTCCTACTAGACAAGGCAATGGGGACCACTGCAGGGGCCGCAATGATTTACCAAATCATGTGGTCCATTGGACTTATCATAGGTAAATAAGGTTGAACCATAGATACAATTATTAGCAAATAAGTGTTTACCAATACGTACATACATTAAATACAGTTACATAAAATAAAGAGAGATTTCCAAACACTATCAACTATTTATAGATACTAGTTTGGAAATCTCTTTTTGGTATAACTTTAAGCTATGGAGAACTCGTAATAATTCCTTCTTGATAGATAGGAAATAATTTAGTACTATAAATGTAATATTTTTATATGAAATGATTGTAAAAAGGAGTGTGTCTAATGAGAAAAATTTTTTTAGCATTAGCAGCTACTGTAATCCTTGGCGGTGCTTTTATCGATCGCTGGTTGCGGTAATGACAATAACAAACAAGCTGCTAACAACGGCAAACAAGTATTAAAAAAATTGGTGCTACAGCAGTACCTCACGCAGAAATTTTTGGAACAAGTTAAACCTATCTTGGCAAAAAGATGGTATTGATTTACAAATCACAGAATTTACTGATTACAACACACCAAACCTTGCTTTTGGGTGATAAAGAAATCGATGTAAACTTCTTTCCAACATATACCTTTACATGGATGAGTTCGCAAAAAGCTCATAACCTTCCATTAGTATCTGTTGGTGGTGTTCACCTTGAGCCAATGGGCCTATATTCCCGTCAAATCAAAGATTTAAAAGATCTTCCTAAAGGCGCTAAAATCGCTATCCCTAATGACCCTACAAACGGTGGTCGTGCATTATTGTTATTGCAAAAAGAAGGTCTTATCACATTGAAAGACTCCAGCAATATCTTATCTACAATTCAAGATATCACTTCCAATCCTAATGGTTACCAATTTGTTGAATTAGAAGCAGCTCAAATACCTCGTTCTCTTGACGATGTAGCTTTAGCAGCTATTAACACAAACTATGCATTAAATGCAGGTCTTAACCCTAGTAAAGATGCATTGGCAATCGAATCTAAAGATTCCCCTTACGTAAACATCGTAACTGTACTTAAAGGCAATGAAAGCGATCCTCGCATCAAAAAATTGATGGAAGCTCTTCATACCCCTGAAATCAAAAAATTCATTGAAGATAAATATCAAGGTGCAATTGTTCCTGCATTCTAAGGTATAACAAAAAAGAGACCACATCGGTGGTCTCTTTTTTACTATAAGCTGTCCGCACCAAATCTAAATGGTAATAACTCATCAAGACTAACAACTTTATAATTTCCTTTTAGATTAGCCAAGATAATCTGTGGTATGTCAAATTCAGAAATCACCTGGCGACAAGCGCCACAAGGTGCACAAGGCCCTTCCGTATCAGCAACTACGGCGAGGGCCTTAAAATTTGTACGACCTTCTGATACGGCTTTAAATATAGCAGTTCGTTCTGCACAGTTAGTTAAACCATAAGATGCATTTTTCTATATTGCAACCTTCATAGATTGCCCCATCCTCACACAGAAGGGCTGCACCCACTCCAAAATGGGAATAGGGACTATAGGTTTTCTCACGAGCTACTATGGCACGATCAATAAGCTTTTGAATTTCCTGTTCCGTCATATCAGTTTCCTTTTCTATCATATGGATATCCTCATTCCACCATATCAAGAATCGTATCTACCACCACTGGTGCTGTTTTACCAAAAGTAATTGCCTCTAAGTATGTTTTAGCCGCATTTACGAGCAAACTTTCATGAGAAGCATATAAGGTAGCTATGCTTTCACCAGCCCTAACAGCATCACCGGTTTTCTTGTGCATTACTATGCCTGCACTATAATCGATAGGACCATCCTTAACGGTGCGACCAGCCCCTGAGCATAACAGATGCAATACCACATTGTTCTGTATTCATGTGTAATATAACCGTCTTGAGGCGCTGTAACATCATAAGTGAATTTCCCTGATGGCTAGTAAACTTTCATCATCAAGAACACGGCTATCTCCACCTTGGGCATCGATCATCATGCGCAATCGTTCAAGAGCGGCTCCCGAATTAAGGGCCTGTTGTACGCGACTGAGAGCAGTTTCATAATCACAAATTTGGCTCAACACGAGCATATGAGCTGCCATGATAAGACATTCATGAGTTAAATCCTCTGGGCCATGACCTTTCAAGGTGTTAATAACCTCACGAATTTCCAAAGCATTACCAATGGCGTGACCTAGTGGTCGGTCCATATCGGTTAAAACAGCCTTAACAGAGCGGCCATTTTCCGTTCCAATATCTACTATAGCTTTCGCCAATGCGCGAGCATCGTCTATGGTTTTTCATAAAGGCGCCACTACCAACCTTTACATCCAGCAAAATGGCTTGTGCCCCAGAGGCTAATTTTTTACTCATTACAGAGGATGCAATTAGAGGGATACTATCTACGGTGCCTGTTACATCACGCAAAGCATATAGCTTCTTGTCTGCAGGTGCCAGCCCTTCAGATTGTCCGATAACGGCAAGACCTATTGTATTGACTTGATTAATAAATGCCTCTTGGTCCAATGATACCTTTAGATTTGGTATGGACTCCATCTTGTCGATAGTGCCACCTGTATGACCAAGGCCACGGCCTGACATTTTCGCCACCTTGCCTCCACAAGCAGCTACCAAGGGTCCTATGATAAGAGTTGTCTTATCCCCTACACCACCAGTACTATGCTTATCTACTGTTATCCCATCAATATTGGACAAATCTACTATGTGCCCCGATTGTGCCATTGCCATAGTCAATGTGCCTAGTTCACGAGCATTCATCCCATTAAATACAATGGTCATCAATAAGGCACTCACTTGATAGTCAGGGATGTCCCCATTTACATAGCCTGAGATAAGAAAACGAAGTTCCTCATCTGTTAAGGGTAAATTAGACCGTTTTTTTAGAATAATATCATACATCCGCATGGTTATACCGCCATTCTAAGAAACCACTAAGCACGGCCTAGGTGGTTTTCTATTATACTTCTTCGTCTAAATGATCTTTAAGTAGTTCTACTGCTGCACTGGCGCCGATACGGCTGCAACCTTCTGCAATATAGGCTTTCATGTCAGAGATAGAACGAATACCACCGGCAGCCTTAATTTTTACATTAGGACCGATATGCTTCTTGAATAAACGAATGTCTTCAAGACTAGCGCCACCGCTACCAAAACCAGTAGAAGTTTTAATGTAGTCTGCCCCACCATTGGTGATACATTTACAGAGGGCCACCTTTTCAGAGTCGGTAAGATAACAAGTTTCGATAATAACCTTTAAGATTTTATCGCCACAAGCCTCTTTAAGGGCCCCGATTTCATTCGTTACAGCCTCAAAATCGCCTTGCTTTACATCGCCGAGGTTTATGACCATATCGATTTCAGAGGCCCCTTCTGCAAGGGCTTGTTTTGTTTCAGCCACCTTAACCTCTGTCGTTTCATAGCCTAAAGGAAAACCAATAACAGTACATACATTAAGGTCTGGGTACGCTTCATGGGCGGAAGCTACAAAGTCCGGTGGAATACATACAGATGCTGTTTTATAGGCTACGCCAGCATCACAAATTTCTTTAATATCATCCCATGTAGCTGTAGGACGCAATAGTGTATGATCCACATAAGATAATAATTCTTTACCTAACATAGTGTCTCTCCTTACTAAAAGAACGACATTTGCTCTGGCTCAGGTTCTTTATGTAAAGCCTCTTGAGCAGCGCGATTTTTGTCATCAATAAATGGTTCTAGTGGTACACCTGTAGCCTTCAATAAATCTGGCAAGCTATTAACGCCCTTAGCTTTAGCCGCCTCTAATACAACCTTAGCACATGTTTCCGCATCATCTAATGCGTAGTGATGTTTAAACTCAACCCCGATATATGCGGCCATCGTGTTTAGCTTATGGTTTACTAAATCTGGCCATACTGCACGTGAAAGTTTCACCGTACATGCATAATCAAGATCAGGCCAAGGGATTTTATAGTAATCCAGTGTAGCACGCAATACATTCATATCGAATTTTGCATTGTGAGCTACCATGATATTCCCTTTTAAGTGATTTTCGTAGATAGCATTCCACAATTGATCAAATGTTTTCTCGTGGATAACATCCTTTGGTTGAATGCCATGAATTTCAATACATTCATCATCGAAGCTCATAAATGGTGGTTTAATAAGGCTGTATGCCTTTTTTATAATCTGTCCATCCTTTACGGTAATAACCGCCAAGGAGCACGCACTATTTTTAAATTTATTAGCTGTTTCAAAGTCTAATGCAACAAAATCTAACATAGGACTCCTTTCAAATCTATATGTTTCAAAAATTTATATATAAGAATTATATTCATTTTTCTCCATTTATTATAGCATGAAACAATCTATAATCTCATTATTCAAGGGTGACTAATAGTCACCGCTTTCACATCAATTTTAATTGACAGATGGGCCCTCTGTATGTGAAAATTATTTAGATATATATGTAGTATGGAGGTTGCAACATGGCAGATGACAGATTAATCGTTGCCCTTGACGTATCCACGATGGATGCTGTAAAAGAAATCGTATTATCCCTCGGTGATTCGGTTAGCTTTTACAAGGTTGGAATGGAGCTATTCTACGCCGAAGGAGCAAAAACAATTCGCTTTTTACAAGAGCAAAACAAACAAATATTTCTTGATTTGAAATTGCACGACATTCCAAACACCGTAGCCCATGGAGTTTCTTCCTTAACACGTCTCGGCGCTAGTTTAATCACTTTGCATGGTCAAGGTGGCCCTGTCATGATGAAAGCCGCTGTAGAGGCAGCTCGTGAAAGCGGTGAAACACTAGGCGTTGAGCGACCAAAATTATTGGCTATCACTGCTCTAACTAGTTTCGACGATGAATCTTGGACTGCTATCGGTGGCCAACTACCTATTTCCGACCAAGTAATTCGCCTTGCTAAGCTCAGCTAAAGAATGTGGTATGGATGGCGTTGTATGTTCCGCATTAGAAGCTAAGACGATCCGTGAAGCATGTGGTGATGATTTCATCGTAACACCTGGTATTCGCCCTTCCTTTGCAGCAACAAATGACCAAAAACGTATTGCTACTCCTGCTAGTGCATTACAAGATGGCGCATCTCGCCTCGTTATTGGCCGCCCTATTACACAGGCTGAAAATCCTCGTGAAGCAGTTCGTTTAATTATTGAAGAAATGGAGAATGTATCCAAATGATGACAGAACAAGAAGTAAAACAATTATTGATCGACACTCAAGCTATTTTAGAAGGTCACTTCCTTTTGACATCTGGACTCCACAGCCCAATGTACGTTGAAAAATTCAATGTATTGCAACATCCTAAATACACTGAAACACTTTGTAAAGAATTAGCTGAACGCTTCCGTGATCAAAATGTAGAACTCGTTATTGGACCTATGACTGGTGGTATTTTACTAGCTCACGAAGTGGGTAAAGCTCTTGGTACACGCGCTATCTTCACAGAACGTGAAAAAGGTGTTATGACATTGCGCCGCGGCTTCAAAATCGAGCCAGGCACACGCGTGCTTATCGTTGAAGACATCGTAACAACTGGTGGTTCTGTACAAGAAGTAGTAAATGTTGTAAACCAATCCGGTGGTGAAATTGTAGGTGTAGGCCTTCTTGTTAACCGTTCTGGCGGTAAAGCAGAATTCGGTGTACCTCACGAAAAAGTACAAGCCTTACTTAACCTCGAAGTTCCTACATACAAACCTGAAGAATGCCCTCTTTGCCAAGACGGCGTAGCTATGACAGAACGTGGTTCTAAACACATTAAATAAAATTATAAACAGATACAAAAAGAGCTCCTTCACTGAGGAGCTCTTTTTGTTTGTGTGTAGTTATTGTGTGTAAGAGAGAGATTCTGATACGAATGTATCACGTAGAGTGTATGGCTCTACGGTGGCCATGAATGCACTTTCATGACCACGCACTCTAAAAGTGTTGTGAGAGAAAAGAATCAATAGAATACTATTGATTTTGAGTAGTCTGTGGTGCACCTTGTTCCACAGGTGGTTGAGGCGCATTACCATTTGGTTGCCCCCCTTGAGGCATTTGGCCAGGTTGACCTTGTTGCCCTATTTGACCTTTGCGGAGGCATTTGCCCATTTTTGATACATATGTTGACCATTATTTGGCCCCATACCATCTTGAGGTATCATTTGGTTTTGACAATTTTGGTACATATGTTGACCATTATTTGGCCCCATACCATCTTGAGGCATCATTTGATTATTTCCATCCATCATATGTTGGTCCATATGCATATTAGAACCATCATGTCTATGTGGTTTTCTAAACTGTTGTTCATTGGTTTTCATCCATTCACCAAAATTTGGTAAATCATTTACAGCAAAGGATGTGCCTACCCCTACAGCACTGATTACAGTTAGAATGGCAGCAATTATAATTCGTCTCATAGGTCCTCCTTAATCTACATTGCTGAAATAACGTTCGCGTACACCACGAAGTTCAATACCAATAAAGATACATGTAAGGCCCCCAAAGAGACCTACACCACCAAGTGCAACTAAAGTTACCAATGATAATGCAGGAAATGCCGTTACATTCTCAAACGGTTGCCATGAGCTTCCGAGTAAATATAAGATGGCAGGTGTAATAATAAATAGTAAAACCCCTACAATATATGACAAACCACTTCCAATAGATAACAATGTTTTGGATGCTTTTTTGGCCATACCTGGTAATTGTGGTAATAAACGCTCTTTGTAGTCATCAAATCTAGCATAGATTTCTTGCATATTTACAGATTTACTGTCACCACCATCTTGGCCTAATGTATCTGTAATAATGCCTGCATCTACATAAGATGTATAGATTTCCTCTGGAGTGCCCAAAGATTTAATGATTTCGCTATCCGTAAGTCCTCTTTCATAACCTACTGCAAAATGCTCTTCATAAACCCTCGATAATACTTTCTACATCAGCAACACGAGCCTTTTTGAATATATTGCGCAGTGCTTCTAAAAAGCTATTTTTGTCCATTATAGTCGACTCCTTTCAACAGGATATTGATGACACCAGAAAATTCATCCCATTCTTGGCGCATCTGATTGTATGCTGTACGGCCATCTGCCGTGATGTGATAATATTTTCGAGATGGTCCTGTAGAGGACTCCTTCAAATAGGTCTCAACATACTTTTCTTTCTTTAATCTATTAAATAATGGATATATCGTTCCTTCCTGAAATTTCAATATATTCGGAAATAGTGCTTACGATTTCATATCCATAGCGATCACTTTGTGTTAATAGTGCTAGCACAAGCATATCCATAACACCTTTTTTTAATTGAACTTGCATAGTTCCTCCCTTTAGGCCGTGCTTGCCTGCCAATGTGAAAGCTCTCTTACGGTCACTATCATGTACTGAC
>BNJU01001360.1_pt1 | contig 85535 bp, 121 predicted proteins | sample 8539281 | NCBI WGS metagenome assembly BNJU01 (sample SAMD00202456, study PRJDB9452) | human saliva metagenome | isolation source: human saliva | place: Japan
AGCTATACGAAAATCACTCTTTATTTGCCCCTTTCATCCGGCAATGAATATTCATAGAGGCTGGGACAAAAGTCCTAGCCTCTCAATTATTTTTTTGGATTGTCGAGCAAGACGCAGTGGTTGAGTGGGCTTTTACTACGCTGATTTCATCAGCTTTACAGCCCTACTCAACTGTGCGGAGGTGGGACGACGAAATCGAATTCTAACGAATTACCGATTTCGTCCCACTCTCTTTTGTTCTCAAATGAATTTCAACTCTTTTCTAGTCAAATCTGACGCAAGTCATCAAATTTATGATAAAATAAAGTGTTACAGTAAATAGATTTTGATGAAGGAACACTATGCGAAAAGAGATTGACCCTGAATTATATAATTACAATAAATTTCCTGGACCTGTGTTTCGTCAGGTAGGAGACCAGATCCTTTCAGAAAACCCTCCTTTGAGCTGTTGAAAAATGAGAAGGAAGCATTTTGATGCGACTGTTTTTGGTCAGCGATTTTTCTGAGATTTTAACCAAAGTTTGATTACATTGTTGGTGATTGGAGCAATGAGCAGTTGCGCTTGCGTGGCTTTCTATAAGGAAGAGCGCGATGTTGCAACGATGGATAAACTAAGTCGCTTAGACGATTATTTGTTAGAATATTGTAGCTATGGTTGTGCTTATTTTTGTCCTTGAAAATAAGGAACCTCATCGTGCTTCCTTTTGATAAGAAATCACCGGTCAAAAAAAGCTCAATCAGAAGAAAGAGAGCCTAAGAAGCGTTCGCGCAATCGCAAACAAAAAAGATCGTTTCCAAAAACGAGAACGCGACAAGGGACAACCAGCCAAAAAAACTCGAAAAAAACAAGACCGTCTGCTGAGACTAAAAAAAGACAACGAAGACAGACAACAAACGTCATTTTGTGATTCGACAAAAAGAGGAGTAAGAAAGAATGAAACCATCCATTTATAGTTTAACACGCCAGGATATGATTGATTGGGCGGAAGAAAACGGCGAAAAGAAATTCCGTGCAGCACAAATCTGGGAATGGCTCTATCGCAAACGCGTCCAGTCCTTCGAAGAAATGACCAACCTTTCTAAGGACTTGATTGCGAAGTTGAAATGATCAGTTTGTCGTCAACCCACTCAAGCAACGGATCGTGCAAGAGTCAGCAGACGGGACGGTCAAGTACCTCTTTGAATTGCCAGACGGCATGTTGATTGAAACCGTCTTGATGCGTCAGCACTATGGATTATCTGTCTGTGTAACGACTCAGGTAGGATGCAATATCGGTTGTACCTTCTGTGCTTCTGGTTTGATCAAAAAACAACGCGATTTGAACAATGGTGAAATCGTGTCTCAAATCATGTTGGTCCAAAAATACTTTGACGAACGTGGCCAAGATGAACGGGTCAGCCATATCGTTGTCATGGGGATCGGAGAACCATTTGACAACTATAACAATGTCTTGAAATTTATCCGGACGGTCAACGATGACAAGGGATTAGCGATTGGTGCTCGCCATATTACAGTGTCAACTTCTGGTTTGGCTCATAAAATTCGTGACTTTGCAAATGAAGGTGTGCAGGTCAATTTGGCAGTGTCCCTTCATGCTCCAAACAATGACTTGCGCTCTAGCATCATGAAGATCAACCGGGCCTTTCCAATTGAAAAATTGTTTGCGGCGATTGAATACTATATTGAGACTACGAACCGTCGGGTGACCTTTGAGTACATCATGCTCAATGAAGTCAATGATGGAGTCGAGCAAGCCTTAGAGTTGGCAGAATTGCTCAAGAATATCAAGAAATTGTCTTATGTCAACTTGATTCCTTATAATCCCTGTCAGTGAGCATGACCAATATAGCCGGAGTCCAAAAGAACGGGTCATGGCCTTCTATGATACCTTGAAAAAACAAGGTGTTAACTGTGTAGTGCGTCAAGAGCACGGTACAGATATTGATGCTGCCTGTGGCCAATTGCGTTCAAATACCATGAAACGGGACCGGGAGAAAGCGATTGTTGAACATGCGCAACCTTAAACAAGGGCTGATGGATCATACAGAACTAACAAAAAGAGGAAGAAGGCTGTTACGGAGTGGCAGCTTCTTCTATTTTTATCCTCTTGTGTTTGATGTGTTTTTTTGCCCCAACAGCCAGAGCCAGGTATGGAAACACCGGGTATTCAACATTTCGGTCGTATCGTCGTCCTGCTAGTTCCTCTTAATTCGGTGATGAATCTTGGCCAGATTACCAGTGTCCTCCAACTCATTAAGGTCATCCTCCAAAATATAGCCAATATCTTTTTGTTAAGCCCGCTGGTCTTTCAACTTCTCTGGCTATGGCCCTGGTTGAGGAGCCGCAAACGGGTCTTGTGCTTCGGCTTTGCGATGAGCTTGTGGATTGAATGCAGTCAAGTTCTGTTAGATCTCTTGTTTGATGCCAATCGTGTCTTTGAGCTAGATGATTTGTGGACCAATACCTTAGGGGCTTATCTGGCTTATCTAGGCTTTCAGTATTTCAGAGCACGATTGCTAGCAAAAAATGGTGAAATGTAAAATCCGAACATTTTAACCACTTTTTTTAAAAATTTTTTTGTTGACAAAATCAGAAGCGGGAGCTATAATAGCTTCAAGACATCAGAAAAGTAGAGATTTTTCTCACTTCCAGGGAGCTTGTGGTGATTGCGAACAAGCAGTGGTGAATCTTGAAATGGGCTGATGCGTTTATGATAATGAATTTGAAACAATAAAAATTCGGTGAGCACACCTTATCGTGCACCCTGTTGTTAGACAGGTCAGAGATGTAGGAGAAAAAATAGCTTCCTACAATTGAGGTGGCACCGCGGTATCGAATCGTCCTCACACAGATTTTTCTGTGTGAGGTTTTTTGTATCTCAAAGGAACCCAGTGAGACTGCAGCTCAAAGGGCCCGCGAGAGAAAAAGATCATAAACAGGATTGAAGATATAGAAAAGAGGACACAATCATGACAGAAACAAAAAGGCTATTTCGGACAATTTGGTGGATCTTTTCGTACCAGAACCCATTCAAAACTTGCTCAATCAATTAGAGGAAACCTTTGAACAATATAAAAATGATCCAGAATTTATCGCAGAATACAAACATTATTTGAAAGATTATTCTGGACGGGAAACACCGCTCTACTTTGCGGAAAGTTTAACAGAGCATTTAGGTGGGGCAAAAATTTATTTGAAGCGCGAAGACTTGAATCACCTAGGTTCGCATAAATTGAATAACGTCTTGGGGCAAATCCTCTTGGCCAAACGCATGGGCAAAACGCGCGTGATTGCTGAAACAGGAGCCGGTCAACACGGTGTGGCTACAGCAGCAGCGGCAGCTAAGTTTGGCATGGCCTGTGATGTCTACATGGGGGCAGAAGACGTGGAACGCCAACGCTTGAATGTCTTCCGCATGGAAATGATGGGGGCAACCGTCCATGCGGTTGAAACCGGTACTAAGACCTTGAAAGATGCCGTTGATGCGGCGTTTGGAGCATGGATGGCGGATCTGGATGCCTTTTACGTTTTGGGTTCTGCTGTTGGACCTCACCCTTACCCAACCATTGTGCATGAATTCCAAAAAGTAATCAGTGAAGAATCTAAACGTCAAATCTTGGAAAAAGAAGGCCGTTTGCCGGATTATGTGATTGCCTGTGTCGGTGGTGGCTCTAATGCCATTGGTGCCTTTTCTGAATATGTCGCAGAAGAGGAAGTCGGCTTGATTGGGGTAGAAGCAGCTGGACATGGCTTGGACACCGATCAACACGCAGCGACCATGACCAAAGGGACTATCGGTGTGGTTGATGGTATGAAGACCTATGCAGTCTTTGGCGAAGATGGAAAAGTAGCGCCAGTGTACTCGATCTCTGCTGGTTTGGACTACCCAGGGGTTGGTCCAGAGCATGCTTTCTTTAAAGATTCTGGTCGTGTCGAATATGTAGCAGCGACAGATGATGAAGCAGTAGAAGCTCTTCTTCTTCTCAGTAAGACAGAAGGGATCCTCCCAGCCATTGAAAGCTCACACGCGATTGCGGAAGCTGTCAAACGTGCTCCACAATTGGATAAAGACAAGATCATCATCATCAATGTTTCCGGACGTGGGGACAAGGACGTAGCTGCCATCGCTGATTATCTAGAAGCGAAGGCTACAAAATAAGCAATCTTATCTGCAAAACATTGTATAAAGCAGTAAAGCGTGATAACTGAGAAAGAGACAGGGAACAAAGGGAATCAGGTCTCTTTCTTTTTTGAGAGCAAAGACGAGAATGCCTAAGATGGATGCGATCTGAATGAGAATGAGGATCTGGGTAGAAGAAAAGCTTAGCGAAAAGGTGGCGAGTAAGAGAAAATCTCCTGCTCCCATTCCGATAAAGAAAAAATGAGCTCCGATCGCAAGGAGTAAAAAGACCAGCATGAGGAGATTACTACCGGATAAAAAGAGGACCAGGACATGAAGACAGCACCAGATGACCAAGGGGTATTCCATAAAGCGAAGGTCATAGATGGCTAAAACGGCAGCTCCCAGTAGTGTTAGAAGGTGAGGCAGAGAAAGAAAACCATTGGCACAGGCCAAAAAGAGCAGGCCACTCCAGACCTCAAAAAGGCAGTACCAAAATGGGTAGGTCTGATGACAATAGTGGCAGCGAAAACGATGGAGTAGTTGCGAGATAATGGGGATGAGATCCCAAACGCCAAGGACGTGCTGGCAGTGATCACAATGACTGCGAGGAGCGAGAATAGATTGGTTTGGGAAACGGTCTACAACGAGCCCCAAAAAAGAGGCGATACAAGTACCGATGGTAAAAAAATAAAAGTTGATCATACTTATTTATTCGTAAAGCAATCGGAAAATTTCATCATTTGCTTGAAAATCTTGTAAAGCCTTTCTAAATTTGATACAATAATGAACATGAAAAACCTGTATGATGTTCAACAATTTTTAAAACGTTTTGGAATCATCATTTACGTAGGGAAGCGCCTCTATGACATCGAATTGATGAAAATTGAGCTTCAACGTCTTTATGATGCAGGCCTGATGGAGCGGCTCGATTATTTAGAAGCCGATACCGTTTTAAGAAGAGAACACAAGCAAGAATTAGAATTTTTGAAAAAGAGTGAGGTAGAGTGATGGGAAATATCATTGTTTGGTTGGCTATTTTAGGAGTATTTGGATGGATGGCATTTAATTATTTCCGCATCCGTAAAGCTGCTAAATTTGTGGACAATGCTACTTTTGAAGAGCTGATTCGTCAAAGGGCAGTTGATTGACTTGCGAGAGCCAGCTGAGTTTCATGCCAAGCATATTTTAGGAGCACGCAACATTCCTTCTACTCAGTTGAAATTGAGTCTTGCAGCCTTGCGCAAAGACAAACCAATTTTTGCTCTATGAGAATAGCCGTAGTTCTCGAGTAACCAATGCGGCTCTCTATCTAAAGAAAACAGGGTTATACAGACATTTATGTCTTGTCTTATGGTCTCGATTCTTGGAATGGGAAAGTGAAAAAAGACGCTTAATAAAAAGAGCTCTAACTGCACAAAGTGTGTGGTTAGAGCTTTTTTATCTCGTTTTTTCAAGGTAGTCTTTGACCCATGTGAGCTCCACCTCATTCAAAGGCCCGGCTTTCTCCAGGGAGCTAACTGAGGATCCAAGGTGAAGGGACCAAAAGACAAGCGTTTTAAGGTCATTACTTTTGACTCCAATGGCCAAAAAAACATCTTTTTTTCACTTGGTGGTATTTTTCCTTCTGAGATTCGGACCTGGGCCTTGCTGTAGCTGGGGTGGCTTTCTAGAATAGTCAAGGATGCAGGCTTGCAGATAGGGCCGTCTGTGAATGAAATTCCATTCTGAAATTGCTCGATGTGGGCTGCAAAGAGCGGACCATTGACTTCTACCTCATAGACCTTCTCCACATGGTATTGAGGATGGAGCAGTTGAAAGCCTAAGGGACCATTATCTGTGAGGAGGAGCAGACCACTGGTATCGCGATCAAGGCGACCAAGAGGATAGAGGTCTGGGTACTCTTGCTGAGGGTCCACTAGATCGATCACCGTTGGATGGTGGGCGTCTCTTTTGGCGGTCACGGCCCCGATTGGTTTATGGAGCATGTAGTAGTGGTGACGCGGTTCTTGAATGATTCGTTCCCCGATTTGAATCTGTTGGAGTCCAGGGTCGATGTTTTGGGATAGCTTTTGAGCTGGTAGGTGATCGACCAAGATTTGCCTTCGGGCCAGAAGTTGTTTGATGTCTTTGCGAGTGTACTGATGGTCTGCCATCAATTGATCTAATCTCATGGAAGCCTCTTTTTTTCTGAAATTCTTATCATCAGTGTATCATGAAAAGAAAAAGGAAATCGAGTCGGAGAAAAAGAAATGAAGATGAAAAACATTTACAACTAGCTGAACTGTGTTTTTTTAGATAGGACTGTGGTATAATTGTTCAGTTAGAAATATTATTTAAAAATTTTATAGAGGAAATCATGACAAAATTAAGAGAAGATATTCGTAACGTTGCGATCATTGCCCACGTTGACCATGGTAAAAACAACCTTGGTAGACGAATTGTTGAAACAATCGCACACCTTGGATGAACGTAAAGAATTGCAAGAACGTGCAATGGACTCAAAACGATCTTGAAAAAGAACGTGGGATCACGATCCTTGCTAAAAAAATACAGCCGTTGCTTATAACGGAACTCGAATCAATATCATGGACACACCAGGACACGCGGACTTTCGGTGGAGAAGTGGAACGGATCATGAAAATGGTCGATGGGGTTGTACTGGTCGTTGATGCCTACGAAGGAACCATGCCTCAGACGCGTTTCGTATTGAAAAAGCCTTGGAACAAGATCTTGTTCCGATCGTTGTAGTCAACAAAATCGATAAACCATCTGCTCGTCCAGAAGAAGTTGTAGACGAAGTTCTTGAACTGTTCATCGAATTAGGTGCGGATGATGACCAATTGGAATTCCCAGTTGTTTATGCATCAGCGATCAACGGAACCTCTTCACTTTCAGATGATCCAGCTGATCAAGAGCACACAATGGCACCGATCTTTGATACCATCATTGATCACATCCCAGCTCCAGTTGATAACTCAGATGAGCCTCTTCAATTCCAAGTATCCCTGCTTGATTACAACGACTTCGTTGGACGTATCGGTATCGGACGTGTCTTCCGTGGTACTGTAAAAGTTGGGGACCAAGTAACCCTTTCTAAATTGGATGGAACGACTAAGAACTTCCGTGTTACCAAACTCTTTGGATTTCTTTGGTTTGGAACGTCGTGAAATTCAAGAAGCTAAAAGCGGGTGACTTTGATCGCTATCTCTGGTATGGAAGATATCTTCGTTGGAGAAACGATCACACCGACAGACGCAGTTGAAGCTCTTCCAATCCTTCACATCGATGAACCAACGCTTCAAATGACCTTCTTGGTCAACAACTCACCATTTGCTGGTCGCGAAGGAAAATGGGTAACCTCACGTAAAGTCGAAGAACGCTTGCAAGCGGAATTGCAAACAGACGTCTCTCTTCGTGTTGACCCAACTGATTCACCTGATAAATGGACAGTTTCAGGTCGTGGGGAATTGCACTTGTCTATCTTGATCGAAACCATGCGTCGTGAAGGATACGAATTGCAAGTATCTCGTCCAGAAGTTATTATCAAGGAAATTGATGGTGTCAAATGTGAACCATTTGAGCGCGTTCAAATCGATACACCAGAAGAATACCAAGGATCTGTTATCCAAAAGCCTTTCTGAACGTAAAGGTGAAATGTTGGATATGATCTCAACTGGTAACGGTCAAACTCGTTTGGTCTTCCTTGTTCCAGCGCGTGGTTTGATTGGATACTCAACAGAGTTCTTGTCAATGACACGTGGTTACGGAATCATGAACCACACCTTTGACCAATACTTGCCAGTGATTCCAGGAGAAATCGGTGGACGTCACCGTGGTGCTCTTGTTTCAATCGATAACGGAAAAGCAACCACTTACTCTATCATGTCTATCGAAGAACGTGGTACGATCTTTGTCAATCCAGGTACAGAAGTTTACGAAGGAATGATCATCGGGGAAAACTCTCGTGAGAACGACCTGACTGTAAACATTACGAAAGCAAAACAAATGACCAACGTTCGTTCAGCTACTAAGGACCAAACAGCGGTTATCAAGACTCCTCGTATCTTGACCTTGGAAGAATCTCTTGAGTTCTTGAACGACGATGAGTACATGGAAGTAACACCTGAATCTATCCGTTTGCGGAAACAAATCTTGAACAAAGCAGAACGCGAAAAAGCAAATAAAAAGAAAAAATCAGCAGCTGCTGAATAATACGGAAAGAAAGGAGAAAAAAATGGTCTATTTTATCTTAGGGATTTTGATTCTCCTTTTTTACCTTTTTATGACCCCCAAAAGTATTCGTGGTACCTTAAACAGTGTCACAATGGTGGTCTTGATCGTCTCCATTATCGTACTGACTTGTCTCGCCATTTTTCAGATATTCCAACTACCGTCTGAGTTTTTTGTCGGTGCCTTTCTCGCCTTTGTTGGCTACCTGGCTTTGGTAGATATTTCCAAAATGACGACCAAACAGAAAAAATAAATGCTGACGTGATTTTTAAAGCCCTTTGGGCTTTTTAATTTTGCTAAAAAAAGGTAAAATAGAGAGTGATAAAAATGGAGCGAAGAAATCATGAAATTTGTGAAACAATTTGAAAATAAAAAGGTTCTTGTATTAGGTTTGGCTAAGTCAGGCGAGTCAGCTGCTCGTTTGTTGGATCGCTTAGGAGCGATTGTGACCGTCAATGATGGCAAACCTTTTGAAGAAAATCCAGCAGCACAAAGTTTACTGGAAGAAGGGATTAAAGTTGTGACAGGAGGTCACCCTCTGGAATTGTTGGATGAAGACTTTGCAGTCATGGTCAAAAATCCAGGAATCCCTTATTCCAATCCAATGGTTGAAAAAGCGCTTGAAAAAGGCATTCCAGTCCTCACTGAAGTGGAATTGGCTTATCTGATTTCGGATGCGCCAATTATTGGGATTACAGGATCAAACGGAAAAACGACGACGACAACCATGATCGGGGAAGTCTTGACGGCTGCCGGCCAAGGTGGTCTATTGTCTGGGAATATCGGTTTTCCAGCTAGTCAAGTTGCACAAACAGCAACAGAAAAGGATGTTCTGGTCATGGAATTGTCTTCTTTCCAATTGATGGGAATTGAAGCCTTCCATCCAGAGATTGCAGTGATTACCAACCTCATGCCAACTCATATCGACTATCATGGTTCTTTTGAAAATTATGTAGCTGCCAAATGGAATCTTCAAAAGAATATGACAGAAAAAGATGTCATTGTCTTGAACTTCAACCAAGACCTGGCCAAGGAACTCGCTACAAAAACCAAGGTAAGGGTCCTTCCATTTTCAACGGTTGAAAAAGTGGATGGGGCTTATTTGGAAGATGGACTTCTCAAGTTTAAGGGAGAAGCTGTCATGCGTGCAGATGAACTGGGCGTTCCAGGTAGTCACAATGTAGAGAATGCCTTGGCAACGATTGCTGTTGCAAAAGTCCGAGGTGTGGAGAATGAGGTCATTAAAGAAACCTTGTCGGCCTTTGGAGGAGTGAAACACCGTCTTCAATATGTGGATGAAATTCAAGGTGTCAAATTCTACAATGATAGCAAATCGACTAATATTCTAGCAACACAAAAAGCTCTTTCTGGTTTTGATAACAGCAAGGTGATCTTGATTGCAGGGGGGGCTCGATCGTGGCAATGAATTTGATGAATTGGTGCCTCACATTACTGGTTTAAAGGAAATGGTGATTCTAGGGGAATCAGCTCCTCGAGTGAAACGCGCAGCAGATAAAGCTGGCGTCTCTTATGTTGATGCAGCAGATGTAGCGGATGCTACAAAGAAAGCCTTCGACTTGGCTAGCCCCGGAGATGTTGTACTACTAAGTCCTGCCAATGCCAGCTGGGATATGTATCCGAATTTTGAAGTGCGTGGGGATGAATTCCTTGCTACAGTAAAAGGGTTGAAATAAGATGAAAAAAATAATGTTTACTGGTGGGGGAACCGTGGGACATGTGACCCTTAATCTCCTCTTGATTCCAAAATTTATCGAAGATGGATGGGAAGTTCATTATATTGGGGACAAAAAAGGAATCGAATACCAAGAGATCAAAAAGTCTGGCTTAGACGTACGCTTCCATTCAATTGCAACGGGGAAATTGCGCCGTTATTTCTCTTTCCAAAATATGATGGATGTGTTCAAGGTAGCTTGGGGAACGCTCCAGTCCATTGCAATCCTGCTTCGTGTGCGCCCACAAGTTCTCTTCTCAAAAGGGGGATTTGTCTCTGTGCCGCCGGTGATCGCAGCTAGACTCACGCGTGTCCCTGTCTATATCCATGAGTCGGATCTCTCGATGGGATTGGCCAATAAAATTGCTTATAAATTCGCTACCAAGATGTACACGACTTTTGAGCAAGCTCATGGTTTAACAAAGAGTGCGCATATCGGTGCGGTAACCAAGGTCACAGATCATATTCCGACAACTTCTGAAGAATTAGAAGAAAAAACACAAGGATTTCAAAAAGACTTGCCGACCCTTCTCTTTGTCGGAGGATCAGCCGGTGCGCGTGTCTTTAATGAATTTGTGACAGAGCATCAAGCAGAGCTCTTGCAGCACTACAATATCATCAATTTGACGGGTGATTCAACATTGAATCAGGCTGAGGGTGGCTTGTATCGAGTGGATTATGTAACCGATCAGTATTTGCCCATGCTCCAGAAGGCTGATTTAGTGGTGACTAGGGGTGGAGCCAATACCTTATTTGAACTCTTAGCCATGAACAAACTCCACCTGATCGTACCGCTAGGAAAAGAAGCCAGCCGTGGCGATCAGATTGAAAATGCCCAATATTTTGTGGATAAAGGTTATGCAGAGCAATTGCAGGAAGATCAATTGACGCTCGAAACCTTTAATGAAACCATTCAAGAAATGTTGAAGCAAAGCCAAGTCTACCACCAAGCAATGGAAAAATCGACAGAACTCCTTTCACTAGACGATTTTTATGGCCTGCTTCAAAAAAAGATATCAGTAAGGGAAAAAGATGACGGACGACAATAAAAACGCCAACGGATGACAAAATTACAGAATTGTCAGCCTGGCAAAAAAAGAAACAAAGAATATTTAGAAAAAGCGCTTGAAAAAAAGCGGAAGAAGCTGAAACAGAGGAAACTGAAAGCGAAGAAACAAAAGAAGACGAAGACCTTTCAGAAAAAGAAACAGCTTCTGTCTCAGAGGAAGAATCTGACGAAATAAAAGAGTCTGAAGAGGAAGATGAATCTGAGGCCGAAGAGGATCCAGAAGCAGATGGAGAAAGTTCAGAAGGAGAAGAGGATGATCCGTCTATAGAGGAGCTAAATCCTTCAGAGAAGCAAGAGAAAAAGCCTTCATTCTTTAAAGGCTTAAAGACGAAAAAGCCAAAGAAGGAACCGACGGTGGCAAAACGCCATATCTATCGTGCCCTTCCGGTTATCGGAATCAGCTCGATTGTCGCCCTTCTCTCCATCTATTTTTTAAGTCCCTTGTCCACACAGAAAATGATTGAATTTTCAGGGAACAAAGCGGTTGATCAGCAACTCTTGTATGAAAAAAGTCGCATCAAAGAAGAAGATTATACTCTGACGACTTTTCTTCATAAATCGGTCTATGAACAAAATATGAAAACGGCTAGTCCATGGATTAAAGAGGTTCACATGCATTATCAATTCCCGGTGACCTTTAAAGTCAATGTCGTGGAACACAAAGTGGTTGCCTATTATGTGACGGGAGAAGACCACTATCCAGTATTGGAAAATGGAGAAGTAGTGGAGACAGTAACTCCAGCTTCGGAATTGCCGTCCTCCTATATTAGCTTAAAGTTCTCAGATCGAGAATTGGTTAGACAATTTGTCCAAGAAATGAAGTCTATTTCTTCTTCCATTACGGATAAAATTGTTTCGGTTGATCTGACACCGAGCAAGGTCACCAAGGATCTGGTGACCATCACCATGAAAAACGATAATAAAATCTTGGTGCCTGTTTCCCAAATTACCCGCAAGCTTCCTTATTATAAAGCCATTAGTAAGCAATTAGACGATGATTCCACCATTGATATGGAGGCTGGAGTCTTCAGCTATAGTGAACAATCCATTGCAGATGCCAAAGAGCAAGCTGAAAAAGAAAAGGCTGAAAGTACAGAAAAGCAAGAAGAACATTCTGAGGAAGCAAGCCAAGAACAGAATCAAGAACAGAAACCAGAAGGAGAGAATTCTTCCGGGAATGAGTAAAGCCCATAAATTATCTCAAATAATTGAAGAAAAAATGTCCATTTTAGGCTTCTTTGTGATATAATGAAGTTTGGATAGTTCCAACTAAAAGGGCTATAAATAGATGTAAAGTGAAAACAAATAAAGAGAGAGGACTGGTGTAATGGCTAGAGACGGCTTTTTTACAGGTTTAGATATCGGTACTAGTTCAATAAAAGTATTGGTGGCAGAACATGTCAATGGAGAAATGAATGTAATTGGAGTCAGCAATGCAAAAAGTGCTGGCGTCAAAGATGGAATTATAGTAGATATCGAAGCTGCTTCAAATGCAATTAAAAATGCAATCAGCCAAGCTGAAGAAAAAAAGCAGGATTTCAATCAATCTAGTCAATGTTGGGTTGCCTGCAAACTTACTACAAATCGAAGCAACTCAAGGAATGATTCCAGTCACAAGTGATTCGAAAAGAAATCACAGATGCAGATGTTGAAAATGTTGTCAAATCTGCACTCACAAAAAAAGCATGACACCGGATCGCGAAGTAATCACCTTCATTCCTGAGGAATTCACAGTTGATGGTTTCCAAGGAATCCGCGATCCACGCGGAATGATGGGGATCCGACTTGAAATGCGTGGCCTTCTTTATACAGGACCTCGTACAATCTTGCACAATTTGCGTAAAAACAGTTGAACGTGCAGGCTTACAAGTTGAAAAACATCATCATTTCACCGCTTGCGATGATCAAAACAGTCTTGAATGAAGGCGAACGTGAATTCGGAGCAACGGTGATCGATATGGGTGGTGGCCAAACAACGGTGGCATCTGTTCGTAGCCAAGAACTTCAATTTACAAATATCTACCAAGAAGGTGGCGATTATGTTACCAAAGATATTTCTAAAGTATTGAAAACTTCTCAAAAAAATTGGCAGAAGGCTTGAAGTTCAACTACGGTGAAGCCTATGTGCCATCTGCTGGAAACGAAGTCTTCCATGTAGAAGTCATCGGTGAAGTAGAGCCAGTTGAAGTGACTGAGAAGTACTTAGCTGAAATCATTTCAGCACGTATCAAACACATCTTTGAGCAAATCAAAGCAAGACCTTGAGAGAAGACATTTGTTGGATCTTCCTGGTGGTATTGTGATTATCGGTGGAGGTGCGATCCTTCCTGGTGTTGAAGAATTGGCTCAAGAAGTCTTTGGTGTAAATGTGAAATTGTTTGTTCCAAATCAAATTGGAATTCGCAATCCAGCTTTTTGCCCATGTGATTAGCTTGTCTGAATATGCAGGCAATTTGACAGATGTGGATATTATTGCTCAAGCTGCGGTTCATGGAGACGAAGTCTTTGCGTCAACAACCGATTCAATTTGATCGTCCAGTGCAACCACAAGTACAACCACAACCTGCTCACTCCAGCACAACCGGTAGTACCTGCATACAATGCTGAGAAGATTGAATCTCCAGTGGATGCTCAAGAAATTCCAGCAGCAAGCAATGATAGCAAACAAGAACCAAAAACTACATTCACAGACCGAATGAAAAAAATTTGATCGGTAATATGTTTGATTAAGGAGTGTAAGTATTTATGACATTTTCATTTGACACAGCAGCGGCACAAGGTGCAGTAATTAAAGTAATCGGTGTCGGTGGCGGTGGCGGAAACGCCATCAATCGTATGATTGACGAAGGCGTTGCCGGTGTAGAATTCATCGCAGCTAATACAGATGTTCAAGCACTTTCAAGTGCAAAAAGCTGAAACAGTTATCCAATTGGGTCCAAAATTGACTCGTGGATTGGGTGCTGGAGGTCAACCTGAAGTTGGTCGTAAGGCGGCTGAAGAAAGCGAAGAAGTATTAACAGAAGCTTTGCAAGGTGCAGATATGGTCTTCATCACTGCAGGGATGGGTGGAGGATCTGGTACAGGTGCTGCACCAGTCATCGCTCGTATTGCCAAAAGCTGTAGGTGCTTTGACAGTAGCAGTTGTGACTCGTCCATTCGGGTTTGAAGGTTCAAAAACGTGGCAACTTCGCTATTGAAGGGATCAACGAACTTCGCGAACATGTAGATACCTTGTTGATTATTTCTAATAACAACTTGCTTGAAATTGTAGACAAGAAGACACCGCTTCTTGAAGCTTTGAGTGAAGCAGATAACGTTCTTCGTCAAGGTGTTCAAGGGATCACTGACTTGATCACAAGTCCTGGATTGATCAACCTTGACTTTGCAGACGTGAAGACTGTTATGGAAAACAAAGGGAATGCCCTCATGGGTATTGGTGTTGGTAGCGGTGAAGAACGCGTTATCGAAGCGGCTCGTAAAGCCATTTACTCTCCACTTCTTGAAACTACAATTGATGGTGCAGAAGACGTGATCGTCAACGTAACAGGTGGTTTGGATATGACATTGATCGAAGCTGAAGAAGCTTCAGAAATTGTGAACCAAGCTGCAGGTCACGGAGTGAATATCTGGTTGGGTACATCTATTGATGAATCTCTTAAAGATGAAATCCGCGTGACGGTTGTTGCAACTGGTGTCCGTCAAGACAAGGTAGAACGCGTTAGCGGAATTGCTTCCTCACAACGTCCTTATAAAACAGGACCACGTGAACAACGCCCACAAGCTGCACCATTTGACCGTGAATTTGATTTGAAACAAGATGTTGAATTGCCAACAACTCCAAGTCGTCCAGCGGTAGAACCAAACCGTGGCTCAGCCTTTGGTGATTGGGATATTCGTCGTGAGAATATCGTTCGCCAAACTGAACCAACATCAACACATCAAGTTGATCGTTACGTAGATTCATCTTCAGATGATGATGAATTGGAAACACCACCATTCTTCCGGAATCGTTAATCATGAATCTGGTAGAGAATGCTGATCTTGTTCGGCAACAAGTAGAAACAGCAAGAAACAAAGCTAACCGTCAAGATCAAGTCAAATGTGATAGCTGTCACCAAGTATGTGGATGTTGCCACAACAGAAGCACTGGTGAAAACAGGTATCCAACATATCGGTGAAAATCGTGTCGATAAATTCCTAGAAAAGTATCAAGCTCTAAAAGAGTATGACCTCACTTGGCACTTGATTGGGAGCCTCCAACGGCGGAAAGTAAAAGACGTGATCAATCTCGTCGATTACTTTCATGCCTTGGATTCGGTGAAAGCTGGCTCAAGAAATTCAAAAAGCGAGCAGAACACCCAATCAAGTGTTTCCTCAAGTGAACATTTCTGGTGAAGAAAGTAAGCATGGATTTGCACCCGATGAACTGGATGATGTTTTAGCGGAAATCGCACAGCTGGACAAAATTGAAATTGTTGGTTTTAATGACGATGGCTCCTTTTGAGGCTAGTCAAGAAGAGTTGCAGGATATTTTTTTCAAAAAAACTCACCAACTTCAGAAACAACTAGAAAAGAAACAATTAAAAAAATATGCCTTTTTTTCAGAACTAAGTATGGGTATGAGTCGTGACTTTGAAGTAGCCATTGCGAACGGAGCGACTTATGTTAGAATTGGGACATCATTTTTTAAATAGGAAAGAACTATGTCATTAAAAGATAAATTTAACAACTTTATTGACTACTTCACAGAAGACGGTGAAGAAGTAGAAGTTCATGAGGCAAAAGCAGCTGGGGCGGAAACACAACCAGTTCCACAGCCACAGCCGACTCCTCAAGTGACTTCTCCACGTCCACAGATTAGTCAAAGAGAACCAGTAAAACCAAAACCGACTCCTGTCGCACCTGTTACGACTCCAGTGTCTACAGCGGCAGTGAAGGAACCTGTTTCAACAACGAAAAAAATACATCTGAAAATATTACTCGCTTGCATGAACGTCAACGTGAATTGGCTGCTAATCGTGCGAATACAGATGAAAAGATTACCATTGATGTACGCTATCCCCGCAAATACGAGGAAGCGACTGAAATTGTTGATCTATTACTATCTAATGAGAGTATCTTGATTGACTTCAATATATGACAGAAGTACAAGCACGTCGTTGTTTAGATTATTTGGATGGGGCTCGTTATGTTTTTAGCAGGAAATCTTCGTCGTGTTGCAAGTACCATGTACTTGTTGACTCCAATTAATGTAGTCGTTAACATTGAAGATATCCGCCTTCCAAATGATGTGGAAGTGACAGAATTTGACTATGATATGAAACGTAATCGTTAAGATGATTATCTTTCAATACTTATCAAATATCATTCAAATCTATTCCATCATTCTTGTCATCTATGCCTTACTATCTTGGTTCCCTGGGGCACCTCAGAGTACTCTTGGACAAATGGTTCACCGCCTAGTTGAACCATTTTTTGAGCCTTTTTTAGAAAGTTACCATTGCAGTTTGGGGGCTTGGATTTTTACAGTTCTAGTAGCACTTTTGGTCTTGAACTTGATGAATCAGTTATTAGCCCGCTTGTTCCTACTTTTGATTGGATAGAATACGATGGGACAGACAGAGATTTACCAACATTTCAATCGCGAAGATCACGAATTCATTGATCGTTGTATTGAATTGTCTGAAAGAGTGGTGGAACGCTATTCTGTTGAGGTGACGGGTTTTTTAAACCCTCATCAGGTCACTATTTTACGAAATGTCGCGGCAAGCTACCAATTACAGGTCTTTGCTTCCAGTGATGAGCAGAAAATGGAGTATGCTAAGGTTATTGTTGCTCCGGATTATTACCAATTGGATCCAAGTGACTTTGATCTGGCCTTATTGGAAATGGTCTATGCTTCAAAAATTTCATCACTTGACCCCATTCCCAGGTACTGGGGACCATTGTTCACCAATTAGGGTGTGGAGCGCAAGTCCTTTGGAGATATTCTGACGAGTGATGGAAAGATCCAAGTATTTGTTGAACAGCGTTTTGTTCACTATTTCATGGATCACATCCAGAAAATTTCTCGGGTACCTGTTAAGCTGAGGGAAGTTCCTCTATCTGAACAAATGATCGTAGAGGAAGAAAGCCAGCAGCGAGATATTCTCGTGTCGAGTTATCGGTTAGATAAGGTGATTGCTGGGACCTTCAAGCTTTCGCGCTCACAAGCTAGTCAGTTGATTAGTTCTGGTCTAGTGAAAGTTAACTATGCGACTACTTCCAATGTTAGCTATGCTGTAGGTCTGAATGATTTAGTCAGTGTCCGACGCTTTGGGCGTCTTAAAATTGTTTCTGAAAATGGTATTTCAAGAGTGGAAAATATAAAATAACTGTTGAAGTACTCTTAAGTAAAAAATGAGGAGGAGTTATGGCTCTTACTGCTTTAGAAATTAAAGATAAAACTTTTGGCGTTAAATTTAGAGGGTATGATGCGAACGAAGTAGAAGAATTTCTAGATATCGTTGTTCGCGATTATGAAGATCTTGTTCGTTTAAATCATGATCAAGAAGCAAAAATTCAAGCTCTTGAAGAACGCTTAAACTATTTTGATGAAATGAAAGATTCATTGAGTCAATCTGTTTTGATTGCACAAGATACTGCGGAACGTGTCAAACAAGCCGCTAACGAACGTTCTGAAAATATTGTTCGTCAAGCTGAACAAGATGCACAGCACCTAGTGGATGAAGCGAAACAAAAAGCAAATGAAATCCTTCGTCATGCAACGGATAATGCCAAGAAGGTTGCCGTTGAAACAGAGGAATTGAAGAACAAGACACGCGTCTTCCATCAACGTTTGAAATCAACAATCGAAAGCCAATTGAGTATTATCGATACACCTGAATGGGATGAAATTCTTCGTCCAACAGCTATGTACATTCAAACAAGTGATGAAGCTTTCCGTGAAATTGTGGAGAAAGCTTTGGGTGAATCAGTTCACCATCATCATGCAGAAGATGATAACATTGATTTGACTCGTCAATTCTCTCCAGCTGAAATCGAAGAATTGCAAAAACGCATCGAAGCTGCTAATTTAGAATTGGGTGCAACACAAGCGTTTGAAGGTTTGAATGAAAAAGTTCAATCCGCTTTAGAAGAAGCAGAGCACGCTCGTCATGAAAAATGAGGAAGTCGTTGCGGTTGAAGAAACTGTTCAACCAGAAGATGATGCAAATCGTGAATCTGTCAATATTTTATAATTTTGTAAAAACAGGTCCATTAATGATAGGTCTAGCGAGCAGATGATGGTGGAAGATCTGCACTCCCTCTTAATGGATGATCCTTTTACAGTATTCGTTCTGAACCCTTGAGTAAGAACGGACGTTTCCCTCGTTACGGGATGAGAGGAGAAGGTCGCTTGCGACTTCTCGAACAAAGGTGGTACCACGAGCAATCGTCCTTTTTAGGATGCTCGTGTTTTTTTTATAGCTTTTAAATCAATAAGGAGACACAATGAAACTCAAAGAAACATTGAATCTTGGGAAAAACAGCTTTTTCCAATGCGGGCTGGGCTTCCAACGAAAGGAACCAGTTTGGCAAAAAAAGAATGGGAAGATGCAAAAATTGTATCAACGCCGTCAAGAGTTGAATGAAGGGAAAACCGCATTTTACACTTCATGATGGCCCTCCCTATGCCAACGGAAATATTCACGTAGGGACATGCCATGAACAAGATCTCAAAAGATATCATTGTTCGTTCTAAGTCTATGTCAGGTTTTTATGCTCCGTACATCCCAGGTTGGGATACCCATGGTTTGCCAATTGAGCAAGTCTTGGCTAAACAAGGTGTGAAACGTAAAGAAATGGACTTGGTTGAGTATTTGAAACTCTGCCGTGAATACGCTCTTTCTCAAGTAGATAAACAACGCGAAGACTTTAAACGCTTAGGTGTTTCAGGTGATTGGGATCATCCTTATGTAACCTTGACGCCTGACTATGAAGCAGCGCAAATCCGCGTCTTTGGTGAAATGGCCAATAAAGGCTATATCTACCGTGGGGCTAAGCCAGTTTACTGGTCTTGGTCTTCTGAATCAGCTCTTGCTGAAGCAGAGATTGAATACCATGATTTGGTATCAACGTCTCTTTACTATGCCAACAAAGTTAAAGATGGTAAGGGTGTCCTAGATACAGATACCTACATCGTTGTTTGGACAACAACTCCATTTACGGTTACAGCTTCTCGTGGATTGACGGTGGGTGCAGAGTTTGATTATGTCGTAGTGAAACCTGCTGGATCTGACCGCAAGTACGTCGTAGCATCTGAGCTCTTGCCAAGCCTTTCTGAAAAATTCGGTTGGGAAAATGCTGAAGTCCTTGCGACTTACCAAGGAAAAGAATTGAACCATATCGTGACAGAACACCCATGGGATCCTGAAGTGGATGAATTGGTGATCCTTGGTGAGCATGTAACCCTTGATTCAGGTACTGGTATCGTCCATACCGCTCCTGGTTTTGGTGAGGATGACTACAATGTAGGGATTGCCAATGGCCTCGAAGTTGCTGTTACGGTTAACGAACGCGGAATCATGATGGAAAATGCTGGCCCTGATTTTGCAGGTCAGTTCTATGACAAGGTTGTTCCAACAGTTATCGAAAAACTTGGTGATTTGCTCCTTGCTCAAGAAGAAATCTCTCACTCCTACCCATTTGACTGGCGGACGAAAAAACCAATCATCTGGCGTGCAGTTCCACAATGGTTTGCCTCAGTATCAAAATTCCGTCAAGATATCTTGGACGAAATTGAAAAAGTGAAATTCCACTCAGAATGGGGGAAAGTGCGTCTTTACAACATGATTCGTGACCGTGGTGACTGGGTCATCTCTCGTCAACGTGCCTGGGGTGTGCCTCTTCCAATCTTCTATGCAGAAGATGGAACACCAATCATGACAGCTGAAACCATCGAACATGTAGCGCAACTCTTTGAAGAGCATGGTTCGATCATCTGGTGGCAGCGTGAAGCGAAAAGACCTCTTGCCAGAAGGATTTACGCATCCTGGTTCACCAAATGGTGAATTTACAAAAGAAACAGATATCATGGACGTCTGGTTTGACTCCGGTTCGTCTTGGAATGGGGTTGTGGTTAACCGTCCAGAACTCAAATACCCAGCTGATCTTTACCTTGAAGGTTCAGACCAATACCGTGGTTGGTTCAACTCATCTCTCATCACTTCTGTGGCGAACCATGGTGTCGCACCATACAAACAAATCTTGTCTCAAGGTTTTCGCTTTGGATGGTAAAAGGTGAGAAGATGTCTAAATCTCTTGGAAATACCATTGCTCCAAGTGATGTTGAAAAAGCAATTTGGTGCCGAAATCTTGCGTCTCTGGGTAACCAGTGTAGACTCAAGCAATGACGTGCGTATCTCAATGGATATCTTGAGCCAAGTGTCTGAGACTTACCGTAAGATCCGGAATACTCTTCGTTTCTTGATCGCGAACACTTCTGACTTTAACCCAGCTGAGGATGCAGTTGCTTACGACGAGCTTCGTTCAGTGGACAAGTACATGACGATTCGCTTTAACCAGCTTGTTAAGACCATTCGTGATGCTTATGAAAACTTTGAATTCTTGACGATCTACAAAGCGCTGGTAAACTTTATCAACGTTGATTTGTCAGCCTTCTACCTTGAATTTTGCCAAGGATGTTGTTTACATCGAAGGAGCTAAATCCCTCGAACGCCGTCAAATGCAAACAGTCTTCTATGATATCCTTGTGAAAATCACGAAACTCTTGACGCCAATTCTTCCTCACACTGCTGAAGAAATCTGGTCCTATCTTGAGTTTGAAGCAGAAGACTTCGTTCAATTGTCAGAATTGCCAGAAGCAGAAACGTTTGCCAACCAAGAAGAAATCTTGGATACTTGGTCAGCCTTCATGGACTTCCGTGGTCAAGCGCAAAAAGCCTTGGAAGAAGCGCGGAATGAAAAAGTGATTGGTAAATCACTTGAAGCTCATTTGACAGTTTATCCAAATGAAGTTGTGAAAACACTTCTTGGAGCTGTTGATAGCAATGTTGCTCAACTCTTGATTGTTTCTGAGTTGACCATCGCAGAAGGCCCAGCTCCAGAAGGTGCAGTGACCTTTGAAGATGTAGCCTTCACGGTTGAACGTGCAGCTGGTGAAGTTTGTGACCGTTGCCGTCGCATCGATCCAACAACGGCTGAACGTCACTACCACGCAACCATCTGTGATCACTGTGCAAGCATCGTCGAAGAGAACTTTGCGGACGCAGTCGCAGAAGGATTTGAAGCTAAATAAGAGCCATTAATAGAAGTTCCATAAAGGAACTTCTTTTTTAATGAGCTAGAATGGTGTATAGAGTTCATCCATTAAGGAAATAAAAAAAGTAAGGCAAATTGGCCTTTACTTTTGTAATTGGAAAGGAAATTTCAATTAGTTTATCGGAGTAGAGGGTTTTAATAGCGGATTGGTCAATGATTTGAAGATCAATCTTACGTTTTAAAAAGAACTCACGAATTTTTTCTACTTCAGTTTCACGAATAGCTCGGTGTTTGTTACTGATCAATAATTCATAGTGTGTTGGGGCCTGTGTAAAAACGACGTCTGTATTGCCCGCGGAATAAACCTCGACAAGCAAGGCGTCAGTGCTAGCAAGTTGGCTTTTTGACCAGTGCAGCATGACTATTTGTGGTATTAATGAGCTTCATATGAGTTCCTCCTAACCTCTATCTTCATTTATTATAGCACTTTTTTATTTTTTGTGAAAGAATTCCTTTATTTTTTGTGGGTATTTTTCCACTGTTCAATGCCCCATTTGTGACTGCCACGTTTGAGTTTTTTTCAATAGCTTCATCTACAGGAAACCAAGCAAGATTGTTAAAAATCTTCCAGTGGTTTTTTGAGCCTCTGTATAGTCTACCACTTCATAAATATAGGCAGGATTGTAGTAGTAGGTGTCGCGATGACTGGAATAGAAATACTCATCTGCTTGGCCATAGTATTGCCCTAAAACAGCAGTAAAACCTAATTCTTCGATCAGTTCCCTGTTTCAGAGCTTGCAAGTGATCTTCACCTGCCTCGATTTCCCCACCAGGCAAGAACCAAGCCCCATTTGGAGCTTGAACGAGGATGATCTGATCCTTGTCCTTATTGGGAATAACAGCGTAGACACCATAGCGATTGACGTAGGTCACATCTTGTTTTTTTTCACCAAAACTTGGAATGGTCATGGTTTTCTCTTTTCTTATTTTTTCATCATTATATCATATTTTTTAGCAAAAATCTGGAGGGAAAAAAGAAAGAGACTGGGACAAAAGTCCTAGCCTCTCAATTGTTTTTGGATTGTCGAGCAAGACGCAGTGGTTGAGTAGGCTCTACTACGCTGATTTCATCATCTTTTACAGCCCTACTCAACTGTGCGGAGGTGGGACGACGAAATCGAATTCTAACGAATTACCGATTTCGTCCCACTCTCTGAATGTACATTTACTGATTATGATTCTGACTTCTTTTCAGCCGTCTTGTGAACAGCTTTGATGCTAATATTCCCATTGCTGGTCATGACGGCTTTGAGTTGTTTCTCACTTGGATGTTCCAGGTAATAATCGGTAATAGCATCTTCGATATGGTCTTGGATGGTACGACGGAGTGGGCGGGCCCCCATTTTTGGATCGTATCCCAGATCGACCAGTTTTTCTTTGACCTTCTCTGTCACATCCAGATGAATCTCATTTTGTGCGAGACGTTGATTGACTTCATCCAGCATGAGGGTAACGATTTGGAGAAGGTTTTTCTTTTTGATAGAGGTTGGAATTCAATGATGCCATCAAAACGGTTCATGAATTCAGGGCTAAAGAAGTTACCGAGTTCTCCAAGTACAGAGTTGGTTCGACCTTCGCGAGCAGCTCCAAAACCAACATTGGCCTCAGCTTTGCCGGTTCCAGCATTAGAGGTCATGATGATAATGGTATCTTTAAAGCTGACGGTACGGCCTTGACCATCTGTCAAACGGCCATCATCCAAGACTTGCAAGAACATGTGCATGACATCTGGATGGGCTTTTTCCACTTCATCCAACAACACGAGGGAGTAAGGATTGCGACGGACTTTTTCAGTTAGTTGTCCAGCTTCATCGTAGCCAACATAGCCCGGAGGAGCTCCGACTAGTTTCGCTACGCTATGTTTTTCCATGTATTCGCTCATATCAAAGCGGATCATATTATCTGCAGAGCCAAAGAGCTCGATCGCCAATTGTTTAGACAACTCGGTCTTTCCGACACCAGTTGGTCCGACAAAGAGGAAGCTTCCGATCGGACGGTTAGGCGATCCTAGGCCGACACGATTGCGTCGAATGGCTTTCGCAATTTTATCTACTGCATCATCTTGACCGATCACATGAGCTTTCAAATCAGAAGCCAGATTGATCAATTGAGACTGTTCTTTTTCTTTCAAATCACCAACAGGAATATTGGTCTTTTGTTCAACGATGTGTTCAATAGTTTTTTCACTGATGACAGGGGTTTCCTGATCGGTGACATGTTGACCTTGCATTTCCTTGTATTTCGCGATTTGGTCGCGGAAGTAGGCTGCTTTTTCAAAGTCTTCTTCGCGCGTCGCTTGAGCTTTGAGGTTTTCCGCTTCAATCAAGCGCTGGTCGATCACTTTTGGATCCACAAAGTTTAGGGTCAGGTTCATCTTAGACCCCGCTTCATCCAACAAATCAATGGCCTTGTCTGGCAGGGAAGCGATCTTGGATGTAGCGGTTTGAAAGAATAGCTGCTGCTTCGATGGCCCCCGTCTGTATAGTGGACGTGGTGGTAGTCTTCGTATTTTTTCTGGATGCCCTTGAGGATGGTGATGGTTTCTTCAACCGTTGGTTCATCGACCTTAACGGGCTGCATCCGACGTTCCAAGGCCGCATCTTTTTCAATGATACGGTATTCATTGAGGGTAGTAGCCCCAACTAATTGGAGTTCTCCGCGCGCTAAGGCTGGTTTGAGGATATTTCCAGCGTCCATATTGCCCTCACCAGCTGATCCTGCGCCAACAATTTCATGGATTTCGTCGATGAACAGAATAACATCTTCGCGTTGACGAATTTCATCCATTAATTTTTGCATGCGTTCTTCGAATTGACCACGAATGCCTGTGCCCTGAACGAGGCTCACGACATCTAGGCGGATGACTTCTTTTCCTTGCAATTTATGAGGAACGTCGCCATCGACGATTTTTTGAGCCAGGCCTTCCACAACAGCAGTTTTTCCGACCCCAGGCTCTCCAATCAGAACCGGATTGTTCTTGGTTCGACGGTTGAGAATTTCGATGACACGGATAATCTCCTCGTCACGGCCAATGACAGGGTCAATATCCCCTTTGCGGGCAATTTCTGTGACATTGATGCCGAACTCTTCTAACAGTCCTTTTGGCTTTTGAGGGCGTGCTTGACGAGGGTCTTGACCGCCACCACGGTTATTGTTTTGGCCGTAGCCGCCACCTCCATAACTGCCTCCGGATTGAGTTGGAGGGGTTTGAGGTTCTTGCGGACTTTGGAAGTTTCCAAGGTTATTGAAGAAATCTTCAAAAGGATCTCCAGTGAGTTGGCTCCGTTGGGTCATGCCTTTCAAGAAGCTGTTATTTGGGTCTGTTTTCATAATTTTATAGCAATTTTGACAGAGGTCTACTTGCTGCTGACGTCCATTTACATTTGTATATAAATGGATGGTTGATTCATTTATTTTACAATTTTGACAAAGCATATACATACCTCACAGTAGGTTTTTTTGATGGTTTTCCCATCAAGAGACGAGCCTATTTTTTAAAAAGGTCAAAAAAATAGTCAAAGATTTATAGTTTCATTATATCAGTATTCTAGAAGTTTGCAAGAATTTACTACGGAATGTCGCTAAGGATTGAAGAAGAGAGCAAATCAATGGAAAAAAATGTGAATTTTTTTATTGGAAGAGCTTTCTCTTTTATGATAAAATAGTAGAGTAGAAAGTAAAGAGGAGAAATAAAATGGAATCACATTTAGTACGGATTATCAACCGTTTGGAGACGATGACAAAAAGACGGTGGAAACTTGAAAACGTAATTTTTGAACGTGACGGTGTTGTTGTCGCTGAAGTAGCCTACAACCACAATGAAGAAGAAGGTTCAACCTTTACACTTCGTGATGTTGAAGCGCGTGAAACCTATACATTTGATAGCATTGATTTAATTGCAATGGAAATTTATGAATTGCTTTTACTAAGCAGCTGTGTGGATGAGTTTGGGGTGGTCTCAAGCTCATTTTTTTGTCCATCTGGCTATAGTTTTTCGTCTATAAGAAATTCTAATTAGGAACAGTTAGGTTTGAGAGTTGAAATCTGCTATAATAGAGAGGACTATTTTTCATTACTTGACTAGAAAGAGAATTGATATGACGACACTCATTGATGGGAAGGCGCTCGCTACAAAAATTACAGGGTGAGATTGCGAAGAAAAACAGCACGATTAAAAAGAAGAGACAGGGAGTTGTGCCTGGTCTCGTTGTCATCGTGGTAGGAGATAATCCAGCCAGCAAAAATCTATGTAAGAAATAAAGAGCGTTCTGCTATTGCGGCAGGCTTTCGGAGTGAAGTGAGACGACTTCCTGAAAGCATCAGCCAAGCTGAATTATTAGAAGTGATCGAACACTACAATCAAGATCCCCTTTGGCATGGGATTTTGGTGCAGTTGCCACTGCCTAAGCATATCGATGCGGATGCAGTCCTTTTAGCCATTGATCCGACAAAAGATGTGGATGGCTTTCATCCATTGAATATGGGACGCTTGTGGGCTGGAAATCCGATTATGGTGCCATCGACTCCCGCTGGGTATCATGGAGATGTTCAAAGAGTACGGGATTGATCTAGAAGGGAAGCGAGCAGTCGTGATTGGTCGTTCCAATATCGTTGGAAAACCAATGGCGCAGTTGCTCCTCGCCAAAAATGCGACGGTAACCTTGACCCATTCCCGGACCCATCATCTGCCTAAAATTGCTAGAAGAGCAGATATCTTGGTTGTTGCGATCGGTCGTGCGAAATTTGTAACAGCAGACTTCGTGAAAGAAGGCGCCGTTGTTATTGACGTCGGAATGAATCGCGATGAGAATGGCAAATTGTGTGGGGATGTCGATTTTGACTCTGTTGCACCTTTGGCCAGTCATATTACCCCGGTACCAGGAGGGGTTGGGCCTATGACCGTCACCATGCTGATGGAGCAGACCTACGAAGCAGCTGTTCGTGCCTTAAAAAAATGAAAGTGTGAACAAGATGAAGTTTGTATTTGATTTAGATGGAACCCTGTCATTCGATGGTGTCACAATCGATGATGAAATCAAACAGGTCTTATTGAGAGCAGAAGAATTTGGCCATGAAGTTGCCTTTGCTTCTGCACGTTCTTACCGGGACTGCTTGGGTCTTTTAGGGGACCCATTGAGTCAGCAACTCGTGATAGGCTTAAATGGTGGATTGGCCTATCGCCAGGGGCAATTGGTATATGAGGAACAATTGGACAAGGATGTGTATCGGGAAGTCCTTGGCTTTTGCCGCCATTACAATCTACCATTTTTTGTGGATGATACCTTTGATTATAGCGGACAGATTTTGGAAAAGATTCCTTTTGTTGCTAATGTAGATCCCCTCAAGAAAGCCCAGTATCGTTCATTAGAGGAGCTGACAGATCCGATTAAGGTCGTGATCTATATGGGTGGCCATGAGGAGCTCGTGGATGAGATCATCGAGCGGATCGAAAAGACAGATAAGGCCCATATCCGCTATCATGCGCATGAAAAATGCATCTATCTCAATCCAGCAGACACGCATAAAGCGACAACAGTAGAAGAACTCTGTGGAGAGAATTTCGTGGCTTTTGGCAATGATCAAAATGATATCGAGCTCTTTGAAAAAGCTCTTTATGCAGTTCAGATTGGTGATTTTCCAGCCCTTCAGCCTTATGCGGATGATCAATTGGTAGCCAAACAAAATCAACCACAAGCTGTGGCTGCTAAGATCTTGCAAGTCTTCGCAGAATTCAGAGGAAAATAAAAGAAGGAGGGGGAGTCGTAGCTTCTCCTTTTTCGTTAGAAATGAGGAAGGTATGAGAACAGTTCAGAAAGAAGAGATCCAGCGTGTCATTGCAAAGCGAGAGGCAAGATCTTATAAGGGCGATTTTGGTCGCCTGCTCTTGATTGGGGGGACTTACCCCTATGGGGGAGCCATCATTATGGCGGCGCTTGCTGCGGTTCATAGTGGTGCGGGGCTGGTCACTGTCGCAACAGATCCAGATAATCTGACGGCCCTTCATAGCCATCTTCCTGAGGCCATGGGCTTTGATTTGGCAGATCACGAACTCCTTTGTGAGCAGCTCCAAAAAGCCAGCGTGATTCTTGTAGGACCGGGCTTAAAGGAAGCAACAGAAAACCAAGCAATCTTGCACATGATTTTTGAGCAAGTCTCTAGCCAGCAGGTCTTGATATTAGATGGAGGAGCTATTAGTCTTTTAGTAGCTTCTCAGTTTGACTTGCCAAAGGCTCAGTTGGTCTTTACGCCTCATCAAAAAGAATGGGAAAAACTGTCAGGACTTGATCTAGCTAGCCAAACAGAAGAGAAGAGCCGAGAAGCGGTTCAAAGTTTTCCTCAAGGGACTGTCATTGTAGAAAAAGGGCCTCACACCCGCATTTGGACAAGTGGGCAAGAAGAGGGCTATCAGCTAGATGTTGGTGGTCCCTATCAGGCAACAGGGGGGATGGGGGATACCTTGGCAGGGATGATCGCAGGGTTTGCGGGTCAATTTCCACAGGTCAGTCTCTATGAGCGCGTGGTGGTTGCGACCTATCTACATTCAGCCATTGCAGAAGACTTGAGCAAGGAGGCCTATGTGGTTCTACCGACGACCATCAGCCAAGAAATCCCCAAATGGATGAAGAAGTGGAGTGACAATTCAAACGAAAATGTTGAAAATGAAACGTTTTCATGATAGTATGGATGAAAGGAGGTGAGAAAATGAATGAGCAAAAAAAATCGATTACGATGAAAGATGTTGCAGCAGAAGCTGGGGTTAGTGTTGGGACCGTTTCTCGTGTCATCAATAACGAAAAAGGCATTAAAGAGGTGACATTAAAAAAAGTTCAACAAGCGATTGAAAAACTTTCTTATGTGCCAGATGAATATGCGAGAGGATTAAAAACGAATCGTAGTAATATTATCGCTTTACTTATTCCAACCATTTGGCATCCATTCTTTTCTGAGTTTGCATATCATGTAGAAAAGGAATTGTTGAAAAATCAATGTAAATTATTGATTTGTAATGCAGATAAAGATGCTCAAAACGAGATAGAGTACATAAAATTACTTGAAAAAAATAAGGTAGATGGGATCATTGGGATCACCTATTCAGATATCGATAAGTATATCTCCTCTAATTTACCTTTTGTTAGTATTGACCGTCATTTTTCTGAAAATGTCTATTACGTAACCTCTGAAAATTATCATGGTGGTCAACTGGCTTGCCGAGAGTTAGTCAAACGAGGTTGCCAAAATTTAGCTTACATTAGTGGTGTGAACAAACATTTGAATGAAACAACGGAACGCGGAAGGGGGTTTAAAGATGAAGCTAAACGGCAAAATACAAAAATCTGTAGTCTTGAAATGCCAGAACCGTTAGATCAAGCAGAAAGACAAATTAAGTCTTTTTTCGAAGCTCATCCTCAGATTGATGGGATTTTTACAGTAAATGATTTTATGGCTCTACGTGTTATAAAAGTTTTGACGGAGATGGGAAAAACTCCTCTAGAGGACTATCAAATTATTGGTTTTGATGGCTTAAGACCTGCTTTTGATCAACCGTACTTACTTTCGACCATTGTTCAAGAAATAGCTCAGATGGCCCAAGCGGCAGTAGATTTATTACTCAAATTGATTCGACAAGAAAAAATAGAAAAGAATGTGATTAGTTTGCCCGTACATTTCTTTGAAGGGAACACTACAAAAAAATTATAAAAAGTGCTTGACAAATTATGAAAGCGCTGTTATAATTTAGCTATAAAATGAAACGTTTCAAAAAACTCAACTATTTTTAGCTTTGAGTTAAAAATATAACCAAAAAATGAAACGTTTCAAAAAGGAGGACGCTATGCGTAAAGGTATTAAGTTATCTGTAGTTGCAGCACTATCATTAGGATTGCTTGCAGGATGTGGTGGGGGATCAAAATCCAAAACTGCAAGTTCTTCAAATGAGATTAAAGTCTGGGTTCAGTTCTCAGATGAAACAGCTGAGGGAAAAGCTTGGCAACAAGTTGTTGATAATTTCAATAAATCAAAGAAAACGAAATATAAGGTTGTGACAGAATTTATTCCACGTAGCGGTAGTGGTGGTGGATATGAAGATAAGGTTAATGCCGCTGTTACGACAAATAGTTTACCAGATGTCATTACACTAGATGGTCCTAATACTGCAGCCTATGCAAAATCAAAAGTGATTGCTCCTTTGGATGATTATCTAAAAGACGATAATATGGATGATGTACTGGACAGTATTAAACAACAGGGAACTTATGATGGTAAATTTTATGCATTTGGTTATTCAGAATCCAATGTAGGTGTTTACTATAATAAGAAAATGTTTAAAGAAGCAGGGATTGACGAAGCTAGTTTACCAACCCTAGAAAAACCATGGACATGGTCTGAGTTTAATGCCATTGCTAAGAAATTAAAAGATCATTTTAACAAACCAGCGATTGATTTCCGTTTGAATTCAAACGATGAGATGTTGCCATATGCTTACATGCCTCTTATTTGGTCAAATGGTGGATCTGTTGTGAATTCTAAAGGAACAAAAGCGGAAGGCTACTTCAATAGCAAGGAAAGTGTTGAAGCTGTTCAATTTATTCAAGATCTTGTGAAGGATGGATATACGACAGTTAGTCCTGTTGAAAAAGGTTTTGAAACCGGTGAATATCCTATGGTTCTGAGCGGTTCTTGGACGATTGCAGACCTACAAACAAATTACAAAGATATTGATTTTGGTATTCTTCCTTATCCAGTTTCAGATAAAACGAAGAAATTGGTATCACCTTCAGGTAGTTGGCAATTAGCCGTTACAACAAAATCTGATAAAAAAGAAGCAGCCGCTGAATTTGTTAAGTTTGCTACAAATACTGAATCTAGTGAAATTCTAAGCTTAGGTAACAGTGTTCTTCCAATCAGAAAATCAACAATTAAAAATATTAAGGACAAAGTATCTGAGCCAATGCGTTTCTTGATGGAACAAAATGCTAAAACGGCTCATGCTCGTCCAGTTGTAGTAGCTTATCCACAAGTTTCACGCGCTTTCCAACAAGCAATGCAAGATATCAGCTATTATAAAGATAATCCAGATGTACAAAAAGTATTAGATGCTCGTGCGAAAGAAATGCAAACAGCAATCGACCAATCTTTAAATAAATAGTTGACATTCAAAAAGGTGGAAGGTAAGTTATGGAATGTACCTTCCACCTTATTTTATTTAATAGTTTCATCTTAGGAGACGAACAATGAGCGAAAAAAATAAAGTCGAAACAAAAAAGAAAGAACGCCTTAAAGAAAATATTATGGGCTATAGCTTTTTAGCTCCAGCTTTAATATTACTTTTTCATCTTTTTTAGTGATACCTGTTGGTATGGTGATCTATTATGCCTTTACAGATTATTACCTATTAACGCCTGAGGATAGAAAATTTGTAGGACTACAAAATTTTATGCGCTTAGCACAAGATCCAATCTTTATAAAAAGCTTCTTGAATACCTTGAAATTTGTAGTTTGGATTATTCCAGTGCAACTTGGTGCGGCTCTCGGGATGGCCTTAATTGTTAATAAGAAACGTAAAGGAAATATGTTCTTTAAGGTAGCATTTTTTGCTCCTGTTGTGATGTCTCTTGTCGTTATTTCTATCCTCTGGTTATACTTGTTAAATCCAAATAATGGTTTGCTCAATGCTCTACTGAATAAAATTGGTATTTCTTCACAACCATTCTTGACAAGTCCAAAACAAGCCATGTATGCTATTGTATTTGTTTCTGCATGGCAGGGTGCAGGTTATCAAATGTTGTTATTCCTTGGAGGAATGCAAAATATTCCACAAGATATTTATGAGGCGGCAGAGTTGGATGGATTTTCAAAATGGGCTCAATTTAGATATATCACGATGCCTTTATTGAAACCAACTGCCTTGTTTGTACTCTTGACAACATTGATTTCAGCATTTAAATTGATTGTACAACCAATGGTTATGACTCAAGGTGGTCCATTGAACTCAACAATCACTATGGTATATTACATTTATCAACAAGGTTTCACTGACCGTCTTGTTGGTTACTCAAGTTCGATTGCCTTAGTATTTACAACATTGATTGGTATGATTAGTCTTGTACAACGGCGAGTTTTGAAGGAGGATGATTAGGATGAAACGTTTAAAAACCGACTACTATTTTTAGAATATGTTTTATTAATTCTATTAGCAGGCCTCTTTCTATTTCCTATGATCTGGATGGTGGTTTCAGCAATGAAGCCAGAAGCAGATGTGTATAAGAATTTAACAAGTTGGAAAGCATTCTTACCTAGTTTTTAATCCAGCTGATTGGTTTAAACCTTACCAAGAAGTTCTTGCCCGTTTTAGTATTCTAACATATCTAGGGAACAGTATTTTTTTATGCAGGAACATTTGCACTTGGGTCTATTATAGTAAACGCCTTAGCAGGGATTTGCATTTGCAAAAATTAATTTTACAGGTAAAAAAATTCTGTTTGGCTTTTTTTATTGGCATTGTTAATCATTCCGATGGAAACAGTGTTGATTCCTCAATTTACAATTATTAATTCACTTGGCTTAGTCAATAATCGTTTAGCGGTTATTATCCCTGGATTAGCTAGTGTCTTTAATATTTATCTTTTTCCGAAACTTCTTTATTGCCATTCCAGAAGAAATTATCGAATCTGCAAAAAAATAGATGGTGCAAGTATCTTACGGATCTTTTTCAAGATTATGTTGCCTATGTCGAAACCGGCAGTTGCAACAGTTGGTGTTCTTTCCTTTATTTCTAGTTGGAATGATTATATCTGGCCGTTGATGGTTTTTAACCGATTCGTCAAAAATTTTTCAATGCAGGTGGCGATTACAACCATTAATACAACTCAACCAGTTTATATCAATCAAGTAATGGCTGTTTTTGACAATTTCTACGATTCCACTTATTCTAGTATATATCGTAGCACAAAAAAATATATTATTCAAGGTCTAGGTGGATCTGGTACAGGTATTAAGTAGGTGATCAGTATGAAGGAAAGCATTCGAAAAGCAAATCAGTATATCGATGAAAACAGGGTAAAGGTTAACCAGCAATATAGAGGAGCATTTCATTTGCTACCTCCAATCGGCTGGATGAACGATCCAAATGGCTTTGTTTATTTCCTTGGGGAATACCATTTGTTTTACCAATTCTATCCCTATGATAGTGTTTGGGGTCCCATGCATTGGGGGCATGCCAAATCAAAAGATCTTCTCCATTGGGAAGAACTGCCAGTAGCTTTAGCGCCAAGTGAAAGCTATGATAAGGATGGCTGCTTCTCGGGTAGTGCTATTGTGAAAGATGACAAGCTCTATTTGCTGTATACGGGTCATGTAGACGATGAGGAAAAGCGAGAAGAGACGCAGTGTCTTGCGGTGTCGACAGATGGCATTACCTTTGAAAAGTTGCCTACTAATCCAGTGATCCATGCTCAACATATTGAGGGGATCGCAGATATTGCAGATTTTCGTGATCCTAAAGTATTTGAATACCAAGGAAACTATTACGCTGTCGTTGCTTCTAAGACGCCAGATGACAGAGGTCAAATTCTCCTATTTGCATCAAGTAATCTAGTAGATTGGACCTTTACATCAGTTCTTTTAGAAGGTGAAAAAGGGCAAGGGATTATGTGGGAGTGTCCCGATTTCTTCCCTTTAGATGGCAAATGGGTCTTGATCCTGTCTCCCATTGAAATGGAAAGGCAGCAAGAAAAATACTGGAATTTAAATTCGACGGTTGCCTTTATCGGTGACATGAATTGGGAAACGGGGCGCTTTCATGTCGATTCCTATGATGAAATCGATGGTGGTTTGGATTTCTATGCCCCTCAAACTTGTCAAGGACCAAATGGCGAACGATACATGGTTGCCTGGATGCAAATGTGGCACCGGTCTATCCCCAGTCATGATTTAGCTCATGGGTGGGCAGGTAGTATGACTCTTCCAAGAAAATTATCTCTGAAAAACGGACGATTGGTTCAGGGGTTACCTGAGTCAGTGAAAGAACACTTTCTTGTAGAGCATGCGTCAGAAACCATTGTTAAGGGCCAATCAGATCACGATCCCAGCGAGAGGGAAACAAACCTTGTTTGAACTAGATGCCAAACCGGGTCGCTCCTTTATCCTAGGTTATGGTGATGAAACTGATCCTGATAGTGTCTTGCAATTGAGTTTACGACGCCTCTCAAAAAAACGCTTTAGCTTAAGTCGAGACCAATTTGGGCACCCCAATTTCTGGAAAAAGAAAATCCAGCATTTCAATCGAGATGGATTCAGTTGGATGCTGAAAAAGGATCATCATTTTTTTCGATCATTCGCGATACCAACTCCATCGAAGTATTCGTGGATGGCAAAACACTCTCGATGACTTTTTATGAAACGACTGAGAATCCCGTCTATACTCTCACGGCAGATGAAGGGGTCGATTGGGTCGTAAAAACCTATCAAAAATAGAAAATCAATAGCCTCCTAAAGAAGAAAAAGACAAGTCCTGTGACTTGTCTTTTTGTTGTATCCTAAATAGGATTTGTGTTCATCGAAGAAAATTTGGGAATTGGTCTCATGACCGATCTGACTCTCTTTCCAGAATATCCAAATCTTGTCAAAATTCCTCTGGTTGAAGAGGAAAAAACAGTCTTCTATATTAGTTATGCCTATCCAAATGAAGGGGACCCCAAGCGCTTCTTAGCTCCTTTATTGAACGGTTAGAGAAGTGTGAAAAATAAAGAAGCTGGTGTCAAACAGACAAATAGAAAGTGTCTTGAATAAAATGAGGCATGTAGAGAAAGGAAATTCATGATTTCGCTTTGTCTGCCAGCCTTTTTTGGTGTTTTTTGGTATAATTAAACTTGATCATATTCTGCAGAAAGGAGTTCCTATGTCCAACTATTTATCCGTATCAAGTTTGACCAAATATTTGAAATTAAAATTTGATAAGGATCCCTATTTGGAAAGGGTTTATCTGACAGGGCAGGTCTCCAAATTTCCGAAAACGTCCCAACCACCAATATTTTTCATTAAAGGATGAAAAAGCGGTTATTCAGGCGACGGTCTGGGCTGGGGTTTATCGAAGCTTTGGTTTTGAGCTAGAAGAAGGCATGAAGATCAACGTCATCGGTCGCATTCAGCTCTATGAGCCAAGTGGGAGTTATTCCATTGTTATCGAAAAGGCTGAGCCGGATGGGGTAGGGGCCTTGGCCATCCAATTTGAGCAACTCAAGAAAAAGTTGACCGAAGAAGGGCTCTTTCAGGATAGGTGGAAGCAAGCTCTGCCACAATTTCCTAGAAAGATCGGGGTCATCACCAGTCAAAGTGGGGCCGTGATTCGCGATATTATCACAACGGTGAGCCGACGCTTCCCTGGTGTAGAGATTGTGCTCTACCCGACCAAGGTTCAGGGTGAAGGAGCATCTAGTGAGGTGGTTGCTAATATTCAAAGAGCCAATCAACGGGATGATTTGGATGTCTTGATTATCGGTCGTGGGGGTGGTTCAATTGAAGATCTCTGGGCCTTTAATGAAGAAGCAGTGGTGCGAGCCATTTTTGAATCGCGGATTCCGATTATCTCCAGTGTTGGACATGAGACAGATACGACTCTAGCCGATTTTGTAGCAGACCGACGAGCCGCTACTCCGACAGCCGCTGCTGAATTGGCCACTCCAGTAACGAAGCTGGATCTCTTGTCCCATTTACAAAAGCAGGAAAATCGCATGGCAACAGCCATGTCCAATCGTTTGGCCTATAATCGTGAACGCTTGGCCAAATTAAGTCAATCGGTTATTTTTAGACAGCCTGAAAGACTCTATGATGGCTACCTGCAAAAAATTGACCAGTTGCAATTGAGATTGAAACAAGGGATGCGCGATGCTTATGGACAAGGGGCGAATCAGCTGCAAGGTCTGCGTCATCGCTTAGAAGCTACGTCTCCTTTGCATCGCATCGAGCGCTACCAGGACCGCCTGCTCCAAGATAAGAGAATCTTAACCAACCGAATGGAACAAGTCCTAAAAGAGCAAAAGATCAAGGTGCAAAGCTTATCAGAAGCCCTCTTGATGCTCGATACCAGTCGGATTATTGCGCGTGGCTATGCCATGGTTAAGGAAGGAGATCAGGTCATAGATTCCGTTGCGAAAGTAACAGAAGGGGACCCGCTATCCCTCATCATGAGAGATGGCCAGTTAGAAGTAGAGGTAAAACATGTCGAAAGAAAAGAAATTTGAAGAAAACTTAGCAGATTTGGAAGCTATCGTCCAAAAATTGGAGAGTGGTGATGTGGCTTTAGAAGAAGCTATTACAGAATTCCAAAAAGGAATGAAGTTGTCAAAAGAATTGCAAGAGACCTTGGATCAAGCAGAGAAAACCTTGGTCAAGGTCATGCAAGCAGATGGTACTGAAGCGGATCTAGCATGAGACAAGAAGAAAAACGAAATAGAGTAGAGCAAGCGGTTCGCTCTTTTTATGAGGAGAAAGCCGTTGCCCCCCATTTAGTGGAGTCGGTCCTATATTCGATCCAGGCAGGTGGAAAACGCCTGCGCCCATTGCTCCTTCTAGAATTGTTAGAGGCCTTTGGACTGGAATTGACGGAGGCTCACTTTCAAGTAGCAGGGGCTTTGGAGATGATCCATACAGGAAGCCTTATTCACGATGATCTGCCTGCCATGGACAATGATGATTACCGTCGGGGGCAATTGACCAATCATAAGAAATTCGGAGAAGACCTGGCGATTTTAGCAGGGGATGCGCTTTTTCTCGATCCCTTTGGGATGATTGCTGCGAGTGCCCTTGCAGATACGGTCAAGGTCTCCTTGATTCTTGAATTGTCAGATGCTTCCGGTAGTCGTGGAATGGTAGCTGGCCAAGTCCTTGATATGGAAGGGGAGCACAAACAGCTCACGTTAGCAGAATTGCAGACCATCCATGCCAATAAGACAGGACGCCTCCTTGCCTATCCTTTCATCGCAGCAGGTTTGATGTTAGAGTTGCAAGCAGACATTGCTCAGCTCTTAGAAACAATCGGGAAAAAATTAGGCCTGGCTTTTCAAGTGCGGGATGATATTTTGGATTTGGTCGCTGATTTTGAAGCTTTGGGGAAGACTCCTCAAAAGGACTTAGTAGCTGAAAAATCGACCTATCCAGCCCTGTTGGGATTGGAAGAATCAAAAGCTTTGCTGACAAGTGAATTAGACGCTTGCGAGGACTTGTTGGATCAGATTACAGCTGCTTGCGACTTTGATCCGCGAGCGATCAAGAAATTAATAGAAGGATTACGAATAGATGGCTAAGGAAAGAGTGGATGTATTAGCCTATAAACAAGGCCTATTTGATACCCGCGAACAAGCCAAAAGAGGGGTGATGGCAGGTCTTGTCGTTGCCGTCATCAATGGTGAGCGCTTCGATAAACCGGGTGAAAAAATTGATGAAGCAACCGAGTTGAAATTAAAGGGCGAAAAGCTCAAATATGTCAGCCGGGGCGGTCTTAAATTAGAAAAAGCCCTGAACCAATTTGGTTTGTCTGTAGAAGGTAAAATTGCGATTGATATCGGAGCTTCTACAGGTGGCTTTACAGATGTCATGCTGCAAAACGGAGCCAGCCAGGTCTTTTCGGTGGATGTCGGGACCAATCAGTTGGCCTGGAAATTGCGCAATGATCCTCGGGTGGTCTCGATGGAGCAGTTCAATTTCCGCTATGCCGAGCCAGATGATTTTGAAGCGACACCGAGCTTTGCGAGTATCGATGTCAGCTTTATTTCCTTGGACTTGATTCTACCAGCCCTTCACCGGATTTTGGCAGATAATGGACAAGTCGTGGCCTTGGTCAAACCTCAGTTTGAGGCAGGACGCGAGCAGATCGGAAAAAATGGGATCATTAAGGATCCTAAGATTCATTTAGCCGTTCTTGAAAAGGTCGTTGCTTTTGCAGGGACACATGGCTTTGCGGTAATGGGAGTGGATTATTCCCCTATCCAAGGAGGCCATGGCAACATCGAATTTTTGATGTATCTAGAAAAAAAAGAAGAGAAAACAAATCCAACTACAGAGCAGCTGGAGGCTGTTGTGGAGCTGGCACACAAGGAATTTAAACATGAAGAGTAAGAATATCAGATTAGAAAAAATTCGCCGCTTCATTCGCGATCATGAAGTGGGGACTCAAGAAGAGATCGTCGAACATTTGAAAGAAGAAGGCATCTCAGCAACCCAAGCGACGGTGTCACGGGATATCAAAGAATTGGGCATCGTAAAACGCCCTCTGAAAGACATGACCTATGTCTATGAATTGCCACGCAAGCACCACCAAGGGATCGGGATGATCGAAAGCAATATTTTGTCTCATCGTCGCATGGGAGAATATGTCAATTTCACCATGGTTCCGGGGACAGCACCTTTAGTTAAACGTCGCTTGCGGGAGATTTATAAGGAGCATATCTTTAGTATTGTTGCAGATGATGACACGATCTTACTGATCGCCTATTCAGCTCCAGAAGCAGAGAATATCCTCAAATCAATCTTTGGGTGGTAAGAGCCTATGCTATTAGAAATTTCGATTAAGAACTTTGCCATTATCGAAGAGATTTCCTTAAATTTTGAAAAGGGAATGACGGTACTGACAGGGGAAACAGGTGCAGGGAAATCCATCATTATCGATGCCATGAACATGATGCTGGGAAGCCGCGCAACGACGGATGTCATCCGACACGGAGCCCCAAAAGCGGAAATCGAAGGTCTCTTCACTGTTGAGAGCAATCGCCACTTGACAGCTCTCTTTGAAGAGCAAGGACTAGAGTGGACCGATGAATTGATCATTCGCCGAGAGATCTTGCAAAATGGACGAAGTGTCAGTCGGATCAATGGTCAGATGGTGAATTTGTCTGTCTTAAAGGCAGTCGGTCAACATTTGGTGGATATCCATGGCCAGCATGATCAGGAAGAACTCATGCGGCCCCAATTGCATATCGCTATGCTGGATGAATTTGGGGATGCAGCCTTTTTCCAAACCAAAGATGCGTATCGTCAGACCTTTGAAGACTACAAACGCCTGCGCAAACAAGTGGTGGAACTCCAGCGCAACCAGCAGGAAAACAAGGCTCGTATTGAGATGTTGGAGTTTCAGATTGCAGAGATTGAGGCAGCTGCCTTGGAAGTGGATGAGGACCTGCGTCTGGAGCAAGAACGCCAACGCCTGCTCAATCACAAGATGATTGCAGATACCCTAACCAATGCCTATACCATGCTGGATGCAGAAGAATTTTCGAGCCTCTCCAATGTTCGCTCAGCTATGAATGATCTGGAAAGTATTGAAGAATATGATCCCAGCTACAAAGAGCTCTCAAGCCAGTTATCTGAAACCTTCTATGCCCTTGAGGATATTACCAAGCGCTTAGAAGATGTGGTCGATGGTCTGGAGTTTGATGGCAATCGCCTTATGCAGGTGGAATCGCGTTTGGATTTGATTCACTCGATCACGCGCAAGTATGGTGGCCAAGTCAAGGACGTCTTGGAATACCTGGCGCAAATCACCAAAGAATATAGCCTCCTCACCGGAAGTGACCTCTCGTCTGAGGACTTGGAAAAAGAACTCAAACGTTTGGAAAAGAGTTTGGTCACCTTGGCTCAAGATTTGAGTGATCAGCGGCATACTCTGGCCCAAGCTTTGGAAAATGAAATCCAGCAAGAATTGGCAGATCTCTACATGGACAAGGCGCGTTTTCAAGTGCGTTTTAGCAAGGCTAAGTTTAATCGTGAGGGAAATGAAGCTGTCGAATTTTACATTTCGACCAACCCAGGTGAGGACTTTAAACCTCTTGTCAAGGTAGCATCCGGCGGAGAATTGTCACGTTTGATGTTGGCCATTAAGTCGGCTTTTTCTCGAAAAGAAGGAAAAACCAGTATCGTCTTTGACGAGGTGGATACAGGAGTCTCTGGGCGCGTGGCCCAAGCGATTGCAGCGAAAATTCATAAGATCGGTCAAAATGGCCAGGTGCTTGCTATTTCTCACCTGCCTCAAGTCATCGCTGCAGCAGATTATCAATTCTATATTGAGAAAATCAGTGATGAACACTCAACTGTATCTACTGTGCGTTTGCTCAATAGAGAAGAACGAATCGAAGAAATTGCCAAGATGCTGGCAGGAGAGGATCTAACGGAAGCTGCCCGTCAACAAGCAGAGCAACTTCTCAAGCGTTAAGAGAAAGAAGGTTTGAAACAATGTCAACATACTTTGTAGTCGGAGATATTCACGGAAAAGCACAAATGCTAGAAGAGCTCATGACAGAGTGGGATGGAAAAGCTCAATTGGTCTTTTTAGGGGATTTGATAGATCGAGGCGAAAACAGCAAACGATCAATTGAAATCGTAAAGGACTACGTAGACCATCACGGAGCGGTTTGCCTTTCCGGGAAATCACGAGTACATGTTTTTAGCCTGGTTGGACAATCCAGAAGAGCGTTATGACCACTACCGAAGAAATGGTGGCGATACGACCATCAACTCTCTGTTAGGCCGGCCACTCGATGCTCCTGTAGATGGCATTGCAGATGCGCAAGCAGTAGAAAATGCCGTTCCTGACTTGGTGGCCTTCATCCGTAGTTTGCCTTTTGACTACGAGACAGAGACCTATTATTTTAGTCCACGCTGGTGTGGATCTAACCCTTGAAAATTGGCGAGAAACCAGTGATTACCAAAAAGTCTGGATCCGAAAACCATTCCATGAAGCGGAGAATCATACAGGCAAATGGATCGTCTTTGGCCATACACCAGTCTATGGACTGCTCAATGAGCCAGTCGGCACCGAAAATCTTTGGATTTCAGATCAGAAGATGGGTGTCGATGGGGGCGCTGTCTTTGGTGGAGTCCTCCATGGATTGCTCTTGGATGATCAAGGCATTGTCCATGACCATGTCCTTCATAATACAGGTTTTTCTGCCGCAGACGACTGAGGAAGCAGGAATGGATATCTTTCACTGCAAAACCCCGTGTTTTTTGATATAATGAAAGCAGAACATTCTTAGGAAGAGTATAGAAATATATGGCAAATATTAAAATAGTTACAGACTCATCTATTACAATTGAGCCTGAAGTGGTTGAAGAATATGGCATCACCATTGTGCCACTTTCTGTTATGGTGGATGGAGTCCTTTATTCCGACAGTGAGTTGGGCGAAGGGGACTTCTTGCGCTTAATGCAGTCTAGCAAAAAAATCTTCCAAAGACCAGCCAACCACCCGTTGGAGTCTTTGCGGAGGTGTATGAAAAGTTAGCAGCAGACGGAGCTCATATCGTTTCGATTCATATGTCTCATGCCTTATCCGGAACAGTAGAGGCAGCTCGTCAAGGGGCAACCTTATCAGGGGCAGATGTGACCGTGATTGATAGTGGCTTTACAGACCAAGCCATGAAGTTTCAAGTGGTTGAGGCAGCTAAGTTGGCTAAAGAAGGAGCAGATCTAGACACCGTTTTAGCTCGTATTGAAGAAGTCAAAGAAAAGACAGAGTTGTATATCGGCGTATCTACCTTGGAAAATCTAGTTAAAGGTGGTCGGATTGGCCGTGTCACCGGACTTTTGAGCTCGCTTCTTAACATCCGTGTGGTGATGGAAATGAAGGACCATCAGTTGGAACCAATCGTCAAGGGCCGTGGAAACAAGACCTTTAAGAAATGGTTGGATGAATTGGTAGAGAAACTTTCCCATAGTAAGGTGGCTGAGATCGGGATTTCTTACGCAGGGACACCAGAGTGGGCCAATGAAATGAAGGCTCAGTTGCAATCGCTCGTTGAAAAAGCAATCCCAGTTCTCGAAACTGGATCGATTATTCAAACCCATACAGGTGAGAATGCATTTGCAGTTTTGGTGCGCTACGAATAAGCTGAATAAATGTTTGAAAAAACAGGTTTAGTACTTGACCTAAAGGCTTTTTTTAGATATTATAGTACTGTTAAGGCGTAAAGCCTAAAAAAATTTGGAGGATTTGTTAAATGGCTAACAAACAAGATTTGATCGCAAAAGTGGCAGAAGCTACAGAATTGACTAAAAAAGATTCAGCAGCAGCTGTTGATGCTGTATTCGCAGCAGTTTCAGAATACCTTTCAAAAGGTGAAAAAGTTCAATTGATCGGTTTCGGTAACTTCGAAGTTCGTGAACGTGCAGCTCGTAAAGGTCGCAACCCACAAACTGGTAAAGAAATCAAAATCGCAGCTTCTAAAGTTCCAGCATTCAAAGCTGGTAAAGCTCTTAAAGAAGCAGTTAAATAATTGCATTTTGAAAAGCCATCCTAGATTTCTAGGATGGTTTTTTTGTTGGACAGCTCTATAGGATAAGGGTATAATAGGAAAAAAGAAGGAGAGAGAAAAGACCATGCGATTCATTTTAGGCCTCTTTGCCTTGTTGTTTATCCGACCTATTTTGTATCTACTGAAAGGGCTGTGGTTCGTACTGGAATTTTGCTTTATGATTCTCGTGGTCAAAATGATCCTAGGAACCGTGCGCTGGATGACCAGTTGGATCGGTTGAGAGTAGATGAATCTAGTTCAAGCTCGTGAATCAATGTCCACTGGACATAACCTCGCTTTTTCCATTTTTCAGGCTCGTGAAAAAATGTCTCCCCGGACATGAACTCGCTTTTTCCGTTTTTCAGGCTCGTGAAAAAAATGTCCCCCGGACATTTTTTTTAATTAAAAGCATTCTAAATAGTGATTTATTTTGAAACATGATATAATAAGGGTAACGAATCGATTAAATCATATTGGAAAGGGGGAATCATAGTGAACGCATTGCATCGTCATGAAGAAGAGCGCGTGGAAGAAGTCTTGCAAAATTTGCGTGCCAAGGGTATTCGGATTACTGATACCCGCAGAGCAGTTCTTTCCTATTTAGTGGCGAGTCATGAACATCCAAGCGCTGAGAAGATCTATCGCGATTTATTACCTCAGTTTCCAAGCATGAGTCTAGCAACTGTCTACAACAATATCAAGGTTTTTAATTGATGAGGGGTTGTCTCTGAGATCAAGGTTCGCAATGATACCACGACCTATTTTTGATTTCATGGGGCATGACCATTTTGAATGTGGTATGTGAAAAAAATGTGGTCGTATCGCAGATGTGGATATCGAAGTCCCAGATCTTCGCGAAGAAGCAGCCAGTCAAAGTGGCTACCAGATCACCAAGACCCAGATGACGGTCTATGGCATTTGCCCCGACTGTAGAAGGTGTGGGAGAGAGCCAGGCCGTCAGGCTCTTTTTTTGTAATTGTTTTTCTGGAGTCTCCCTGCGTTTTCACTGAAATCTAGTAGAATAAGGTAGAATAAACAGGAAACCTCAGAATAAAAGGAGATCCATGTAGTAAATTTGCCATCGCCACGGTGAGTCTGAACAGGAGACAAAACTAACACTATAGTTGGGCTGGTGATTTATCTGAAAGGGGTACACAACAAGCGATCTGACGCTGGTAAGTTGATCCAGCTGGTATCAGATTTGACCAAGCATGCTTGATATTAGGCATGCAGTCAAGGCAACTAAACGCTCTTGAAACTTCCCAGCCAGTGCCAGGTTCAGAACAAAATCCTTAACCGAGCAGACATCACTACGGTAGTTCATTAGTAAAATGAAGCTGCTAAAAGCAATTTGGTGATGGTTCAAGTTCACATCTGGCGTCGTTCTTACGATGTACCTCCTGCAATGGACCGTGATGATAGACATATTTTACACTGACCATCATTATACTTCGCCGGCGTTAGTGATTTGGATACTGAAAACAAGTTACTTTTAGACTGTGCCTTCCATTCATTCGAATCAACTCAGCTCTTAATTGTGATAAACCATATTCATAGGGCACACGATAACTCAATCCGTGCCCTTATGAAACACATCAAACAATTTATGGATGGCAGAATCATGGATATGAAATCCTAACTTCCCACCATTGGTATTCAGATTTGACGAAAAATTAGACATTGTAAAGATACTATCTTGGAAAATAAAATATCAGTGGATGTTTTATCCAACCTAAATGCAAGCCCAAACATCAGTGGATGTACATCCGGGCCTAGAAATGCCAAAGCAGAGCATCAGTGGATATTTTTCCAGGCCTGAAAACGCAAGAAAGCGAAAGCAGTTCTAACAGGATTCATTATCAGTCACTTGGGGCCCAGCTTGGTCAGGCACTGTTATCCGTCGCGGACCCACCGGCTGTTTTGGTTTGGTCTCCTAAAAGTCTTCATAATGAGGTGTTACTAGGTTGGGTTCCATTGGCCTGGAGAAGGGAAAAGTAGCCAAAGTCATTTCTACATCTGACCCCTACTCAACACCCATCTAGTAGGTTGCATATTGGTTCCAAACATACAGCAGAGAAGTCACCTGCGGCTAAAACGTTACAGCATATGATGAACTACGATGCTCTGCTGGCCTGGTCTTGGTGCATTGCAGTCAAGATCCAGCAAAAGAAATGGAAGAGCTGGAATTACGCCGCAGAAACATATGGTCGATTGGCCGTGGATTGAAGAACTCCATGATTCCTCGATGTATCTCATATAGTACAATTCATCCATGCGACAGACGATTACCACTTTAAGAAAGTGGTGCGCTCAGGTCTTTGAACGGTTGCTTGCGCAGGGCAAGCATCTACCTAAATTAAGTGCTCAAACAGTATTCAGTCTCGATAGAGTTCTTTTACAGAGAAATGATTGAAACGAGGGTATTCACGTGATGGGGAATGGCAGGTCATCGGTGGTGGCCCATCAGGACCGATAGAATCCGGTTTCTGATCTACTTAATAACCTCCAGCAAATTACCGAGGACGCTTGGTTGAATTTTCGTCCTGGCCTGATTTGTCTACGGATGGCCAGGTGACCTCAATGGGGAATGTTGAAAACTGTCAAGGCCAGGTTTGGAAGTTTGGCGGTATATGGACTACCTTTGGCAAGATTTCAGTTCCATCTAATCAAAACACATAGTCTATGTGTGGTTAATTACCCTTCTCAGCTATGGGCAGCTCTGGTTACAGTCAAGAGATCATAAGAAACTTTGAGAAATTCTGGAGACGGACCGTCTTCCCATGGTTGGAAAGAGACATCCATTCATTCCACTCGATCTACTGGTACAATCAACCTCATGATATTTGGATATCAAATTGCAGAACCTTGATTGCCTTAGTTGGTTTTGTCGCAAGGCAGCAAGATCTCTAAGTCTAGGAAATATGTCTACCCAGAATGTTGGTGGAACGCTTTGGATTGGATCCACTTCATTTACTACCCCTCATGCACCAGTTTGCCAGTTGGATTGGATGGGACCTTCACCCAGAGGAGACCTGTAACTCGCATCAACTGGATTGTGTGTGGAGCCTCCTTAACCCGGACGGTAGCCGCCAGTTCATCCGATACTGGTAGTCAAGTTCAGCCTATATCAGAAATCTCAAAGCGTTTGATCTGGTTTGGCTAAGGTGGTTTGAAAAGCATCGCTAGATACCACGGCCAAATGAATAAATTCGATTACCACGTGCTTGGAAGCCATGGAACATCATCCTCTCGGACCCTATAGGTACATCAATTAGGACTGCCTCCTTAGGTCCCTCCTTCAAAGAGATGGTGACAAGACAATTGGCAGCCAGTCATGGCTCCAACAGCGGCTAGCCTTGTGTCAGCGGCTCACTTGGTCAACCATTCATGATAAGACACCTCGATACCGTGTGGAACAACGGCAAACCGGGCTGATCTTGAAACTTGACCTAGTAGGCTTCCTGAAATGCTCGGTGGTTTGCTGGGAACTCAGTCTTGCATCTTGATATGGAGAAATTGCCTACATCAATCTCAAATGACTGTGACCACAAGAAAAGAAGATGATTCCAGAAGAGTGGAGACTCAAGTCTAGAAAGAATGAGATCAAGTTTGAGACTTGGCAAGATTCAGAAATCCATAGCAGGGGTCAAAGAAGTGGAGACATGTCAGAGGATCAGACAAACTAGCGCTTCCGCCTAGATGGGGAGATGGCGAGACCATCAAATCCTCTCAGAGCTCGCTCAATTCTATCCAAATGAACAAGATTGGTTGGCAGAAACTCCAAATCGTAGCCTCAGGCCCGTAAAGATGATGATGAAAAATACATCAGCCAGGGCATGATTCTCAGCCTAGACATCAAGGGATCAATTAACGGTCTTAACTGTTAGTCATCTTCCAGGCTACGACATTGTGGTTAAAGCGATAATTGTATATAAGCCTCCATAGGGTGGCACTATATATTAATAGTTCCAATCATTGATTTACAAGGATGGTAGGTAAGTCCTATTAGTATTAGATGTTAATGGAGACTTCCGCCGGTGAAAGAGTCTAGAGCAATTGTCATTTGGACTCTCAGAAGATGGACAATGAGAGCCGATCTTGGTGCCATGGAATCCCAAGGTTCGCTGCAATCAATCCTCACTAAGGAAGGTCTCAGTCTCTTTTAAAATGTATATATTCATCTTGCCCATTGTTAGGAATGTCTCCTGTGTGAAGTCAGAGTTCTTTGCAGATGGCTTCAAGGGTGGGTGAGGCGGATGGCTGTAGCCTTGCCAGTTTTGAGGATGGAGAGGTTGGCTGTGAGTGATGCCGATTTTTGTCGGCTGGCTCGATGGATTTCATCTTCCAGCTAGCTGGCAGCATGACATCTAGATTGAGCGATAATCATGGCACCCTCCTTCAAATGGTTAGCTCAGTTTTCTTCAGCAATCTCAATCCCTCTCTCTAAAAATCTTTCGAGGACCCAGACGCAGTTGGAACGGTAAGGAGAAGCCTGTGTTAAAGGTAAATTGGAAAGTGAAGGGAAGGAGAGTAAGCATTTCCTGGTTTCAAGTGTGCTGACATAAAGGACAAGACCAAGAGAATCTTCCAAGCTCGGTTGCAAAGATCAATGTTGGAGTGAGAAAAGATCTTTCTTGGTAGAGATTTTGGAGGAAGCTGCGAATGGTGATGAGAAGGTAAATATAGATAGCTTACGAGGCTAGTGGGAAGAGCAACTGCCAGAGAGGTTGCGGATGTTTGGGGAAGAGTTGGATGCCATTCGCATCAAGGACAAACGACCTGATTGGATAGAGATCTTTGAAAAAGCCCCATGCAGGAAAGCAGGTGGACGACCAGTGCAGCCAGGGTCATAAAAGCCACAAGTAAATGAAAAAAGCCGTCAGACTTCAATGACATTTTTAAGGTTTTGAGTTTTTCATCACAAGCCTCCTTGAGTTTATTTATTTTTCACTTATAGTATACTCCTTATAAAAAATTAGTCAATAAAAAAGTATCGAAAAACGATAAAAAAACGATAAACAAAATATTATTTTGGGAAACAGGTATTTTCTCTCAAACTAGATCAGTTCAAACCTGGAAAACCACTACATAGAATTTTACTATACTTTCGATTTAGGGTATACTAGTGTAAAGATCTTATTCCATGGAGGTAGTAAAATGAATCTTAAGTGGAAGAAAAAATACCTGGGGCCGATTTTGGGGCTGGTCGGAGCAGTTGTTCTGATCGGTGGAGTCTATCTCTACTCTAGCTCCAACATCCAACCAGACCATCAAAAGGAATTTAACCAGACTAGCAAGAAGGTCACCAAGCCAAAGGAAAAAGCCATTGACTTGAGTGGTGACTATGTCTCTAATGAACGGGATGAAGCCAAAATCGAGAAAAAGGGCAAGGCCTGGAAGATCGATTACCAAACGGCTGACGGTAAGGTATCCGCTGAATTTAGTACGGATTGGAAGGTCGAAGGGTCTAACAAAGTTTCAACAGGCAAGATGAAAAAGTCCGATGGCAATACAGACTTTACAGTCACTGTTCGTGTCTTCAAATACAAGACAGACAAGAAGCCTTTGATCACGGTCACCATGTCTGACAAAAATCCCGACCACGAGATGGTCTTTGCCAATCGAGAGGATTTTTTCAAATCGACAGATCCAAATGATGTCGTCCTTGATGGCAATCTCTCACCGTTTGAAGGTGCTTATTCTAATGATACCTATGAAAAAGGAAATCGCAGATTCCGGTTTTTAAACTCTATGGCTATACTCCAGAAGAATATTACCAAAACAAGACCAACGCCTTTCCAAGTATTGTAAATGGGGAGACTGGCTGGACTTTCTGGAGTGGAGGCACTCGGGCAAGTTACTTGTTCAATAAAGAAAAAGAGCCCAAGAAGCGAAAAGGTTATTATGAAGTTTATTTCACTGGGGCCAATGCGACTGCGATCCAAGGGCAAGAGCAAACCTTGTACTTGATCCCAGCAGGTGTGACAGGTCCTGATGGAGTTAGCTTCCCAAGAACGTCGGATTCTCTTTGGTGACGTGGCCTACCGTGATTACCATCTAGAGTGGTGGAAAAGCCTACCCGCAACCGAAAGAGAAAGATTTGGATATTGCGGCCATTAACGAGGCGACTTCCAAAGCTTAGCTGGAACCTGGCGCAATGGCAAGGGTGCTGAAATCGTCATCGAAAAGCAGACGGAAAAGTCAAGGGCCAAGGTAGCCTCAAGGCTGTTGCGGACTCGGATAAGAAGCAAGATCCCTTATGTTGAGATGAAGATGGGTGAGACTGGTGCTGCGATTGGACTTCTGAAAATCGGTTTCCAAAATCCGGATGGAGACCAGTCTGATACCAGCAAGCCACGTCTAGTGGTCACTCAATCTGCAGGCAACTATCCGGCTGATCAATATTTCTACCGTCAATAAAAGAGAGTGGGACGAAATCGGTAATTCGTTAGGGAATTCGATTTCGTCGTCCCACCTCGCACAGTTGAGTAGGGCTGTAAAAGCTGATGAAATCAGCGTAGTAGAGCCCACTCAACCACTGCGTCTTGCTCGACAATCCAAAAGACAATTGAGAGGCTGGGACTTTTGTCCCAGCCTCTTTTTACTACAAGGAAGGCTCGTGGGGGTCTAGGAACTGTTGGTCTCTAACATTAAAAGGATGTAAAAAGGCTGACAAAGCAAATGATTAGCAGTATTATTAACTAGTTAATTAACTGATTAATAAACTAGTTAACGAAAAATGAAAAAGAGGTGAAGGATGAATAGGAGAAGAATGAAGGTTCTGGGACTCTTGTTTCTCGGTTTCTTTCTGCTGACAGCTTGTGGAAGTCAAGGAAATGCAGGCAAGCCCCCTTCTAAAAAAGGTCTTAAAATTGTCACGAGTTTTTATCCTATCTATGCCCTGGTCAAGGAAATCTCTGGCGATCAAAATGACATCTGGATGGTTCAGTCAGGTGCAGGGATCCATGATTATGAACCCTCAACCAAGGAAGTGGCCCAGATTTATGATGCGGATGTATTTGTCTATCATTCTCAGACCCTGGAATCTTGGGCAGTCCTTAGATCCCAATCTTCAAGGTTCCAAGTTGCGAGTGATCGAAGGTAGCCAAGGAATGACCCTTGATAAGGTGGCTGGATTAGAGGATGTCGAGGCTGGTCAGGGAAAAGAAGCCAAGCACTTGTATGATCCGCATACTTGGTTGGATCCTGTAAAAATCGCAGAGGAAGGAAAGATCATCGCCCAGCGCTTGGGAGAGATCGATCCAAAGAACAAGGAGCGCTATCAGACCAATGCTCAAAAGCTTGAAAAGCGCTGTGAGGACTTGGTAGCCCACTACCAGCCTCTCTTTGACAAGGCCAAGCAAAAGACTTTTGTGACCCAGCATACGGCCTTTTCTTACCTGGCTAAACGCTTTGGTCTCAAGCAGTTAGGGATTGCAGGGATATCCCCAGAGCAAGAACCGACCGCTCGGCAATTGGCGGAGATCCAGCAGTTTGTCAAAGACTACAAGGTAAAAACGATTTTTGTGGAAAAGCACACGTCATCAAAAGTGGCAGATAGTATTGCCAAGGCAACAGGGGCGCGTGTCAAGGTCTTGGATCCACTGGAAGCCGATCCACAAAACGATAAGGATCTACTAGAAAATTTAGAAGAAAATATGGCGACTTTAGCCAAGGAATTAGAGGAGTAAATCAAGAATGAAGAAAAAGGGAACGATTGGAATTGTAGCGACCTTGGGGCTAGGACTCTGTGCCTATGCGCTCAGTCAGCAACCACAAGTCAAGGAAGAGAAAAAGAATCAGATTCAGTATTTGCAAGCGGAAAAGAAATCGTCATCGTCTGCCACCAGCAAAAAGGAAGATAGCATCGAAGCGGTCAATGCCAAGGAAAAGACCCAGGCGGAGCAGATTGTCATCAAGATTACAGATGAAGGCTTTGTCACTTCTCATGGGGATCATTTTCATTACTACAGCAGGAAGGTCCATTTGATGCCATCTTTTAGTGAAGAGTTGATTTTGCAGGGATCCAACTTATCAGCTGCAAGAAGCGGATATCGTGAACAAGGTCAAGGATGGCTATATTATCAAACGCGCTGGGAAATACTATCTCTACTTAAAGGATGCCCAACATACAGTCAATGTGCGCTCGATCGAAGAGATCGCCCAACAGCAAAAAGGGGGGGCTAAAGAAGAAGGGGAAACGGGATCGGTGCAAAGCGAGCTCCTCGCACAAAGGCAGGCAAGACCCGTGACTTCCGTCAACCTAGTCAAGCGCTGAAAGAAGGTAAGACTCTTGAGATGCTGACGGCTAAGAACCATACAGGTGGTGGCTACCGTACGGATGATGGTTATGTCTTTAGCCCTGGAGATGTCATTTCAGATACAGGGGACGGCTTTATTGTGCCCCATGGCGGCCATTTCCATTATATTCAAAGAGTGCCTTATCAGCTGGTGAGTTAGCAGCAGCTCTCCGTCTTAGGCGGTCAAGCTGGTCATCAGGCAGGAAGCTCACACCCTAGCTGGAGCAAGCACAGAACAAGGGACAGGAACTCCAGATCAAGCCTCTCCAAGCCTTGGGAAGCAAGCGAGCAACCAGCCATCAGCCAGTCCAAGCAATACACAGACGACACCCAACGACGTCTAAACCGGCTACCTCTAAACCAGAGTCCAAGCCCTGACCAGCAGTCGAAGAATTGCAGAAAGCCCCTCTAACTTCTCGTCATGTGGAGTCTGATGGTTCTGTCTTTGATCCAAGTAAGATTACCAAGTGGACCGATCAAGGGATTGTCTACCCTCATGGGGATCATTTCCACTTTATCCCATACAGCTCCTTATCGCCTTTAGAGCGTGAGTTGGCGCGGCAATTCCAATTGCTTCGTGCTCAAGAACTAGTAGTCCAACAGAAGGAAGTCCAAGCTTGCCTTCAAATCCGAGCACTAAAACCAGTTGATCCTGATCATGAGCATGGCGACAGTCACGATCACAAAGAGGAGCACGATCATGGCTTCCACGCAGACAAGGTCATCAGCAAGGACGAGGGAAGGCTATATGGTCGCTCATGGCAACCATGCCCATTATTTCTATAAAAAAGGACCTTTCTCCTCAAGAGATTGCAGCAGCAGAGGCAACTCTAGCTGGTAAGAAAGAAGAGGACAAGGGTCAGCCCCTGACAGATGACGTTGCGACCTATTCTCGTGATGCCTCAGATGAGGAAAAGATCCAGTACATCAGCAAGACCTACGGTGTCCCTCATGAGGCCATTAAGATTTTCAATGGTTTCTTTTGTCTTTAACAATCAGACCAAGAATACGATCCGACCCCATCCATCCTTATGCTGTTCGTAAGGGAACATGTCCGGATCCCACTTGAAACTGGCAATCCTGAACTAGACTTTATCAATGAACTCTATGCAACAGCGCTTCGTTCAGGGATTTCTCCTTATAGCCTCCAGATTGAAAATGGTCAGTTTGTCATCCCGCATGGCGATCACAACCACTACATCAAGGTACGCTCAGCAGGACTAGCAGACTACTTAGCCCACCGTCTTCCAACCATCCAATCGCCTTACAAAAAAGGAGACTTGGACAAGAAAGTCGTGAGGGACAGAGTTAATCAGCTCTTAGCAGAAAAGCCGGACTCTCTATGCTTCTGATCCATTGCAACAACGACGGATTTAGAGCTCATCTTGGGCCACTTCTGGAAAATGTCAAGAGTTTCCCAAGTAACTCAACAGAGGGCTATCTAGCCAGTCTCAAACAGGTTGATGCGCAGTACATTCATGCGACTCAAGCGGTCAAACCAAAAGAAGAGACAGCCTTGGATCGTCGTTAGCAAGAATTGCTGGAACAAGTGCGCTTGCTAGACACAGAAGCCTTCCAATTGAAGAAGGAAGACTTGGTCTCTCAATTGCAGGAAGCCTATACTGCCAAGGGACAGCAAGCGTTTAGAGCAGGAAGGAAGCTATTAGAAGCTGTTCAGGAGATGCAAGATCGGACGGGTGTGACATCGGTCGATTACCTCAAGTATTTCTACCAAAGCTTGAGCGATGCGCGCTGACACAGAACTCCGCACTAAGGCAGCTGATCTAGCCTTGAAGCTCTACCGAGCTCAAGCCTTTGAAGAAAGCTTGGGATTCCAAGTCTCACTTTATGGAGCTCTACCAAACTAAGCAAGCTATTGACCAGCTCTTCTCCCAAGAAAAAGGCCAAACCTATCCTATTGAAAAAACAGTTTTGGATCAAAAAGGAAGTCAAACCCCATCCTACAACATGGCGGTTTATGATTTCCTCAAAAAGGCTTGTATGGAGAATTGGATAAGGCAACAGAAGCCCGTCAACAGAACAAGATTTTGACAGCTCTCTTCAGAGCAAATCCAGTCGCTCTTGCCACAAGTCGAAGACCAAGGCAAACGAGACTGCTTTTTGAAAGCAGGCTTGGCTCAACTTGGAAAAAGAATCTGATCCAGACAAAGGCTGCTACAGGTGGGAAGCACTTCTACGCGAAATCAGTGACACCATTGAAAAAAGCAAAACAAAAAAGCAAACGGAAGAGCCTCAAATTGGGGATGTCGCTCTTTATCAACAGCTCTATAACCAATTGATGGCTCTTTCACCAACAATTGCAGGACAAGGGAGCTAGTGATGCTGTATTTGATCAGCAGAAGCTCTCTTTGACCAATTGGCTAATCAAAGAGTGATAAAAGCAGCCTTACTACAGGCCATCCAAGCCTTCCAGGCAGAGATTAGCTGCAGCCCCATCTGCAAGCGAAGGCAGGGCAAACCAGCTTCCACAGCTGAAACGCCTGTCGCTACAGAAACTCCGGTGGAAAAAGAAGCAGCAGCTGCAGAGGAAGCAAGCCTGCCACCACTGAGACAGAAACAGAGCCTGCAAGCTCAGCTGTAACAGAAGCAAGCACACCAGATGCTCCATCTCCTCAGAACCAATAGAAAATAGAAAAAGCATCTGACAGAAATTTCAGATGCTTGAATTTGATCTTCTGTCACACTTTCCTACAGGTGAGTACGGACGTCAGCGAAAAGCTTCATAGAAGTTCCATGACGTAGTTTGAGCCCTAAGGTCTCAAAACTCCCGAGTGCTTGAAATATTGCTTTCAGACACTTTTCCTGACGGAAGAGTCCAAAGTTTGATGAATAGCTAGCAACATATAATTTTTCTTTGCAGAATCTCTTGTATTATTTTTGTAAAGTGGTTTATCAATGTCCAGTACGCTTGAGTTATTTATTCAGATGCTTTTTGCGTGAAGGGTCAGTAGTTGAGCCTCACTCCTTGTGCTCTAGGAGCAGCGGTGAGGAAAAGCTCGACTGCTTTTTTCGCTTGAAAAATGCGGCCATTTGAACCAGGATGCAGGGGCACTGTCTGCCATTTTTCCAAGCTTGAAAGCGGGTATCGATCAGTTGCTTGGCCAAGCGTTCCAGCATTTTCCCGCTCGGTTGGATCCAAATCCTGGGCATTTTGAAGGATTTCTTTGGCCTTAGCTAGCTGCTTGAGATCAGTTAGGGTCATTGATGGAAGTGATGCCGGCATCCAGAAAAATGCCAAAAAAAGGTGTCAAAAACTTCTTGCGCTCGTCTGCCGATGTTTCACGAACCCATTGCTTCAAGGTCAGGTCGGTCTGCTGGCTATCTGGACTGGTTTCAGAAACGGTCACAAAAGCTATGTCCTTGATTTCCCAAGTAAAGGCGTCGTGCTGAGCAAAAGCCACCAAAAGCGCGACTCTTGACAATGGTTGTCGGTTCTGGCACTTCCAACATCATGCCAACAATGGATCCCTGAGGGACAAAGCGACGAATGTTTGGGAGACGTGCGCTGGTAGCCTTCGTTTCGATAATGGCCTTGTTGAGCCCTGGAGCATCGTAGCTGTAGATCGCGTCGACCCGTTCAAATAAGGAATCAGGTAGGTAGAGCAGGCATAGGTTGCGAGATTCCCTCCTTTGGAGTGACCGGCCACTAAGAAGCGTCCTTTTCGGAAATTCCTTCATGACATGTTGCAGGTAGCTGGCTGCGTCTTCTGAGCTGGAACATGGTCCATATAGGTCGTGGAAGTCTTCCTTCCAGCCGATCAAGGTGTCATCCGTCCCTCTGAAAACGACCAAATACGTATCCAGACTAAGCCGATAGGTCATGGCCGCAAACTGTTTTTTTGCACATCAGGATCGTATTCATCGACATAGTTGAGGAGTTTGATGTTCTTAAAGCGCTTTGAACTAGCTACTCATCGACTAATTGCAGGTGCTGGTTACTCACGATGAAAATCGGTTGTCCGATCGATCAGTTCCATCGCATCAGACAGGCGCACTGGGATCCCTGTTGTATCTCCTTGAGGCACAATGTGTCCAAAAGGGCAGATAGGTCAGCTCTGTCAAAGCGAGGACATCCAGCTCCTTGAAGGGCGGTCATAAATGGAATCGTAGGTCACTTCTTTTTAGGGTAATCAAAAATCGTCGACATCTGTGCCTCCCTGTGTCTTATTTCTTTCAGTATAGCACAAAAATGGATGTAGAAAAAGCGCCTCCCTATCAAGAAAGTAGGACCCAGCTTTTCTTTCCCATCTGAAAACAGCCTTTTTCTCTGCTGTTTAATCTGTTATAATAGGAAGAAGAAAAAGAAGGAAAGAAAGCCATGCATAAAATTCTCTTAGTGGAAGACGATGAAATTATTCGCCAACAGGTCAAACAATTATTGGAACAATGGGGCTATGAAGTGGTCGCAGTAGAGGATTTTTATGGATGTCCTCAGGATCTTTGTTGAAAGTGATCCCCACTTGATTCTCATGGATATTGGCCTGCCTCTCTACAATGGCTACCACTGGTGCCAAAGAGATTCGTAAGGTTTCAAAGGTTCCGATCATGTTTCTTTCTTCACGGGATCAAGCCATGGATATTGTCATGGCCATCAATATGGGTGGAGACGACTTTGTCACCAAGCCTTTTGACCAAAATGTCCTCCTTGCCAAGGTCCAAGGGCTCTTGCGCCGTTCCTACGAATTTGGGACAGATCAAAATCTGCTGGAGCACCGGGGAGCCATCCTCAATCTCAAGTCTACGGACTTGGTGTATGAAGGGGAAGTCATCAAGCTGACCAAGAATGAATTTCAGATCCTGCGCGTCCTCTTTGAACATGCAGGCAGTATCGTGGCACGTGATGACATGATGAAGGAGCTCTGGAATAGCGACTTCTTTATTGATGACAATACCTTGTCTGTCAATGTGGCCCGCCTTCGTAAGAAATTAGAAGAGGCTGGCTTGTCAAACTTCATCGAAACCAAGAAAGGCATCGGTTACGGGTTGGCCCATGAATAAATTTGGAAACGATCTTTCTGGCAGTATGTGGTATCCCGCAGGCGCTACTCTATCTAGTGCTTATCTTTTTGATCGTCGATTTGGTCTTTGCCTATCTCTTTCCAGAGACAGGGAAGGTTTTTCTCTATGCGACCCTAGTGCTCGGCTTTTTTGCCCTCTGTGTCTTGATCTGGGATTTCGCTATGACCTTTCAAGACTACCGCAAAGCCGCACTTTATGAGGAAGTTGAGGTTGCTTCGCCTCTGGAACACCTCCTTTATGAAAAATACACGGAAGAACAGCAGGCGCGCTTGGAGGAAGGGAAGACAGCCCAGGCCAAGTTCAATGACCTGATGGATTACTATACCCTCTGGGTTCACCAGATTAAGACGCCCATTGCGGCTAGTCAGCTCTTGGTCCAAGATGTCGAGACGCCCATTGTCAAGCAGCAGATGGAGCAGGAGCTCTTTAAGATTGATTCCTATGCCAATCTGGTTTTGCAGTACCTGCGACTGGAGAGTTTTCATGATGATCTGGTCTTAAAGCGCGTGTCGGTAGAAGATTTGGTCAAAGAAGTAGTCCGCAAGTACGCCCTCTTTTTATCCAAAAGAACTTGACAGTGGACCTGCATGATTTGGATAGGAGGTCATCACCGATCGCAAGTGGCTCTTGGTCATCATCGAGCAGCTCTTATCCAATAGCCCTCAAGTACACCAGCACCGGTGGGCATTGAAATCTATTTTCAAAGACCAGACTCTCTATATAAAAGATAGCGGGATTGGGATCAAAAAAATAGCGATGTCCTCCGTGTCTTTGAGCGGGGCTTCTCCGGGTTACAATGGCCACATGACCCAGCAATCCTCAGGGCTGGGGCTCTATCTTTCTAAGAAAAATCGCAGAGCAATTGGGCCACAGGATCAGCCCTCCATTCAGAGGTCGGCCAAGGCACGACTGTTGCCATTCGCTTTGAAGAAAAGAAATTGGTCATGGATTAGATTTTTCCATCTTACAAAAATGTAAGAAATAAACGGTCAAAATGAAAGGTTAGGTTATGGTAGCCGCCTTTTTATTTTTGTATACAATAGTCTCATCAAATGAAGGAGGTCAAGAAAATGAAACTCTTGAAATGGATGAAACAACTCAAAAAGACTGAGAAACCGTATAACCAAACCGATCTGGAAAAAGGCAGAATTTGGTCTCCAAGTCCTACAACAAAACCCAAGAATTTTTTTCTTGATCTACTAGTAAAAGGAGAAAAGTATGTCATTACTAGATGTTCAACATATCAAAAAATCTACAAAAACCCGCTTTCAAGGGAACGCAGGTTGAAGCCTTAAAGGATATTCACTTCACTGTTGAAGAAAGGGGAATACGTCGCCATCATGGGGGAATCAGGATCCGGGAAATCAACCCTCCTCAATATCCTGGCCATGCTGGACCAGCCGACGGAAGGACGTGTCTACCTCAATGTACCGATACTTCAACCATCAAGAACAAGGATGCCTCGAGCTTTCGTCAGGGAAAAACTAGGCTTTGTCTTTCAAGATTTCAACCTGCTGGATACCTTGTCTGTCAAGGACAATATCCTCCTCCCTCTGGTCCTCTCTCGCAGATCCCAGTCAAGGAAATGATGAGTAAAGGTGGATAGCGTGAGTCGGGAGTTGGGCATTCACCAGCTCTTAGAAAAATACCCTTACGAAATCTCTGGTGGGCAAAAGCAACGGGTGGCTGTAGCACGGGCCATCATCACCTCACCTGAAATCCTCCTTGCGGATGAGCCAACAGGGGCGCTGGATTCCAAGTCTTCGGCTGCGTTACTGGATGTCTTTGAAGATATCAATAGCATGGGCCAAACCATTCTCATGGTGACCCACTCAACCGCAGCAGCAGCGCGTGCCAAGCGCGTGCTCTTTATCAAGGATGGGATCCTTTACAACCAGATCTTCCGCGGGGAAAAAACAGAGCGTCAGATGTTCCAAGAAATCTCGGATACCCTGACGGTCATGGCAAGTGAGGTGGAGTAGATGTTTCGATTAACCACTAAACTAGCTTGCTCCAATCTGATCAAGAACCGCAAGCTCTATTATCCCTTTGCGATTGCGGTCATTCTCGCAGTGACCATCGCCTACCTCTTTGACTCCCTGACCTTTAATCCTCACATTCACGAGCTTCGAGGGGGATCTCCATGATGTTCACCCTGGTCTTGGGACTGTTCGTGGTCAATGCTGCGGGAGCTATCATCGTGCTCTATGCCAATAGCTTCGTCATGAAAAATCGCTCCAAGGAGCTGGGCATCTACAGCATGCTCGGCCTTGAGAAACGCCATCTCATCAGCATGATCTTCAAGGAACTCTTGCTTTTTGGCTTTCTAACCATCTCAGCCGGTGTCTTGATTGGAGCCCTCTTTTGACAAGCTGATCTTTGCCTTTCTCTTGAAACTCATGAAGATGAAGGTCCAGCTAGTATCTACCTTCCAACCTGGGATTGTGGTCTTGGTCTTTTGTCACCTTTGGTCTCATCTTTGGACTTTTGGTTCTTCTCAATGCTTGGCGGATTCTCCGTTTGAATGCCTTGCAGCTGACGCGTGAGAAAGGCGAGTGGTGAAAAAGAAAGCCTCGCTTCTTGTGGCCCTCAAACCATCCTGGGCTTAGCCTCTCTCGGTTTTTGGCTACTACCTAGCTTTGTCTGTCAAAAGACCCCATGTCTGCGATTTTGATCTTTCTTTCTAGCCGTTATCCTGGTCATGATCGGGACCTACCTGCTCTTTTAATGCTGGGATCACCGTCTTCTTGCATCTGCTTAAGAAAAGAAGAGCTACTATTACCAGCCCAACAATATGATCTCGGTCTCTAACCTCATCTATCGTATGAAGAAAAATGCAGTGGGGCTTGCGACCATTGCCATCCTCTCGACCATGGTGCTGGTGACCATCTCTGCGGCCACCAACATCTATATGGGTGGTGAAATGGTCAAGAAAAATCATGAGCCTCATGATTTTTCTCTGTCCAAGGAAAAGGGGTAGATCTGGAGCAAATCAATCAGAAATTTGATGAATTTGCCTCTGAACACCATCTAGAGATCAAGAATCGTGACCTGATGACCTATGCCAACTTTGGGGTTAAATCACAAAAGGGCACAGATTTCACCGTCTATCCAGCTGATGAACGCAAGTCATTCCTAAAACCGTCTTTCTGGTCTTTGATGCAGCTAGCTATGAACAAATGACAGGAGAACACGTTGATCTGACCGGCAACCAAGTCATCCTCTTTGCTCATAACAAGGCTCTTTGACAGGGCAGAAACAGTTCACCATCAATGGGCAAGACTTCCAAGTCAAGAAAGAAGTGACCAAGGATTTTATCACTGATCATGTCCCAAACATGTATAACATGCTGACGGAGGATTTCAATTACCTGATCGTACCTGACCTCTCAGCCTTTGTTGCCCAGTTTCCGAACCTTGCTATCTATACCCAATATCTATGGTGGTTTCAATGTCAATGTCGATGAAGACCAGCAACTCAAGCTAGCAACTAGCTATGACAAGATGATCGATGAATTGAGTAGCCAACAGGGCCAAGGAACATTTATCTATGGAGGTAACCGAGCCAATGATGTGGCAGAGTTGAATAGCCTTTTTGGTGGCATCTTCTTTATCGGGATTTTCTTGTCACTGATCTTTATGGTCGGAACGGTCATCGTCATCTACTACAAGCAAATCTCAGAAGGCTATGAAGACCGTGACCGCTTCGTCATCCTCCAACAGGTGGGGCTCGATGAACACGAGGTCAAACGGACCATCAACCGTCAAGTGCGGACTGTCTTCTTCCTCCCTCTCATCTTTGCCTTTTATCCACCTGGCCTTTGCCTACCATATGATCCGCCTCATTCTCAAAGTCCTCGGTGTCATCAATAGTGGCCAAGTCCTCGTCGTGACCCCTCAGCGTCTGCGCCGTCTTTCTCATCACCTACCTGATCGTCTTTTTGGATCACCTCTCGGAGCTATCGTAAGATTGTGCAGATTTAGGAAAAAGAAACTCAAATTAAATTAGAAACTTTCCTTAGGTGAGTACGGACGTCAGCGAACTGAAGAAGTTCCATGACTAATTATTGAGCCTAAGGTCTCAATAATTCCGAGTGCCTGAAACATAATTATTTCAGGCACTTTTTCTCACAGCGGAAAGTTTCAATATACTCTAATAATAATCAGATATTATTTGGATATTTTTGCACAATAATCCAGCATTAGGTTATTCAAAGAAAAAGAATTGTCAACTTTTTAGCTTGCTCATAGCGGGCTTTTTGTGCGAAAAATCGACAGCGATTGTTTTTGCTTTTTCAAAGGGATATAAAAAAGACTGAACCAGTCGAGTTCAGTCTTTGTTCGCTTTCTATTAAAGTGATGTAAGGAAAGTCAATCCTCCTAGGATGACACCTGCCGAATTCGGAATGATCAAAAATCCAGTCTTTTTAGGGTTCCTTTGTCCAACCATAAATGACCCAGATCAAGCAAGAAATAGCAGCTGACAAGGGTTGGAAAGGTTGGGCCTTGTTTCCCTGTAAATTAGCAATAATTTGTGGGATGTAGGCAATGAAAACGATAATCCCAATAAAGGCACCGATCGAGCCAACGATTTGGTTGATTTTTTTGTTTATTCATAAAAATTTTACCTCTGTGTATTAAAAATAGCATAAGTAGGAAGATAATGCAATTAATTTGCATGCTATTCAAGATGAAAAATGATTATATTTGCAAAAAAATTAGACAAAGTGTCTAAAAATAATTACTAGAGAAGACTCTCTCGAAGAGAAATCCATCTTCCTGCAAAATCACAAGATTGTGACACTTTACAGTTCGGTAACATTTGAAAAAAAGACTTGAATTTTGAACAGGGCAAGCGTTAGAATAGTGCATACTTTAAAAAGAAAAGGAAATGGTAGTTTCAAAATGAATGATAAAACAAATGAAAAATTCTTGGTTGGGTTGCGACCTTTATGTCTGTGATGATGTATGTATCTTACTTCCCACAAATCATGGATAACCTCGCTGGTCACAAAGGGAACTTTGTTCAACCCCTTGTCGCAGCCATCAACTGTAGCCTTTTGGGTTTACTACGGACTCTTCAAAAAAGAACGCGATATTCCACTTGCTGCAGCCAATGCACCAGGGATCATCTTTGGTTTGATCACAGCCATCACAGCCTTGTAATCAATGAAAGAGAGAGTGGGACAGAAATTGGTAATTCGTTAGAATTCGATTTCGTCGTCCCACCTCCGCACAGTTGAGTAGGGCTGTAAAAGCTGATGAAATCAGCGTAGTAGAGCCCACTCAACCACTGCGTCTTGCTCGACAATCTAAAGACAATTGAGAGGCCAGGACTTTTGTCCCAGCCTCTTTTTTATAACTTCACTCATTTCCATGGTATAATGGGAGGACTATTGATAGAGAAGATCAAAAGGAGACACGAGTGGATCAAAAACATCACTGCCAAGTCCTATGGGCGAAAAATAAATACCTGGTGCTCAGTCATTCCAGCAACATTTACAAGGAGATCCGGGAATACCTCAAGCAAGACCAGGTGGAGGTCAGTCACGTTGAGGACCTGATCCAGCAAGCGCTGGCCTTGCCAGAAAATCGTGGCCAGGTCTCCAATGCCTTCCAGCATATCTGGGGCTATTTCAAAAAGCAGGCGACTCCTGAGGAAAAGGCGGACTTTCATGCTGCTACTTGAGAAATACCAGCATGGCCAAGCTAGCCAAGAAGATCTCATCAAGGGGATCCAGACGCTCCTAGAGCGCTACCCCAATCGCTACTTGCAAGACTCGACGCTACTAGGAGGTCAATAGATGAGACTGTGGCACCAAGATTTGATTAGCAAACTCCCTCGTCCCCAGCTCCTCGGCCAACACCGGGAATGCTGCGCCCTTCGAGGCAACGGCTGGGGCAAGAAGCATGCGACGGTCAACTATGTCTTTGACTACTCGCCCTATCGCCTCTATGCCTATCACCGCCTGATCATGGAGGAGATGACGGCTCGTGGCTACAAGGTCAGCCCAGAGTGGTGGGAGCCGACCCACCGAGGCAAGACCTGCCCAGCCTATCCAGAGCTAGAAGAGGAAGCCTTGAGTACACCCATCTATCCCGAGCATCAGGACACTTACCTCCAAGAATGCCTAGATAATCTAGCAGAAAAAGGGATTCAACTAGACTAAGAAAAAACGGACCAGACCAGGTTCGTTTTTTTGCGCCAAATCCCAACAAAATGCTTTGAAAGCGTTAATTTCTTTCCCAAACATGCTATAATAATAGGAGATTATGTACAGGAAAAGGATAGACGGATGAAAGAATTAATCGACTTAATTAATCAATTTAGAGATGAACGTGACTGGAGAAAGTTTCATAATGAAAAAGATTTGGCCATTTCGATTTCACTAGAAGCGAGCGAATTGTTAGAACTATTTCAGTGGAAACAATCAGAGGAAGTAGTTGAAAAGTCATTAAAAAGAAATCAAAGAAGAACTTGCGGATGTTTTTTTATGTATTCTTTAATGTTAGCAGATAATTTGAATCTGGATGTAGAAGAAAATTATAAAAAGAGAAAAATTGATATAAATGCAAAAAAATATCCTGTAGAATTAAGCAAGGAAATAATAAAAAAATATACGGACTTGGAGAAAAAATGAGCAATATTCAATCACCCGTAGTTATAGAAATCGATTATTCAAATCGAACATTTGATCAATTAAAAGAAACGATTGCTCCGAAACATTCTAAGCTTATCTTTGATTATCCAACTGTATACATCGTAAACGATGAGAATAAAAACAAGTATAGTGTTTATGTCGGAGAAACAACAGATATCATTCGTAGAACAAATCAGCACCTATCAGATGATATAAAGAAAGGACCGAGAAGATTGGCGACAATTTGAACAATCTAAAACCTCTAAAATGTTTGTTATTGGGCATAACCATTTCAATAAATCTTTGACCTTGGATATTGAGAATAGGTTAATGCTTTACTTATCAAGTGTTGACCAAGTTGAAAGGGTTCAGAATAGAAGAGGAAATCCTCAAAACCAATATTATACTTCTGAAGAGTTAGACGAGATTTTCTCAAAGATATGGAGAACCCTAAATCGGAAAAACCATTATTTATTCCCAGCAGAAAGTTTTATTCGAAATTCAGCGATATTTAAATCCTCTCCATTTCACAAGTTAACAGATGAACAAGTGAAGGCCAAAAATGAAATATTGCTCAAAATTACATCTGTCATTAGTAAAAATGAAACAGGAGTTCTAATTTTAGTAAAGGGTGATGCTGGTGCAGGGAAAACGGTTTTGATGAGTTCCCTCATCGATGATTTGTTGAATTCTGAAGATACTCAGATGATTCGTGAGAACAATGATATCAATTTGGTTGTGAATCATGATGATCAACTCAGTGTTTACCAAGAAATTGAGAAAAAATTGGAATGGAAGAGTGGATCAAATATTAATGTTGTGATGAAACCAACTCAATTTTTAAATGCTCTGAAAAAAGAAAAAACTGATGCTGGAATTGTAGTGGTTGATGAAGGTCACTTGTTATTGACTGCAAAAAATCAAGCCTATTTAGGCGGGAATCATTTAAATGATTTGCTCGCTAAATCTAAAGTGGTCGTGTTAGTTTATGATGAAAATCAGATCATGAATAAATCCCAAATATGGACAGATGATGCTTTCTTGAAATTGGAACATGAAGCCAATTTAAAAGGAAATCTCATTACGCTACATAACCAAATGCGTATCCATGCAACTAAGAAACAGTTGAGTGGATAAGGAACCTGATTGATGTTGGAGTTGTAAATGAGGTTCCAATTGATAATGATTATGATATTAGAGTTTTTGATTCTCCTGAGGAACTTCAAAGTGCAATCATGGAAAAAAATGATAATCAGAGTTTAGGGATTTCACGCTTAACAGCAACCTATGATTGGGAATATAGTAGTCAATCAAAACCGAAGGATTCTGACTATTGGTGTGTCCGTATCGGAGACTGGTCTTGTCCGTGGAACAGACAACTTGCAAAAGAAAAAGAATCTAAACATTTATCCTGGATAGAGCAGTCTCAAACGATTCATGAAATTGGCTCAACATTTACCGTTCAGGGATTTGATCTAAATTATGTGGGAGTTATCATTGGCCCATCTGTCAAATATAGAGACGGGAAAATTATTTTTGATATAAGTGAAAGCAAAAATAAAAGTGCTGTTCAAAACAGAAAACTTGAATCAGGTGAAATGATTAATTACGGAGAAACATTATTGCGAAATGAGTTAAATGTTTTGTTAACCCGTGGAGTTAACGGGCTATACGTCTATGCGGTTGATGAAGAACTTCAACAAGCTTTAAAAAATGCGACAAAATAAGATGCTTCCTATTTCCCAAATTTTTTTCGAATGATAGAAGTAGAGGGACCTTCCCTCTATTTTTTATTGAAAAGGAGTAGGGATGCAGAAAAGACACGCGCATGTATCGCCGACCTTGGATATCATGGCCAAGAAGATTTTTAGTTTGCCGGAGGTGACGGCAGCATTTATTCGGGACATTTTGGAGCTGGATGTAGCGGATGCTCAGATTGTGGAGGGAAGCCAGCCCCACAGCATGGCCTATGAGGAGGATGACTTGTTCTCCACTGCGGTGGATGTGAGAGCCAAGCTCCACGACGGGACCGAGGTGATCATCGAGATCCAGATTCGCAAGCAGCAGTATTTCTTGAATCGGTTCCATTACTATTTGGCCAATCAGCTGGTGGAGAAATGTGCAAAAAAACTGCGCCAGCAAAGGTCAGACACATAAGATGTACGAGCAGATGGAGCCTGTCTATGGGATTGCGATTTTGGAGAAGTCGCTCTTGCTAGACGAAGAGGCCGCCATCAATAAATACTGGCTGACCAATAGCCGGTCCGGCAAGCAACTCAAGGCCTATTATAAAAATGGCAAGCACCAAAATCTTCTGCAGGTTGCCTTTTTAGAGCTAGACAAGTATAATAAAGATGAGAACCTGACAGATGCAGGCAGACAGTGGCTGGAGTTTTTTTGGGAATCTTCCCTTTACAAAAGCTCCCAGTCAGGCTGTTGCCCACGCAGATTCATTACTAGATTCATCTAGCTGGACCAAGGAGGAGAAGACCATGATAGACGAGCGTATTCGTATTCAAGAAAATTATGATATGACCCTGGAGACGGCGGTAGACGAAGCGCGTGAAGAAGGTCTGGAACAAGGTCGTAAACAGTTGGTATGCGAGATGATCTCACGAGGAATGACACCTGATCTGATATCAGAGATGACAGGTTTGTCGCTTGAGGAGATCAAATCTATGATAGTTTAAGATCTAGCTGGACCAAGGAGGAAAAGACCATGATAGACGAACGGATTCGTATTCAAGAAAATTATGATATGACCCTGGAGACGGCGATTGATGAAGCGCGCGAAGAAGGTCTAGTACAAGGTCTGGAACAAGGTCGTAAACAGTTGGTATGCGAGATGGTCTCACGAGGAATGACACCTGAGCTTATATCGGAGATGACGGGCTTATCGCTTGAAGAGATTGAAACTCTTCTTTCCTGAGTCGTTAAAAGAGGCACTGCCTCTTTTCTTTTTGAAAAAAACTTGAAAATTTTCCCATTTTTTCAATCCGCCTTTCTAGAATTGTGGTAGAATAGAGTCAACAAAGAGCTATCCTCACCAACAGTGTGATCGATACTAGAAAAGAGGATTCTGATGACAAGAAAAATTGGTATTATTGGTTTGGGGCATGTGGGTGCCACCTTGGCCCACAGCATGATTTTGAAACACACCTGTGATCACTTGGTCTTGATTGATACCAATGAGAAAAAGGTCAAGGCAGATGCCTTGGATTTCTGTGATACAGTTGCCAATACAGGGTATCCGGTTCATATCACGGTCAATGACTACGCGGCTTTAAAAGATGCGGATGTCGTGGTGTCGACTCTTGGAAATATCGAGTTGCAGGCTAATAACACAGATGACCGTTTTGCGGAGCTTCCCTTTTACCAGCAAGCAAGTGGTGCAAGTAGCGCGTGATTTGAAGGCTTCTGGCTTTAGCGGGGTCTTATTGGTAGTGACCAATCCGGTCGATGCCGTCACTCAACTCTATCAACAATATACCGGCCTTCCAAAAGAGCAGGTGATTGGGACAGGGACGTTACTGGATACAGCTCGGATGAAGCGTGCAGTCGCTGATCGTTTGCAGGTTTCTCCTGCTAGTGTATCAGGCTACAACCTCGGTGAGCATGGAAATTCTCAATTTGTTGCTTGGAGTCAGGTCCGTGTCAAAGGGACACGCCATTACCGATCTCTTCTCTCAAGAAGAGCTTGACGCCATCAACTACGAGTCCTTGCGCGGTGGCCACACGGTTTTCTTTGGCAAATTCTATACCAATTTTGGGATTGCAGCAGCAGCCCAACGCTTAGCAGAAGCTGTGATCAATGATAGCCACGAGGAAATGCCAGTGTCTAACTATCGTCCAGAATATGGAACCTATCTTGGCTATCCCAGCGATCGTAGGGTCGAAAAGGAATTCTTGAACGATTGGACTTTGCATTTGACAGAAGAAGAAAAAGAAAAAAATTACTCCATTCAGCCGAAACCATCAAAGGAAAATACACGAAAAGGATTGGAGCATGCATAAAAGCAAAGAGGTGGGACAGAAATCGGTCACTTCGATTGATATTCGATTGTCGTAGTCCCATGACGCAGTGGTTGAGTAGGGCTGTAATAGCTGATTTAATCAGCGTAGTAGACCCTACTCAACTACTGCGTCTGTGAGATCGACAATCCGAGAAAAAATTCAACTTTGAGATGCTAGGACTTTCTGTCCCAGCCTCTTTTTCTGCAATTTTTTTCGAATGGTATAAGTGAGGGGATTCCCTACACGAAATCATTGGAGGTTGCTATGAAGAAACGACACGAGTATGTATCGCCCACCTTGGATTTAATGGCAAAAAAGATTTTTAGTCTGCCGGATGTGACAGCCAAATTCATCCGCGAAGTATTGGATCTGCCAGTAGAGTCCGTTGAGATTTTTAGAAGGAGACCAGATCCATGAGCAGGGTTTTTAGGAGATCTTCCTTTTGAAACATCCGTTGATGTGAGAGCAAGACTAGATAGTGGGCTTGAAGTGATCATTGAGATTCAAGTTTTGAAGCAAGAGTATTTCTTGAATCGTTTCCACTATTATTTAGCCAATCAACTGGTAGAAAATGTCCAACGCAAGCGAAAGAAAGGGGCAACCCATTCTATGTACCAGGAGCTGGAGCCGGTCTATGGGATCGCTATCCTGGAGCGAAGTATTTTTTTCCTCATTTAGATTCACCCTGTCAATGTCTATGAAATGCGCCATACAGTAGATGGGACACCTCTTTATAGCTCTCGAAAGGATGGAGTAGCTCACAATATGTTAAAGGTTGCCTTTTTTTAGAGTTGGATAAGTATAATGAAAGTAGAGATACGGAGTTGAATGCTCACTGGAGACAATGGCTTGAATTTTTTTGGCAATCGCCCATTCAGTCATCAACCAGATCAAGTGATCGAGCAGGCAGAATCACTCCTGATCCCATCAAATTGGACAAGGGAGGAAAAAGAAATGATTGATGAACGGATTCGTATCAGAGAAAATTGGGAAATGAGCATGGATACCTTTCGGAAAGAACAACTGGAAGCCGGTTTTCAGAAAAGGGTTGAAAAAAAGGTCTTGAACAGGGACTCGAACAAGGTCTTGAACAAGGACTCGAGCAGTGGTCTTGAACAAGGTTTAGAACAAGGTCTCGAGCGTGGTCTCGAACAGGGATTGGAACAAGGCAGACAAGAAGGCATGGAGTTGGGAGTTCAAGCTGGTCAGCAGTCTCTGATTCAGAAACTATCTTTGAAGGGGATGAGTATCGAGATGATTGCTGAAATGACGGATTTATCCAGCGAATCCATCAAAAAAATGTTGGCTACGGATTCGTCTAACGAGGAGTAGTAGCGCGAACAGAATTTTTGGAACAAAGAAACTTTGAGAATTACCTTGCTGAGAAAAAAAGTAGTTCTAAAATGGATTGTAAAGATCGTCAGGAGTTCGTTATTTCTTGGATCTTGATCCTCTACAGATTTATACGGTTATGATTTATTGAAGGTTGGAAACTTTTATCCAACCTTTTTTTCTCACTCCTCTTGGCCCATCCTTAGTGAACTGGAATAAAAGTTTAAAAATACGAGTTGTAATCCTTGACATTACATTGTGATCCTGTATAATAGCTATTGTAATAAATAATCTTACAACAGAAAGAGGAAACAACTATGAAAAACATTTTATTTATCGTCGGATCTCTTCGTCAAGGATCTTTTCAACCACCAAATGGCTAAGAAAGCAGAAAGCCTTCTGGAAGGAAAAGCAACGGTGACTTACTTGGACTACAAGGACATCCCAATGATGAACCAAGATTTGGAAACACCAACCTTGCCAGCTGTGCAAGCAGCGCGTGATGCGGTTCTTGCTGCGGATGCCATCTGGATCTTCTCGCCAGTCTATAACTTTGCTATTCCAGGTGTAGTGAAAAACCTGATCGACTGGCTTAGCCGTGCCCTTGACCTATCAGAAACTCGTGGTCCATCTGCCCTTCAAGACAAGATCGTAACGGTTTCTTCAGTAGCCAATGCCGGACACGAACCAATGTTTGCGGCTTACCAAGCGCTCTTGCCATTCGTTCGGACTCAAGTGGTTGGAGAGTTTACTGGAACAACCGTTAACCCAGAAGCTTGGGAAACAGGTGAATTAGTCTTGACAGATGAAGCGGTCGCAGGACTGGAAAAACAAGCACAAGCCTTATTAGAAGCATAAGAAAAGCTGAGACAGAAGTCTCAGCTTTTTAGATACTAAAGAGTTGTCCGAAGAAGTATGTCACACCCATGGTGAGAAGGCCAATGATGAGGTTGCGAAGCATGGCTGGCTTGGTTGGTGCTTTTCCCAGTTTTGCACTGGTATAGCCAGTGAAGATCAAGGATAGTCCAACAACGAAGACTGTCACCGGAATGCGATAGGCAGTTGGAAAGAGAATGATCGAGAGCATTGGAGGAAGGGAACCAACAGAAAAAGCAAGGAAGCTAGATGCAGCAGCATGCCAAGGATTGGTAAACTCCTCGTATTCGATACCATATTTCTCTTCGACCAGGGCTTTGAGGGGATGTTTCAGAAAGGCCCGTTCTGTCAAAATCTTTGCGGAAGTTTCGCATTCTCCATTTTGAAGATAAGCATTGTAGAGAGAGTCTCTTGCTAACTTTGGATCGCGATCCAACAAGGCTTGTTCGCGGTTCACAGCGGCTTCTTCCGTGTCTTTTTGTGTGGAAACAGAGACATACTCACCGCCTGCCATCGAAAAGGCACCTGCCAGAATCGCCGATAAGCCAGATAGGAAAATGATCCAGATGTTTGGTGTGGCACTGGCTACCCCAATCACCACCCCAGCAATAGAAATAATCCCATCATTGGCCCCGAGAACAGCGGCTCTCAAGATATTCAATCGGTCGTTAAATGATTCATCTACTCCATGTTTTCATTTCAGTCATACAATATCTCCTTTATCTTATTTAGAATGATTATAAATAAAATACAAAAAGAAAGCAAAGGATTTTAACTCAAATGATAAAAAGTTCGACAATTTAATGAAATTTAAGTTATAATCTTTGACATTGCAAGCAAAAAAAGAAAGAATAGGGCATACGCCTATTCTAGCAAGGTTTATTTAGCGGAAGTGGTCTTACCTTTTGAAGATCCTGATGGCATTGTCACACGGGTCAGAAAAAGGATAACAAAAAAACAGCAAAATTGCTGTTTTCTGATGAGAAAAAAATTAATTCGTATCTTGTTCTTTCCCAACAACCCAAAATAAGAGAAGGAGTTGGAAGATGCCCAAGGCAAATAAGACCATAAAACCGTTGCGACTTCCTTTAGCAGTGGCTTGAGTGAAAGTCCATCTTTTGATTAGCTTGGCTCATGGCAACGATCAGCGAAGCCAGGGTTGTTCCGACAGCGCCTGCAAATTGTTGCAGGGTGTTAAAGATCGCGTTCGCATCAGGGTTGCTCTTCCAGAGAGAGTTGTTTTTGTCCGTTGGTCATGATATTGCCAAAAGGCCAGTCCCATACCAGTCATGAAAGATCATGTAAAAGATGAGAATCAAGCCATTTGTCAGCTTCAGGGCCAAAAGAGGGTGAAAGTGGAAATGGGCCAGAAGGATTAAAGTAGCTCCAAGGAGAATCGGTTTGCGGGCGCCCAACTTATCTAGAATGAGACCAGAGAAAGGGAGCAAAACCAGCTCCCAATGATGGCTCCTGGAAGCAGCATCAAAGGCTGCAAGCGTGGTGCTCGAGTGGTTGACCAATTGGACATAATTGGGCAAGAGGAAACTCATGGCCAGAGAACCTAATTGGAAGGTGAAAAAGGCAAGAACATGGCCAGTGAGGAGATGGTTCTTTAAGATGGCAAGGTTGATAATGGGAGTCTCTAACTGATTGGACCGCCAGACCAAGAGAACCAGTCCCAAGAACCCAATCACAAGCCAACCAAGCACAGAAAAACTAAAGAAAGCATGGTCAGAGAGACCGTGAATGCCTAGAATCAAGCCCTAAAAATAAAGAGCAATAATGGCGAGAAGACTCATGATATCAAGGGTTTTCTCGCTTTGACTGTACTGATTTGTTCAATGGAGCGAAGTCCTGCAACTAGCGAAGCTAGAAGGATCGGGAATTGAACCAAAAAGATGGACCGCCAACCGAAGTTAGCTGTCAAGAGACCACCGACAGTAGGCCCAATGGCGGGAGCGATAGCTGTAATCAGGGTCCCCACTCCCATCATGAGACCGATCTTGCGTTTTGGGACCTGCTCTAAAATGATATTAAACATCAGAGGAAGGGCAAAACCAACCCCCATTCCTTGGACCAATCGACCCCAAAACCACAAAAGCCAAAACTTGGAGCTAGAAGTCAATGAGAACACCTAAAACAGATAGGAGATTTCCAACTAAAAAGATGGACTTCATTTTTAAAAGAGCGTTTGAGATAGGCAGACAAGGGGACCACACAGGCAACCACTAGAAGATAGATGGTGGTGACCCACTGGACGGTTGCGGTATTGATCTCAAATTCCTTCATCAATATTGGGAAGGTGATATTCATGGCAGTTTCTCCAGCCACCCCGCAAAAGGAAAGGATCCCTGTTGCAAAAAAATAGCATACAGGACCTTGGCTGAAATTTTTTTCTTGTGACATCGGTGTCTGATTCCTCCTAAATCTTCCTAAAGATATGGACTATGGTATAAAAATCGGATGAAAAATCCATGGTTACGATCTGATTTTCCGTCAGCTCCAATCGCTATGAGCATAGCAAGACCAACGGTAACCTGATTCATCGTTTTGTTAGCTAACAAATAGTATAGAGGAAATGAAGACCCCTGTCAAAGAGTTTTTTTGAAAAAGTTTTGAAAAATTTTAACAGCATTCTCAACTGATGACGTCTCTACAAACGAAAGGAAAGGCTCGCCAGTATGGTATAATAAGAAGAAAGCAGTAAACGTGAATAAGTCAATCAACTCGAACAGGAGGCCCCTATGACCAAGTATTTAGTCCAGAAGTTTTTTTCTGGTTACGAGAAAAAAAGTTTGATTCAAATTTCCCAGAAAACCCTGGTTTCCTTATTTCCTTTTTTTCCTATTTTTCAGGAATCATTCGGGTGATCGCTCTATCGGTCTTCTCCGATCGAGGCTATATCCATCAGCTCTTTTTCGATGGATAGCTGGTTGCCGTGGGATCAAGCTATTAGTCAAGTCCTTATCAATTTTTCCAACTTTCTAGGAGGTCTAGCTGGACCGTTAGCAACCTACTTCGCTGGAAAATACACAGCTGGGCACTATGGCAGAAGTACAGGAACAGCTGGAGTGACAGCTCTTTTGGTTAGCCTGGTGGTGGGGTCCCAGGAATTATTGGTGGGTCCACTCCATGACGGGCAACTGACGCGTATCAACTTACCTGCGACGACCAATATCCTCTTAGCCATTGTTTTAGGCTATCTTATCGGACAGATCTTTCGTCTATCCAAGGCCAGTGACGACCAGATTGTGGATAAGGATTTCATCTATCAGCCCAAGACGGTGCGTCCCATTTTCTTATCCTTAGTTCTAGGGGTCAGCCTCAATCTTCTTTTGGTTCTTGGAAATCAATTTAATATTTTTCAGACTATCCGACAGTTCTTGGCTTCTCTAACGGTAAGCAGTCATCATCTCTGTCCACCTTTTAGTCATGGGACTATTTTAGTGGGCCTATCTGCTTGGTTTGGTAATAGTCAAGCCTTTTGCCTTGAACTCAATTGCGGATGATAACTTTGCTTTGGAAAATCTGACCTACGCTGTGACGCATCATACAACGACAGGCATTCCTCATCTCTATACCTTGACCAATTTGTACCGCAGTTTTGGTCTGGTAGCTGGAATTGGTGCAGTTCTAGCCTTATTGGTAGCGATCCTGCTGGTTTCACGAAGTCAAAAGGACAAGAAAGTCAGCCTCCTCAGTCTGTTTCCAAGTCTCTTTAACAATGGGGCTTCTTTCATGGTAGGGATACCGGTCCTTCTCAACCTGCTTTATGTGATTCCTTTCTTGTTGATCCCTTTGGTGAATATGGCGATAGCAGCTCTAGCTTTGTGCCTCAAACTGATGCCAGCAGCTGTCTATCCGGTGCCAGATGGGACACCTAGTCTTCTCTATGCTTTTATTGGAACAGGAGGGAAGTCTGAGAGCCTTTAGCTGTCAGTATACTTTTGTTTTTGCCGTCGATGTGCTCCTTTATCTACCATTTGTCCGCATGGGAAATCGTATTCGAAAAAGATTTAAAAAGTGAAAGGAGAAAGCGATGAAACAATCTAAAAAAAACAGCCATCGTCCTCACTTTGGTCAGTCTTTTTCTTGATCGCTTTAGCCATTCCTTCTTATAGCTGGACTCGGACCAATGTTTCAAAAATCGAGAAATTTTATAATTCAAAATTGTCTCCCATCATCATGATCCCGGGAAGCTCTGCGACAGAGAACCGCTTTGATGGCTTGGTGACCAAGCTCAACCAAGACCGCCAAGGAACCAAACACAGTCTACTTAAGGTCAAAGTTTGGAATGATGGGCAGATCACCTATAGTGGAAGTATGGATGCCAAGGACAATGAACCGGTGATTGTGGTCGGTTTTGAAAACAACAAAGATGGCTATAGCAATATTAAAAAGCAGGCTAAACTATTTAATCAAGCCTTTGAAGCCCTTCAAGAAAAATACAATTTTAATAATTTTTAAGGGCTTGGGTCATTCCAACGGTGGCTTGATTTATACAGCCTTTATTGAAAATTATCTGGGGGATTATGATATAGATCTCAAGACCCTCATGACCATCGGAACTCCCTTACAATTTCACGGAGACCAATATCAAAAATAAATCTGAGATGTTGGCCGATTTTATCAAGGGAAAAGAAGCCATCCCCAATACGCTTCATATGTATTCAGTAGCAGGGACCATTACCTATGATTCAGATGAGTTGGTCCCGGATGCCAGTGTTTCTGCTGGGAAATATATCTACCAAAACCAAGCAGCTAGCTATACGGAGATTACGGTGACGGGCGAAGATGCCCAGCACTCGGACCTTCCAACCAATGATGAGGTGGTTGCCTTGGTGAAAGAGCATATTGAAAGTCAAACGGATCGTCGAGCCAAACCGAAATAAAAATAAACTAAGTGTGAAGAAGGATTTCCTTCCTCACCTTTTTTTAGTATAATAAAGTTTAGTATGAAAATAAGGGAGACTATAGGAGATCAGATGAAAAAAAAACAATGGGTGCAGTTAGGGCTTAGTGGCTTCGAGTATGGTCATGTTAACAGGATGTTACCAGAGATACCAGCGCCAGTCCAGTCCCAAAAAAGAGGCTGCAACGAGCCAGACTTCAGCAAAAAAACAAGCGAAAAAAGCAGATAACAAACAATTATACCAGTCTGTTTTTTCAGACTACCAAAAGATTTTTGCCACTTCAAAAGATTTAGATGCTATTTCCAAATTGAATGATGCATTAGCCTAAAGAAGATCGGATGATCAATAGCTGGGTGATCGAGACCGTGATCAATCAGCCAGATGCCGTTCGCTATGCCTTTAAGGACTTAAATAACGATGGGGTAGATGAGATGATCATCGCCAATCAGCAGACCGATGGAAGCTACTTTGTGACAGGAGTCTATTACCTCAAGGACCAAAAACCGACTCTACTAGCTGAAGGTTTCGTCGCTGGACACGGTGGAGCGCGCAATGCGACGACCCTCTATCAGGGAGGAGAAGTCTTAGAAGTCAGCTGGATGTCAGGAACTGGCCGTGGGGTAGCTGTGCTCTCACGGATAGAAAAGACGCCTCAAGCCGCGACCAAAGTCCAGGAAGAAGAAGTCCAAGTACCTGGGTCAGATCTGAATGCCCTCTTTGGAAAAATCGGATGAGGAAAAACTGGATCTCAAGAGTTTTGACTGGCAAACTTTTGACAGCACACCATCAGCGGGAAATAGCCAAAGCCAGGAAAAAAACGCTTGGAATGCTGAAAAAAATCAGCAAAAATTAGCAGAATTTATGAAGACCTGGGGCGAAAAAGATGGGCCAACCCAACTATCAAAAAAAGGCATCGCTGGCGGTGATGTAGGACCAGACAACCTCTATACTCTAGGGGAAAATAGCAAGATGGATGCCATTTATACAGATACTGGTCAAGGGAAATGCAAAATACCGCATCGTGGAACGCTATAGCAATTGGGACAAGTATCCAGATGTGCATAGTTATTTCTTTGCCATTACAGATACAGGAGAAGGCATTGTCTTTCATTCTCCAACGACCAATGGTGGAAAAATGTATCTAAAACCAACGGACAACAAGGAACTTCAAGAAGAATTTACTCAGTTGCTTCATCAATAAAAAGAAGAATAAACCAGAAAAGGACTGTTTTTTCTGGTTTTGTTTATTCAAATAATGAATAAAAGATACAATATAAAGAAATAATTTTTTAGGATATAAAATATGTTAAAAATTAGTGATAATTAGCGGTATATAAGCATTTGAAAACAGAAAATGTTTGACAATTAAAAGGAAAATCATTTTAAAAATATATTCATCTTTATTTATAGGAGAAAAAAATATGAAAAAAACTTCTTACAGCCGGTGTGGCTCTCTTATCAGTTGCAACGTTAGCAGCATGTTCTGGTAAAACTGCTTCAGAATCATCAAGCAAAGATGCAAAAGCTTCTTCTAGCAAAAGTAGAAAAAAATCATCTACTTCAGAAAGCAAATCAAGCAGTTCATCAAAAATCATCTAAATCAGCAACCTCTTCTGTTGAAATTCCAGAAATTGTCTTGTTAACTGATGAAGAAATCGACAACGCCAAAAACACTTGGTGATATGAAAACCATTTATGGAAAAATGATTGACAACTACACAAAAATATGTCAAAGAGATTGGTGACAAGATTCCCAGCATCTGGTAAAGATGCCTATAATCAAACAAGTAGATCCTAGCTGATCCAATCTATGGAGACTGCAAGAAAAACACATTTAACGATACACTTTCAGCTGCAGGTTCTGATGATACAGTTGTTCCTGAACAAGCTCGTAGTCAATTCGCACAACAATTGAAAAAAATGCTCGCGATATTGCCCAAAAAAAAGCTCTTGAAAGGTGCTTATCAATCAATTGCACCATTGCTCTCTTCATCAGCTGAATAATCAATAAAATAAAAATAGGTTAGGACCTTTAGTCCTAGCCTATTTTTGCTTTCTTACAAAAATGTAAGAAATAAAGGGTAAAATGTAAGGTTATGTTATGGTGAAAGCGTTTCAGTTTTAGTACAATAGACTTGTAAAAAACGATTGAAGCTTTTATCGAGCTAGAAAGGAACGGACCATGACCCTACTAGACGTTCAACATATCAAAAAGATCTACAAAACCCGCTTTCAAGGAACGCAGGTTGAAGCCTTAAAAGGATATCCATTTTCACCGTTGAAAAAGGGCGAATACGTCGCCATCATGGGGAATCAGGATCTGGGAAATCGACCCTCCTCAATATCCTGGCCATGCTGGACCAGCCGACCGAAGGGCGGGTCTACCTCAATGGCACCGATACCTCAACCATCAAGAACAAGGACGCCTCGAGCTTCCGTCGGGAAAAACTAGGTTTTGTCTTTCAAGATTTCAACCTGCTCGATACCTTGTCTGTCAAGGACAATATCCTCTTGCCTCTGGTCCTTTCTCGCAGACCAGTCAAGGAAATGATGAGCAAGGTCGATAGCGTGAGTCGGGAGTTGGGCATTCACCAACTCTTGAAAAATACCCTTACGAAATCTCTGGTGGGCAAAAGCAACGGGTAGCCGTAGCACGGGCCATCATCACCTCCCCTGAAATCCTCCTGGCGGATGAGCCAACAGGGGCGCTGGATTCCAAGTCTTCAGCTGCGTTACTGGATGTCTTTGAAGATATCAATACCATGGGCCAAACCATTCTCATGGTGACCCACTCAACCGCAGCAGCAGCGCGTGCCAAGCGCGTGCTCTTTATCAAGGACGGGATTCTTTACAACCAGATCTTCCGCGGGGAAAAAGACAGAGCGTCAGATGTTCCAAGAAATCTCAGATACCCTGACGGTCATGGCGGGGAAAGGAGGATCGTGATGTTTAAATTAACAAGTAAATTAGCTCTTTCCAACCTCAAACAAAATCGCAAGCTCTATTATCCCTTTGCCTTGGCTGTTATTTTAACGACCATGATCCTCTATAGTTTTATCGCCCTTGTCATCGACCCCTCATTTAGAGGATTCTTACGGAGGAGAACGGCGAGAACTGTTCTTGGTTTTTGGTAGTTTCGTCGTCCAGCTGGTCGTCATCATTTTGGTGGCTTATGCCAATGGCTATGTCATGAAAAAAATCGTTCCAAAGAACTGGGACTCTACAGTGTTCTGGGAATGGAGAAAAAGCACCTCCTCGTCATGACCTTATGGGAATTGCTTATCTTCTATGTTCTCACAGTTGGCGTAGGACTGGGTTTGGGGCTCTTGTTTGATCGCTTGATTTTTTTGCCCTGCTCCTAAAAATGTATGGGGTCTACCAGTCGTCATTCAATCAACCTTCCAGATAGGGGCTGTTCTTAACACTTTACTTGGGTTAGCCTTAGCTTTTGGCCTCATTCTCTTTGTTGAATTCTTTCCGCCTCTTGCGCTACAGTTCCCTCCACCTCATGCAACAAAAAGAAAGCAGGAGAGAAGAAGGACGATTCTTGCTGGTCCAAACTCTGTTAGGTCTAGGGCTCTTAGGAATTGCTTTCTATATGGCGCTAACCGTTGAGCGTCCAGTTGCGGCTGTTCAAAGGATTCTTTATTGCCGTCATCTTGGTCATTCTAGCGACTTATCTCTTATTCAACGCAGGATCTATTACCTTCTTAAAGATTTCTCAAAGGTCGGAAATCCCTACTATTACAAGCCAGAGAATTTTTATATCTGTCTCCAACTTAATAGCTCGGATGCGAAAAAATGCAGCGGGCCTTGCGACGATTAGTATTCTATCCACCATGGTCTTGGTCACCTTAACCGGGTCGCTCAATCTCTTTATTGGAGGGCAGAACTACCTAGATACTGTTTACCCTTCGGATTACAATATTAGTGTGGGGCATATGCTTTCAGATGCTGAGATAGAACCGGTTATTGAGGATGTTCAAGCTCAAATTAAGAAAACAGCTGATGCGACACATCTGTCAGATTATCAGGTGGCACAGACAACATACTGGTCGGCTGAAATTCGAAAGATTGATGGAAGGAGCTTAGAGGTGTATGAGCAGTCCGATCAAGAAGCTGGTCAGGAGATGAAGACAGAGGGAACAGTCTACTTTTTTGATCAGGCGACTTATGAGCAACTGACCGGTCAAAAAGTTGAGCTTGGGGAAAATGAAATCCTAGCCTATGGGTATCAGTATCCTGGAAGATTAGACGCACAATTAGAAATCAATGGGAAGACCTTCACGATTAAACAAAAACTAGACTCCAACTTTTATCCAAGGAAAACTCCCTCAATCCGACCTGTTTCAACACCAAATGGGCTTGTACCTTGTCCTCACTAACTTGAACCAACTGGGACTAAAAATGGATAAAAATTTGGAATTCTCTATTAGTGCTAAAAAAATAAAGAAAACCAAGATTTTATAGCTGGAATGACCAAAGAGCTGTATTCGACAGACAAAATGAGTCAATATGGTGCGACTTATTTTTGGTGGGAGTTTGATCGATACAGTATAGAGAAGGAGTGGCGTGAAATCAGCAGGGACACTCCTCTTTATTGGGATTTTTCCTATCTGTGATCTTTCTATTAGCTACGGTACTCGTCATTTACTACAAAGCAGATTTCAGAGGGCTATGAGGACCGGGAAAATTTTTGTGATCTTGCAACAAGTAGGATTGGACCAAAAAGCAAACGTCCACCACCATTCGCAAACAGATTCTCACCGTCTTTTTTTCCTTCCCATTATTCTTCTCCTTCCTCTACCTAGGAGTAGCCTACAAGATGATCGCAAAAATCGTTGCCCATCTTAGGAGCGACCAATGCGGGCTTGGTCCTTCAAACAACTCTTTCTATCTGCGCTGTCTTTTTCATCTCCTATATTCTCGTCTTTCTTCTGACTTCTAGAAGTTATCGGAAGATTGTCGTGAGATAGCGGTTGAGTCTATATAAGATTGAGAAATGAAAAAGCCGATAAGTAGACAAACTGTTTTTTTACATAGAACAAGCCAAGTGTTGCGGAAAGAATTATAATAATGTATATTATTAAGCTTATTTAAACAAATACCGAAACTTTCCGCCGTGAGAAAAGTGCTAGAAATAATAGTATTTCTAGCACTCGGGAGTTTTTGGAACCTTAGGTCCAAAAACTAAGTTATGGAACTTCCTGGATTGCTGAAATCATCCACTGGATAGTTTCAGCTAACGTCCGTACTCACCTAAGGAAAGTTTCAAAGATAGGTTTTTCCTTAACCAAAAACACCGAGGATTTTATCCCCGGTGTTTTTCTATCGCGATTATTTCACGTGTTTTGCAAGTTCTTCTTGCGCTTTTTTGTTTGATTCTTCTTTTTCTTTCAACCAATTCTTATAAGCTTTTTCGTAGTCAGCAGTTGTGACTGTCTTATCTTGAAGTTTTTGGTATTTGAAGAAGCTTTGATTTCACCTTTAATACCAATTGCAGAATTTGCTGCTGAGAATGGTGTTACCTTCGTGATAGATGGAACTCCACCCTTAGAGTAGATTGGAAGAACAATTGCGTTTTCTGTCAACCAAGCTTGGGCAGCAGCGTATTTTTTTCATAACGTGCATTGGTATCCAATTTTTTTCAGCATTAGCAGCATCCAACAATTCTTTGTATTCGTTCAAACCAATTTTCTCGATGAGCGCTTGGTCTTTCTTAGGATCAAGTCCCATACCAGTCAAGGTTGAACCATCTGTTGGGTTTAAGATATCCAAGTAAGTAGATGGGTCTTGGAAGTCAGGTCCCCAACCAGTGATATCCATGTCAAAGTCTTTTTGGTCTGGTGATTGGGCAAAGTAAGTAGCGTTATCTGCATCGTCTGTAGACAATTTTTGTACATCGATCACGACATTGTCTTTACCAAGGGCCGCTTCGATTGAGCTCTTCATAGAGTCTGCTTGTTGGACAAGAGCATTAGAAGATTGGTCTACAACATAGTCGATATGGATTGGGAATTGGACACCTTGTGATTGCAATTCAGATTTTGCTTTTGCAAGTTCTGCTTTGGCTTTATCTGCATTATGCAAGCTATCTTGAGCATCAGCAAAGCTAACACCTTTCCACTCATCTCCTGTTGCGGCAAGTTTTTCTTCAACGAGCGTACCGAAGTCTTTTCCGTTGGCTTGCACAAATGTTGGTGGAACTAGAAGGGTACGAAGAGTTTTTGATGCTCCGTCTTTCCCGTTAACTTGAGCGCTGTAGGAAGTTCTATCCAAAGCAAAGTTCAAAGCTTGACGGAAGTTTTTGTTTTGAAGAGCTGTCTTAGTGCTGTTCTTTTGCTCATCAGACGTCTTCTTCGTATGGCCGTAGTTTTGACGGTTGACGTTGAAGTAAGCGTAGTAAACAGTAGAATCTTGGGGTGAATAAACGATGTTATCCTTGAATTTCTTCTCAATCGTACTGTAAGTTGAGCTTGTTGGGAAGAGACGAGCAGTAGATAGGTTCCCATCTGAGAAGTTACGAGCAAGATAGTCTTGGTCAGATCCATCGAAGTAAGTCAATTTAACCGTATCGATGTGAACATTTTTTTCTTGTCGTAGTAATCAGGGTTTTTTTATCCAACTCGATTTGTGATTTTTGAAGTGAAGGATTTCAAAATGTATGGACCATTGTAGAGGATACCCATTTGGTTTCACGCTACCAAAGTCTTTCCCAGCTGATTCCAAGAATTTTTCATTAACCGGCATCATGGTAGAAGTGGTCAATTTAGAATTCCAGAAAGATTCTGGTTGGTTCAAAGTATATTGAAGAGTATGATCGTCAACAGCTTTGACCCCAACAGTTGAGAAGTCTTTGGTTTTTCCCGTTTACATAGTCATCCAAGCCTTTGACTGAGTTTTGAACCAAGTAAAGAGCATCCGATTTTTTATCTGCTACGTATTTTAGAGATGTCACGAAATCTTGTGCAGTGACGTCAGCGTATTCATTTCCTTCTGAATCATACCACTTCGCATCTTTTCGAAGCTTGTAAGTATAAGTCAGACCATCTTTTGAAACGGACCAGTCTTCAGCAAGAGCAGGCACTAAGTTACCGTATTGATCGTTTTCAAACAAACCATCGACCAAGTTGGTTGTAATGTCGCTTGTAGTTGAACGATTTGAAGTCAAATAGTTCAAGGAATCAGGGTCTGTACCATACACGTAGTTGTAGGTAGTCCCTTTTGACGCATTAGAAGATGAGCCACATGCAGCAAGGAAAAGCGTTGAAGCCGCGGCGACACCTGCTAAAAGAGCAAGCTTCGATTTTTTCATATTCGTGTCTCCTTTTGAATAATTTTAATTATTATACTCCAATCAATCTACAAAATAAAGTGTTTTTTGAACTTTTTTTGTATATTTACACACCCGTATACAGTAGAAACCCTTGATTTTAAGGGATTTTTAAGGAATAAAAATTTTTTTGAAAAAAGTTACTATTATGCTTTACATACTAGTCGAGAAAGAGTATACTGATAGTGAAAAAGACTAGTATGTAAAAACAAACTAGTGAAAAAAATGTGAAGAAAAGAGGTGAGAAGGATGAAAGAGTCCCAATTACTAAAGGGAGTCTTGGAGGGCTGTGTGCTGGAGATTATTTCTAAAAAGGCCATCTATGGCTATGAATTGATCCAAAGTCTCAAAGAGATGGGATTTGATAAGATTGTCGCTGGGACCATTTATCCCCTGCTTCAAAAATTAGAAAAACAAGGGGTTATTCATGGGGAAATGAGGCCGTCTCCAGATGGTCCTGATCGCAAGTATTTTTCACTCAGTGATGCTGGAAGAGAGCGCTTAGAGGAATTTTGGGACCAGTGGCAGGAGCTGGTCACAAAAGTAGAACGTATCAAGAAGGAGGGAGAAGAATGGTAGAAAGTTATACAGAAAAAATGTCAGATGAATTGATTCATCTAAACAAAGAGGATCAAGCCTATGTGAAAAAAATGGTGGCCTATATTGGGGCCAAGTCCTATTTTTATGATGATGAAGCGCTCGGTGAACAACTCTACAATATGGTTTGCGACCTGAAAGTTGCTGAAAAAGAAGGCATACGGGCGGTGGAGTATTTTGGAAAGGATCCACGGGCGATGGTGGATCAAGTTCTTTCAGACTTGCCTAAACGCTCTTTAGGATCTTATGTGGGACTCGTCTTCCTACTTGGAGTGATCTTGGTTGGCATGCGTTATTTAATGGATTTTACCTGGATGACACCACTGAAAATCGAACCCTTGACCTATGTTGTCATTCTCCTCAATTTCTTGGTGTTCAGCCAGTTTCATCACGTGGCTTTGGTCCAAACAGAGCTATGGTGAAATGAAGTGGTCTTGGGCTACTTTTTATCAGTGTGATCAGCCTGATGGTATTTCTGAACATCGTACGACTATTTTCGATCTATTTTGGCCACATTGGGAGTCTCTTCTTATCAGATGGTTGGGCGGTTGTTCTTGCTGTCGTAGTCTTACTTGGGTTTGCAGTTATGGCTTTTAGAAGCAGGGAGCGTTTGATGACGAGTCTACTAGTCCTGGGCCTGACTTTCCTAGTTACTGGATGCTGGATTCGTCTTGTGAATCAGGAAACTGCTCATTTAATAGGCTGGCTACTTCCTCTCATGGGACTAGTCCTGACCCTTATTGTATTTTGTCTCCAAAGAAAGAAGGAAGAAGCATGACATCAGCTATTTATTATGAAGAAACACAGGCCTTGATGAAAACCTTTAGCCAAGAGGATCAAGCTTTATTTCCAAGATCTCTGGGATTATTTCAATCTTTGCAGGTTTCTTATATGAGGAGAAAGCTTTAAGAGAGCAGGTCTATAATCTAGCGCTAGATTTTTCGCAAGCAGGAGCGGATGGCTTGACAGCAAAGGATTATTTTGGTCTCGATCCAAAGGGAATGGCAGACCAAATCATCGAAAATATGCCCAAAGAATCGACGCGGTCTGTTTTAAAATATGGGGCTATCTTTTCAGGTATTGTGATTTTTTATCGCCTCTTAAGTGATTTTGCTTCTCAAGCGGTCCTTGTGCTCAAGCCTCTAGTCTATTTGACCGACATCATTTTGGGACTCCTAGCTGTTGGGATGATCTTCTATCTCCTTCGTCGCCTCATTTTTGCGGAAGAAAAAAAGCGAAAAAAGCAATTTATGTAGCATTTGTTCTAGTTCTAGGATTCTATTTTTGTCGGTGAAATAGTGGGCGTCCGTTTCTTGCCTGCTTTTGCTTGGTTTGTAGTCCCTAGTCCTTGGGATACTCTTCTCATGACAGGGGCTAGCGGAGCTCTCATTCTTTGGCAATGGAAAGAAGAGTTTGGACGAGCTTTCATCTTTCCTATCGTCGCCTTTTTAGTGGTTGGATTCTTACATCGCTGGACCTTGGCACAAGGAGTTCAGAATCTTGGTATGACGGTTCTTCTGCCCACAGTGATCATCGTCTTTTGGGCTGGTTATTTATTATTGGTTTACGATTCGTGCTTTGAAAAAGAATAGGACGGAAAGTGATAAATAGAAAGAAAAGGGGGGCTGGGACAAAAGTCCTAGCCTCTCAATTGTTTTTGGATTGTCGAGCAAGACGCAGTGGTTGATTGGTATCTTTGTTCGCTTTTTAAGCTCCAAAGATGACCTACTCAACTGTGCGGAGGTGGGACGACGAAATCGAATTCTGACGAATTACCGATTTCTGTCCCACTCTCTTTCTTGTTCAAGTATGATAGAATAAACTCATTAGATGGGAGAATATGACATGAATCTATTTCGAAAAAAGGGACTTGGGCAAGTACACCCGGGTCTAAATCGCCATTTACGTTTGTGGGATTTGATTATTTTAGGAATCGGTGCCATGGTGGGGACAGGGATCTTCACGATTACGGGAACTGCAGCAGCGAATTTAGCTGGTCCAGCCTTGATCATTTCGATTGTGATTGCGGCTTTTTGCGTCGGCTTATCTGCCCTTTTCTTTGCTGAATTTGCGTCTCGCATCCCTTCAACTGGTGGGAGCCTATAGTTACCTCTATGCCATCTTTGGAGAGTTTCCAGCCTGGATTGCCGGTTGGTTGACCGTGATGGAATTTATGACAGCTGTATCAGGGGTGGCTTCAGGTTGGGCTGCTTATTTCAAGGGCTTGTTGGCCAATCTTGGCTGGAGCCTGCCGACGGCTTTAAACGGGACTTTTGATCCAGCTAAGGGAACTTATGTGGATCTCTTGCCTATTTTGGTCATGGTCCTCGTCACAGCCTTAGTTCTTATGAATGCAAAAAGCGGTCTTTACGCTTTTAATTCCTTGCTGGTCTTACTCAAGTTTCTCAGCTCTTGCCTTGTTTATCCTTGTCGGGATTTTTTTCACCTAAACCCTGGCAACTGGGCAAACTTTGCTCCGTATGGATTTGGCGAAATCTATGGTGGTCAGACAGGGATTATGGCTGGCGCTTCGCTCATGTTCTTTGCCTTTCTTGGTTTTGAGTCCATTTCAATGGCGGTCGACGAAATCAAGGAACCACAAAAGAACGTCCCTCGCGGCATTGTCCTTAGTCTTTTAATCACAACTGTTCTTTATATTTTGGTTACCCTGGTTTTGACCGGTATGGTTCCTTTTAAGAACTTAAATGTAGAAGATTCGGTTGCCTTTGCCCTTCGTCAGGTCGGAGCCAGCTGGGCAGGGAATTATGTATCGCTAGTCGCTATTTTGACCCTGATTACCGTCTGCATTTCCATGACCTTTGCCCTCTCACGGATGATATACAGTTTGGCGCGGGATGGGCTCTTGCCAAAAAGCTATGAAACAGCTCGATCCAAAAACTAGAATTCCCAAAAATGCAACACTAGTAGCTGGCTCGATGGCTGCCATTGCTGGTGGAGTCTTTCCACTTGCAAGTATCGCTTCCTTCTTAAATATCTGTACCTTGGCTTACCTGGTTATGTTGGCCTTTGCCCTCTTGAAATTGCGCAAAGGAACACGGGGCTCCTGGACCTGGTGAATTTAAAACACCCTTGGTTCCAGTCTTGCCAATCCTATCGATTGTGGTCTGTCTGTCCTTTATGACCCAGTATTCCCTATCGACCTGGCTGGCCTTCGGAGTTGCTCTCTTGATCGGGGTTGGAATTTATTTCGGTTATGGGTATCGCCATTCAGAAGAAAATCAATAAAAGATGAAAGCTAGAGTAGAAGAACTCTGGCTTTTTACATAGGGAAAGCTCTTTTTTTGGTATAATAAAGGGAGAAAGTTAACTAGATAACAAAGGAGAAAAAAATGACATTTGAAGAGATTTTACCAGGCTTAAAGGCTAAGAAAAAATATGTGCGAACAGGATGGGGTGGAGCAGAAAACTACGTCCAACTCTTTGATACCATTGAGCAAGATGGGGTGGCTCTGGAAGTGACACCTTATTTCCTCATCAATGTGTCTGGTGAAGGCGAAGGTTTCTCCATGTGGAGTCCAACCCCTTGTGATGTCTTAGCGACAGATTGGGTGGAAGTCCATGACTAAAAGGGTCTTGATTACAGGCGTGAGTTCCGGGATTGGTTTGGCTCAAGCTCGCCTCTTTCTAGAAAAGGGCTACCAGGTCTATGGGGTGGATCAGGGAGCGGATCCCCAGTTAGCAGGTGATTTCCATTTCTTGCAACGGGACTTAACTCTTGATTTGACGCCGATTTTTGACTGGTGTCCTGAGGTAGAGATCTTATGCAATACAGCTGGGGTCTTGGATGATTACAAACCGCTTCTGGAACAAAGCGCTCAGGAGATTCAGGAAATATTTGAGATCAATTATGTGACTCCGGTGGAGCTGACGCGGCATTATCTGACTCAAATGTTGAAGAAAAAGCAAGGTATCATCATCAATATGTGCTCCATTGCTTCTAGCCTGGCAGGAGGAGGCGGTCACGCTTATACCTCGTCCAAGCATGCTCTAGCAGGCTTTACCAAGCAGTTGGCCCTGGATTATGCAGAAGCTGGTGTTCAGGTCTTTGGCATCGCGCCAGGAGCCGTCAAAACAGGCATGACTGCAGCAGATTTTGAACCAGGTGGATTTGGCTGACTGGGTAGCCAGTGAGACGCCCATCAAAGCGCTGGATTGAACCAGAGGAAGTAGCAGAAGTCAGCCTCTTTTTGGCTAGCGGGAAGGCGTCTGCTATGCAGGGACAAATCCTGACGATTGATGGTGGTTGGAGTTTGAAGTAATATAGTTGATACTCAGTGAATTTGTGGAGGTGAGCCATGAAAAGAAATGAGTTTGGATTTGTCTTGCCCAGTCTCTACTATCAAATTTTTTTATCAAAGTGGGAAGAGATTGACCCATATGAAATTGGAGATACAGGTATCTGTTTGTATGCTAAGGAGGATCTTCAAGAGCGTAATGAGACTTATCAGATCGAGGGAGTAGAGTCAGATTACTTTATGATCGGACAGGAAGGAGATTTGGCTTACTTTATCAAGAAAAAAATGCTGATGATTGCATTTTTGAAAATGACTTAGGTGCTTTAGGGCTCCTTAGAAATGCAAAAAAGTTGCTGCAAATGTCTATGACTTTATTGACAAGGTACTAAAAAGAAGAATTGTAGCAAACTGAAGGGAGTAATCATGTTTAGGATGCTTGATGAAGATTTACCGATTTCAAGCGAAGATTTTTACAAT
>BNJU01001742.1_pt1 | contig 85446 bp, 85 predicted proteins | sample 8539281 | NCBI WGS metagenome assembly BNJU01 (sample SAMD00202456, study PRJDB9452) | human saliva metagenome | isolation source: human saliva | place: Japan
CAATCGTTCCTGGTGGCTTGCTGGTGATATCATACATCACTCGGTTGACATGATCGACTTCATTGATAATACGACTGGTCACCTTTTGAAGTACAGGATATGGAATTTCTGCTGACTCTGCAGTCATAAAGTCAATGGTATTGACTGCACGAAGGGCAATGGCATAGTCATAGGTTCGATAGTCTCCCATAACGCCAACACTTCTCATATTGGTGAGGGCAGCAAAGTACTGACTAATGCTTCGGTCAAGTCCTGCATTGGCAATCTCCTCGCGGTAAATCGCATCGGCCTCTTGAACAATCTTTACCTTCTCCTCCGTCACTTCGCCAATAATGCGAATGCCAAGTCCCGGACCTGGGAATGGCTGACGAAATACTAACTTTTCTGGAATTCCAAGCTCAAGCCCTGCCTTTCGCACCTCATCTTTAAAGAGGTCACGAAGTGGCTCGATAATCTCCTTAAAGTCGACATAGTCAGGGAGCCCTCCGACATTATGGTGGGACTTGATCACTACGCTCTCTCCGCCAAAACCTGACTCAACGACATCAGGATAGATCGTTCCCTGTACAAGAAAATCTACCGCACCAATCTTTTTTGCCTCTTCCTCAAATACTCGAATAAACTCTTCGCCAATAATCTTTCTCTTTTGCTCTGGCTCTGTCACACCCTTTAACTTATCGTAAAATCTTTGCTGTGCATTGACACGAATAAAATTGAGCTTATATGGACCATTTGGACCAAAGACAGCTTCTACCTCGTCGCCCTCATCCTTTCGAAGAAGACCATGGTCAACAAACACACAGGTCAAGTTCTCTCCAATGGCCTTACTCATCATGACCGCAGCAACAGAAGAATCCACACCCCCAGAGAGAGCACAGAGTGCCTTGCCATTTCCCACTTTTTCTTGAATGGCCTTGATGCTACTTTCTACAAATGTATCCATTTTCCAATTGCAATCACAGCCGCAGACAAGGCGAACAAAGTTTCCAAGCATTTTTGTTCCCTCTGCTGTGTGCAGTACCTCAGGATGAAACTGAATGGCATAGAGATTCTTTTCCATATTCTGTGCTGCTGCTACTGGGCAGTCCTTGGAATGTGCCACAATCTCAAATTCAGGTGCTACCTTTTCGATATAATCAGAATGACTCATCCATACAATGGTCTTTTCCTGCACATCTTTAAAGAGTTTGCACTCTTTGTTATCAATGACAATCTCTGTCTTTCCATACTCGCCCACTGGTGCCTTAGTGACATGTCCATTGAGAAGATGTTGCATCATCTGTGCACCATAGCAAAGTCCAAGTACTGGGATGCCAAGCTCAAATAGTTCTTTTGAGTACGCTGGTGCTCCGTCTTCATAACAGCTATTTGGACCACCTGTCAAAATAATTCCCTTTGGATTTTTTGCCTTAATCTCCTCAATCGGCATCTTGTATGAATAGATTTCACAATAGACATTGTTCTCTCTGACACGCCTTGCAACAAGTTGATTGTACTGACCGCCAAAATCCAAAACAATAATTAATTCCTGTTTTAAATTCAAAACTTCCCCTCCTCTTTTTATTGATATTTCTCTGGAACAAGATATCTCTTTACATATTGACCAGTGTAAGAATCCTTTACATTTGCAATCTCCTCAGGTGTTCCCTTTGCAATGACGGTTCCTCCCTTGTCGCCTCCTTCAGGTCCCATATCAATAATATAATCTGCCGTCTTAATTACATCAAGATTATGCTCTATAACTATAACAGTATTTCCGCTATCTGACAAGCGTCTGAGTATTTCAACTAATTTATGAACATCGGCAAAGTGAAGCCCTGTCGTGGGCTCATCTAAAATATAGACTGTTTTTCCTGTACTTCTCTTTGAAAGCTCTGTAGCTAGTTTAATTCTCTGTGCCTCTCCACCACTGAGCTCTGTCGATGGCTGCCCCAGGCGAATGTAGGAAAGTCCCACATCATAGAGCGTTTGCATTTTCTTTTGAATACTCGGAATATGTTCAAAGAAATGCAATGCCTCCTCAACCGTCATATTCAGTACATCATAGATTGATTTTCCCTTATATTTTACCTCTAATGTCTCTCGGTTATAGCGTTTTCCACCACAGACTTCACATGGCACATAGACATCAGGCAAAAAATGCATTTCTATTTTGATAATACCATCTCCACTACAGGACTCACATCTTCCACCTTTGACATTAAAACTAAATCGTCCCTTACTGTATCCTCTCGTCTTTGCCTCCTGTGTCGCCGCAAAGAGATCTCGAATCATATCAAAAACTCCTGTGTAGGTCGCTGGATTTGATCTCGGCGTCCTTCCAATAGGACTTTGATCGATGGCAATCACCTTGTCTAATTGCTCAACACCTTCAATTTCCCTATATTTTCCTGCAATGGTGTGAGCACGATTTAACTTCCTTGCCAAAAGCCTTATATAAAATTTCATTGACCAGAGAAGATTTTTCCAGAACCTGAAACGCCAGTCACACAGGTCATTATTCCCAACGGAATATCCACATCAATCTTCTTGAGATTATTTTTCTGCTGCTCCTTTGACCTTTAACCATCCGCTCGGCACTCTCCTCTGTTTTTGGAATAGGAATAAAAAGTTTGCCTGAGAGATATTTTTCCTGTAATAGAATCTGGATTTTTCCATAATCTCTTTTTGCTGTTCCCTGTGGCAATAATTTCTCCACCATGGTCTCCTGCTCCAGGTCCAATATCCACAATAAAATCAGCCTCTCTCATTGTGTCCTCATCGTGTTCAACGACAATCACCGAATTTCCAAGATCTCTTAAATGTTTTAAGGTGCCAAGAAGCTTATCATTGTCCCTTTGATGAAGACCAATACTCGGCTCATCAAGAATATAGGCTACACCCAAAAGCCCTGATCCAATCTGGGTTGCTAGACGAATGCGTTGTGCCTCTCCGCCACTGAGTGTTCCTGTGGATCTTGACAGTGAAAGATAATCCAGTCCCACATCAATTAAAAAACTCACTCTCGCACGAATTTCTTTGATGACCAACGCACCAATCTGTGCCTGTGTCGGTGTAAGTTTCAGTCCATCCATAAATTCCCTAAATTTTACTACACTCATATCTGTGGCATCAAAAATATTTTTATCGCCCACAGTGACGGCAAGAGCCTCTTTTTTTAGTCGTTTCCCACCACAGCTTTTGCAAGGCAAAATTCGCATAAATTGCTCATACTCTGCCTTTGCTGTCTCTGAAAATGTCTCTCGATACCTTCTCTCTACATTTTTAATAAGTCCCTCAAATGTCGTTGGATAGACACCACTTCCACGCTGTCCTGTGTAGTGCACATCTACCTCTACATCGGTTCCATAAATTAAAATATCATGTATTTTTTTTGGATAATCTTGAAACGGTGTGTCCAAATCAAATCCAAACTTTTCACAAAGGGCAAGCAAAAGTGCATTGGCAAAACTTTTCTTGTCATTACAACTTTGCCATCCCATCACTGTGATTGCTCCCTCATTGATACTCAATGAAGGATCAGGAATCATTAAGTCCTCATCAAATTCCATAGTGTAACCCAATCCCACACAGTCCGGGCAGGCACCAAAGGGATTATTAAATGAAAATGTTCTTGGCTCAACCGCATCAATGGAAATTCCACAATCTGGACAGGCAAAATTTTGAGAAAAATTCAATATTTCCCCGCCAATAATATCTACCTTGGCATAGCCTTCTCCAAGGGCCAGTGCTGCTTCCAAAGAATCCGTCAGACGCTTTTCTATACCTTCCTTGACCACCAGTCGATCCACAACAATGTCGATACTATGCTTAATATTTGTCTAATTCAATATCCTCTGACAACTCATAGAGATTCCCATCAATAATGACCCTCACATAGCCACTCTTTTTGGCCTGTGCAATCACCTTTTCATGGCGTCCCTTCTTGCCTCGAACAATGGGTGCCAAAATTTGAAACTTTGTTTTTTCTGGCAATTCCAAAATTTTGTCCACCATCTGATCGATGCTTTGCTTGTGGATTTCCTTGCCACACTTTGGACAATGTGGTGTTCCAATGCGTGCATATAATAACCTCATATAGTCATAAATTTCTGTGACTGTTCCCACTGTCGAACGAGGATTTCGATTGGTTGATTTTTGGTCAATGGAAATTGCTGGGGAAAGTCCCTCAATACTTTCTACATCTGGCTTTTCCATTTGTCCCAAAAACATTCTTGCATAGGAAGATAGCGACTCCATATATCTTCTCTGTCCCTCAGCATAAATTGTGTCAAAGGCAAGAGAAGATTTTCCAGATCCCGAAAGTCCTGTCAATACAACAAGCTCATCCCTTGGAATATCTAAGCTAACATCCTTTAGATTATGCTCCTTTGCTCCCCTGATTTTTATAAATTTATTTGCCATTTTACCTCGCTCTCATTTCTTCATTTCTTACTGAATGCCAAGTGCAGACTTCGCTAGTGCATCGGCCATATCATTGTACTTAATATTGGTATGTGCTACAACTTTTACAAAATGAACTTCTAGCTGATGCTTAATCTTTTCAAAAAAATTTCGATAGGCTCTTGTTCCTTCTTTATTGGTCTTCCACTCTCCAGTGCACCACTTGGCAATGCCCTCATAATCATGAAAAATATAGAGTTTTTTATATTGATTTTTTAAGGCATAACGCATAGCCATCTCGGCTCCCTTAATCTCACCTGCAACATTTCTCATATCGACAAGGCTTGGATCCTCCACTTTCTTTGCCTCTACTTCTTCCCCATCTTCTCTCAAATAGACAATGCCATAAGAAAATTCATGAGAAGCTGCATTGTAACTTCCATCTACATAGGCAAGCAATGTTTCTTTATCAGGGCAAATTTTTTTACATTGCCTATTCTCATTCCCATTGACAAAGGATAGTGCCTCTTCTCTATTTGTAAATGATTTATAGGATGCCGAAGCAAAACCATGCACTTGTGCCTTGCACTCATTCCATGTCTCATAAATTCCTGGCACTCTGCCTATGCGAACTGCGTAATACTTTTTCATTTTTTCTCCACCATACATAGGATAGAATACAAAGGAGAGCTTTCAAACGATTGAAAACTCCCCCTTGCATCATACGATATAATCGATCTACTTACTTTCTATTCTTTAAGAAATCAGGAACATTAATCTGAATCTCTGAACTTGGTCTTTGCTTAAATCCTACATTTCTTTGCTGATTATTGGCATCCTGATTTTGACTCTGACCTTCTGTTGGCTGCTCAGCTCTATTTAATCCTGGTTTTGCCTGTTGTTGCTGTGTAAATGCTGGCTTTGCCTGCTGTTGAGTGCCCTGTGGAGCTGCATTATTTCCACCATAGAGTGGACGATTTTGTTGCTGTGGGCGAACCTGTTGTGTTGGACGCTGCTGTGTTGGCTGCACTGGCGGTGCTGGCTTTCTATTGTTAAAGTCCTTTGTAAATTGTCCTTTTACAGGAAGTGCTGTTGGCACTTCATCAAGACCGGTTGCAATAACCGTGATCGTCACCTCATCTTGTGCATTCTCATCATACATCGCACCAAAGATAATATTGGCATCATCGCCAGCAAGTTCTTGTACATAGCTTGCGGCCTCATTGGCTTCAATCAAGCTAATATCACCGGAAATATTGATAATGACATGTGATGCTCCCTCGATACTGGTCTCCAAAAGTGGAGATTGCACAGCCTGCTTTACTGCATCAAGTGCCTTCTCATCGCCTGTTGCATATCCAATACCGATATGTGCATATCCCTTGTCAATCATAACCGTCTGCACATCCGCAAAGTCAAGGTTAATGAGTGCTGGTACATTGATCAAATCTGTGATACCCTGTACACCTTGCTGTAATACCTCATCAGCTTTTCTGAGTGCATCTGGCATACTAATTCTTCGATCTACAATCTCTAAGAGCTTATCATTTGGAATGACAATCAAGGTGTCTACACATTCCTTTAGGCACTCAATACCATTGAGTGCATTGACCATTCTTTGCTTTCCCTCAAAGCGGAAAGGCTTTGTCACAACACCAACTGTTAAAATTCCCATTTCCTTGGCAATCCTTGCAATAACTGGTGCAGCACCGGTTCCTGTTCCACCGCCCATACCACAGGTGACAAAAACCATATCTGCACCAGCAAGTGCTGCCGAAATATCCTCAGAGTTTTCCTCTGCTGCCTTTTCACCCACCTCTGGTCTTGCACCTGCGCCGAGACCTTTCGTCAACTTTTCTCCAATTTGCATAGCAATTGGTGCCTTGCAAGATTGCAATGCTTGATGGTCCGTATTAATGCCAATAAACTCAACACCCTCAATATTCTCTTCAATCATTCGATTGACTGCATTATTGCCAGCCCCACCTACACCAACAACAATAATCTTCGCTGCATTCTCAGCTTCATTAATCTTTATTTCCAACAAGGTATTCTCCTCCCATGTGTTTATTCGTCCTAGAAAATGTGGAATTTCCTATAAAATTCCGCAACAAGTCACATTCTATAATAATATCTTTCACTTGAAATATCAACAATTAATTCTCTTTTTTTCGAATTAACTGCGTCTTTTAAAAGTGTACCATCCACTGCTTGGTTTATCCGTATAGCGATTTAAAAATAGTGTTCCATCCAAATTCTGTTTTAGGAGGTCAGGTAACATATCTGCAAGCGTTTCTAACTTATTCTGCATATTTTCTCTAGTTCCCAAATTAATATCCATCTTATTGATATATAAATAATTATCTCCCAATTTTGAATAAAAAAAGCGATCTCCCTGAATATGAAACGAGCGCAATGAACGCAAATACCCAAGCATTTCATTGAGCTCTGTCTCGTCTTCCGCACGCAAAGTTTCTCCAAGATGAATTTCCTTAAATTCAACTCCATCTACTCGAATAACTCCATCTAAACTTTAGAAGAGCTTTCTAAAACCTTCGCCCCATCATCAATATAAAACTTCGAACCCATATACTCGATATAGGCCACAATATCTTCCTCTTGAATTGCAATTTCTGCCTGATGTAAGCCATGAAATTTAATGCGATAGCTCTGTACAAATGGAAGTTTTGGAAGATCTCCCGTCATTTGACGAAACCAAACTTTGACCAAGAGATTATCTCCCCTTTTTTGAAAAATCTCCTGATTTAGAGCTTGAGTATCAAACCAACTCCCATGTGTAATATGACTATATTCTACCTTGGTAATCTTTATTCTCGAAGATGCCACAGCAAACAAAACCAACAACAAAACTACAATTGCAAAAATCTTTTTCTTCATCGCTCTGCTCCACTCGATTTCTTTTTTCGATCGCAGTGCATAACATTGAGCACCAATCCAACCTCAATCATCGATGTAATAATGGCTGTACCACCATAGCTAATAAAAGGCAAAGTGACACCTGTGTTGGGAATGAGCCCTGTAACAACGCAGACATTCAATACAATTTGACAACTAAAATGTGCCATCACACCAATAATAATAAATCTTCCATAGATATCTTTGACTTTTGCAATAGCCATAGCCATTCGATAAAATAAATAGGCATAGATAATAAATAAAATAGCCACACCAACAACACCAAGCTCTTCGCAAATAACAGCAAAAATCATATCATTGTCACTTTCTGGAAGACCCGTCACTTTTTGCAGTCCTCGTCCAAAGCCCCTTCCCAAAAGTCCACCTGAACCTACCGCATAGAGACCACGTAATACCTGATATCCTCCACTATCTTTATAATTCTCTGGATGCCTCCAAACTAAAATTCTCGAAATTCGATATCCCAAAAAGCCAAGATGATCACCAAAAACATAGAGCGTATAGAGCCCACCGGCAATCAAAAGGGTCAAAAAACCGACCCAAAAAATCATCGCTCCAGTTTTGATATTCTGTGTCAAAAAGTACATCAACAAACTCATAAAGATAATAATTAAACCTGTACTGAGGTTTCTCACTGCAATTGGTCCTGCAAGAGCCAAACTCCACATTCCTACAATCAAAAGATCCCAAAATACTTTTCCTATTCCTGCACTCTTTTTTGAAGATAATTTGACAAGTAAAATGGACATGGCAAAAATACACACAATTTTTGACACCTCCGAAGGCTGAAACCTTATTCCCGCAATCCTTAGCCATCTTTTTTGTCCATGACTACTCACACCAAAAAACATCGTATAGAGATTCAAAAAAACACAAAAAAGATAGAGATAGGGCGTCCACTTTAAAAACAAATGATAATCCAATAGTATTGCCATAACTGCACAGGCACTTCCACCGATGATAAAAAATGCAAATTGCCTCAATGTGGTCGACCAAACATTCTTCCCATCTACTTGTAATGCGAAGGAGCTGGCCGAGTAGACCATAAGAAGACCAAACACGGCCAGCATAATCATTGCCACAATCATCTTACGGTCAATTCTGCCATTGGAATTTCTTGATTTTCGGAAACCTTGTACCACATCCGCTATAATGCCAATAAAAAAATTTCTCAAAACCGCTCTCATATTACAAATTTCTCACACATTGCTTGAAAATATTTCCGCGCTGCTCATAATTATCAAACATCCCCCAACTTGCACATGCTGGAGAAAGCAATACATCATCCCCTGGCTCTGCATAAGAAGCACAGACCTTAACTGCTTCTTCCATACTCTCTGCATAAATAATATTCTCATTTGGAAAGCCATGCTTTTTTGCACACTCAGCAATGGCATCTCTAGTCTGTCCCATCAACACTAAATAGCGTACATTTCCATTAAATGATTCAATCCATTCATCATAAGTAGACTTTATCATATCCACCTGCAATCAAAAGAATAGGTCCTGGCATGGCCTTTACTGCCTGAATAGCTGCATCAGGATTTGTTCCCTTAGAATCATTGTAATACTTGACACCATATTGCTCAGCAACAAATTCAATGCGATGCTCCACCGCCTTAAATTCCTTACAAACTTCTAAGATAACATCCATTGGCACCTTCATACAATCGGCCATCGCTATCGCTGCCATAATATTCTCATAGTTATGTCGACCGAGCAAATTGACATCCTGAATATTTAAGATTGCCTCACTTTTTCCATCAATGGCATGATAAATCATATCTCCATCGAGATAAAATCCATTTTCCAATTTCTGAGCACTGGAGAAAAATACTACGGTAGCTGGACATTCCCCATCTGTTCCAAACTTTCTCAAAACTTCATCCTCATAGTTGAGAATGCAAAAATCATCTTTGCTCTGATTGAGTGTAATATCTTCTTTAATTCGCGCATAATTTTCCATCGTGTGATGACGATTTAAGTGGTCAGGTGTGATATTTAAAATCGCACTGACATGTGGTCGAAACTTAATAATGGTCTCCAATTGGAAACTCGAAGCCTCCAATACAGTAATTGATTTTTCCGTTGTTGCCAATGCAACATCTGTATATGGAATTCCAATATTTCCAACAGTAAAGCTGTCCGAATTGAACTTTTTCATAATGGCCCCTGTAAGAGCAGTGGTTGTTGTCTTTCCATTCGTTCCTGTGATGGCAATCAACTCTCCCTTGGCAATGGCATATCCTAGCTCTATTTCACTCCAAATTGGAACCTTGGCCTCGTTAATCACCTTGACAAATGGTGTTTCAAGATCAATTCCCGGACTGATGACACATAGATGAATCCCTGCCAAATCCTCTGCCAAAAGTTCTCCTGTCTTTGTGGTGATCTTACTTCTATCCTCTACATGAAGTTTTTCAATGATATTTTCTACATCTAGCTGGGCATTGCCATCATACAAAAAGACCTCACTTCCCACATCCAATAATAACTTTGCTGCAGAAATTCCACTCTTTCCTAATCCAGCAACCATGACTTTTTTCTTCATCCTTCTACCTCCAAATGTATGCTATCGTGCTTTTTTCGTTGTTCTTACTGGCTTCTTCGCTGTTGTTGCCTTCTTTGGTGCTGACTTTGCACCAACACTTTTCTTTGTTGTCTTTGCCTTTGACTTTGCGGCCTTTGGTTTTGCCGTGGTTACAGCTGCACTTGTCTGTGCTTGGGTTTCTGCACTGGTCTGTGTTGTCGCTTGAGTTTCAGCCACTGTTGTGGCCACAGCAGTCGATTCTGCGGTGGCTGTTGTGCTATTTGCCCCACTCGTTTCTCCTGTCGAGGTGTCTGCTGCACTTGTTTCTGTAGCCGAAGTATCTGCCGCACTCTGGCTTGTTTCACTTTGTTTTGGCAAGGTCTCCTGCTCATCGTCCTGCACAGTAAGCCCCGACGCTGCCGTGGTCTGTGCAGCCTCTGGCAGACCATCTGGAATTTGTAAAATTTGAGGAACATACTCATCTGTTTCTGACTTTTGTGAAACATCTGGTACCACGGTAATTCCATTGTCCTTTGGCATTCCTGCCTTTATACTATCTTCCTCTGTGTTCGTCGAATTTGGGAAGAGATTCATATAAGGCAAAACTTCCGTCATAATGTCCTTAAATAAAGTGCTCGCATAGGTGGAATGTGCCTGATCGGCCACATGAGGCTCATCAATAATTACATAACAAAAGACCTCTGGGTTTTGTGTCGGTGCAAATCCAGCAAAAGAGACAAGGTATTTTCCCTTTCCTCTCGGATACTTCTCTGCTGTACCTGTCTTTCCTCCAATATCATAGCCTGGCACCTGTGCAGCGGACCCTGTTCCCTCGGCAACTGTCTTTCTCAATGCTTCCCTCAAAAACTCTGTGGTCTCCATGGACACAGTCTCTCTGACCACTTTTCCATCCAGATTCTCCTTAACTGCCCCATTGGCAGATAAAATCTGCTTGGCAACATGTGGTCTATAGTAGGAACCACCATTAATTACCGAACAAAAAGCTGCTGCTGTCTGCACCATAGTGGTATTGTAATTTTGTCCAAAGGAATTTGTTGCCAAATCCACTGCAGACATATTCTGTGCCGTATGAATTAGCCCCTTAGTATCTGCTTCTCCTGGAAGGTCAACTCCCGTCATCTCCCCAAAGCCAAAAATCTTTTGATACTTTGTAAACCGTTCGACACCAATGGCCGCACCAATTTGCATCAGTGCATCATTGCAACTTTGCATCAATGCTCCCGTAACAGTCAATAGGCCATGACCATGAACACTGACACATTTAATGGTCCACTTTCCAATTTTTTGAAAGCCATCACAAAAATAAGTTTCATTTCCCTTGATGACACCTTCTTCTAGGCCTGCGGCCACAGTAAAGACCTTAGATGGTGAACCTGGTTCATAGGTATCACTGACTGCAAAATTTCTCCAAATTTCATTGAGGGCATCATTCTTTTTCTTGTCATCCATCTTATCAATATCTGCCTGTTGATAAAACTTTGTAAGATCTCTTGGATGATTTAAATCATATCCCTTACTTGTGGCCAATGCCAAAATCTCTCCATTATTGGGGTTCATTACCAACACAGCCGTGCGTTTACTTCCTGTGCTACTCTCCCATTCTTGAATGTGCTTTTCCACAATTCGCTGTATATTGATATCAATTGTTGAAACGATCTGGTCTCCATCTTCAGCTGACTTAATCACCTGATTTGGACCAACATCCTCATTGAAATAGCCATACTTTTTGCCTTCTTTGCCAATGAGATTGCTATTATAAAACTGTTCAATTCCTCCAGTTCCTACATCTCCATCTCCCTGAGAAAAGCCAATGACATCACAAGCCAGAGCATTGTTTGGATAAGAACGCTGATAAGTCTTTTCAAAGCTCACACCAATAACCTTACCACTCGTCCTTTGGTCCTTCTCTGCTGTCTCCTTATTTGCATCAAAACTTTCCTTTTGCTCACTTGTAATCCCTGCATCCAAGCGATAATATCTTCTGTCCTTATACTCGTTGATGCGATCCTTAATCATCTGTTGGTCATAGCCAAAGGTCTCAGCCAAAACTTTTGAAGTCATCTCCAGATTATCCTCTGCCCTTTTTTTCTTCTTTTCGTCATCCTGACCTTCCAAAATGTCTACAGGATTTAAAATGATTCGATAAGATTCCTTACTGACAGCCAAAGGCGTTCCATTTCTATCGAGAATATCTCCCCTCTTATAGGCACTTTCTGCTGTATCGTAATTAATATTTTCTAAAATCTTCTTCTCATACACCGGACCATTTTTCACTTTTAAGGAAAACACCCTTCCCCACAATAGTAGAAAAGCCAGCGCAATCACCAAAAAGGGTGCAAGTGCCAGCTTTTCTTCTAATTTAGGGGAAATATTGTTATTTCTCTTTTCAGACGAATTATCCGGATAACTTATTCTATCAAAAATAGATCTAATTTTTAGGAATATCTTCATCTTGCTTCACATACTCACTTTCTGTCTTCTTATATTCGATGACTTGATTCTTCTTAGCATATACCATTCCCAATCTCTTTGTTGCCACTTCATACACATTATTCAAATCAATATAAGAGTTGATGCGATTTTCCAATTCATTGTTCTTTGCTTTTAAATTCTCCAACGCTGCCTCTTGTTTTGTAATCTCTCTCTGAGAAATTTTTACTTTCGTATTGAGAGCAGCAGTATATACTGCACAGGATAGAACAACTAATCCTCCAACTAAGGCAACTACCTCAAAAAAAGAAACTCTTCTCTTTTTTCGAGCCTTTTTCCTTGGTGCCAACTTCTTCGCCACCTTCGCTGTCGAAGCTGGCACGATTTCTCTCTTTTGTGCAGCACTTCCATAGATATAATCTTCTCGTACCTTTGTGCGTACCTTGGTATTTACTCGGTTATCTCTGTCGCTCACTCGCTATCACTCCTTTCAAATACCCTCAATTTTGCACTCTTTGCACGAGAATTATGTTCTAACTCTTCCTGTGAAGGTAAAATTCCTTTTCTTGTCACAATATGTCCCTTGCTCTTTTTATGACATACACATACAGGAAAACTCTTTGGACAAGTACAAGGATTTTCATTCTTTCGAAATAATTTCTTGACAATTCGATCCTCGAGAGAATGAAAGGTAATAATTGACAATCTTCCACCTGGCTTTAATAAATCAATCATTTCATCAATTGTATTTTCCAACACATCCAACTCTGCATTGAGTTCAATGCGAATGGCCTGAAAAGTTCTCTTTGCAGGATGCCCACCAGTAACTTGGATCTTCATCGGGATGGAAGCTCGAATAATGTCAATCAACTCTCCCGTTGTCTCAATTCTCTTTTTTTCTCTCGCCTTTACAATATGCTTTGCAATATTCTTGGCAAATCGATCTTCTCCATAATCACGAATTATGCGATATAAGTCTTGCTCATCATAATCATTGACAATGTCCTCTGCGGTTTTTTCCATTCGCTGATCCATTCGCATATCCAATCTTGTGTCTTCACGATAGGTAAATCCTCTTTCCACTGCATCGAGCTGATAAGAAGAAACGCCAAGATCTAGATAAATTCCATCTACTTTTTCAATCCCCAAGTCCCTTAAAACTTGCCCCATGTGGACATAATTGTCTCTCACAATTCTTACACGATTAGCAAAAGGTGCTAAACGCTTTGTTGCTGCCGCAATTGCATCAGCATCTTGATCAATGCCCACCAATAGTCCATTGCTTGAGAGCTTCTCACAGACTGCATAGGCATGTCCTGCTCCCCCCAGTGTTCCATCCACATAAATTCCATCTGATTGAACTTGCAATGAGTCCACAGTCTCATGCAACAGTACAGATATATGCTTAAAATCCATTTTTCTTCCTTCCATTGTTTGAGTACTGTATTCTTAAAACTATTGCTTTTAGTTTATGTTAATTCCACAAAAATTTCAAGTATTATCCCTTCTTTTTGCGAACAATTGTAATAACAGAAATGACCACACAAAGTATAGCCAACATTTGAGAAACAGCGATATTTGTGCCTGGAACAAGCAAGCTATCCGTTCTTAATCCTTCGATCATTGCTCTTCCTAATCCATATCCTCCGATATATAGCCAAAACATCTCTCCCTCAAATTTTTTCTTCTTCCGATACCACAATAAAAGAAGGAGCAAACAGAAATTCCACACTGACTCATATAAAAATGTAGGATGAACTTGGATATAGTCTATGCCATTGACTTGCACAAGATGATGTAACACCGCATCATTTAGCATATTTGGATTGACAATACTCTTTTTAATCTGCATAGCAAAAGGTCCGTTCGTGTACCCTCCAAAGGCCTCTGCATTAAAGAAATTTCCCCAACGCCCTAAAATTTGGCCAACCAAGAGTCCAAGTACTGCCGAATCCGCCAGAGTAAAAAAGCTCACCTTTTTTGCTCTAGAATAAACAAATGTCGTAATTGCTGCCGCAATCACCCCACCATAAATGGCCAGACCACCTCCCCGAATATTTAAAATTTCTAGGGGATGATTCTTGTAGCTATCCCATGAAAAAATAACATAGTAAATTCTTGCCCCAATCACGCCAAAGACAATCCCAAATAGGGCAAGATCCATAATTAAGTCAGGATTGAGTCCTCGTCGCTTCATATCACTAGAGGCAAGAAACATTCCAAGCAACATACCTGTTGCAATAATAATACCATAAAAAGCAATCGCAAAGCCAAATACACTGATATGATTATGCAAATGTTCAATTGTAATCCCCAAGTGAATAAACTTTAAATCGTATCCCATTTTCCCCTTCCTTTCTCTAAATTCTAATGACGAATTTTATCACAAAATTCTCCTTTTGTCACTTCTCTATTACAATATAAAATTTGATAGTATCTAAGTTCTGTGCTATACTATGACGATAGTACTGATTAAACTCATGGTATTTTTCTTCCACAACTTAAATACAGAAAGGATTTATTTTTTATGAAACTAGGCATTGTAGGTTTGCCAAATGTGGGCAAAAGCACATTATTTAATTCTTTGACAAAGGCTGGAGCAACCGCAGCCAACTTTCCATTTTGTACCATTGATCCAAATGTCGGCGTGGTGGCTGTTCCTGATGCTCGACTAAAGGCACTGGGTGATCTCTATCACTCAAAAAAGGTAACTCCTGCAGTTATTGACTTTGTCGATATTGCTGGACTGGTTAAGGGGGCCAGCAAGGGCGAAGGACTTGGAAATCAGTTTCTTTCCAACATTCGAGAGTGCGATGCCATTGTCCATGTAGTTCGCTGTTTTGATGATGTCAATGTCATCCATGTCGATGGCTCTGTTGATCCTATTCGAGACATTGAAACCATTAATTTGGAGTTAATTTTCTCTGATATTGAAATTCTTGATCGAAGAATTGCCAAAACTTCAAAGATGGCAATGAATGATAAGACTGCCAAGAAGGAACTTGAGATCTTAAAGGAATTAAAAGCAATTCTTGAGGACGGAAACCTTGCAAAGTCATACGAAAATGATGACGAGGATGTGATGGCCTTTGTCAAATCTTTGGGCCTAATTACCTTTATGCCAGTTATCTTTGCTGCCAATGTTGCTGAGGACGATTTGGCCGATGACGGTGCAAGTAATCCTCATGTCAAGCAAGTTCAAGACTATGCAGCTCAAAATAACAGCAAAGTATTTGTTGTATGTGCTCAAATCGAGGAAGAAATTTCTCAACTCGATGATGACGAAAAAGCGGAATACCTTGAGGCTCTTGGCATTAAAGAATCCGGACTCGATAAATTGATCCGTGCAAGCTACGACCTTCTTGGTCTTTTAAGTTATCTTACCTCTGGGGAAGATGAGACAAGAGCCTGGACCATCAAAAAGGGAACTAAGGCTCCTCAGGCTGCCGGAAAGATTCATACCGATTTTGAGCGAGGATTTATTCGTGCTGAGGTCATCAATTATCAAGATCTATTAGATTGTGGCTCCAGTGCTGCTGCTAAAGAAAAAGGCTTGATGAGATTAGAGGGCAAGGAATATGTCGTGCAAGATGGCGATGTCATCTTATTTAGATTTAATGTATAACACAAAAAGAGAGTTTCCACCAATCGCTGGAAACTCTCTTTTTTGAGTTTTTTATTGACTCTGAAGCTCCTTATTTGCCTTTTCCACTTTCAGATTTACAAGTATAAAAGTTATCAACACATTAAAGATCATAGGAAGCCATAAGTACATAATATAAAGCATATTTACACAGGACTGTGGCTGAGTTGTGGCATATAATATAGAAGAAGTATAAAATATTTCTTCTATTTCTATATTTATACTTGACAAAGGTTGTCTTTCATGCTATACTAATATTACAAAGTTAACTTGAAGAAATTCCTCGGAGGTATAAATGGTTAAGACTAGTCAACTCACAAAATCTCATTACAAACCAAAAGATATTGCCGAATTCTTAGGTGTCACCACCAGAACCTTACAAAACTGGGATAAAGATGGTAAAATCAATTTTAGACGTGACCCTGTATCCGATAGGCGATTCTTAACTAAAGATGACACTATCACATTGTTACGAGAACATAATCTTTTATATGATGATGCAACTGACAAACGACGAGATGTTATCTACGCCCGTGTATCATCGCATGACCAGAAGTCTCATGGCGATTTAGACAGGCAGATTCGGTTTCTTATTGACCAATCAGATAACTTGCAAAATGTAGTTGTACTGTCAGAAGTTGGTTCTGGTTTGAATGATAAACGTAAGAAATTACAACAGTTACTTAAAATGGTTATGAATGATGAAGTAAATCGTGTATTTGTAACCTATCGTGACCGTTTAACTCGTTTCGGTTTTCATTATCTCGAAACCATGTTTAATGCTAAAGGTGTCGAAATCGTTATTGTCAAACAACAAACGGAAACAATGTCTGTCGAACAGGAGCTTATGAACGATATGATGTCACTTATCACATCGTTTTCAGGCAAGCTCTATGGTATGCGGTCAAAAGGTAAACAAGAAAATAAGAAAGGACAAAGCAATGACCCAAAATCATAAAGAAATGACGCTAAAGGAACTAGAGGAATGGTTAGGGAAAGAACAAGTTGAACGTTTGTTCTTAGAACATTATCTAACTCTTGTAGGTAAAGATAATCAAAAGGTAAAACTAGCTGATCATCTTAATTTAGACGATATTATGGAATAGAAAGGCACTCATTCATGCAAAAACGTAAGTTTACAGTTGTAACTCAACTACACGATAAGAACAATTCTCAAATTATTGAATATGTTGAAAATTCTCGTGCGACTTACGCTCACGCTATGAGAAAAACCTTTCAACACATTAAGCATACAAACAATTTAATAAGTCAGCTTATAACACATATTTACAAAATCAATACAGTATTACTAAGCGTACTGCTAATTCTATTATATCTGATGCACAAGGACGATTGAGTGCTTTAATTGAGTTGAAACGACACGAAAAACAGATTCTTGAACATAAGATTGATTATTTTGAGACAAAAGTTATCCCTCAATTGCAAGAACAACGTGACGATAACTGTGCGATGTTACGAGCTGGTTTGTTTGTCAATCTAACCAAACATCGTAATCTCAAACGAAAGCTGGTTGCTAAGAAAAACAAGCTCAATCGCATGAAACAGAAGCTAAGTAATCTCGATTACCAACTAGAATCAGGTCAAGTCAAAATTTGTTTTGGTACGAAAAACTTATTAAATAAAGATTACGCCGGGTTCATTGAACATCGTGATAATCAGATGTCATTTGTTGGAACAAAAACGGAAACCTCTGGTAATCAACTCTTACAGTTGAACTATAACAAACTTAATAACCAGTTCAGTATTAAGCTCCGTAAGGACTTTGGTGGTTTCAAGACGACTCAAGGGAATGATAAATACGCTTTTGGGAAAGTATATTTTAATCATCATAAACAAGAGATTATTTCTATTTTAGAACAAAAGAATAGTCCTCTTTCGTATAAGATTATCAAGCGTTATGGACGATACTATCTCTATTGCACCTTTGAAATCCAACAAGAGGATACTGATATAATGACTCGCAGCACTCATGGTGTCATTGGTCTTGATTTTAATAAGGGGTTTGTGACCTTAACCGAAACGAATGCGTTTGGACACATGATTCAAAACCAATTCTTACCATACAGGTTTCAACAAGGATATGCTACAAAGTCTGACTTACAAGCTATCGCCAACTATATTGTTAAACTTGCTTTAACTACTGGCAAAGATGTGACTATTGAGGACCTTAATTTTAAGCGTACGAAAGCTAAAACAGAATCCAAGCATGGTAAGAAGTATAATGAAATGATACATCTCGTTAGCTTACCGTCAGTTCGTTGAAACAATGGAATCCATTACTTATCGCAACAATGTTTATCTCAATAAAGTCAATCCCGCATGGACAAGTTGGATTGCTAAAAATAAATACTGTCCGCAAATGAAGCTAAATACTCATGTCGGAGCTTCATTTGTTATTGCACGACGTGGACAAGGCTTTAGAGATAAAGTCTAAGAAAAAATGACCATAGACAGATGTAGAACTGCAAGACAAGTCCGCATTTCCCTATATGGTTATCAATTTAGAAGCGATGCCAATAAAGTGCTATTGTATTGGTGTTATATCGAAATAGCATGAGGTATGGTGGATGAGGTTAACCGTAGAACCTTTGGTTGAAAAACCATAAAACTAATCTAAAAATACGACTTCTGAATTTTCACTATTTTTAGTTACGGTATGAGTATAAGTTGGTTTATCAGAAACTTTAAAAAATATTCTGGCACTACACCTATGCAATTTATTGTTTCAGCCAGAATATCCAATGCACAGTTGCTTCTTGAAACTACAAAATATTCCATATCCGAAATTTCAAGAATTGTCGGATATGATAATCCGCTATACTTTAGCCGACTTTTTCATAAGGTAAAAGGATTTTCGCCTTCAGAGTATAGAAAAAATATCCTTTGAAGGCTTGTTTCCAAGTTCATCGAAAAACAAAATGGATGCTACCTGTAAAGTACAGGATAGCATCCATTTGTTCTGTTTAGTTCATAACATATATATTGAATTCTGAGTACATATCACCAATCGCTGGAAACTCTCTTTTTTTATCCCTCTTGTCCAAAGACTTGCTCTTTTAACTTCTTTCCCGTTGGTGTCGCAGCCAATCCTCCTGCTGCTGTTTCTTTTAGAGAGCAAGGAAGTGCATCTCCAACTTCACGCATCGCATCGATGCACTCATCTGTTGGAATCTTTAATTCAATTCCTGAAAGAGCCATATCTGCGGATGAAAATGCAATCATCACACCAGAGACATTTCGCTTGATACAAGGGACTTCCACAAGTCCCGCCACTGGATCACAGACAAGACCTAGCTGATTGACAATCGCCATTCCAAGGGCATCTGCACATTGCTGTGGTGTTCCTCCCTGTAATTCAACAAGTGCTGCTGCGGCCATTCCCGAAGCCGACCCACATTCTGCCTGACATCCACCCTGTGCCCCTGCAACCGAAGCTCTCTCTGCAACAACCATGCCAAATGCCCCCGCTGTAAAAATCGCTCGAATAACATCTTCTTTCTTTGCTCGTCCTTCTTCGTACATACTTACCAAACATCCCGGCAATATCCCACAACTACCTGCTGTCGGTGCTGCAACAATCTTTCCCATCGCCGCATTGCAATTGGAAACCGCCATTGCCCTTGCCATTGCCCGAGTCAAAAATCTGCCACTCAATCCCCCTTCGGATTTATTGGCATACTCCATCATTTGATATCCCTCGCCACCAGTTAAACCTGAAGTCGAACGCAAAGTTTGATTTGGCTTTGCCGATTCAATCATCACCAAGAAGCTCTCTTCCATTTTTTGAAAGATTTCTTCTTCGCTCATTTCTAATTGCCGTGCTTGGTCTTTGATACAAATTTCGCTAATCTTTTTGTTTTCTCTTGTCGCAATATCCACTAGCTCTTGAATTGAATTGTACTTCACCACTATTCCTTTCTATATTGCCCGAATCAATACTGCATTGTGCACATATTGAACACGCTTTAAATCATCAATCAATTCTTGTGATGGCTTGTCGTCAAGTTCAATGGTCATCAAGGCCAGTCCACCCTTCTCCTGTCTGGAAAGCTTAAAATTATTGATGTTTAAATCTCTATACTTGATATGAATTAAATTCGTCACCTCTGCAATAACGCCTGGCCGGTCATCATGCAAAATTAAAATGGTTGTATAATCCCCATTAAAGTCCACACGCATGCCATTGACATAGTCCACACGAATATTTCCACCGCCAATACTTGCTCCCTGCACACTGCCTGTTGCACCACTTTCGCATTGAAAATAAATGCGAGCTGTATTGGGATGTGCACCTGCAATATCCTTGGCAATAAAGCGATAGGAAATATTTTTTTCTTTAGCAATTTTAAGGGCATCTCGAATTTCTTCGGCATAGCTGTGATATCCCATCACACCAGCAAGGAGTGCACGGTCAGTGCCATGTCCTTTATAAGTTCTTGCAAATGAACCTGAAAGCTCAAAGGTTACATCCACAATTTTGTCATCATTGGCAATTTTATTGACCACATGCCTAACCGCACTGCTCCTGCTGTGTGGGAACTTGAAGGTCCAATCATAATAGGACCAATCATTTGAAATATATTCATCTCTATTCTTCGTCGTCAAAATCACCCATAATTTCATTAAACTCTTGTTCGTCTAAGAGCTCATCAAAGGCATCTGATACAATCTCATATTCCTCATCGGTTTCAATATTTGTCAACTCCGGCTGACCATCTTCTAGCTCACGGTAGCGGTACAAGTAAATATTTTCATTGTTCTCGTCCTCTGGCATTACCGCAATATACTCCCTGTCATCTGCCTCAAAAATAGTCAATACAACACAATCAATGGTGGAATCATCTTCCAAGGTAATCGTCACTGTTGTCTCTTCTCCGCCAAAAAGTCCCTCTCTATTTTCTTCCATGTCTTTCTTCCTTTCTATAATTTATTTCTATAGTATAACTTTGGCACTCCCTTTTGTCTACAAAATTTCTTTCACAAAGTCTGACAATTCTGCTTTCTTGTGAAAGCTAGAATCCGCGCTATAAACATACAATCGGTCCTTTGCTCTGGTCATTGCCCACATAAAACATTCTTCGCTCCTCTTCCATATCCTCTATAGCTTTGGCCTTTCTATGGGGCGTAATACCTTGATTACAGTCAATCATATAGACAATTTTATATTCCAACCCTTTAGAAGAATGAAAGGTCATCAATCGAACCCCTATTTTTTCTTCTTGTTTCTTGGTCTGTGCCAATTTTTCCTTGTACTCTTCCATATGAGAGAACCAATCAAGGATGGTCTCAAAACAGTCAGCTGATTGCTCAAGCTCACCTAAAATATCAAGAAGTTCATCTTCTTCTATGCCATGATATTGGGCATATTCTTCCAAAAATTCATCATAGCCGATTCCCTTTCGGATAAAGCGCACGGCCATCCCTGGTCGCATATTTTGAATTGCTCGCAAGTTTGTCTTCAGTTGAGCAATACGCTCAATCATATAGGGTTTGTCCTCATAGTACTTAAATAAATCTCTTATTTGACCATCCGAAAACTGCAATGCTTCTCTCTTAATATAGCGATTTGGGCGATTACAAATGCGAAGTAAATCCCCTCTCTTCGCCATTCCAATAGATAATCTTAAATAGGACTTGATATCTCTGGCAATCCAATGGTCGTAGAGATTGGGAATATTGTCCTTCATCACAAAGGGAATATTATATTGCATAAGCATCTCCGTCATCAAGCGAGGCTGTAAATTTGTCCGATAGAGAATCGCAATATCATCCAGAGAATGGCCTGCTTTGACATAATCGCTAATATCATCAATAATGCTCTTTACTTCTTGATAGACATTTTTAAATCGAATAACATCCACTGGTCTTCCATTCCCTCTTGCCGCTGTAATTTGCTTTTCAAATCTTTCCTTATTGTGAGCAATTAATTTCCCTGCCGCCTCAATAATCTGTGTAGTGGAACGAAAATTAATATCGAGTAATACTTTTTTTACTTTGGGATAGTCCTTTGCAAAGCCGAGCATAATCTCTGGCTTTGCTCCTCGAAAGCGGTAGATGGATTGATCATCATCTCCCACAATCGTCAAATTTGCCCTTTCCCCTGCGATGAGCTGAATAATTTCATATTGCATTCGATTGATATCTTGAAACTCGTCAACCAAAATATATTGATAGCGATTTTCACACGCCCTCCGAATATCTTCTCTTTGTGATAACAATTCATATGTCATCACGAGCATATCCTCAAAGTCAATTTTCTTTCTCTCGCTAATGCTCTTTTCATAATCCACAAAAATCTGTCGAAAAAGATCAGCTGGACAGCTATGTGCATAGTAGTGCAAGATATCCATTCTCTCTTGTTTTACAATGGCAATTTCTGAAAGAATTTCTGTGCCAAGTCCCACAACATCTTCGCTCTCCATCTGATTTTTCTTCATCAATTCTCTGATAACATCATATCGCTCAGCATCTGTAATCACCTGGTCGCCTCGATAGCCATAAGCTGTTCGCAAAAGATGAAAATAAACAGAGTGAAAAGTTCCCCAAGTCACTCTTTCACCCTGCTTATCTGGCATTAACTTGATAAATCGCTCTCTCATTTCCACTGCAGCTGCTTTTGAGAAGGTGACAACCAAGATATTCTCTGGTCGAATATTTTGCTTTTCAATCAAATGACAAACTCTGTGGGTGATGACAAATGTCTTCCCAGAGCCAGGACCAGCTAATACCATCATTGGTCCTGCTCCAAACTCCACAGCCTCTCTTTGACTCTTACTGTAATTTATCGATTCCAAGTTTTATCCTCTGTAGAGACTCCTCTTTTCCAAGCACTTCCATAATTTCTGTTGCACCCGCTGGTGTCGATTGCTTTCCAGAAAGTGCTGTGCGAAGTGGCCACATTACAAATCCTGTCTTTACTCCAGTCTCTTTAATGTACTCTGACAATCGTGCAAAGAGGGCATCATTTGAAAAATCTTCCTGTGCCTCAAGAATTGGCAAAGTCTCTCTCAATACCTTCAATGAAGTTTCTGTATTGCTCTTCATCTTTTTGTGATTGTACATTTCAATATCATACTCTGGCATTTCTTCAAAGAAATCAATTAAGTCCTTGATGTCTGGGAATTTCTCAATTCTTGACTTAACCATATTTGAAATTTTTCGAAGATCCAGAGGCTTTTTAATGACAGCCTCAATATACGGCTTGGCGAGTTCAAAAAACTTCTCCTCATCCATTGCCTTTAAATACTCTCCATTCATCCAACCAAACTTAACCATATCAAAAACAGCTGGAGATTTGCTGATATTGTGGTAATTGAATTTCTCTACCAATTCTGGCAACGAAAAGATTTCTTGATCGTCTTCTGGTGACCAACCAAGAAGTGCCACATAGTTGACAATGGCCTCTGGCAAATACCCTGCCTCCACAAGATCTTCAAATGATGCGTGACCACTACGCTTTGAAAGTTTTTGTGTTCTTCATTAGTAATGAGTGGGCAGTGAACATACACTGGCACTTCCCATCCAAAAGCCTCATAGAGTCGATTATATTTTGGTGAGGAAGACAAATATTCATTTCCACGCACAACATGAGTAATTCCCATCAAATGGTCATCGACAACATTGGCAAAATTATATGTTGGATATCCATCCGACTTAATCAATACCATATCATCAAGTTCGGCATTGTCCACAGAAATATCTCCGTAGAGCTCATCATGGAAGGTGGTCTTTCCCTGTGTCGGATTATTTTGTCGAATAACATATGGCTTGTTCGCAGCTAAATTTGCCTCCACTTCTTCCTTTGAAAGGCCAAGGCAATGCTTATCATAGCTCATAATTTCTTCGCCATTGACTGTTCTTTTTAGTGTAGCCAAGCGCTCGGCATCACAAAAGCAATAGTAGGCCTCTCCTTTTTCCACCAGCTTTTTTGCATATTCTAAATAAATGCCCTCTGCTTGTCGCTCGCTCTGCACATAAGGGCCGCAACCACCGTCCTTATCTGGCCCCTCATCATGTACAAGTCCTGTTTCTTCCAGTGTCCTATAGATAATTTCTGTTGCACCCTCAACAAATCTTTCTTGATCTGTATCTTCAATGCGCAAGAGGAAATCTCCGCCCTCATGTTTGGCAATCAAATAGGCATAGAGTGCTGTTCTCAAGTTCCCTACATGCATTCTTCCTGTTGGACTTGGTGCATAGCGTGTTCTAATCTTTGTCATTCTTTTCTCTCACTTTCGTTATTATCGAAATATCGGCACAGCCAAAAGACTGTGCCGACATCATCTCTATAAATTAATCTTAATCTCTGGTGCTTCTTCACCGTTGACAACAAAGTAAGCTGCCGAATCATCTGCATTGATATAGACATCCATACTCTTGATGCTTACATCTTTATGTATATCCTTGTATGCTTTCTTTGCTTGTTTTACCAAAGCGTCAACATCTACATCTTTACCACCAAATTGAACTGCAGCCTTTACTTTTGTAACTACTGCTTTCTTTGGTGCTGCTGCCTTCTTTGTCTCTGTCTTTGGTGTCTCTGTTGTCTTTGTTGGCTCAACTTTTTTTGTCTCTGCCTTTGGAGCCTCTGCTTTTGTAGCCTCTGCTTTTGGAGCCTCTTTTACTGCTACTACTTTCTTCTCAACCACTGCTGCCTTTGCTGCTGCCTTTTTGTTTGCTCTCGCATTTGCCATAGTATTCACCTAACATCCTTCCAAAAAATTAATCAACAGTTTATATTTCCTTAAAAATTATAAAGCAGACCATCCTTTTTGTCAACTAAGCACGCAAGCTAATTCCAAGCTCTTTTAACGCATTGACAATCGCATCCATTGCCGTTACAACTTCTTTCTCCTCCAAAGTTCTCTCCTTGCGACGGAATGTAATTGTATAGGCCATTGACTTAAATCCCTCCTGAATTTGGTCTCCCTCATAGATATCAAATAGAGCATAAGATTCTAGACTGTCACCACCAAATTTTTCAATTACCTCTTCAATCTGTCCAGCCAAAATTTCTTTTGGAACAACCATAGAAATATCTCTTGTCATTGCTGGATACTTTGCAATGCCGGTATACTTAATGTCAAAAGAAGTAAATGGAATGAGTGCCGGCATATCCAATACAGCAATATATGTCTTTTCTCCAAGCTTATAATTTTGTGCAACTTCTGGATGAACCTCCCCCAGATAGCCCAAAGTCTTTCCACAATAAATGATATCTGCTCTTCTTCCTGGATGCAAAAATGGTCTATCGCAATGAGGTTCATAGGTGACTTTTTCCTTTAAACCAACTCGCTCAAAAAAACTCTTCCACAACGCCCTTCATCACAAAGAAATCACCCACTCCATAAAATCCAAGAGCAAATTGCATTCTTTCATCTGGAAGCTCTGTCAACGGCAAAGTCTTTGGTCTGTAAACATTGGCAAGCTCATAGAGTTTGACATCCTTATTTCTTCTGTTGTAATTCGTAGACAATGAATTGAGAAGACCATGTAATGGTGTAGTTCTCATCACCGAGAAATCTTCTCCAAGTGGATTCATAATCTCGATTGCCATGCGATCCTTGCTGTCCTTTGCAAAGTTTAAACGATCAAAAAAACTTTTGGACTTTCAAATGAATAGTTCATTGCCTCAGAAAATCCCAAAAAAATTGTGCAGTTTCTCTCGCCTGTTCTTCGATGCGCAACTTATAGGTAATCCCTCCCATCGTTGCCTCTCCACTTGGCAATGTTGTCGGAATCTTATCATAGCCGAAGAATCTTGCCACTTCCTCTGCCAGATCAGCCATTACATGAATGTCCTGACGAAATGTTGGTGCAACAATCTCATTGGTCTTTTCATCATACATCAACTTAATTTTTTCAAAGTAGCCAATCATCTCTTCCTTTGAAATATTCGTTCCGAGCAAACGATTGATTTGGTCTGGTTCAAATTTTACACGAGATGGTTCAACCTTATTTGGATAGATGTCCACAACACCACCGACAACCTCACCTGCACCCAATTCCTCGATAAGTTCACAGGCACGATTGATCGCATCGATGGCATTATTTGGATCAAGTCCCTTTTCAAACTTTCCAGATGCATCTGTACGAAGTCCGAGACGTTTAGATGAGAGTCGGATATTCGTGCCATCAAATGTTGCTGCCTCAAAAATCATAGTCTGCACATCATCTGTAATCTTTGAATTCTCACCGCCCATAATTCCCGCAATGCCGATTGCCTTTTCCCCATCACGAATCATTAAAACCTGATCATCTAACTTTCTCTCTTGACCATCCAATGTCTCAAAGAGTTCGCCATTTTCTGCACGCTTTACAACAATTTTCTTTCCTGCAATATTTTCATAGTCATAGGCATGCATTGGCTGACCATATTCTTCCATCACATAGTTTGTGATGTCAACAATGTTGTTGATTGGGCGAATTCCACTTGCTGCCAATCGCTTTTGCATCCACCTTGGAGAAGGAGCAAGTTGAATATTTTTAACCATTCTTGCTGTATATCGCTTACAAAGTTCTGTATCCTCTACATCCACCCTCAAAAAGTCATTGACATTCTCGTGATTTCCTGTTGGCTTAATCTTTGGAAGAACAAATTCTTTTCCAAATGTCGCAGCGGCCTCTCTAGCAATTCCAATGACAGCATAGCAATCCACACGATTGGAAGTAATCTCATATTCAAAGACAGTATCTCGAAGACCAATGACTTCAATGGCATCATCGCCTGGCACACTATCTGCTGGCAAAATATAAATTCCACTTTCTGGTGCGTCAGGATAGTACTCTCGATCTGCACCAAGCTCTTCAATAGAGCACATCATTCCAAAAGATTCTACACCGCGAAGTTTTCCCTTTTTAATTCGGATACCCTCTTCTGGCCGTGGACCACCATCATGGCCGCCTGCAACTTTTCCTCCATCAAGGACTACAGGAACCTTATCTCCCACATGGACATTTGATGCCCCCGTTACAATTTGAATTGGTGCATCCGCCCCAATATTTACCTGACAAATAATCAACTTATCTGCATCTGGGTGCTTTTCAATGGAACAAATTTCTCCCACTACAATTTTTTCTAAATTCTTATCCAGCTCCCGATAGCCTTCAACCTTTGTTCCCGTAAGCGTCATTGCCTCCGTATAATCGTGTGCACTCACCTCTAAACCTGGCACATACGCTTTAATCCAAGATAATGCTGTATCCATTACTCTCTCCTTATCTGTCTTATTTTAGAACTGCTGTAAAAAACGAATATCATTTTCATATAGTAGGCGCATATCATCAATTTCATATTTCAAAAGTGCGATTCTTTCCAGTCCCACACCAAAGGCAAAACCTGTATATTCATTTTTATCCACACCACACATATCCAGCACATTTGGATGCACCATTCCACAACCTAAGATTTCAATCCAGCCACTGCCCTTACAGAAACGACATCCCTTGCCTCCACATTTAAAACAAGTTACATCCATCTCCGCACTTGGCTCTGTAAATGGGAAGTGATGTGGTCTAAATTTCACTTTTGTCTCTGGTCCAAAAAGCATTTTGGCAAATTCTGCCAATGTTCCCTTTAAATCTGCAAATGTAATATTCTTATCAATAACCAATCCTTCGACCTGATGGAAAACTTGGAGAATGTGTTGCATCAACCTCATCAGAGCGGAAAACTCGACCTGGAGAAATCATGCGGATTGGCAATTTTCCCTTTTCCATCATTCTGGCTTGCACTGGAGAAGTTTGTGTTCTCAACACAATTTCCTTGTTGATATAAAAGGTATCTTGCTCGTCCTTTGCTGGGTGATTGGCTGGAATATTGAGCTTTGCAAAATTGTACTCGTCATACTCAATCTCTGGTCCCTCCACAACTTCATAGCCCATGGAGGTGAAAATTCTCTCCACCTCATTGAGCGCAACTGTATTTGGATGACTGTGTCCCAATACATTTTTCTTTGCAGGCAAAGTTACATCAATGGTTTCCATCTTCATTTGCTCTTCTCGTGCAATCTTTACCAGTTCATCCTTTGTCTGCGCCAGCTTTTCCTCTAGCATCTGTCTCACTTCATTGACCATCTGTCCGACCTTTGGCTTGTCCTCAGGCAGAACATCCTTCATTCCCTTTAGTACAGCCGTAAACTCGCCCTTTTTCCAAGATAGGCAACCTTTAAATCATTGAGCATATCTAGATTATTTACTTTGGCAATCTTTTGAAGTGCCTCTTCTTTAATTTTATCTAATTGTTCCTTAATCATTCCATTCTCCCTCTCTATACATCATCTGTCACAACTACTGTGTGCCACCAATGAGCTCTCTTTTCACATAGTTCATCGCACTTTTTACTGCTGGCACCTGAATAATCAAAAGTGTCAAAATACCCTCAGCTAACAAATAGCTATAATTATAAATCACAGGATAAAACATCTTCAAGCTCTGTGGGAAATTTTCTGGCATATAGGAAAACCAATACAAATATCCCCCCAGAGAATGAAAAAAACCTCTCACTATCACAGCCAATAAAAATCCCTTTTCAAAACCATGCTTCTGATTTCTAAATGCCCCTGAAAGTCCCAACGCAGCAAAGGCAAAGAAATAGTCACAGCAAACTTGAAAAATGGAAAGCACATAAGGTTCCTGTAAAAATTGTAAAACGCCATAGGCAAAACCACCTAAAATTCCTGCCTTTAAACCATACCAATAGCCAATTAAACAGACAAAAAACATACTAAACAGTGTAACAGCTCCCCCAAAAGGCATAGCAAAAATTTTAATATATGAAGCAATAAAACCAAGTGCCATCGCCATTGCACATACAATCAACTCTTTAATCTTCATTTTTTCTCCCCTTGCTAAGCAAACTGACTATTATACAAATTTGCATAAAATCCCTTTTTCTCCAGCAATTCCTCATGTTTTCCACTCTCAATAATATGTCCGTCCTTCATAACCATAATGACATCCGCACTTTGAATGGTTGAGAGTCTGTGAGCAACAATAAAGCTTGTCCTTCCCTGCATCATCTTATCAAAGGCATCTTGAATCTTTAATTCTGTTCTCGTATCAATCGAAGATGTTGCCTCATCCAAGATTAAAATTGGAGGTAAGCAAAGCATCACTCTGGCAATACACAGAAGCTGACGCTGGCCTGCAGAAAAGTTTTCCCCGCCTTCTGTAATGACAGTATCATAGCCATTTGGTAATCGACGAATAAATCCATCCGCATAGGCTTCCTTCGCCGCAGCCACAATTTCTTCCATACTGGCATCAGGCTTTCCCATAGCAATATTTTCTCTGATGGTTCCAGACTTTAACCAAGTGTCCTGCAAAACCATACCAAAAGACTTCACTAGAGAATCCCTTGTCACCTCCTTTGTACTAATCCCCTCAACCCTAATCCTTCCACCTGTAATTTCATAAAAACGCATTAAAAGATTAATGACTGTGGTCTTTCCACAACCTGTCGGTCCAACAAAGGCAACTCTTTGCCCTTTCTTGACATCAATATTGAGATTATCAATAAACTTCTTATCTGGAACATAAGAAAATTCGACATTTTCTAATTTTCACATTGCCCTCAACATTTTTTAATTCCACTGCATTTTCTGGATCAGCTACAATCTCACTCTCATCAATCAATGCAAATACTCTAGCTGCACAGGCAATGGAATTTTGTAACTCTGTCACCACGCCCGAAATATCATTAAATGGCTTCGTGTACTGCTGTGCATAGCTCAATACACTTGCTAATTGTCCAACCGAAATATAGCCAGAGATGGCTAAAAACGCACCTGTAATCCCCACACCTGCATAGACAAGCGCATTGACAAATCTTGTTGCAGGGTTAGATATCGAGGAGAAAAAGGTTGCCTTGACATAGGCATCTCTTAGATTTTCATCTGCTTGTTCAAAACTATCCAGTGCCATTTCTTCTACACCAAAAGCTTTGATCGTCGAAATTCCTCCCACCATCTCATCGACAATTCCCGTCATCTCTCCACGTCTTGTGGATTGATTTTTAAAATGGACATAGCTCTTCTTTGCAATAAATGCAGCCACAAACATAGACAGTGGAGTGACCAAAATAACAACCAATGTAATTCGAATACTGACGCTGAACATAAAGACTAAAGTCAAAAGAATTGTCAACACTCCCGTGAGTAATTGGGAAAATCCAAGAAGTAAACCATCTGAGAATTGATCCACATCATTAATAATTCGACTGATGATATCTCCATGACTGTTTCCATCAATGTAGGAGATGGGAAGTCTTTGCAATTTATCAAAGGCTTGCATTCGAATATCTCGAATCATTCGATACACCACCGAATTATTGATTGCTGACATCAACCACTGTGCAACAGAAGTAACCACCATTGCCAAAATCATCTGGATAATAATTTTTGCAAGTTTTTCAAAGTTTACATGATCCTTTCCCAATATGGTGTCCACTGCTTTTCCTGCAAGTATAGGAAGAAGTAAGGTTGTAATCACCACAACGATGGCAAGAAGAATGCCCAAACACATACGCAGACGATAGGGCTTAATTAATATCAATATTCTTCGCATTGTACTCTTTGAATTATTTTTCTGCATTGTTCTCTACCTCCTCCCTTGAAAGCTGTGACATACAAATTTCTTGATAGACCTGACAATGTTTTACTAAATCTTCATGTTTTCCCATTCCAACAATTCTTCCATCATCAAGTACCAAAATCTGGTCTGCGTGGCGAATGGAAGAAATCCTCTGTGAAACCATAAATACGGTGGTCCCCACAAGTTCATTTTTAATAGCATTTCGAAGTTTGGCATCGGTCGCATAGTCAAGGGCGGAGGAAGAATCATCTAAAATCAATACCTTTGGTTTTTTTACCAATGTCCTTGTAATCGAAAGACGCTGCTTTTGACCACCAGAAAAGTTTGCACCAAGTTGTCTTACTGGTTCGTCCAATCTTCCCTCTTTTTTGTTGATAACTTCAGCTGCCTGTGCAATGCTCGCTGCTCTGTTCATCTGCTCATCTGTTGCTTGTTCATCTCCCCAAAGTAAATTTGACCGTATACTTCCCTTAAACAGTCGACTCTTTTGCTCAACAATACCAATCAGCCTTCGAAGTGACGAAAGAGAATACTCCTTGACATTTTTTCCAGCAATCTCTACCTCTCCCTGACGAACATCATAAAATCTTGGAATCAGATTGACCAAAGTTGATTTTCCAGAACCAGTTCCTCCAATAACGCCAATCATCTGCCCCTTATTTACACTAAAATTAATTTCTTCCAGTGCATCTGCTCCAGCATTTGGATAGGAGAAGTTGACATCCTTAAAACAAATCACTGCCTCCTCTTTTGCACTATCCCAGCTCTGTAAGGCATCTTCTTTCCCATCGACCAATGAATTTTGAATGGCAAATACTTCATTGACACGCCTTGCACATGCTGAGGCCTTTGACATATTAATAATGAGATTAGCAACTTTAACGAGTTCCACCAAAATCTGAGACATATAATTGACCAGAGCAACAACCTCTCCCTGTGTCAATGTACCCACATTGACCTTGACAGAGCCCGTCTTTAAGATCGCAACAATGCCCAAATTAATGACAACATAGTCAATGGATTCATCAATGCAGAAAGATTGCCCACATGAATTTGCATATCTGACAAGTTCTGTGCTCGATCTTTGTAGGTCGAAATCTCATCGCTTTGCCTAGAAAAAGCACGGATTACACGCACTCCTGTAAGGTTTTCTGATGTCTGACCAAGGACATCATCCAGTCGCTTTTGCACCTGCTTATACATTTTGACAGTCTGCCCCATAATACTTGCCACAATCACTGCCAAAAGTGCGATGACCACTACAAAAATCAGAGATTCTCTCACATCAATACTAAAGGACATCACCAATGCACCAAAGACAATAAACGGAGAACGTAATACCAATCGAAAGAACAAATTTACTCCCGCCTGAATTTGATTAGTATCATTGGTCATACGGGTTGTGAACGTATCCCTGCCCAGTAAATCTGTTTCAGCATGAGAAAATCCAAGGATATGTCGAAACAAATCATCTCTGAGTGCTGTTCCAAAACCCGCTGCGGCCTTTGCACTAAAATATTGTGCCGTAATAGCACTGCAAAGCCCAACGATGGCCAATCCCACTAGTACCGCCCCCATCCTTACAATATAGGCTGTGTTTTCCTGGGCAATACCATGGTCAATTATTCCAGCCATCACTAGGGGAACCAATAGCTCAAAACTTGCTTCCAACAATTTAAAGAGTGGAGCAAGTATGGACTCTTTGGTGTATCCACGAAGATACTTTACAAGTTTTAGCATTTTCTTCCTTCTTTCTTTCTCTATTCATTTATCTAATAACTTTTACATCGTACTCCATTACTTCAGTACTGTCAAATTTTCTTCTCGAACAAGGTAAATTTTTTTTGCTAATCTCGCCAGTTCTTGTCCATATCTAGCATTCTCTTCGATCCTCTTTTTTTCCTCCATATCAATGGGGTCAAGGCAGCGCCCCAATTCAAACACTACCCTGACCTCACTATAGCTTCTTTCTATTGCTTTGACCGTCCTTGCACTCTTTTTATCTGCAATCACTAAGATAAAACTAGAAGAATGCATAGGTCAAGTCCTTGTTGTAGGTGCTCGCAAAGGTAATCCCATCAAAGCATTCCTTTTCGGACATTCTCTCTGAATACACTAAACTACTTGCACGCTCGCACACATTGCCAACTCCTGTAATCTCTTCTACAAACTCGGAGTCATTAAAATCCCCCTTTGCCTTTTCCAAATCCTTTGCGGTGTAAATTTTTAATCTTGCCTTGTACTTCTTTGCCAAGGCCAAGATAGCTGGTTCATTGGCCTTTAAGTCAATGGTAGCAAAGCTGGCAATTGCTGCACCATCAATTTGATTTTTTGTCAACCACGCAGAAAAAGCCTCATCCATCTTTTCAATTTCTGTATCTTTCTTACAGCCCACGCCAACACAAATATTCTTTGGAATTAAGCGAAGAATTGATTTTTCAGGTGTACTCTTTTTAAATGTGCGATTCGTCACATAGATAGAAATTGGACTCTGACTATTTCTCAAATAGGTTGGTACCTTTCCAATAATCTTATAGCCAGAAACCATCTCCACACTCTCGCCATCCAATAGTCGTGAACTCACCTCCCTGGCCAATTTTCTGTCACTCAACTTTAACTTATTTTTCTTTGCCCATTCATCCACAGCCCAAACACCCTCGACATCTGTTGCTGTCGTAATCACTGCATTTGCCCCCAAATGCTCAGCAAGAATCCTCGAAAGCTCATTGGCACCGCCCATATGTCCTGAAAGAAGGGAAATGACATAATTTCCAAGCTCATCCATACACAAAACTGCTGGATCTTCAAACTTATCCTTCAAAAATGGAGCAATCGCTCGCACTGCAATACCTGTGGCCCCAATAAACACCAAAGCATCATTGGAATAGAAATATTCTCCTGCAAATTCTTTTAATGGCACACGGTGATTTTTCATTCGATCCACCATCTCCACATGATGCCCCATTGTATTTAGTAATTCATTCACTCGCTGCCCTAGGCGCATCCCCTGCTCTGTAAAACTAATAATTGTAATCTTCATTGCCTTCTCCTTTCCTCCATAAAAAAAGCTGTCACACTAATTACAGTGCAACAGCCATCTTTATTTCTTCAAATTATTCCTCGTCAACAGACTCTTTCTCCTGATTGTTCAGCAAACTTCTGATGCTCAAAGAAATCTTTTGATCCTCTTCGTTGATATCCACTACGCGAGCCTCAACTTCCTGACCTACTTTGAGTACATCAGATGGCTTTTCTACATGATCTTTTGCAATCTGAGAAACATGTAGGAGTGCATCAATACCTGGCTCAAGTTCAACAAAGGCACCAAAATCTGTCATACGAGCAACACGGCCCTTAACCACTGTGCCCTTTGCATACTTTTCTGCTGCATCCTTCCATGGATTAACCTCTGGGAACTTCATGCTCAAAGCAATCTTCTCACCAGTGATATCCTTGATCATTACGGTCACCTTATCGCCTGTCTTAAATACCCTCTTTGGATTTTCAATTCTTCCCCAACTCATCTCTGAAATATGAAGAAGACCATCCGCTCCGCCAAGATCAACAAAAGCACCAAAATCCGTGACATTTTTTACAACGCCCTCAACTCTATCCCCTGGTTTAATTCTAGCAAAGAGTTCTTTTTGAAGTTCCGCCTTCTTCGCCTTCATCAACTCCTTGCGGTCGCCAATAATGCGACGACGTCTTGGATTGAACTCTGTGAGAACAAAGCTAATCTCCTGACCTGCATACTTTTTCAAATCTTTCTCGTAAGTATCTGATACAAGACTTGCTGGAATAAACACCTTTGTATCCTCAATATCTACACTAAGACCACCCTCAAGTACTTGTACAACCTTTGCTGTAAGTATCTCATGATTTTCAAATGCTTGCTGTAACTTTAATGAACCTTTATCTACGGCAAGTCTTCTTGAAGAAAGAACTACCTGTCCCTCTCCATCATTCACTTTGAGAACCTTTGCCTCAATTTCATCACCTTCATGAACTACAGTACGAAGATCTAGACTGTTGTCATTTGTGTACTCGTTACGAGTAATAATACCATCTGACTTAAAACCAATATTCAAAATGATCTGGTCTTCTTTAACATTGATTACTTTACCAGTGACAACCTCTCCTGTACGTATTGTTTTTAATGAATCCTCTAACATCTCTTCAAAACTAAGGTCTGACATTACTATGAACCTCCTCAATGATTTGTTTTGGGGTTGAAGCCCCTGCTGTAATGCCTACACTGCGCACAGAAAATAAATCATCTAAATTTAAATCTTCAAGTGTCTGAATAAAAATGGTATTTGCACACTCATTTTTACAAATTTCTACAAGCTTTGCTGTGTTTGAACTGGATTTACCACCAATCACAATCATCGCATCTACTTTGGCCGCAATCTCGCGAGCCTCCACTTGTCTTTCCTGTGTAGCATTGCAAATCGTATTAAAACACTTAATATCATAACCTAAATCACTTATTTTATCAAGAATTTCTTTGAATTTGTTGTAATTATATGTTGTCTGTGCAACAATACTAATCTTTTCATCTGGTTTCAAATTCAAATTCATAAAACCCTCAAAGTTTTCTACTGCTACTGTATTTTCATCTCCCCAGCCTTGAATGCCTTCCACTTCTGGATGTTTTGGATTTCCAAAAATGATGACTCTTCTTCCTATCTTGCACTCCTCTTGTACAATATTATGAATCTTTTTCACAAATGGACAAGTAGCATCAACCACCTTCATTCCACTGTCTAGGCAGGTATCCATCACATCCTTACTGATACCATGGGAACGAATAATTAAAGTTCCACTCTCTTTTAATTCATCCAATCCCTCAATCACCTGCACACCCTTGCTAGCTAAATCTTTGACCACTTCTTCATTATGAATAATTGGTCCCAAGGTATACACTTGATTTCCCTTTTCTACTTCGCTGTAAACAGTATCCATTGCCTTCTGTACACCAAAGCAAAATCCTGCGGTTTCTGCTAAAATCACCTCTCGCATATTCTATCTCTCCCTTGCCAATGAAACAATTTTTTCCACCACTTCATCAATTGTCATATTCGATGAATCAATGAGAATTGCATCTTTTGCTTGACGAAGTGGAGAGATTTCTCTATTCATATCTTGTGCATCTCTTTCCATAATTCCCTGCTCAATATCATGAATATCACAAAATACACCCTTTTGTGTGAGTTCATTGTACCTGCGCATCGCTCGAACCTTTGATGATGCCGTTAAATAAATTTTACATTGGCCTGTGGCAATACCACTGTACCAATATCTCGCCCATCCATTACCACATCTTGCTTTGTAGCAACTTCCCTTTGCATTTTCACAAGATACTCTCGAACAAGAGTATACTTGCTTATTTCACTTGCCCAATTGCCTACTCGCTCTGCACGAATCTCCTCTGTGACATCTTTTCCATTGAGCAATACTTTCTGATCCCCTGCTTCAAATTGAATATCCACCTGGATATTCTCTATTTCTTTGGCAATTCTTTTTTCATCATCACTTGCAATTCCATTTTTAATGAAAAATAATGCCACAGCGCGATACATTGCACCTGTATCAACATAAATACAATTTAATTTTTTGCTGACCATTTTTGCAATCGTTGACTTTCCTGCCCCTGCTGGTCCATCAATCGCAATATTCAATCTCTTATTCAACATATTCTATATCCTCTCCAGCACACCAACCTGTTGACCATGCAATTTGCAAATTATAGCCCCCAGTCAGTGCATCCAAATCCAATATTTCCCCTGCAAAATACAAGCCCTTAATGAGCTTTGATTCCATAGTTGAAGGATTGATTTGAGAAACATCGACACCACCTTTTGTGATAATGGCCTCCTTAAATCCTCGTGTACCCACAATCGTATATTCCAAACATTTTGTTGCTCGAATTAAATCTTGTCTCTGCTTCTTTGTAATTGCATTGACTTGAATATCAGTTGGAATACCCGATTGACGAATCACTTCCGGAATCAATCTTGCTGGAAATAGCTTCACCAAAGCATTCTTTAAATTCTTATTTTTAAATTCCAAGAAATCTCGAAGAACTCTTTGTTCCAATTGTTCAAAGCTCAGTGCAGGCTTTAAATCAATATGAAGCAACAACTTATGCTTTTTTAAGCTTTCCACTACATAAGAACTTGAGGATAAAATGACAGGACCGCTGACACCAAAGTGAGTAAATAACATTTCACCAAAATCTCTGTAGAGTTCTTTACCTCCATCGAGTACACAAACTTCGATATTCTTTAGAGAAAGTCCCTGTAAATCTCCACAAGTTGGCTCCTCAATCACTAGGGGAACAAGTGAAGGCAGGCATTCCTTCAACCGATGTCCTGCCCTCTTTGCAAAGCGATGGCCGTCCCCTGTTGAACCTGTCGCTGGGTAACTTAATCCCCCTGTCGCAACAATGACAGCATCCGCTAGCACTTCTCATTTCCCTTTACCGTAATCCCCTTAATACACTCTTCCTCAATCAAAAGTCCTGTAACCTCAGATTTTAAAAATACCTTTACACCATAGTCCCTCAATATCTTTTCCAATGCCTTTAATACATCAGATGAATGGTCCGAAACAGGAAATACTCGATTTCCTCTCTCTACCTTAAGGGCACAGCCAGCATTTTCAATCATCTGCATAATATCTTCATTCGTCAAATTCTTAAATGAACTGTATAAAAATTTGGGATTGCGAACTACATTGTTCATCACTGTCTGCATATCTGAGGCGTTGGTCACATTGCAACGTCCCTTTCCTGTGATATATAATTTTTTTCCCAATTTTTCATTTTTTTCATAGATACAAACTTCATGCCCTTTGGCAGCTGCAGAAACGGCAGCCAGAATCCCGGCTGCCCCTCCTCCTATAATGATTACTCTGCTCATTATAACTCCACAGTAACAAAAATATCATAAATTGCCTTAATTGCAGATTCAAAATCACATTCTCTCACACCAATAATGATATTAAACTCTGAAGAACCCTGATCAATCATCTTGACATTGATTCTTGCATGAGCCAATGCAGCAAAAATCCTTCCTGCTGTACCACGATTGGCCTTCATTCCTCTTCCCACAACAGCAACCAATGCAAGTCCTGATTCCATTTCCACAGAATCTGGCTTTGCCTTGCGATGAATGCCCGCAACAACTCTTTGCTCATGATCTTCAAATTCATCCTGATGAACAAATACGGACATCGTATCAATACCTGATGGCATATGCTCAATCGAAATGTCATTCTCATCAAACACCTCAAGTACTTTGCGACAAAATCCAACTTCTGCATTCATCATCGCTTTATCTACATTGATGGAACAAAATCCCTTCTTGCCCGCAATGCCTGTAATCGTATATCTTGGTCGCTTACAAGTGCTCTCCACAATCATTGTTCCCTTGTCCTCTGGACGATTGGTATTGCGAATATTGATTGGAATACCCTCTGCCCTTACTGGAAAAATTGCATCCTCATGCAATACACTCGCCCCCATATAAGAAAGCTCTCTCAGCTCTCTATAGGTGATGGTCTCAATCACTGCTGGATCCTTAATAATTCTAGGGTCTGCAATTAAAAATCCAGATACATCCGTCCAGTTCTCATAGACATCCGCATGAATGGCTCTAGCTACAATCGACCCAGTGATATCTGATCCACCTCTTGAAAATGTTCGAATCTTTCCACTGTGATCAATGCCATAAAATCCTGGAATAACCACCTTTCCCTTTACATTTTCAAGCCTTGCAGAAATCTCTGCATTTGTATATTCTGCATCAAATGTGCCATCTTCATTGAAGAAAATAACCTCTGCTGCATCCAAGAAGTCACAACCCAAATAGTTTGCTAACACCATACCATTGAGGTATTCGCCACGAGATGCCGCATACTCCTTTCCCTGCTTTGCTAGGAAATTCTCCTCGATTTTCTTAAATTCCATATCGAGATTTAAGTTGAGTCCCAGGCCATCAATAATACTCTGATATCTGTCTTTAATTTTTCAAATACCTTCTTGTAAGATCCCCCTGTAGAAGCAGCCTCATATGCTTGATACAGCATATCTGTTACCTTCTCATCCTTTGAATCCCTCTTGCCTGGTGCGGAAGGAACAACAAATCTTCTCGCCTTATCTGCATTGATAATGTCGCTCACCTTCTTAAATTGCTTTGCACTTGCCAGTGAACTTCCGCCAAACTTAACTACTTTCTTCATAAAAAACTATCTCCTCAATTTATTTAAAATAGGCAACTCCCGATGCAAATATCTTCATATCTTGGTCACCATAAATATTGATGGCAATATCCTTACCTCTTCTTTCCGCATGGGCCATCTTTCCAAATACTCGTCCATCTGGACTTGTAATTCCTTCAATTGCCCCATAGGATCCATTCGGATTCCATTCATCATCCATTGTTGGATTTCCTGCCAAATCAACATATTGTGTCGCCACCTGTCCATTAGCAAATAATTGATCTAACCACTCCTTGGTCGCAACAAATTTCCCTCTCCATGAGAAGCAGGATTTGTATATACCTTGCCAAGCTCAGCCTGTGCAAGCCATGGAGATTTATTGGACACTACTTTTAGGTATACTTCCTTTGAGATATGTCGCCCAATATTATTCATCGCCAATGTCGGTGCATCCTTGGCCTGAACACCAATCTGACCATTTGGTACAAGGCCAAGCTTTACGAGTGCCTGAAAGCCATTGCAGATACCAAGCACCAAGCCATCTCTTTGACCAAGCAATTTTTCAATTTCTTCCTTAATAACTGCATTTCTAAATACAGCCGCAAAAAACTTCGCCGATCCTTCTGGTTCATCTCCTGCGGAGAAGCCACCTGGGAACATAATAATCTGAGATTGTGCAATCTCCTTCTTATAAAGTTCTACAGAATCACGAATATCCTGTGCTGAGAGATTTCGAAATACAAACGCCTGTGCCTGTGCACCAACTTCTTCAAAAGCTCGAATGGAATCATACTCACAATTGGTTCCAGGGAAAACTGGAATAAATACTCTTGGTTTTGCCACCTTATTCTTGCAAATATAGATATCCTTTGCCTCAAATAACTTTGTCTCCATTGGCGATGGCACAGATTCTTGCGTTGTTGTTGGGAACACTCCCTCAAGCGGTGCCTCCCATACCTTGAGTGCCTCATCCAAAGAAATCTCTGTATTGCTATAACTTAACTTCGCATCATCTGTCACTTCTCCAATAACAGTATAAGTGATGGCAAGCTGTCCCACATATTCTCCTGGAACCTCAGCAACAATATTTCCATAACCTGGAGCAAAGAAATCTCTTGGATCAAAATTGTGCTCAATCTTGGCACCGAGCATATTTCCAAAACTCATCTTGGCAATGGCCTCAGCCACACCTGAACGCTCTGTTGCATAGGCTGATACAATGCGTCCGCTCTTGACATCCTCAAAGAATTTCGCATATTGATCTTTAATATACTCATAATCTGGCAAGTCATACTCATCTCTCTTTGCTCGAAGAAGAATAATTTTATTGCCTGGTTTCTTAAATTCTGGACTGAGAATGTGACTGGCATTGGCCACATCGACAGCAAAAGAAACCAATGTCGGTGGAACATCGATATCATTAAATGTTCCTGACATCGAATCTTTTCCTCCAATAGAGCCAAGTCCAAATCCCAAGCTGTGCATCATAGGCACCCAAAAGTGCTGCAAATGGCTGGCTCCAACGCCTTGGATCTTCGCTCATTCTGCGGAAGTACTCCTGAAAAGTAAAATGAATCTTTTTGTAATCTCCACCACCAGCAACAATTTTAGCCACAGAGGACAAAACTGCATAAATGGCACCATGATATGGGCTCCAGCTAGATAAATGTGGATCATATCCATAGCTCATCATCGTCACTGCATCTGTCTTTCCGTGTAAAACAGGTACCTTGGCCACCATCACTTGTGTCTCTGAACGCTGATATTTTCCACCATATGGCATCAACACACTACCTGCTCCAATTGAGCTATCAAACATCTCCACAAGTCCCTTTTGTGAACAAACATTGAGATCCTTCAATGTGTCAAGCCATTTTCCTCTGACATCTTCAATATCTCCTTGAACAAATGGATTGGCTTTTTCATCTGGAATCTCCACGCTGACATTTGCCTCCTGATGAGCACCATTGGTGTCAAGAAAAGCTCTACTGATGTCAACAATAGTTTTTCCTCTCCAATTCATCACAAGACGAGGATTTTCTTCTACCTTTGCCACTTCAACAGCCTCTAAATTTTCCTCAGCAGCATAGGTCAAAAATTCCTTCACATCCTTTGGATCAATCACAACGGCCATTCTCTCTTGAGATTCAGAAATCGCAATCTCTGTTCCATCAAGCCCTGCATATTTTTTTGGCACAAGATCAAGGTCAATCGTCAAACCACTGGCCAGCTCTCCAATAGCCACAGAAACACCACCTGCACCAAAGTCATTGCACTTTTTAATTAATCGACTAACTTCTGGTCTTCTAAGCAATCTTTGAATCTTTCTCTCTGTAGGTGCATTTCCCTTTTGAACCTCAGCACCACAAGTGTCAATAGAGGTTGTTGTATGCACCTTACTTGAGCCTGTTGCACCACCACAGCCATCTCGACCAGTTCTTCCACCCAGTAAAATAATGATATCGCCTGGATCAGAATTCAATCTCTTGACATCTTTTCTTGGTGCTGCACCCATAACCGCGCCAATCTCCATGCGCTTAGCCACATAGTCTGGATGATAAATCTCCTTTACATAACCTGTTGCCAAACCAATTTGATTTCCATAGGACGAATATCCTCTAGCTGCCCCTGTCACAATCTTTTTCTGTGGCAATTTTCCATGCAAGGTCTCCTTGAGCGGACGAGTTGGATCTGCTGCCCCCGTCACACGCATCGCTTGATAGACATAGGTTCTACCCGACAATGGATCTCGAATTGCACCACCAAGACAGGTTGCTGCTCCACCAAATGGCTCGATTTCTGTAGGATGATTGTGTGTCTCATTTTTAAAATTAATTAGCCACTCCTGTGTCACTCCATCCACATCAATTGGAACAACAATGGAGCAGGCATTAATCTCATCCGATTCCTCGACATCAGTCAAGATTCCCTCTTTCTTTAACTTTTTCATTGCCAGCAGAGCAATATCCATCAAACAAATATACTTATCCTCTCTGCCCTTATACAAAACTTCTCTGTCGGTTTATAGCGATGAAATGTATCTTCCATCGGCTTTCTATAATATCCCTCACCAAAATCAATATCTTTGAGTTCTGTCTGGAAAGTTGTGTGACGACAATGATCAGACCAATAGGTATCGAGCACACGAATCTCTGTCATCGATGGGTCTCTCTTTTCCTCATCTCTAAAGTAATCTCGAATAAACTCAAAATCTTTAAATGTCATCGCAAGATTGAGACTTTGATACAAAGACTTTAATTCCATCTCTGTCATATCTCGAAAGTGCTCAAAAATAATGACATCCTTTGGTACATCGTAGTGAGCAATCAATGTCTGTGGCTTTTCCATTCCTGTCTCTCTAGAGTCCACTGGATTAATACAAAAACTCTTAATGCTCTCGATTTCTTCTGGTGAAAATTCCCCACGCAATACATAAGTTGTAGCCGAAACAATGGCAGGATTCTCTGTGGCATCCAGCAATTGAATGCATTGCACCGCTGAATCTGCCCTTTGATCAAACTGACCTGGTAAATACTCTACAGAAAAAATAACATCCTTCTCGTCATGTGGAAACTCTTCCTCATAGAGATCATCTAGTGGTGGTTCAGAAAAAATAGTATCCAGAGATTTTTTATATGTGGTCTCAGAAATATTTTCAATATCATATCGGATCAGAACACGAACACCCTCTAGTCCCTTGCACCCGATGTATCTTTTGATATCCTCTCTCAACTCTCCTGCTCGAACTGCAAACTCTGGTTTCTTCTCGACATAAATTCGCTTGACCGTCATTTCAATTGTCCCTCCCTGCTCATTGCATTCAATGTAATCTTCATCAATTCTGAAACTTCTTCCTGTGAAATTCCTGCACGAACAGCTAACTCCTCAGGTGTTGCCTCTCGACCAAGTTCCAAAGCCAATACTCTTGCTTCTTCTGACAATGCATTCAATCGATCAGCCAATTCTTCTTTGGCACTTTTTGCTAGATTCTCCTCAGAAATCATCATCTTCATTGCGTCGTGAATCTCGGCTGCAATTTGTGACTTCAAATCTCCACTCTTGTAATTCATCACCGCATTTGTCAATGCCAAATTGATTTGTGCAATCATATCATTCGGATGAATCCCCTGACCGGTGTAATCCTTAACGAAGGAAATGGCATATTTTAAATTCCCCTCAATCAATCTCTCACAAACTGACTGATTTCCCCCTCTCAATTCCTTAAGAAGTCTTGTCTCCTCCTCCTCTTGTATGGGCTCAATATCCGCAAGTTCTTCCAAAAAGATTTGTAATAAATCTATTTTTTCTTCCATTGTCATACTCCATATTTTATTGCCATGTGCTACGCTACCACCTTAAGCTGTGAAAGTATGCGAAATACCTCATCATCCCACAACTTTTCCACACTCTTATCAAGTCCAAAAGTCTCACTGGCCATCCCACTCACCACATAGAGTCGCTTCTCTCGATAATAAATATTAACAAAAAGCTCTTTCCATCCACTAAGTGATTGTCGATATCTTGATTTTTCAACCATTGCAAAAGCATAGAGGAACTGAGCCTAAGCACAATCGTAAAGGAAATGGGTAATTTTTTTCCCTTGACCATATCATAACACAAATTCCTCACTTTTTTCCACTGACAGAAAGATTCTTTTCTACTTTCTTCATCATCAAAATACTCTTTCACTATTTTTCCACTAATATGATAGGTCGCAAATGTCTGTACCTTGGCTTCGACAAGCAAATATTCATCAAAGTCTTCTTTCGCAAAGAGCAATATTGTCAACTTTTTTTGCTCACTAATTTCATGCTCCCTCACGGTTGACTGCCCCCTTGTAATTCAAAAAGAAATCCGCCCCATCATAGTCACCACTGACTTGCTCAGAAATTCTTCTCCACTCTGAGCCACTGACATCAATTTTTCTCGTGCGAACAAAAGATTGATATGCTGAATCTAAGATGTCTTCTCTTCTTTTTTCCTTCATTTTTGCCTTTTTCTTTGCTGTCTCTTCCTTGTCATAGCCAACAATACACTTATAAATATAGAACTTTCCCTTATCTTCAATGATGCTACTAACCTGACCATCATTGAGTGCACAAACTGCCTTATCTGCTGTCTCGCACAAATCCTCATGCCCAACTTCAATATCAATATCCTTAGATTCTGAATTTTGCTTTGCAATGGCAAAAAAATCTGCCCCCTCTGCATTGACCTGAGCTTCTAATTCTTGTGCCTTATTTTTATCTCCCACAACAATTCTTTGTAATTTAAGAACTCTTGCTTCTTCCTCACTAATTTCATCGGTGTCACTGTCCGCAATCGTCTCATTGACCTTTTGTGCCAGTGCATACTCCTTAAACATTTCATCCACTTCTTCGTGAGAAATATCAGAAAATGCTGTCTTTTGCTTTTTTAACTCATTGTAATACTGATTTGATGCCTCTCCCATCATGGCCTCTTCCTCTGTTGTCAAGCGAATCCCTCGCTCTGCCGCAATCAAATTTAGCACTTTTAATTCTTTAAAAAAGTTTCTCATATCGTCCAAAAACACCTCCTCATAGGTCTTTCCGTCATCAGTCACTTTCTTTTGCCAAATCTCATCGGTATAGGCCTTTGTAATCTCCTGCTTTTGAGAAAGTATCATCATCATCATCTGTGCTCTTGTATATCCTGGACTCTCCACTGGTGTGGTAATGTCCTGTGCCACATTTTTTACTGCACATCCCGTGAGCATCACCATACATCCAAGGAGCAATATCCTCTTTCGAAATTTCAACTCCATCCTCCAATGTCAGTTCACTTTCATTATTCCATCCATATCTTCCATATCCTGACCATTTAGGCGTTTCCACATACAATATAAAAAATCAACAATATAAAATGTCAACAACAAAATAGCCAAATACTTCTGTTTATTTTCTGGGATTTTTGCCACTACACTGTGGGCAAAACCATTCAGCCAAGTAAAGAAAAATATTCCCAAAAATCCCCAAGCAATGGAACTCTCTGCACAGATAATTCCCTTATAATTGAACTTTTTATCACTATAATCCCACCAAAGTGAACCAAATAGTCGAATCATCACCGCTGCAGTGACCAACTCCATCAATGTGGCCATCAGCATACTTGCAAAATACAACTGAACGAAATGCCCCTCAAATGGTGAGAGCACTAAGTATGCCCCTAGTGCTCCAAATCCATAGATAATACAAAATGGTCCATGTCCAAATCCACGATTGATAACTAACTTTTTATACTGTATCGTAAGTACAATACATTCCAGCACATATCCCATAAAACTAAAGAGAAAAAAAACATTAATCATATGATAAATTGACATCTTCTTCTCCCTCCCTACGAATAATAAACTGTACCATCAATCACCAATGCAATAATTATGCCAAGAATTGCTCCCATCAATACCTGTAATGGCGTATGGCCAACAAATTCCTTTAATTTATCCTGAAAGTCTTCCATGTCCTGAAACTTAAAAAAATCCTGTTCCATAATCTTATTTAATAATTTAGCCTGTTTTCCCGTTTCTCTTCGAACCCCCATGGCATCATACATCACTACAACTGCAAAGATAAATCCAATGGCAAATTGAAAGGAACCAACACCATATTTTAGGGCAGATGACATGGCAAATGCACATACAGTCGAGCTGTGGGAGCTTGGCATTCCGCCACTGCCCCACAGTCGCTCTGCTTGAAAGGAACGATTGTACCACAAATCAATCAGTGTCTTTAAGATCTGTGCAATCAACCAACCAAGACTGGCACTCACCAACACTTGATTGGCTCCTAACTCCTGAAAAAAACTCATCTTTCTCTCCTCTATGCCCTGCTCCTGCTCAATGAAAACACCTGTTTTACTGACGCCATTGTCTCACGAATACTACAAACTTTATCTGCATAGGTCAACACAAATCCCTCCGCATATTTTGGCGGAATAATAGTCAACGGCCACATATGTTTGACAATCATATCTGCTTCAACCTCAGTGAGATCAAAATATTTTTTCGCATTTTTTAGTGCAACGCCTGGATGTGTAAAACCATGAATTCGATTGCCCTGAGTGTGCCAATCATACAAAAATAAATCATGTAATAGTGCACCTCTTGCGGCCTCCTGGTAGCGTAAGCCCTTTGCTCTTGCAATTTTATAGGTCATATAGGAAACATCAATGCAATGCTCCATACAAGTTGTTGTCCCATGCATAATAAAATTTTTTGTAGACTGAAATACAGCCGATTCCAAAATGTCACTGACAATTTCCATATATTCCTTATCCTGTCTATATTGCGTTTCCATTATCCTCCAATTCTAATATCCAATCAACCAATCATATAATTCTTGATACTTTAATGCCGAGTGCATCCAAGAAAAATCGACATCCATTGCCCTTGCCACCATCTTATTCCACTCACGCCTCTTATTATAAAAGATATACTTCGCATAGTTGATGGTGTGTAACATTTCATGTGCATTGTAATTTGCAAAGGCAAATCCTGTTCCTTTTCCCTCAAACTCATTATATGGCTCTACGGTGTCCCTGAGACCTCCTGTTTCTCGCACAATTGGAATACTTCCATAGCGAAGAGCCATCAATTGACTCAAACCACATGGCTCAAATTGAGATGGCATCAAAAAGGCATCACTTGCCGCATAAATCTGATGGGAAATGTCCTCGGAATAATAAATCTGTGCCGATACTCTATCTGGATACTTCCAAGCAAAGTGGCGGAACATATTTTCATATTGTGCATCACCTGTGCCCAAAACCACCAACTGAACATCATCTCTACAGATTTCATCCATCATGTACTCAATGAGATCAAGCCCCTTTTGGCTTGTCAATCGAGACACAATGCCCAACATAAACTTTCCTTCATCTTGGTAAAGGCCCAATTTTTGTTGCAAAGCCAATTTGTTCTTTACTTTCTCTTTTCTAAAATCAACAATGCTGTAATTATGATCAATCAAGCGATCTGTTGCTGGATTAAACACCTTATAATCTATACCATTGACAATGCCTCGAAGATCATGATTTCTCGCTCTCATCAATCCATCCAATCCCTCACCATAAAATGGCATCTGGATTTCCTTGGCATAGGTCGCACTCACCGTTGTCACTGCATCTGCAAAGACAATTCCTCCCTTTAAAAGATTTCCATCCTTATACGATTCCAATTTATCTGGCACAAAATAATAATCCGAAAGTCCCGACAGACGCTGAATCGTCTTAATATCCCACACACCTTGGAATTTAAATTATGTATCGTGATGACCGACTTCATATTTCTAAAGAATTCTCCGCCACGGAAGCGATCTTTTAAGTATACAGGAATAAGTCCTGTCTGCCAATCATGACAATGAACAACATCTGGATGAAAATTAATCAATGGAAGTGCAGACAATGCAGCCTGTGAAAAGAATGAAAACTTTTCAATATCCTTTAACCAATCTCCATATGGCTTATCCCCTGCAAAATACTCTTCATTGTCCACGAAGTAAAATGTTATTCCCTCTACTTCTGTCTTGAGTATTCCCACATAGCGATCTCTTCCCAAATAGGACATATAAAAATGAGTTACATACTCCATTTTATCTTTGAACTCTTGCTTCATGCACAAATACTTCGGAATAATAACCCTACAATCAAAATATCTCTTGTCAAAATACTTTGGCAAAGATCCTACAACATCAGCCAGTCCTCCTGTCTTAATAAATGGAACTGCTTCTGATGCCACAAAAAGTATATTCTTCATCTTGAAACCTCCTAAATTAGCTCAATCTTCTTTTTATCTGCCAATTTCTTCATTTCCCCCGCTGTATCAAGTACAGCCTGTGTAATTTCACTGCCGCCCAAAAGTCTTGCAAGCTCTGCCACAATTTCATCTCCGAGAACTTCTGTAATCTCTGTCTTTGTCGAAACTCCATCCGTCTCCTTTACAATATGGTAGTGATAATCTGCCATAGCTGCAATCTGTGGAAGATGAGAGATACATATTACCTGACGCTGTTTTCCAATCCTCACCAATTTCTCTGACACCTTCTGTGCGGTTCTTCCGCTAATCCCACTGTCAATCTCATCAAAAATTAATGTATCCACCTCGTCCACACTCGCAAGCACTGTTTTTAGTGCGAGCATCATCCGAGACAACTCGCCTCCACTGGCCACATCTTTTAGTGGCTTTAATGGCTGTCCTGGATTCGTGCTAATTAAAAACTCTATTGTATCATTTCCAGTCAAAGTATAATTCTTTAATCTTGTCACTTGGATGTCAAATTGAACGCCCAAGAAATTCAAATCTCTCAATTCCTCTGTGATGGAAACAATCAACTTCTTTGCTGTATCTATTCGATAATCATGCATTTGATTCGAAAGTACCTCAAGCTCTTGCTCTAATCGTTCTTTCTCCTCTAGTTCACGCTCCTTCTCCAAATCATAATCATTTAAATAGGCAAGTCTTATCTCTTTTTTCTCCAACAAAGCTCCAATTTCATCTGTATCAATTCCATACTTACTCTGTATATGACGAATGAAATCCAATCTCTCTTGCACCTGCAAAAATTCTCCCTCATCGTATTCTGCCTGTGCAATATAATCTTCCATTGACCGCATTGACTCATCAATTAAATTCGAAATATCCCTTAGTTGCTGTTCAATGTCTGCAATTTGCTCATCATACACACTGACAAGATTGACTTTCTTTTCCGCCTCTGAAATATAGTCCTGTGAAATGGCCTGCAATGCCTGTGCAAGGGCATCTTGAATTCTATTGGCATTTTTTAATCGCTGAAATTTTGTTGCCAACTCTTCTTCTTCTCCTGGTCGAATATTTGCCTGCGAAATCTCTTGAATTTCATATTCCAAAATTTCCTTTTCTCTCACACGCATATGCTCGTCCATTGACTCAGACAACCGCTCACATACCGCCTTGTACTCTCGGTAATATTTTGCAATTTTCTGCTTGCACTGTAATGCCTTCTGCCCCGCATAGACATCTAAAATCTCTAGGTGATTTGTGGAACTCATTAACGACTGGTGCTCATGCTGACCATGAATATCAATCAAAATTGCAGTGATATTTCTTAGCTTTTGCAAAGTACAAGTTTCATCATTGATGCGAATCACATTTCTTTGAGGATAAATTTTTCTTGTGATAATTAATTGCCCATCTGGGCCCATCTCTAAGCCCATTTCCTTCAATTTTTCACACTTTTTCTCATCCTCTACGCTAAAAATCAATTCCACATATCCATAATCTGCACCATATCGAATGCGATCTTTGCTCGCCTTTGCCCCCAAAGCCATATTGATGGAATCAATCAATATGGATTTTCCTGCACCAGTTTCTCCCGTCAATACATTTAGACCAGAATGAAATTCCACATCCGCCTTTTCAATCAATGCAAGATTTCTTACGCGCAATTCCAATAACATCCAAATATCTCTCCTAGTATTCTTCTGCCATAATCTTTTTCAATTTTCTCATCACTACAATGGTGTCATCTACACTTCGGATGGCACACATAATTGTATCATCCCCTGCAATGCACCCCACCAACTCGTGCATATGCATCGCATCAATTGCAGCAGCCACCGCCATCGCCATACCTGATAAGGTTTTGACTACCAAAATATTTTGTGCCATATCCATGGACACAAATCCCTCTCTCAGGATGCGAATATTTTTATCTGGTAAATGCTCGTTACTGCGAAATGTTGCGTATTTTTGCCTTCCATTATCTAACAGAACCTTAATTAACCTAAGCTCTCGAATATCTCTTGAAATTGTCGCCTGTGTCACATCATATCCAGCTTCTTTGAGTCTATCTGCCAACTCCTCTTGTGTTTCTATCTCATATTTCCCAATGAGCTCTACTATCTTTGAGTGTCTTTCTGGTTTCATTTAAATCCCTTTCATCTTCTTTCTCAAATTATCCAGAAAACTTCCCCCCTGGCGCTTGACAAATTTCGCCACGGCATCAGCCTCCTTCAAAAGAATTCGGTCCCCTACCAATAAATCAACCTCTTCCTCTCCATCAAAGACAATGCCACAGCAATCATCTGCACACTCTGTAACCTCAATTTCAATCACATCATCTGCACTCAGCACAATACTTCTTCGATTTAGTGCGTGTGGACAAATCGGTGTAATAATCATCATTCTGGAAGATGGTTCAACAATTGGCCCTCCAGCACTTAAATTGTACGCTGTAGAACCTGTTGGTGTCGATATAATTATACCATCTGCTGTATATTCATTCAAGAACTCTCCATTGACAAGATCTTACATTTAATTGCCTTTAATCCCTCTGTCCTCGTCAACACAGCCTCATTCATTGCAATATGCTCGGCAATTTGTTTTTCTTGATGTATAATATGCCCTTCAATCAACATTCGATTTTCAAGCGTATATTTTCCTGCCATCAATTCGTCCAATGCAGGCCAAATATCATCAATTTCACTGACACTGGTCAAAAAACCGAGATGTCCCATATTTACACCAAAGATTGGAATTTCTCTCCGACTAATATCTCTAGACGCTCTCATCAGTGTCCCATCTCCACCGAGGGTAATCACACATTCAACATCCTCTGGAATCTCAGTCTCTGCTGCATAGCCAAAGATTCGATAGCACTGACCTCCCCGACTTTCAATATACGCACTCATCTTTTTGGCAATTGGTCCAATATGCTCTTTTCCACTATTTTCTATCAAGCAAAATACCTTCATTCTCTACTCCTTTAATGCTTCATGAGCCTTTTCTACCACCTCTTTAATACAAATTTGTTGATTTTCGATTGCCTCTGGATCTACAGTCAAATGACAAAGATATTCAATATTTCCCTCTGGTCCTTTCACTGGCGAATAGGTCAAATTTAATACTGTAAATTGGTTGTCCTTGGCATAGCCAAAGACATCTGCAATCACTTCTTCATGAACCAATTTATCTCGAACAACACCTTTTTTTCCGACTTTTTCTCGTCCTGCCTCAAACTGTGGCTTAATCAAGGCTACCACCTCTCCAGATGCACTGAGGAGACCTTTGACTGCTGGAAAAACCTTTGATAGCGAAATAAAGCTCACATCAATAGAAGAAAGTGCAATCTCATCTGGAATTTGCTCGTGAGTCACATAGCGAATGTTTGTCTTTTCCATGCAGATGACTCGCTCATCATTTCTCAATTTCCAATCGAGTTGACCGTGACCAACATCAACGGCATAGACCTTCATTGCCCCATTTTGTAACATACAGTCCGTAAATCCCCCTGTCGAGGAACCTACATCCATGCAAATTTTCCCTTCAACTGTAACATCAAAATTTTCCATCGCCTTTTCGAGTTTCAAGCCACCTCTGCTGACATACTTTAATGTCTTTCCACGCACCTCAATCGTCAAATGCTCATCAAAGGTTGTACCTGCCTTGTCTTCCTTTGTCCATCTACATAGACAATGCCGGACATAATAATGGCCTTCGCCTTTTCTCTGCTCTGAGCTAATCCCTTCTTTACTAATAATATATCCAGTCTTTCTTTCATCTATTCTCCATTATTCTTATGATGCGCTCTGCAATGCTGTCTGAATCCACACCAATATAACTTTTTAACTTTGTCACATCCCCATGCTCAACATAATCATCTGGCAATGTCACATGATAGAGTAGCGGTCTTTCTTTCCTCTGTGCAATATAATCGGCAACAGCCTCTCCCATTCCTCCGCGCAACACATTTTCTTCCATTGTCACAAGCAATTGATGCTTTTCTAGTAATCGATCAATCATTGAAAAATCTACAGGCTTTGCAAATCTTGCATTGACTAGGCTAACTCGATATCCTTTTTTCTTTAGCTTTTCACGCAAATGTTCTGCTGTAGTCACCATACTGCCCAGTGCAAACAAGGCGATCTGTTCTTCCTCTTCCATCATTTCTGCTCGACCAAGCACAATCGGTGCATGATATTGGCTAAATCCCTCATAAGCAACTCCTCGAGGATAGCGAAGTGCAATCGGTCCTTGATAGTCCTCCACTGCAAAGCGAAGCATCATTTTTAACTCCTCACTATTTTTTGGAGCCATAATGACCATATTGGGAATAATGCCCAAGTAACTAAGATCAAACAGTCCCTGATGTGTTTCCCCATCAGCTCCGACAAGGCCTGCCCTGTCAATGGCAAAAACCACATGCAAATTTTGTATACACACATCATGGACTACCTGGTCAAAACCTCGCTGCAAAAAGGATGAATACACTGCAAAAACAGGCAAAAGGCCACTACAGCCATTCCTGCTGCACAGGTGACAGCATGCTCTTCTGCAATCCCCACGTCAACAAAGCGCTCAGGAAATTCCTTAGCAAAATGAGAAAGCCCTGTTCCCCCTGGCATCGCCGCTGTAATGGCCACAAGACGAGAGTGCCTTCTGGCCAGTGCACAAATCTCATCGGAGAATACTTCAGTATAACCTATCTTTTTACTTCCCAAACTCTTTCCTGTCACAATATCAAAAGGTCCCACGCCATGAAATTCAGATGGTGCATTCTCTGCAGGTGCATATCCCTTTCCTTTTTTGGTAATCACATGAACAAGCACTGCATGGTCTAATCGCTTTGCCTCTTGAAAAATCTGCATCATCTGTAAAATGTTATGTCCATCCACAGGTCCTAAGTATGTCAATCCCATATTTTCAAAGAGCATTCCTGGAATGACCATTTGCTTAATTCCATTTTTTGTCTTCTTTAATTTTATAATTGCCCTCTTTCCAATCACAGGCATTTGATTGAGGGCAGAGACCACATTTTTCTTCAAAGTCGTATAGCCCTTTTTTGTCCTCATTCCACCCAAATATTGTGACATTCCCCCCCACATTTGGTGCAATGGACATATTATTGTCGTTTAAAACAATAATAAAATTGTTCTTTAATTGAGCTGCATTATTTAAAGCTTCATAGGCCATTCCTCCAGTGAGTGCTCCATCCCCAATGACAGAGACAACAAACTTGTTTTCTCCTAGAACATCCCTTGCCTTGGCAAGTCCCAGCCCCGCTGAAATGCTGGTCGAAGAATGTCCTGTGTCAAATGCATCAAATGGGCTCTCCTTTCGCTTAGGAAATCCAGACATTCCACCAAATTTTCCTAAGCTCGTCAAACCACGCCATTCGCCCACTCAAAATTTTATGTGTATAGGATTGATGACCGACATCCCAAACCACTTGATCTTTTGGAAAGTCAAAGCTTAAATACAACGCCATAGTCAACTCCACAACACCCAAATTACTCGCCAGATGTCCGCCTGTGACGCTCAACTTTTCAATTAAAAATTCTCTAATTTCCTGTGCGAGCAAGCGATATTCACTTCTTTTTAATTTCTTGATATCTTCAGCGTTTTTAATCTTCTCGAGTACCATAAATTTTTATTTCCTTCTCATTGACAGCCAAACAATCATCTTTCAATACAGAAGTATCTCCCTGTATTGTGTCAAGAAGTCTCTGTGCCTCTGTGGAACAACGCAAAACTTCATCCTTTGCCTTGTTTAGCCCATAGAGTGTAACATAGGTTGTCTTTACATTGCGTTCATCTGAATGAATAGGTTTTCCAAGTTCTTCTTCTGTCGAGGTCTCATCTAAAATATCATCTTGAATCTGAAAGGCCATTCCAATATTTCTGGCAATCTCTTCCATCACATCAATTTCTTCTTGTTTTGCTCCACCAACAATGGCCCCAATCATAAAAGAAGCCTCTAACAGTGCTCCTGTCTTTAGTCGATAAATAAAATCAAGTTCTTCTTCATTTAATTTTTCCCCGGTCTTTTGTACATCCACCACCTGACCACCAATCATTCCCTGCATTCCTGTCTTTTTAGCAAGGACATCGAGTGCCTTGGCATACCTCAAGATCAAACTTGGATTGTGTATCTTTGCCATTTCACTGGCGATGACAGAAAGGCTTCCACAATCAATGCATCTCCTGCAAGGGTTGCCATATCTTCGCCATAAGTTACCCATGTAGTTGGTTTTCCTCTTCTCAAGGTGTCATTGTCCATACATGGTAAATCATCGTGAATGAGAGAAGAAGTATGTATCATTTCCATTGCCGCCATCATTGGGGCAATTTCCTCCATTCTTCCCTTTCCACCCTGAAACAATTGATAACTTTCATAGATAATCATCGGACGGACACGCTTTCCGCCACTGCGAACAGCCTCATCCATTGCCTCATAGACAATTTTTTGTAATCCCTCCTTTGCTGGTAAAAAATGTATCAATGCATTGTCAATTTCTCCAATATCATATATAAATTCTTCCATAATATTATCCGTCCTCGCGATCTGTTTCAATTCGAAGCACCTGAGCCTCCACCGCATCAATGCGTGTGTTGATCTCTCTTACTAACTTCATTCCCTGTTCATACAATTGAAAAGACTCCTCTAAAGAAATCTCCTGACTCTCCAATTGTCGAATCATTTTTTCAAGCCCCACCAATTCCTCTTCTATGCTCTTTTTACTCATCAGCCACCTCCATCACTTTGACTTTTGCACTGCCGTCTGCAAAATGTAAAGTCAATACATCTTCTTTTTCTACTTTCTGTATGCTATTGATACGTTCATACTTCTCATTGGTCACAAAGGCATAGCCCGATGACAACTTTTCTAGTGGAGATAAGCCCTTTAACCGCTGTGCATCCATCATCAATTGCTGTTTCTTTGCAGAAATCTTCTTCTCCATCACATAGGAAAGTTTTTGTTCCATCTCTTTTGATTTTGTTCTAAATCCCTGTACCTTAGACATTGGTGAACACATCGCCAGTCGATATTCTTGTTGCTTTAATTTATTTTTTATGTGATCTATCTTTGTCCGAATGGCATCCTCCATTCTCTGAGAAACACTGGCCATTCCCTGAACAAAGGCTGCGTACTCAAATGTTGCCAGCTCTGCTGCCGCACTCGGTGTAGGTGCCCTTAAATCCGCCACAAAATCAGCAATGGTTGTGTCTGTCTCATGTCCCACTGCCGAAATAATTGGAGTGTGGGCATGAAAAATGGCACTCGCCACTATTTCTTCATTAAATGCCCACAAATCTTCAATTGAACCTCCGCCTCGTCCCACAATAAGGACATCACAGTCCATTTGATCTAATATCCCGATTCCTCGCACAATACTTGCTGGTGCATATTCTCCCTGTACAATCGCTGGATACAATACAATCTTAACATGAGGGTTTCTTCTTGTCGCCACAGTAATAATATCATGCAATGCCGCACCTTCTCCTGCAGTGACCACCCCAATTTTTTGTGCAAATCTTGGAATATTTCTCTTATAGGCAGAGTCAAACATCCCCATTTCTTCAAGTTTTGCTTTTAATTGTGCAAACCTTTGATAAAGTTCCCCCTGCCCCTCTCTTTCAATGCTCTGAGCATAGAGCTGGTAACATCCTCCCCGCTCATAAACATCAATTTTTCCATGCACAACAACCTTCATTCCCTCAGACATTGTAAAAGAGAGGCCCCGTCGATTACCGGCAAACATTACCGCTGACAAGGTCCCCCCATTATCTTTTAATGTGAAGTAGATATGCCCAGAACTGTGATACTTACAGTTGGACACCTCTCCCCTCACACTAATTTTATTCAGTATTGCATCTGACGAAATCTTGTTGTGAATATAGCCATTTACTTGCTGTACCGAATATATATTTTCCATCATTCTACCAACTTTGCTAAAATTCCATTGACAAAGGAAGCTGATTCTTCCCCACCATATTTTTTTGCCAATTCCACAGCCTCATTGATGGCCACTGCTGTTGGAACTTCTCGATCATACTTTAATCTCATAACAAGCTAGACGAAGAATGGTCAACTCCACCTTTCCGATACGATTGAGTTTCCATCCCTTCGTCACCTTTTCAAGTTCCTCATCAATGGTAGAGAGCATGCCCAAAATTTTATCTACTCTTTCCTTCAATTCCCACTGTGCATCTTCATTTAAATTCACACTGTGGAGAACTTCTCGCTCGCCATTTTCATTGTATTCTTCCTCTTCAATTTGTTCCATATATGCATTGATTTGCTCTACCTCTTCTTCTTTTGTATAAATCTGTGCAAAAAAGCAATTTAAAGCAATGTTCTCTCAGTGTTCGTCTTTTCATTGTTCCGCCTCCATATTGTACTGCCACGTAGTATTAAATCAGATACGCTCCATTATAGCCGATTTATCTCTTTTTAACAAGAGATTGCTTGATTTAGAGCAAATGACCAAATTATGCGTTCTTTTACATTTCTTCCTGTCAACTTCTCCAATGCCTTTTGATAGTAATCTAGCTGTTTTTCATATTTTTCTCTTAAAATCTTTCCATCCTTTACCACATCTGTCTTGTAGTCAATTAAGATAATGCCATCTTCCTCCTCAATATAGGCATCGATCATTCCCTGCACGAGGATCAACTCCTCACTCTTTGCAATGCCAAGCTCCTGTGCAGAAACTCCCATAACAAATTGACGCTCTCGACACAGATTCCCTGAAAGATTCGCCTTTTTGCAAATAGCTCCAAGATTTGAATGTAAAAATCCCTCCAATCGCTTCGCCTTCATATACTTGCGCTCCTGTAGTCGAATCCTTCCCTCGACTACTAATTGGTCAAAATAATTCTCTATGCTCTCTTTATTCGCCTCCATTCCATAGTCCAGTCTCTCCATAGCTGTGTGGTAGGCCGTTCCCAATTTTCGCTGCATCGACAGGCGACTTCTTCTTTCGCTCTTCCCTTTGAACATAGGGAGATTCGCTTGCCTCATCGTCAACATCCTCTCCGATATACTTCAACTCCGAGACACTCATCTTCGTCTTTAAGTCTACTTCTATTTGATGTGGATACTGATAGTCAAGTACTGCCTCCAATTTTTCATCTCTATATTTGGTGCAGATGACAGGACTGACCTAATATCAACGGACTTTTCCTGTGTCTTTTCTTCCTCTTGTCTTAAGCCATCTACTCCTTCAACAATAACCTCCATAGCCATAGATCGCTCACACATCAACAACCAATCCAGATAAGAGGTTGCACCTTGAATTTGCATATAAGAAAGATCATTTTCCTGCCCTACCATGTTCTTTTTTTCTCTTGCCTTCTGAACATCTTTTACATTTGCCGTGACAATCAACTTCTCCTTTGCTCTTGTGAGAGCCACATAGAATATGCGAAGTTCCTCCGCCATGCTATCATTTTTCTTCTTGTAGGCAATGACATTTTTCTTTAGACTACTTTGCTTTGTCCTTCGCTTCAAATCAATAATATCACAGCCAATGCCCAAATCGGCATCCACCACCACGCTATCACTGCTATCTCTTTGATTAAATTTCTTTGACGCATCACACAAAAACACAACAGGAAACTCCAATCCCTTTGACTTATGAATGGTCATAATGCGCACCGTGTCATCAAACTCACCCAATGTCGATGCCTCACCAAAATCATTATTATATTCTTTTAAATTTTCAATATATCGAACAAAGTGAAATAGCCCCGTATAGCCCGTTCTTTCATATCCCTTTGCCTTTTCTAGTAGCATATACAGATTTCCCTTTCTCACTTCTCCTGCTGGCATTGCTGATACATAGTCTAAAAATCCCGTCTCCTCATAAATCTTTCGAATCAACTCGCTGATGGTCATATAGCCTGCTTGCCTGCGATAGTGACAGAGAAGGTCATCGGCAGATTGCAATTTTTTTACTGTCTCCAGTTCAATAAATGTACTTTGATTTTCTAAGGCGTACTGACAGGCATCATAGATGTGCAATGCACTTTCATTTGGTAAATTTTTCTTATATACAGAAGTAATATTGGCAAGTTCAACATCAGAGAGATTGGCTATTGGGGAGTGTAAAAATGCTGCCATGGGAATATCTTGATAGGGATTGTCAATAACCGATAAAAGTGACAGCATCTTTTGAACTTCATAGGTATCAAAATATCCTTTTCCCGTCTGTGCATAGGCTGGGACACCCAAGTTTAAAAATGTCTCCATAAAAGTATCCGCCCGACTTTCTTGACTGCGAAGCAAAATGACAATATCCGAGTAACGCAATTTTCTCTGTCGATTTTTTTCCTTGTCAAAGACTTGAAAATCGCTCGCCATCATTTCTTGAATTTTCTTTGCCACCATCCTCGCTTCTAAGGACATATTGCTCTCATCAACCTGCGCCTCCTGTGTTTCCAAAAGAAGTAACTGTGCAGACATATCGCTATGGCTCTCTTGATAATCTGCCCCCAAATGAAGTGCCACTTCATCATCATATAAAATTCCACCAAATTCCTTTCGCATCAGTTGAAAGAACACACTATTGACTGCTGAGAGCACTTCACTTCTGCTTCTAAAATTTTTGGAAAAGACAATCTTTCTCCCCTCTCCCTCCACCTGCTCACAATAAGGCAAAAATTGCTCAAACTTTTCCATAAACAAGGCCGGTTTTGCCTGTCGAAATCCATAAATAGACTGTTTGACATCACCAACCATAAAGACATTTCTTTTCAATTGCTCGAACCAGCTCCTCCTGCACATCATTGGAATCTTGATACTCATCAATATAAATTTCCTTAAATTGTCTTTGATATTCCTGTGCCACTGCTGACGGCTGTCCCTCATCCCACAAGATATCAAGTGCAAAGTGCTCTAAATCATTGAAATCTACAATATTTTTCTCCTTTTTCTTTTCCTGAAATCGCTCACCAAATTCTTTTGCAAGTCTTACCAATGTGGTGATGGTTTCCTCGTCCCCCCGAGTATCTTCCACAAGAAAACTTTTTTTGAGCTTATCTTTGACAACGCTCTTATATTCATCTCGAATGCCTTTGGCAAGATTTTTCAGTTCCTCATCTGCCTTTCCCTTTCTTACCGTTGGTAATCGCTCAAATTCAAATTGACCAAGTGCAAACTGCAATTCTTTCACTGATGAAGCTTCAAACAAATTCTTTGCCATCATTCGCTCTGCTTCAAACAGTGGAATATAAGGCTCTGGTCCATTCTCCTCATTACAGTAACGAATTGCCCGATCAATATGGTCAAGAATATTTTCTGCCACTAGGTGAAGACTCTTTTTTAAGTATTCTCCCCATATTGTTTCCCCAATATCTGCATTTACCTGCTCATCAAGCCATTTTTTCGGCCAGGCCTTACTCTGAGCCTCTTGATAAATCAGAAAAATAAAGGATCTCACCCTTTCATCACTCTTTGATGTCGCAAAGCCATTGACAAGCTTTAAAAAGTCTTCGCTCTTTTTTTCATATTCTTCCTCCATCAAATTGTCCATAACATCTTCTCTCATCAAGCTCAAAGTCTCCTGATCAGCAATCATAAAGGAAGGATCAAGGTCAATGTGATCCAAATTTTCGACAATAACCGTTCTACAAAAGCTATCAATCGTCGATATCCTTGCACAGTCCACAAGTGTGGCCTGCCTCTTTAATCTCAAGTACTGTACAGAAGTTGCTGGCGTTTCCCTCAACATATCTTCAATCTTTCTTTGAATGCGCTCCTTCATCTCCGAGGCCGCTGCCCTAGTAAATGTCATAATCAATAATTCGTCCACATCCACAGGATCTTTTTCATCTAGAATTCTCTCTAAAATTCGAGCCACCAGTACAGCTGTCTTTCCACTGCCCGCTGCCGCAGAGACAAGAATCCTTCCCCCTCTAGCATCAATCGCCCTCTTCTGATCATCTGTCCACGCCATCTATTTCCTCCCAAACTTTCTTCGCACTCATCTTTGGCAAGTTACTAAATTCAAATCCCTTTCTTCTCTTGTCAAAGCCACAGACCGAACGAAAGTTACAATAGTCACAACCAGTCTTTTTATCCCTCTTGATGGGATTGATTGCAATTGCTCCATCTAAAATCTCACTCGCCACTTCTTTGGTCTTATCTTTCACAAATTCCTGCATTTCGAAATCGCTTTGTGCTTGCCACACTTGATCTTACCTCTTCAATTTCTCCATTTTTTAAGAGGACAGGAATAACATCACTTTGGTCTTTAATCTCGCCATCCAAAAATCTAATCACTTCCATATCCGTATTGACCAATCCACTCGGTCGCAATGTCTTTAAAAACATTGCATCAATGGCTTCTTTGCTGTCCTTTGGCTGTGCTTCAACGAAGACATCATCCAAATGATGATAAAACATTGCTCCAGGTACAATATTTTTTCCTTGATATCTTTCTCTCAACACATCTTCCATAGCAGATAAATACAACACTAACTGTATCTGTGTGCCATAATAGGTCAAATCTGGTGCCCACTCCGTGCTTCCTGTCTTATAGTCCACAATCTTGACCAGAACATCATCCCCATTTTCACAGATATCCACTCGGTCAATTTTTCCTCGCAACTTCAAAGTTCTTCCTTCCCCAAGATCAGCAGTCAGAGATTGAAGACCATCAAACTTTTGTTCAAAAGCATAGGGTTCAAATTTTCCTCTTCTCAATTGTTGCTGCAACACCCACATCGAACGCTTTGCCAACGCTAAGATGCGCTCAACTTGATAGCTACTCTTGCACTATCACTATAAATCCCATGCTCATCATCAAGTTTGGCTGCCTGAACACATTCTTCCACCAATGCATCTCGAACGCCATCTTCCATATCCTGAATGCGAATTCTTTTCTTTCTCGCCAATGCAAATACCTTTTCCATCACCTCATGAACCAAATTTCCAATATCTACAGCTGCAAATCGACGAATATCTCTTGGGCTAAGTTCCAGTCCATATTTCAAAAAATGAGCATACGGACAGTTGATATATTCCTCAATTCTTGTCACACTTCCACTCAATTGCCGTCCGAAAAGCTCCTGTGCCACTTCCCTTGAAAGCCCTTTTTCTCTGTAGACATAGGTTGCCGCATCTACTAGGCTCTTTGATTCTTCCACATAGTGATAAAGTGTCTGAAATAGATTTGGACTTTTTTCCCCATTTTGAATCTGACGAAGACTTTCAATCAATGCCTCTCTCGCTTCATAGGAACAGCGAATGGATTGGTATTGGCTGTCTTCCTCTACCTCCAAGTGCAAAAATAATTCCTGTACTAAGTGCAAAATTCCCGATGGGCGAAGTGCCTTTCCATCATTGCTTGCACCTGCATAGGTGAGAAATAGATAATGAGACTGCTTTGTCAGCATTAAATACAAATAAAATCTTTGAATAAAAACATCTTCTTTGATCGTCGGAGACAGAGCCACCCCCCAATCTTTTAACATCTGCTTTTCCCTATCATTTAACACAGTCCCTCTATCCTTGCTCGCTGGTACACTGCCCTCATTGATGCCCAAGAAAAAAATGGCACGAATGTGGGAAAGTCTCGTTCTTGTCAAATCTCCAAGAATAATACGGTCAATCGCTGCGGGAATCATTCCGACCTTGACTTGAGCAATGCCCGCATTCAATAGTTCCAAAAATTCCTTTCGCTTTAATTTTTCATCGCCAAGCAATTCTCCCATTTGTTCCAGCAAATCCATCACTTTATCATAGACTGCCTCAAAACCTCTGGCTCTTTGCAAATCTTTAGCATCTGCCTCTTGAAATCCCTTCGCCATTTCCACACATCGCTCTTCAATACCAAGTTTTTCAAAAATGGCAAAAATTGCAGCACTAATCTTATTTGCGGTCAACTCCTCTTCAGAAAAGACTTTCTTTAAAGGCAAAAGTTCCTCTAAAATGCTATCTTTAAAAGCATTGAGTTCCTCTATATTGATGCCCTTTTAAGCTCTTTGGCACATAGTCCCATTGCTTTTCCATCGCCTTATAGCTTTTTATCCCCCTCGAAAGCATATAGTTGTCCATCATCCAAATCAATTTCTTCGGTCGTTCGACCATACAAGAACGTACATAGTGCATCACGCTCTCATAACTGTAGCCCTCAGCAATCACATTGAGTGCTGCACGCAAAAAATCGACCAATGGATTGTCACTGATGCTAATATTGTCATCCATATAGTAAGGAATTTCACAGTTGTCAAGCCTTTGCATCAAGTCTTCCTTGTAAACATTCATGTCCCCCATAATGACAGCAATCTCACAAAAGCGATAGCCTTCTTCTTTGACCAGACGCAAAATCTCTCCTGCAATCACTCGAATTTCTGATATCGGATTTGTCGCACGAACCATTCGAATATGTCCATCTGCTGCCATCTTTTTTGTCCTATCATAGCGCAGAAAATGCTCCTCGAGATGGGCCAAATTTTCTTCATCCAAAAACCTCTTATAGGGACGAGAAAAAATCACATCTTCCTCGTGACAAATTCCATTTTTTGCTGCCAAATCGGTAATCTCTGCCACCATTGTCTTACTCATTAAAAATAAGTCGCTCTCTTCTCGTCTAGAATAGGCCTCCTCCTTTGTCGGAACAGTCACTGTAATCGTCACATCCTCCGCCTTAGATAAAAACATATCTATAATTCGCAATTGCACAGGTGTAAATCCTGTAAACCCATCCAGTACAATATGTGCTCCATCAATAATCTTGCTGCGATAAATCACCCGAGAAAGTACATCTAAAATCTCCTCCGTCGTAATATATTTTCCCGCAATAAATTCTTGAAATCCCGAATAAATTACCTCCATATCTTGCAATTTACTTCGCAAAGTCGGACGCAAATCTTGCTTTAAAAGTTCTCTTATCTTCTCTACATCCACACCATATTGAAAAAATTCTGAAATCATAGACTTCATATGGTCAATAAATCCCGCCTTGGAAAATTGATTGGCAAATACTTTTAATTCCTTCTTCTTTTCAAAGGCAACTTTTCTAATAATCATTGTTTTTCCAATATCATCAATGACATCTGGGTTTTGAATGCCAAGTTCATGAAAAATCCGATAGGCTAGGCGATTAAAACTCACCACATCAATATTGGATATCGCATGGCGGGGATGCATCGTCACCAAATCCTTCTGTGTCTGCATGGTTTGCTGTTCTGGAACAATAACAATATAATTCTCCTTCTCATTTTCCAAGGACTTGGCAATACAATCGGAAAACACATAGTGCGTCTTTCCGCTGCCCGAACCTCCCATTATAAATCGATATGACATTTTTTCTCTCCCTCATTGTTGATGTCAAAAAAAGAGACCGCTTCGGATCTCTTTTGTCTATGCATCTCCATAGATCGCTGCAATCTCTCTCGCCTGCAAATCTTTTTCATTTAAATCTAAGTATTTTCGATTTTTTGCACTCGAAGCGTATGTTGTGTCAACACTTCTCCAAGTATCCCCAATCTTTACCTGATTCCAAGCATGAAGCTCACCACTAGAAATGATCTTCCCCTCCACATAGTGAACGCTCAAATTTGATGCCTTTGCCATCTTAAAAAATAGTTGTGCATATCCATTGCAAATTGCCTTCCCTTGCAATGCATGATATGCGGTATAATTTTGTAAGGTATCATCATATTGAACATGATCCAGTATATAATTTGAAATGACCGCCACCTTTTCTTCATCACTTAAATTTTGAATATTTTTCGCAAAATCCTGTACAAAGCGATTGACCACGGCATTTTCCTCAACATAGCGAACGACCTCTGCATCGCTCATCTTGGCCGACAAATAACTCTTTCCTTCCTTTTCCATAATTCTACAGGCAAAGGACAGCCAATCACTTCCATTGTCAAGGCGAGAATGCATATCACTAATATGGGTTAAATCTGGTGCAATTACCTCCGTATTTGTTGTATATGCACTGCGAAATGGCTCAGAAATTGAAAAATCTACCCTCGTCGTGTTATGTGGCATTCCCTTTTTGATTTGCTCATAGCGCCTTTGAATCGCTTGATTCATTTGTTCAAAAATATCTCGAGTATAGCTACTATCTACATTTTTTCCACTTCCATCCACATAGTAATGATCCTGTGTAAATGTTGATTTCAATACCACTCCATCTTCATAGCAACGCCAAGCCCCCTCATTTAATTTCCACGACTGCTGTGCTTGAGCAACAAAAGATGCAGTCAATACAAGAACGGCCGAAAAAACAGGAATCTTTAACCAGTTTTTTCTCATTTCACTCTCCTTATCTAAAATTGAAACTACAAAATATCATCTAAAAATATTTTAGCACAACAATATGGGATTTGGCAATTTTAGTACTACTATTTTCTTTAAAAAACATTTATAATGAAAATGTAACTTACAAAATCTTATGGAGGCTGCTATGAAAGAATTTACACCGGTAAAAGAAGGAAAGGTACGCGAGATTTATGATGTTGGCGACGCATTGATTATGGTTGCCACAGACAGAATTTCTGCATTTGACCACATTTTAAAGAACACAATCACCAAAAAGGGTGAGGTCTTGACAAAGATGAGTGCGTTTTGGTTTGATTTGACCAAGGACTTAATTCCAAACCATATGATTAGCATTGATGCCAAGGATATGCCAGAATTTTTCTCCTCAGAAGAATTTATTGGAAAATCAACACTGTGCAAGAAGTTAACCATGATTCCTATTGAGTGTATTGTGCGCGGCTACATCACCGGCAGTGGCTATGAGAGCTACAAAAAAAATAAGACTGTATGTGGAATTCCACTTCCTGACGGATTAAAGGATTGTTCAAAGCTTCCAACTGCCCTCTTTACTCCAAGCACAAAGGCAGAAATTGGGGACCATGACGAAAATATCGATTTTGATACCTGTGTAAAGGTTTGTGAAAAGGCCTTTCCTGGCAAGGGGGAAAAGATTGCCAACGAAATTCGCGAAAAGGCTCTTGCTGTATACAATAAATGTGCAGACTACGCCTTGACCAAGGGAATTATCATTGCCGACACCAAATTTGAATTTGGACTTGATGAAAATGACAATGTCATCTTGGCCGATGAAGTTTTAACTCCTGATAGCTCTCGCTTTTGGAGACTTGATGGCTATGAAGCTGGTCATTCTCAGCCATCTTTTGACAAACAATTTGTTCGTGATTGGTTAAAGGCTCATCCAGACAGCAACTATGACCTTCCACAAGATGTCATCGACAAGACCATTGCACTCTACAAAGAGGCTTATCATATGTTGACCGGACAGACCATCGAGTAATAAATAAGGAGAACCTCAAACCTTTAGCTTGGGGTTCTCCTCCACTTTTTATTGAACCCGATGCAACTGCCCATCAGCAATCATCTTTAATGTCATTGGCACAATCTCTTTGTTCTGATTCCAAACTGCTTCCATCTGCGATGGAGAAACTGGATTTCCACCGCTTCCCACCTCAATGGTAAGACTTGGAATACCCATTTTCATGATCGCCCAATCCTTATACCCTGCTGTGTCGAGGGATTGGAAATTGCCATCGATTCGATATCCTGTTCGCTGTCTTGCCTTATTTGCAAATTTAAGGTCATATCTTTCAATGCACCTTTTTGTCCAAAGTTCCAGTAAATCACCTGTCCCTGTGTATGATAGCTGATGGTCGCATCAAACTTGACCTTTCTTGTCAAGTCCGCCAAAGCCTTTGACTCAATCTCGCTCTCTGGTGCTGTTCCTTTGTAGTGATCAGCCGAGCGATGTCCTAAATGATCCTGATAATTTTCCCACAAAGCATCAAAGTTTCGGTTCAAATCCACTCCATTGGCATTGGACTTCCACTGCTGAAGATAGGAAGCACTCAACTTCTTTTTATCAGCCTTGGCAATCTGACCAATTTGCTTTTTTACTGCCTCAGAGTGAACGCCTCCTAGTCCCGACTGGCTGATACTAATGCCATCTGGATTGGCCATTGGAATAATATGAACTTCTGTTGTCTCTAAGAGTTTACTCAATTCCACTCCCTCAAATGCGGCATTTGCTCCCTGGTCACTGAGCAATTGTACTAATTGACGCATCACCAACTGGCTGGTCATATACTCTCTTGCGTGTATTCCTCCAAAGACCAAGAGATGGTGCTTCGCATTTGGATTTCCAACTCGAATATCATACAACTTGTTGCCATCCACGGTCTGTCCAAGCTCATCTACTCTCACTGCAGTCTTTAAACTCTTCTGCAAAGAATCGATGTCCTTTTGAAACTCTCCATAGGTGTAAGTTTGACTCTGAAAACACAAATAATCTGTGGAACGAATCTCTATTTTCTTTTGCACACTCTCTGCCTGCTCTTCCTTTGCTGGCACTGTAGTCTCTTGTTTTTTCTCACTACTTTCCTCAGCTTTTGATTCCTGCTTAACCTCTGCAGATTTTGTTTCTTTTGCTGCCACAGCCTTTGGTGCATCAGTAATAATTCTTCGGTGTGCCGCCTCTGCCTCATTTGGACTTAAAGCAACCACCATTGCACCAGCACATAGTGATGTCAATAATAAAGCCATTCCTTTTTTCATTGTATGCCTCCTGTTCTGTTCCTACTTAAAACTTCACATTTTCTTCATCATAGTTTTTTTTATTCCCTATGTCAAGAAAAAGTGCCAAGCCACAGATTCCCTGCAACTTGGCACTTTCTTATACGATTATCTAGTGAACCCAATGCACAAATTAGAAATGGTCGTAGTGCTTGCCCTTCCAGTACATTGTCTTTGCCACCTCAGCCTTGTCAGACAAAGTTACACCTTCCATAATCCATTTGTAGAATTCCTCAAATCCTGTTCGATCTACAATATAACCAATGTGTTCCTTTCCATCTGGAGCATTTGGATCGATGTACTTCTCTACAAATCCATAGGCATTCTTTACGATCTTTAGAATGCTATCCTCATCCACCCACTTAATAAAGTCTTCAGCAAGTCGAGGATTCTTCTTTCCAGTTCTTCCAAGAAGTACAAGGCGATAGTATTTTTCTTTGCTTCTTGTCCAAGCTCTCGTTGGACAAACTGTAATGCAGACACCACAGCCAATACATTTTTCCGTATCGCGAACAATCTTTCCATTGACTACCTTGAGTGCCTCAACACTCTTTGCCTTACAGCCCTTTACACAGGCCTCACAAGTCACACAGCGGTCAGGATCATATTGTGGCTCTGTCATTCCCATAATACCAAAATCATTCATGCGAACCTTGGCACAGTCATTTGAGCAACCTGTAAAGGCAACCTTAAAGTGCAAGTTATTTGGGAAAATTTGCTTCTCCATCTTCCTTGCAAACTCAGTTGTATCATAATTTCCAAATGGGCAGAGACGCTTTCCTGGGCAGGCAACGACATTTCTTGTTCCTGATGCCGCATATCCAGTGTCTCTCTTTTCCTGATTGGTCTGTACATGGTCAATAATAAGCTGAATCTCTTTGTTGACCGCATCCATATTTTCAATGCTGATTCCTGGAACCTCCACACCCTGACGGTTGGTAATAAAGATGGTTCCATTGCCATACTTTTGTGCAATCTCTGTAATTCTTTGCATACTCTCTGCATCAATATAGCCACCTGGCATTCTGATACGAGATGCTGTCTCGCCACGCACCTTTGATACACGAAATGCATTTTTCTTTAACTTCTTTACATTAATATCCATAGCCATTTGTAGCACCTCCTAATCAATCAAGCTCTTGCTGTCCACATAGTTAAATACTGGACCATCGAGACAAATATAAGTATCATTGACCTTACAATGTCCACATTTCCAATACCACAGCACATTTTTCGCTCATAGGAAACCCAAATGTTCTCTTCTTTCAATCCACGCTTCAATAGCTCAATTACAGAAAACTTCATCATTGCTGGAGGTCCAACAACCACAGCCTGTGCTGTTTCAACATTCTTTAATTTCAAATCAGGAATGTACTTCGTAACAAGACCAACATTTCCTGTATAGCCCTCTGCTTCCTTATCCATCGTCAAAATCAAATCCATGTTCTTTCCCAACGTGCAATATCATCTCTAAAGAGCATATCGGATGGACTCTTAAATCCTAAAATTACATGCTTATCCTGTGCATCCTTTGTTTCATTCAATGCATCAATCACTCCACGCACTGGCGAAACACCTGTACCACCGGCAACAACAACACATTCGCCATCTTGATATTGATTGACATCAAAGCCATTGCCATATGGACCACGGAGGAATAAAGTATCTCCGACATAATTTTCAAATACTTCATCTGTCACTCGACCAACCTTGCGGATAGTTAAGTCAACACTGTTTTTGGTAATTCCACTGACTGAAATTGGGGCCTCACCAAACTTTGGGATGGACACCTCAAAAAATTGTCCTGGCTTTACATCGCCCTCAAATGCCATGCGGAAGGTAAACTCCTTTTGTGTATGGCGAATAACTTCCAAAATCTTAGATGGAAATGGGATATAAGGATTAGTTCTCATTCGCTGCCTCCTTCTCGACCTCGGCTGTCACTTTATTGATGATATTTGAAAATGAAATGTACTCTGGACAGACCGTATCACACCTTCCACAGCCCACACACATATTGTAACCAAATCGCTTATTAAAATCGTAAATCTTGTGCATAGTCTTAAAGCGCATGCGATCCCCATGATTCTTTCTGTACTCTCCGCCACCAGCGACATTCGTGTAGCCATCGACCATACAAGATGCACCAACTCTTCTTCTCTCACCTACTTTTCCATTGTCTGTGTAGAATACATCCTGCATTGTATAACAGGTGCAAGTTGGACACACATAGTTACATCTTCCACAGGCGATGCAGCGAGAATTATACTCCTCCCACATTTGAGAGCGGAAAATAGAAAGTGGCACATCCTTTGGTGTCTTTACTCTAGTTTGATTTTCTGTGACAAATCTTGGAACCACTTCCTGCTCTTTAATGGCATTCTTTGCAAATACATTCTCAAGAGCTTCATCCTTTAACTGGCAATGAAATTGACCATCAATATAATCTACAGAAAATAGATAATCTAAGTCATCTGCACGATTTGTTCCCATATCCACACAGAAACAATCTTCATAAGAATGTCCACAGCCAATCAGAGCAAACTTTACCTTATCTCTGATACGAGCATAGAAATAATCCTCCTCACGACCATTGTGAAGATAAATTTGGTCCAGTCTCTTGAGTGCATTTAAATCGCAACTTCTCAAGAAGACAACGACCTCTCTTGTATCCTCATCAGCTTCCTTTACATCATTTTCTGTAAAGAAAAATAATGTCTGTGAGAGCGGAGTGAGAATTTCTTTAAATGAATAATCAGACTTTTTCTCCCACTCAATATCCGCTGCCTCATTGACAAACTCGTAGCGCACAACATCAGTATCCGTAAATCTACCTTCTCCCACCTTGAGCACTGGTGCATAGATACGATACTTTGAGTGCAAATTGCGGACTACTTCATTAAATCCGCCGGACAAAAATATAAAACCTTTTTTCCCCATACTTTCTCCTCTGCTTTTAGCAAATTGCTAAGGCTTTTTGAATTTTATTACACATATTTTGACAATTTATCTCCAATGCATACCTCTCATTATAGCATATTTAGTGAAATATTAACAGTCAGCAAAATAGACACAAAAATTCCTAGCAATTTACTATATTTAATGCAGACTGCTATGCTAGGAATATTTTATTCCTCTTTTACCATTGAATTTCTGTCTGCACATCATCGAGCTGTTGGCTTGTCTCTGAAAAAGTTCCCTGTGGCATCTTTCCTGTTTCATTGTAAGCAGAATAGATACCTTCAAACTGCCCAAATGGAGCCTGAGCAATGTAACTATCCCCTGTGGCATACATTTTTTCAATAGCAATCATTGCCTGAGGATCAATCGCCACACATCCGCCAGTGGTTGCCTTTCCTGGATAAGTGCAGTGTAAAAACAATGCCGAACCATCTCCATTTGCATTATTGACATTAAATCCTGAATCAATGACATAGTCATAAATGCCTGCAAATCCACTTGCCCAAAGCTTTTCTCCATCCTGTAACAAAGTATTCGCATTACTCTCCAAGCGATTGGTTCTTTTTGACCAATATTGACTCTTCGCCTGAGGATCAATCTTTACATAATTTTTAGAAAAACCTTCCATAGCCTCTTTTCTTCCAAAGGCGGTTCCCATTTTAAAGAGACCAATGGGCGTAATTCCCGATCCTTCAAAGCGATGATTGCTCATTCCGCCCCAGCCCATTACACCCAAGGACTTTACCCTAGCCACCCAAGGGGCATTGTCACTGTCTCTGTGGTAGGCAATAACTCTCACTTTATTGTGCAGATTTTCTGGCTTTGCTCCACTTTGTGCAGTCTTTGAATTTCTTGCAAATCCTTCCACCACAATAAGATTTCTTGCCCCAGTTGGCAGTGAAAATCGAGTGACATCATAACTGACATCCACAGCTATGCCCTGCAGCACATGATTTTGTTGTTTTTGTTCAATAACATCTCCTGACTTTACTCCCGGTCCCGTCGCATTCATCGCTCCAAATGCTACTGCCTTTTTTCCTGTCACTCCGGCATAGGAAATCATTGTTGGTACAGCCATCAAAACGCCAAAGGTGAGTGTAACCAACCACTTTGTTTTATTTTTATTATTCATTTTCTATGATCTGCACACACAGCCCACGGTAGCGATTGATCATAGCCAAAAACTCCTGTTTTCTTGGCAAAACCAAATTCCCCGGATAGCTCGTATAAGGTGCAATCCCCTCCAATCCTACTTCTTCTAATTTTTGATAAACCTTGTCAGCTACCTTTGTAATGCACTCATCCCTGACCAAAATCTTATCCTTGGCATAATCGAAAAGTACAGCCAACGCTGATGTCTGCTCAGGATCTACTAATTGTTCAAGAGCTGATAAATCAATGCTTTCTCTGCCATATAACACAGTACAAAGCCCCTTTGCCCGAACTCGGTCTTCTCTTCCTGCCTTAGAAAAACTCTTTTTTAATATTTTTCTCTGCCTTGGCAACAAAAACTCTTCGCTCTCTGTAATCCTTCGCCCATCCCCTTTTGCAATTTTTTTGGCCAAATCTGTGACATCTAAAGACATATACTCATCGAGCATAATCACACAATCTGCTGCATCAAAATAGTCGCCACTTCCACCGACAACCAATATCGTTGAAATTTTTTGTCTCTGATAGAGTGCCTTAATTTTTTCTACAAATGGTGTAATTGGCTCCTTTTCCTTAGAAACCAATGTTTGCATTCTATGATCTCGAATCATAAAATTGGTTGCCGAAGTGTCCTCATCCACCAGCAATGTGCCAACCCCTGCCTCAATGGCCTCGACGACATTCGCAGCCTGTGAGGTGCTTCCGCTGGCATTTTCACTGACAAAGCATTTTGTGTCCTTTTTCTGCGGCAAATGATTGATAAATTGAGAGATATCCACCCCCTGCACGCTTCGCCCATCCTCTGCCCTAATCTTTGTCGCATCACTCTGTGTAATGACATATTCCCGACCATCACCTTTAATGTGATTATATACTCCTCTTTCTATGGCACGAAGAAGTGTACTCTTTCCATGATATCCACCACCAACAATCAATGTGATCCCCTCTCGAATTCCCATGCCCTCAATGGTTTTTCCATCACGCAAAGTCAAACTCATTTGTAAACTCTTTGGAGAGACAAAGCTCTTGGCATTTTTCATCGGTCGATCCGAAATTCCACTCTCTCTTGGTAAAATTGCCCCATTGGCAACAAAGGCAACTAAATGTTCTTTTTTTATCCACGCCCTGATTTCCTCTTGCTCAAGAAAAGTTGCAATATGTCCCAAAAGATTTCGATTCAATGTGGCAGAAAGAGGTTGAATATTTTTTATTCCTGCAGTCAACTTATCAATCAACAATTCCTTAGCTGCTTTGCCAAGAATCCTTCGTCCTGCTGCAGGAAATTCTGCCAAAAATCGGATTTCTATGCCACTTTCACCAACAATAACACTACTTCTTTCTATAACTTCTTGCCCACAAGCATCCATAAAGATGCCTCTCTCTCGCTGAAAAACTTGATACAAGGTTCTCGTCAAAAAGTCAGAAATCGCAATTCTTTCTGCCCTTGTTTTGACCATCTCTGCCGTGATCCCTGTGGTGGAAAGCTTTGCCTTTACTCGCAACTTTGATGGAGGTGCATAAGGATCGGACTGCACATGATCAATACATAAAATAAAAGATCCAAAATCATATTCACCCTTTAGTGACTTATATCCAGGATATCCCCTGCCATCGAGGGAAAGCAATTCCCTCTCCAAATCTTTTCCTTTCTCCATTTATAACTCCTCATCATAGACCGCTCTGCTGCCACCAATGTACTTCGCTCTTGTGCGTGCTGCCACTACATTGGCACAGCCAATCTTCTTTACTTGAAGACGCACAGGTACAGCCACTCTCTTTAAATGCATACCAATCAAAGTATCTCCAATGTCCATCCCTGCATCTGCCTGAATTTCTTCCACAGCCACTGGCTCCTTCATATGTTGATAGACAGCTGTGGCAAAGGAACCTCCGGCCTTTGGTCTTGGAATGACATTGCAGATTTCTTTTCCTAAAACAGCCTCTCGCTCCACGATAATCGCACGATTGAGATGTTCACAGCACTGTGCTGCCATATAAAGTCCATGCTTTTCTAAAACAGAAGAAAGACCTGCATAAATTTGTGCCGCGACCTCCTCACTAGAATGGGTTCCAATTTTTTCTCCCATCACTTCACTTGTTGAACAGCCAATGACAACGATTTGCCCAGGTTTTAGATCACTCTTTTCAACTAACTCCTCCATTGCCTCTATGCACTCTTTTTTCAAATCTTCCATTGTCAATCCCTCTTTCTATCTCTTTATTTCACAGAGATCTTTGATCACTTCTCCTGCAATAATGAGTCCAGCTACAGGTGGAACAAAGGCAACACTTCCTGGAATTGCCCTTCGATCTGTGCATTTATGTTCTGTCCCTGGCGGACACACACAATTGCTTCTACAGCTGATGGATTCATCCTCCAAAGGGGTCAAAGCTTTTTTCCTCCGAATAAACTACCTTCAGCTTCTTTACTCCACGCTTTTTTTAGCTCTCTTCTCATCACTTTGGCCAATGGACATACTTTGGTCTTATAGATATCTGCCACACGAAATGCACTGGCATCGAGCTTATTTCCAGCTCCCATACTGCTTATTATTCTCACGCCCTTTTCCTGTGCCTTCATCACCAACTCAATTTTTGCAGTCACCGTATCCACCGCATCTACCACATAGTCATACTCATCAAACGGAAATTCATCAGCATTTTCAGGAAGAAAAAAACATTTGTACACTCGAATATCTGCACTTGGATTAATATCCAAAATTCGTTCCCTCATCACCTCGGCCTTATATTTCCCAATTGTCTTTCTTGTCGCAATAATTTGTCGATTGATATTGGTCAAACACACCTTATCATCATCAATCAAATCAAATGCTCCCACACCACTGCGAGCCAAGGCCTCGCACACATAGCCTCCAACGCCACCCACACCAAAAACAGCCACTCGAGAATGGGCTAATTTTTCCATTGCCTCTGGACCGAGTAATAATTGCGTCCTCGCAAATTGTCTTGACATACTTAACTCCTTTAATTTGATATCACAACTTATTCTAAACTAGTGTCTACACAGTGTCAACTTTGAGACTATCTTCTACGCTTGAGGCGCCAGCGGAGGGCTTTTTCATCCCCTCCACGAGCGGCATACTTCTTTAGATAATGCTCTCTCTTCTTTTTGTCGCCCTCCATATGGGCAATCTTTGCCGCAAGAACATAGTATCGCTTTGCTGTTGTTGAATTTTTGAGATTTCTCTGTAACTTTTTTAAATCTTGTTTTGCACGATCCATATCCTTCATCCCAATATAAAAATTCACCGCATCTTCTACATTTTCCCTTGCCCCCACATCTACCAATCGCTCTAGTGCATCATTGGCCAAATTCTTTTCATCATTGTCTCTTGCACAACAAGCAAGCAAATGTAATTCCATTGTGGTGTCCTTTGTCGAAATATCTATGGATTTTAATAGTAATTTCTGTGCCCGCTCATAATTCCCCTGATGATAGTAGACATCTGCCAAAAAATAGTATACTGCCTTTTTATCTTCATTGGTCACCACATAAAAGCGCAAGACAGATAGCAATGATTCGGACTGGCGATAAAAGCCATTATTAATATATAATATAGCCAAATAGAGGCGAAATTTATATTTTCTTCGCTTAACAAAGGCCTGACGATATAATTTTCCCTGTTCTTTGCTTGGTTTTTTTTGGAAAAAATTCCACAGCCAGGTCAGAAAAATCACAACAATCACAAATAAAAATAATACCGCCATATCACTCCTCCTTTCCAAAGTATTACTCAAAATAGTACAAAGGAGAATCCCCAAGCCAAAGACTTAACAATTCCCCCACACTCTATCCCAGTTTTTCTAGTTTTTGTCTCAATTTCTCAAAAATACGCTCAGCCATCCATTTTTCCTGAGTGTGAAATCCTTCTGGTAAACAAACCCAACGCACATCACTATTTTCATCGGGCTTAATGGACAATTTCTCTGTTTCATCCGCCTCTAACAAGTAAGTAATATTGACATGAAGATGAGACGGTACATACTTTCCTCTCTTTTCATGCCCAAGAACATTTAAAATTTCCAATGAAAAAATATTCTCAGTAATAGGGATGTACTCGTGTAATTCCACTCTCTTCCTTAACTTCACGCATGGCCACGGCCAAAAGGTCCTCCTCCCCATCAGCGTGACCGCCAAGCCAAGTTAACGCCTGATAAATGTTATGCCAAGCGAGCAAGGCCTTATTGTGCTTTCGATTTAAAACCCAAGCCGATGCTGTCATATGAGCAATGAGATTGCTCCGAAAAAAAATGTCTTCCTGTGTCTCTAAAAGATGTAGAATCACTTCTTTGTCCACTTCTTCCTGTTCATTCCACGGTTTAAATTCTTGAATTTGTCGATATAAACTCTCTCTCATCTTCTCTCCTAAATTAAAAAGTTAATTCTAGAAGCATTGAGCTTTTTATACAATGCTTTTTCCCTACCACCCATATTGATATATTTTTTGATACATCGTTCCTTTTCTTTTTCGTCTCCCAAAATATCATAGTCAAGAATACATTCGAGCAATAAATCTCTTCCATCTTTTGCTGCATCTGCACATTCTTCCAATTCCTTCAAATGTTTCCTTGCTAAATCAAGGCGTTTTAATTGCATATTTTGAAAGATATCAGGGATCAATACCTCTGGATTTGTATGATCACATTCTAGGCTCTTCTCATACATCATCAGACTTCTCTCAATCTCCCTTTGCTTACTCAAGATATCACCAAGTCCCTGCCAAGCACTGGCGATATTGGGGTTATAGTCGAGTGCACGCTCAAATAACTTTTGTCCCAAATCCATTTGACCACATTCATAAAAAATAACTTTTGCTCGAAGCAGGACAACAATCGCATAATCCTCATTCGTAAAACAGCATTCATTGAGAATGTCCAATTTTTTCAATTTCTTTTCTGGCTCAATATAGCGATTATCTATATCACAAATTAATTTTTGCAACATCAACTTACTCTTTTTGTCATTCTTAAAGGCCATATTCCAGAGTTTAATATACTCTTTTTTTGGCTCTGGTCGACTCATCATTGCCTTAATTATTCCCAACATTCTCTCCTCCATCCACAAAAAAAGAGACTATCCACCCATGGACGGATAGTCTTCTATTGCCTACTGACGATTGATATTTGCTTGCTGCTTACTCATATCAAGGAGCTTTGCACGCATGGTATTTTCAATATTTTGTAACTCAATTTCGGCATTTTTTCTCTTCTCTCTGCCATCTTCTTGAATCTTTAGCACTTCATCCAATGTAGAGATCAATGTCTGGTTGGTTGACTTTAATGTCTCAATATCAATAATGCCTCGCTCGGATTCCTTTGCCGTCTCAATCGTTGCCGTGTGCAATAGTTCTGCATTTTTCTTTAGCATCTCATTTGTTGCATTAGAAACTGCTGCCTGTGCCTTTGCCGCCTGTTGAGAGTGATTAAGACCAATGGCAATGACCATTTGACTCTTCCACAGCGGAATGGTATTCACAAGTGTAGATTGAATCTTCTCTGTCATCACTGTGTCATTGCTCTGAATTAAACGAATCTGTGGAGCTGTCTGTAAAGCTACAGCTTTTGATAGCTCAAGGTCATAGATTTTCTTTTCAAAGCGATTGCACATATCAGCAAAGTCCTTTGCCGCCTGTGTGTCCTCCTGCAGTCCTGTCTGTTTTGCCTTTTCTGTGAGTTTTGCAAGATCCACTCTTCTTGCCTCCTCAAGCTTTTTCTTTCCCGCTGCAATATAGAGTGTCAACTCCTTAAAGTGAGCAAGATTCACCTCATACATCTTGTCTAACATACTGATATCCTTTAAAAGAATAACTTGATGCTTTTCAAGCTCCGATGCTATGCGATCAATATTGACCTCTGCCTTTTCATATCTCGCCTTGTAAGCAGCCAGTTCATTAGTTTTTTTCTTAAAAAATCCCAAAAAGGCCCTTGCTATCTTTTCCTGAGTCATCCATTGTCCTTAACTCTGTGACCACGCTGGCCAACATATTGCCAACCTCACCGATATCCTTTGTCTTTACTGTCTCTAGAGCCTTTTCTGAAAACTCAGCTACCTTCTTTTGTGTTCCTGCTCCATACTGCAAAATCATTTGAGAGTTGGTGATATCAATTTTTTGTGCAAAATCATCCACCATCTTTAATTCTTCTGGGCTCAATTGCTCCTTTTGGGCAAGTTCAGCCTTGGCTGTCTCTGTAGTTTGGATATCCTTCTCCTCAGAAACAATAGGGGCACTCAAATCTGGCTCCAAAGTCAATGTTGGTGCCTCCGCCTTCATATCAAAACCAAAATCATTATTTTCGCTCATACATCCTCCATCTCTATCGCTTCCACTCATCTTTTACTAAGCTGTCCTTAGCTAACATTGTCCTCAATGCCTCTGCATCGGTTGTGACATCATAGACATCATTGATAAATAAATTATTTCGCATTTCCACAAATGCCACATAAATTGTACCCATGGTCTTCTCAATTTCTTGCTTTGCCTCAAGAACATCTTCTCCCGGGGAATCGATTTGGTTAAACTCTTGATACTTTTGTACCAGCTTCTTGGTTGTCGGCAAATAATACTCCATAAACCTACGCATTTGTGCAATCTGTGCTGGTCTAGCCTTTAATTTTTCAAAAATATCAACTAAAACTTTATTGATATCCTCTAAATGCTTCTTCATCTGAGGCTCAGATATCGCACTCTTTTGCCTTTGAAACTCTGCAATATAGCTCTCGCCGTCCTCAATGGCCTTTTTCCACTGTTTCTTTTGCTCTGGGGTTAAATCACTGGCATCTAGCGTCGTTTGCATCCTTGCATCTTCTACCTTCACCTTGTCCTGCTCTTCTTTCTTCTTTCTAGTGGCATCCAGAAAATCATTGTAGGTGCGGTCATCCATCATAAAAAATTGTTGAGTACTGTCGAGATGACCTTGTTCAAAGATTCCCTCCCGAATCATATAGCGCAGGTTCTTTCTTGTCTTTCTCTCCGATGCATGCATACCCATAGCTAGAGTTTCCACTTCAATCACTGTGCGAATTCTCATATAGTCATCATACCTTTGTGCCAACTTTAATGCCCTTAACTTTTTCATTCCCTTACAAAACATCAAAACAAAAAAGGCATCAATAAGTCCCAATATAAACAGTGTAATAAAAGCCGCACCATTATACTCAGGCAATAAGCCAAAGAAAGCAATAAGCAAAAATGGTGCCGGAAAGAGGCCAAAAATTGCACCGATAATCACCTTCATCAATGCAAGCCCCTCTCCCTTTCGGTTCACTCTCGGAACTACTTTTCTCTTGACTTCTTTCAATAAGTCTCCAGCAAAAGATCCCACATGTCGACTCAAATTTGTGTAGATGCCCGACTGAATTGCCTTCTGTACAGTGTCAGCTACTTCATCACCAACATGAGTCCAATCATCCTTGTCATATTTGTTTTCCATATTCCCACTTCCATCAAATTTTTTTTGAAACAAACGATAGTTTTATTATACTATTCTTCTGCCCCATACGCAAGAAGATGAGTCTGACTTGATACACCAAAACCCGTCTGTCCATACCATACCACACCATCAAATTTGGCAATCACTCTCTGTAAGAGAACATCTTCAAGACTTTTAATTTCTCCTAAAACATCCCCCTTCTTTACTCTATCTCCGGCCTTTGCCATTCGATGCCAAAATCCATCACTGGCTGCAAACACATACTCTGTCCTTTGACTACACTTTTGTTCTTGATTAACACTGACCTCTCCCTGTACAATGCCCAATGCTCTTTGAGCCACCTCGATGCACTCTAGGCAGCGAATAACCTCTTCATCACTAAAACTTTCCCCACTTCCAATCTCCAATAAAAGTGCAGGAGTTCCCATTTTCGCCGCTCTGCTGTAAAATCCATTTTCCGCCTGCGAACAGAGACGATATGGAATAGGCATACAGCTGGCAATATTCTCTGCTACATCTCTCACAGTCTTTGATACATTTTCTGAGAAAAAGAGAAGATCTTGCATATCTTCATCAATGTCCCCACCATGTAAATCGAGCAAAAAATCAATTTCCGGATAGAGCTGTTCCTCTAATCGATGAGCCAATCGCTCAGCCAGTGTTCCATCCCTTTTCCCTGGAAATATTCGATTAAGATTTTTTCTTTCTTCATCCAATGGCATAATCTGCTTTTTTCCCTGATAAAATCCTGCCGCATTGATTAGTGGAAAAAACAAAATCATTCCGCTAATTTTGTCTGCATCTAGGCTTTCAAACGCTCGCTTTACTGCTGCAATTCCCACATATTCACATCCGTGCACACCTGCACTAATAGCCAAAACTTTTCCCGACTGATTTCCCTTAACAACCCAAACAGGCATCTTTAATTCAGGTAAAATCTGCCACTCCCACTTGCTTTTTGTTTTGTGGCTGTATCTTTTCTAAAATTTCTTGTAACTTTCTCACTATGCCTCCATTCTTCCTCTCACTCTTTTATTCTAACATAAAAGTGGCAGAAACAAAATCTTTCGAAATTATTTCTGTCACTCTTTTTTCTACTTTTTTTCATATTTATAAACTTCATGCCGCATATCCAAAAAGGATAAGCCCATCACAATTTGACACTCCCCATGCCTAAAGGCAGGGGATTCTTGGTTCGCCGATTACTGCGTAGCTTCTGAAAGAAGCGATGTCTTACACAATCTCCCCAAGCGTAGATTCCCGTGTGTCCCACGGTATTTTTCATGTCTTATGCCGCTTGAATTTCCTTTGCCTTAGCTAGGATATTCTTGGCGGCATTCACATCTCTGTCATGGTGCGCTCCGCACTTTTTGCAAATCCAGTCCCGAACGGCAAGATTTTTCGTTTCCGTATTTCTCTCACCGCATACGGAGCAGGTTTGCGAACTTGGATAGAAGGTCGGCACTTGAATGACATCTGTTCCGTAGAGTACCGCCTTGTATTCCAGCATACGAAAAAACTCTGCCCAGCTTACATCGGAAATCGCTTTTGCCAGCTTGTGATTCTTCATCATGTTCTTCACCTGCAAATCCTCTATGCCGATGGTTTGGTTTTCACGCACCAGCTTTGTCGAGATTTTATGCAGGAAATCCTTTCTGGCATTTGATATTCTTTCGTGTATTCTAGCAACGAGTTTTTCTTTGCTTGCTACGATTTTTTGCTCTTTCTTTTTTTCGGGACAATTTTTCTTTGCTCTCTTGCTAATTTCTTGCTCAATCGTTTCAGAATACAAGGATTTTCTACGACATTACCGTTGCTGTCCGAACAAAATTCTTTCAATCCGACATCAATGCCAACTTCTCCTCCTTCGTTGCGAGCAAGGAAATTTTCTATATCTGCTGTCACGCAAAGGGAAACGTAGTATTTTCCCGATGCCGTCCGCGATATGGTGGCATTTTGGATCTTGCCCTCAAATTCCCGTGACAGTTTGATTTTTACCAGTCCAAGCCGTGGGAGATGCAGTTTTTCGCCCTCTATACGAATCCCGTTTCCTTGGTTACGGGTACGATACGATTGCCGATGGTTGTGCTTGGATTTGAACCTTGGATATTTTGCAATTTTCTTGAAGAAATTCTGATAGCTACGGTCAAGATTCCGCAAGGATTCTTGCAGAGCCATGCTGTCCACAGCTTTTAGCCACACATAGTCTGGATGGTTTTTGAGTTCTGTAAGGAGTGCGCTCGTCTGCACATACGTCACAGATTCTTTTTTCGTTTTCCAAGATTCCATGCGCAAAGCTAGGAAGTGATTGTATACGAAACGACAGCAACCAAGTGTTTGTTCGATTGTCTGTACCTGTGCCTTTGTCGGATAGATTCTGAATTTATAGCCTTTCGTATATTCCACATCTTCACCCCCTCTGCGATATTTTTTGATTTTCGATATACTGTTTCACCATGGCAAGTGGTGCACCGCCTACCGTTGATACGAAGTAGGAGTTTGTCCAAAGGGTTGGTATTCTGCTCCTCAGCCATGGAAATTCTGTGCGTAAAACCCGGGAGGTTCTGCCTTTAATAGTTTTTCACTGCCTTGTGTATGCCAAATTGTGGGTCTACCTCTAAAAGCAAATGTACATGGTCTGGCATGATTTCCATTTCGATGACATCGACACTGATTTCTTGACATATGGCAGAAATGAGCTCCTTTAGCCTTACATCAACGCCATTGACCAGTACCTTGCGACGATATTTGGGACACCATACAACGTGATACTTACAGGAATATACGACATTGTGGTTTGATTTATATTTCATGGTTAAGATTATACTGAATATGTTTATCTAATTCAATAGACAGAGTGAATTTCTTTCTGTCAATATCCATCGAGGATTTGACAGAAAGCGGGCTTATATCCCCATAGCTAAAGCTAGGGGATATACGCCCGTTTTGATAACAGACTGAAGGAATAAACAACACATCACTCCCCAATGTGTTTGATGTCGCTAATCCCAAAAAACCACCGACACAAAACCACAAAATATTGCCAAGATAAAAAGAGACCTTTCCCACTTTTTATACACACAAATTATCCCAAAAATCCAATGCGTTTTTTATCTACTGCACGAAAATCCAAGTTTTCATCAATGTCCTCAACTTTCAGTGTCAATATTTCCTCTCGGCTAATTTCGTCCTCTCCCTCTCTAGAAAAAATCCGCTGTGCCTGACGCATCAAGGCCTGCTCCAATAAGTTTCTGGCAAATCGTCCATTTCCAAATTCCTCATGTCCACAAATTTTCTTAAAGATACTCTGACATTTTTCTCGAACCTCATCGCTCAAAATGATGTCCTTTTTCTTGGCCAGCAAGGCAAAAATTTCTGTCATCTCCTGTGCATTGTAGTCTGGAAAAGATAAGTGAAAGGCAATTCTGCTTCGCAGTCCCTCATTTTTATTTAAAAACTCCTTCATCTTTTCTGGATAGCCCGCAAAAATAACCACCACATCTTCCCTGTGATTTTCCATTTCTTGCACAATGGTATTGATAGCCTCATCACCAAAGTTATTGGCATCATCAACCAATGCATAAGCCTCATCAATAAAGAGCACGCCACCCCTCGCTTCTCTAAACTTCTCACTCACGCTCTTTGCCGTCCAGCCCACATACTTGGCCACAAGATCTGACCTGCCAACTTCAATGCAATGCCCAACTTCAAGCACTCCTTCTTTCTTTAAAATTTGTGCCAATAATCTTGCCACACTTGTCTTTGCTGTTCCAGGATTTCCCATAAAAATCATATGTAAGGAAGTTTCCACTTTGGGAAGTCCCATCTGTCTTCGCAATCTTTGTATATTGGCAAGAGAAATGATTTGATCAACCAAGCCTTTGAATTTTTTCTAATCCAATCATTTCCTGCAATACCTTGTATGGTTCTGAAGTTTTCATTTCCTTCGTTAACTTTTTTGTCTTATGCCCTCGATAAGATTGATAGACCTTCGTTTTTAATTGTATACTGTACCACTGGTCATATAATTGTTGAACCTGAGAAGTGGTGTAGGTCTTTTCCTCTGTCAATACCTCCATAACCTCTTGTCTTGAGGCAGGAAAATCTGTCTTTTGACTTAATAATTGAAAATATTCAATAGATTTTTCATAACTTCCAGATCCCTCACAAATTTCAACTAAATCCAATGTACCCTCTACTTTGGCAATTAAACTCCTTGAAAATCCAGGATTTTTTGTGCTGTCAATAAAAAACATCAATGTCTTATGATGATATTTTTCAATTAAAATCTGAAAATAATGAATGACCTTCTCATAGGCAGAGGAATAGTTGCCATCCATCCCATCGCTCTCTCCCATATCAACCACGACCGCACATCCTTTAGCCGCCTCAAAAATATTTTGTACATCATCTTCTTCGTAACATCCCTCATCAATATCATAGATATACTCACAGCGTGCCCCCAATAGACGCTCATTCGTCTTTAATGCAGGAATTAAAATATCAATCATTTCTTGTGCGGTTTCTTTACTTCCTACACGCAGACAGTAGTGCACAGGATTTCCATAGAATTTTTTTATGTTTTCCTTAGCATAGATGCGCTCTAATTCTTCTATAAAGCTCTCATCGGCCATAATCCCCTTTGCTCTTTTCATGGCCATCTCATAAGAAAGTGGTACTTGATAGCATTTTTCTTTGATATGATAGAGATAGTTGTCAAAATAGTCGACACGAAGGTCGGAAGCAAAACTATCCATTTCATCCACATAGCCCATTCCCCTAGCCCTCTTTAACAGCCACTTTAAATGAGTAGGTGTAATTTCTTCCCGCTTTTCTACACAAACACCTTTTAATTCACTCCAATATTCTGAAAAAATTTCTAAGACATAGCTTTGGCAATCTTCCCACTCCACCTTTTCTAAATCACAGGCCACTACGACATCAACTGTACTCTTTCTTGCTCCAACAATACACATAGAAAGACGCTCATCCAGTCCACAATGTGCCCCCAGACTCTCATTGATTTGCTCAATCTTTTCAGCAATGCTTTCGCTATCTTCATCTTCTTCCTTTTCTCTATAACTTAATGTCAATCTATAAAAAACCATTCGCTATTATTCGCTCCTAATCTCACCATTTTAGTGACTATTATATCATAGATACAAAATTATTGAAGTTCTAAACCGTTCGCATTGTAGCACTTGTGGCTTTCTACCTATTCTTCATAATCCACATAATACTGCGTCCACATTGCAACTTCAGATAAAGCTGGATGTGGCACCATTGTCTCATTGATTGTCGAGATGACATTTGGCTCCAGATTTCTCACATATTTCTTTGCACGCAGTACTTTGTTTGTTCAGAACCAATTTCTGGATGGATTGCACGCAATGAATGTTTTCCTGCATTCATTAAATTTAAAAATGGTTGAAAAAGAATCGAAGCCTGCTCGCCAATGACATGGGCACCCAAAATCTTTCCACTCTTTTTTTCCACAATCACCTTAACAAATCCATCATCCACTTCCCCCTCCATCATTCCCAGAGAATACCCCTTACTTGTCTGAGAATAGTGATGAAGGCCAACACTCACCGTATAACCTGCAGCCTCAGCTTGTTCCTTCGTCATTCCCACATGTCCGACCTGAGGATAGGTATAGGTCACTGCGGGCACAAGGTCATACTCTGCAAACCGCCAATCATTTTCCTCTGTGCGTAAATACAAATTATGTGACAAAATATCTGCCTCATAATTTGCCTTGTGGCGAAATGGTGCCTTTCCATTGCAATCTCCAAGTGCATAAATTCCCTCCGCATTGGTCTCTAAAAATTCATTGGTCTCGATATAGCCACGCCTATCTACCGTTACCTTTGTCCTCTCCAAATGCAATAAATCTGCATTGCTCACAATTCCTGGGGCAACTAAAATTTCATCTGCTCGAATTTCCTTTTCTTCTCCCGTTGCAATATCTCGAATCAATAAAACCTTGTCCTCTCCCTCTCTCCGAACAGAAATCGTATCCTGATTTAGCTCTACCCCAATACCAAATTCTCGAATATTTTCCAGTAGTTTTTCACTGACTTGTACATCTTCCTTTGGTAAAAGTCGAACATTATGCTGGATGATTGTCACCTTACTTCCAGCAGCTGAAAATACATGGGCAAATTCTGTTCCAATTGGTCCACCTCCGATAATGATTAATCTGCGAAATGCTGATTTTGGATAATTTTTTCCAAACAAATTTTCACTAGTCAAATATCCCACTTCCTCAAGCCCTTCAATATTTGGAATTTTTGTTCGGCCACCAACAGCAAGGACAATCACCTTGGCTGTGATTTCTTCGCTCACTCCACCAGATGCCAAAGCTACCTTCATTGACTTTTCACCCGTAAAATATCCACATCCTTTGTAGACATCGAGATTTTTTTCATTCATATAGAACTGCTCTAATTCCTTACTTTCATCGATCTTTGCCCACACACGATGAGATAACTTTTCCCAATCAATTCTTGGCTTCTCAAATGGTGCAATGCCAATTCGTTCAATTTTTTGAGCCTCTCGAATAAAATCTGCAGCAGTAACGAGGACTTTTGTTGGAATACAACCTCTCGTCAGACAAGTTCCTCCAAATTTTCCCTTTTCAATCTGTGCACATTTTAGCCCCTTAGCCAACGCAGCCTCTAAAACAATATTTCCTGCTCCCGTTCCTACAACAATTAAATCGTATTCCTTCATTGTTCCCCTCCATATTCTAAATTCCAATTCCTAACCAATGATCCACTTGGCATGACTTCCACTTTGATCTTTTTTAACCACCAATTGATTTTCCAACATTTGCTTTAACTCGGTGACATGCGAAATAATGCCCACCATTTTCTTTCCCCCTGCCATTTCCTGTAGTACTCGAATGGCATCATTTCTTGAGCGATCATCAAGTGCACCAAATCCCTCGTCAATAAACATGACATCCAGATGAATGGATGATGTGGTCTCTTGAATATGATCAGCCATTCCAAGGGCAAGTGACAAGGCCGCCATGAAAGACTCTCCACCAGAAAGCGTTCTTATCTCCCTTCTTTTTCCTGTGACATTGGAATAGACCATCAAATCCAATCCTTTATTCTTTCCCGCTCCTGCATTTTCTTCATCAACCATCTCAAGGCAAAATTGTCCACTAGACATTTGCAAAAATCTTGTGTTTGCACTGTGCAATATTCTCTGCAAATAGTATCGCAAAACAAAAGTTTCAATGTCCATTCTTGCACCTGTTCTCTTTCCAGCAAGTCGCTCATAGAGGCTGCTAACTCTAGCCTGCTCCATCATCATCTTTTCTTGCTCAGAAAGTTTTATTTCCAATCGCCTTTGCACCCCTTCATTTATTTTCCTCTTTTGCTGGATAAATTGTAACTTTTCCTCTACCTCACTCTTTTCTCTTTGTCTTTCTTCCTGTACTTTCTCAAAAAATTCGATATCCGGCTTTTCTTTTCCTGCAATAGTTGCCTTTAGTAAATCCAATCTTCCACTTTTCCTTGCCAATTCTTCATCATATTCCTTGGCTTGATCCTGCCACAAAATAGCATCCTCCTTCGGATACTTTGTGTACTCTACCCAGACTCCATTTTCCATTCCCCTCTGTTTTGCTGCTGTAGCATATTCCTGATATGCCCCCATTTCCTCTTCTTTTTTCCTTGGAAGGTCTGCCTCTGCACTCGAAATAATTAGTCTAACATTT
>BNJU01004649.1_pt1 | contig 85432 bp, 80 predicted proteins | sample 8539281 | NCBI WGS metagenome assembly BNJU01 (sample SAMD00202456, study PRJDB9452) | human saliva metagenome | isolation source: human saliva | place: Japan
GAAGTTTCTTAGTTTCTACGAATCTATATCCTGGAATATCTTTCTTCGGTTGTTCTCCATCCTCTGTTGGATAATTTGGAATTTCTTTTCCTTCTTTATCTTTGAATGAAGTTTTAACTTTTTTTCATATACGTGTTCTGTATCTCCATTTGGAAGTTTCTTAGTCTCTACGAATCTGTATCCTGGGATATCTTTCTTCGGTTGGTCTCCATCCTCTGTTGGATAATTTGGAATTTCTTTTCCTTCTTTATCTTTGAAGGATGTTTTAACTTTTTCATATACGTGTTCTGTATCTCCATTTGGAAGTTTCTTAGTTTCTACGAATCTATATCCTGGGATATCTTTTCTTCGGTGTTTCTCCTTCTTCTGTTGGATATCCTGGGATGTCTTTTCCTTCTTTATCCTTGAATGAAGTTTTAACTTTTTCGTAGACGTGTTTTGTATTTCCATCGTTGTCAGTTACAGTTTCTACGAATCTGTATCCTGGGATGTCTTTCTTAGGAGTTGTTCCATCTTCACTTGGGTATCCTGGAATTTCTTTTCCTTCTTTATCTCTGAAGATAGTGTCTGGACGAACTGTTGGTGTGTAAGATGCAAAGATTGTTTTACCATTTTTATCTTTTCTAACAACTGTTACACCAGATGCTGTTCCTACGAATTCTGGTTCTGGAGTGAACGTTACTTTTCCATTTGGATCAATAGTGTAAGTACCTTGACCTGGTACTACTTTTGTAGTTTTTCCGTCTTCGAATGTTGGTGGTACATCTTTATCGATATCTCCTTCGAATACTGGAGTATTTGATTGAGGTTTACCTTTTGGTCCTTCAGATACTACATCTTTAGTTGATGTTGCTCCTAGAACTGTTGGTGTGTATTTCGCTGTTACTGGTGTTCCATTTTTATCAACACGTTTAACAGTTACACCTTTTGTTACACCTACGAAGTCTTTTTCTGGAGTGAATGTTACTTTTCCGTCTTTATCAACAGTGTATACACCTTCTCCTGGAACTTCTTTTCTAGTTGAACCATCTTCGAATGTCGCTGGTACATCTTTATCGATTTCTACTGTTTTGTTTTTACCGTTAACAGTTTCTGATCCACCTTTGAAGACTGGTGTTTCTTCTTGAGGTGTATTCTTAGGACCCACTGATGTTACATCTTCTCCAGATGGTGATACTGGAATTACTGTTGGTGTGTATTTCGCTGTTACCGGTGTTCCGTTTTTGTCAACACGTTGAACAGTTACACCTTTTGCTACACCTGTGAATGTTTTTTCTGGTACGAATGTTACAGTTCCATCTGGCGCTACAGTGTAAGTACCTTCGTTTGGTACTACTTTTGTAGTTGAACCATCTTCGAATGTTGCTGGTTCATCGTTGTTGATTTCTACTGTTTCTTCTTTACCATTTATAGTTGTTTTTCCACCTTTGAATGTTGGTTTTCCTGTTTGAGTTTCACCTTGTAGATCTTTAGATTTAGCTTCTTTACCTTTTGGTGTTACCCCTAATACTGTTGGTGTGTATGTTGATTCAGCTGGCGTTCCGTTTTTATCAACACGTTGAACTGTTACACCTGTTGCACGTCCTGTGAATTTTGGTTCTGGTGTGAATGTTACTTCTCCAGATTTCGGATCGATTGTGTATGTTCCTTCGTTCGGTACTTTAATAGTAGTTTCATCCGTTGGTTTTCCAGTTTCTGGATCTACGAATTTCGCTGGTTTTTCAGTATCAATTTCTACTGTTTTTTCTACTCCATTAACAGTTGTTTTACCTGGTGTGAAGTTTGGAGTTGCTTTTTGTGGTGCTCCTTGGATACCTTCAGTAGTTTTTTCTTCACCTGTTGGTGTTACTGGTACTACAGTTGGTGTGTAAGTTGCTGTTGCTGGTGTTCCATTTTTATCAACACGTTGAACTTAATTCCTGAAGTTTTACCTTTGAATTGTGGTTCTGGTGTAAATGTTACTTTTCCATTTTCATCAATTTCGTAAGTTCCTTCGTTTGGTACTTTTACAGATGTTGCATCTGTTGGTTTACCTGTTGTTGGATCTACTAGTTTTGGTGCTTTATCTAAGTTAATAGGTACTTTTTTGTCACCTTCTTTGAATGTTGGTGTACCTTCTTGTGATTTACCTTGGATTCCTTCTGAAGTTACTGGAGTCGCTGTTGGTGTTACCGGCGTGATGTATGGTGTGTAAGTAGTTTCTACTGTGATTCCATTTTCATCCGCTGCTTGAACACGTACTGGTTGTACTTTACCATGGTAAGTTGCATTTGGAGTTAATACTCCGATAGCTTTTCCATCTACTACTTCAAGAGTGTATTCCCCGATTACATTTCCTTCTGGATCTTTCGCAGGGACTTTCGTAGCTGGTTGTCCATTTTCATCTAATAATGTGTAAGATTGTGGATTAATCGGTACAGTTTTTTGAACTGCTACTTTTACATCTGGGTGATCGATATCAGGTACAGTCGTTTTATCTACTACACTATCGATAAATGTAACAGGTTGTTTTTGAACTTGACCTTGAACATCTTGTGATGTAGCCGGTTGTGCTTTTGGTTTAGCCCCGATAACGATTGGACGGTATTTACCAATAGCTGGTTGTCCAAGTTTATCAACACGTTGAACGATTACCCCTTTAGCTTCACCAACAAATGTTTTCTCAGGAACGAAATCAACTGTTCCGTCTTGTTTAAGAGTATATTCTCCTTCTCCTTCAACTTTTACAGTAGTCCCCACTGGTACTGGTTGTTTTGTCGCTGGATCAAGTAATACTGGTGCTACATTTTCATCGATTTCTACAGTTTTTTCTTCTCCACCGATTTCTACTGTTCCACCTTTGAACTTAGGTTTTCCGTGTTGTTTTTGACCTTGGATATCTGCAGAAATTACATCCCATCCTGTTGGAGTTACTGGGTGAACTACCGCTGTGTATTCTCCACGAGCTGGTGTTCCATTTTTATCTTTACGGATTACTGTTAATGTTGTACCTTTTCCTGTGAATGTTTTTTCTGGTACAAATGTTACTGTTCCGTCTGGAGCTACTGTGTAAGTACCTTCTCCTTTGATTGTCTTAGTTGTATTACCATCTTCGAATGTTGCTGGTACAGTATCATCCATCGGTACAGTTTCTTCTTTACCGTTTACTGTTGTTTTACCACCTTCAAAGGCTGGTTTTCCGCTTTGAGTTGCACCTTGAATATCTTCTGTGAATGCAACTTTACCAATTGGAGTTACAGGTTTAACAGTTGGTGTGTAAGTCGCTGTTGCTGGTGTTCCATTCGCATCTTTAACTTCTACTGTTGCTGGTACTGGAGTACCTACGAAGTCTTTATTCGGTGTGAATGTTACTTTTCCTGATGTTGGATCAATTGTATATGTACCAACTTGTTTTCCTGTTGAATCTTTTGCTGGAATTGTTGGTTCATCTGTTGGTTTACCTGTTGTTGGATCTACTAATTTAGCAGGTTGAGTTGCATCGATTTTAATTGGAGCAACTGGGTGTCCTTGCGTAAATGTTGGAGTTCCTTCTTGAGGTGAACCTTGGGATTCCTTCTGAAGTTGCTGGTGTTCCTGTTGGTGTTACAGGTGTAATGTTCGGTGTATAAGTAGTTGTTACAGGTGTTCCGTTTTTATCTTTCGCTTGAACAGTTACCGGTTCTACTTTACCTACATATGTTTTATCAGTTGGTGTGAATACCGCTACTGCTTTTCCATCTACATTCTTAACAGTGTAAGTACCTACTACTTTTCCTGTTGCGTCTTTTAGCTGGTACTTCTGAAGCTGGTTGTCCATTTTCATCTAATAATGTGTATGTTGTTGGATCGATTGGTACTTTTTTCTCAACACCATCGATTGTTGTTTTCGAATCGTTGAATGTTACAGGTTGCTCTTGAGTTGCACCTTGTACGTCTGTTGATGTTGCCGCTTCTGCAGTTGGAGATGCAGGTTCAACTACTGGAGTGTATTTTCCAGTTGCTGTTACTTCTACAGTAGTACCTTCTTTATCAGTTGCATTAGCTGTTACTTTTACATCTACACCTTGAGCTGTTCCTGTGAATGTTGGAAGTGGAGTGAATGTTACTACACCTGTTGATGGATCGATTGTGTAAGTTCCTTCGTTTGGAACAACAACTTTTCCTTCATTATCAGCACCTTCTAATGAGTACTTAGCTGTAGTTAAGATCAACATTTGTACCATCTGGAGTGTTCTCTGGAGTATTTAGTTTAGAGAATCTTTCACTTCCTGGTTTAGAAGTTTGTACTGCCCCTTGTATATCTTTAGTCGTATCAGCATTACCTTTAACACCATATACTGTTGGTGTATATGTAGTTGATGCTTCTACTGTTACAGGGTTACCATCTTCTCCTGGGATAGTTACATTAGCTGCTACTGTTAATGGTTTAGCAGTTCCAACATATCCTTGAGCTGGTGTAAAGCTTACTTTTCCAGTTGTTGGATCTACTGTGTAAGTTCCTTCATCAGTTGTTACTGAAGAAACTTTATTTCCTGTTGTTGGATCTACTAGTTTGTAGTCTGATACTGTAGAGTTTTCAGGAAGTCCAGTTTTGAATCCTTTTTCCATAGTATCACTTTGTGGAGTATCTTGAGCTCCTGAAGAAATTTCTGGTTTAGGTACCACGATGTAGTAAGTTGTTTCTGCTACTGCATCTTCAGTTACTTCACCTGAATCTGTTCCTCCGACAGTTGGAGTAGTTACAACACCGTTAGAGTCTACTGCTCTTACTGTAACTTTATAACTTCCATATTGACCTAATGTGTAAGCTGCGATTTCTGGGTTCGCTAAGTTTGCTGCTGCAGCTGTTTTTAGTGCTTCACGTGCTGTCTCTACAGCTTTTTCAGCTTCTGAAAGCTGCTGTACGTGCTGACTCTACTTCAGTATTTTTCGTTGAAAGATTTGCTTGAGCTGTTGCTAGTTGAGCCTCAATAGATGCTTTAAACTCTTTTGACATTCGCAAGTTTTCTTTCTGCTAATTCTTGAGCTGTTGGCGAAATTGTACGTAATTTCAAGTTATCTAATGCTTATTGAGCATCATCTACTGTTCTCGTTGTACGATCTAATAGTTCTTGAAGACGTAGCTAATTCATTTTGTGATTCTTGTTGTTCTTTTACAGCCGTTGCTGCTGCTTGAGTTTTAGCTGCTGCTGTACGTTGAGCTTGAATATAAGCTGTTTCTTCTGCTTTCGCCGCATCAAATACTTTTTGGCTTCCATCTGGAGCTGTTACCGTTAATTTTGTTTTAATTGTTTCTGATTGAGCATCGTCTGATTTATCATCGATAGTATCTGTGAAATCAACGTTAGCTTTTTCTGATTTTAATAAATCTACTGAAGCATCTTTTGCTTCTGAGTAACTCGTTGATGTCCCAGCTGGTTTAGCATTTTGAATTGATGCTACGTCTGTTGAACTTGCTTCACGGTATGAAACATACCCTTTAAATCCTGATGCTGTTTCAACTTCCCAACCAGCATTTGATTTTTTAGCTGTTACTGCTGAACCGTCAGAAGATGTCCATTGGTTTGTTACTGAGTCGTAACTCACTGTAACTACCATTCCTTGCTCTGAAGATGTGTTATCTTTTTTAACTAGAGTTTCTGTACGTGTAACATTACCTACTGCTGTTACCTCACCATTTTTACGAATTTCTGCAATCTTATCCACTAATGTTGGCGCTGAAGATGTTGCACTCCATGTACGTTCAAATTCATAAACAACGAATTTAACATCACCATTTGCTTGAGCATCTGTATAAACACGACGTTCAATAAGAGTTGATGTACCATTACCATTGTCTTTTAATTCATAGCTTTTTTCTGTAGGTAAATGAATATTTACCTGTTGCACTGTTAAATACCGCTTTATACGTATTACCTGCTGCGTCATTTACCATAGCAAATTCACGTTGAATATTTGCTTTCACCTTATCAGTTGTTGCTTTTGCTGCAATACTATCAACACCTACGTATTTTGTAGCATTGGATGTTACAGTTAAGATTGAATAGTTTGAAGTCTCCTGTTGTAGATGCAGCTTCCTAATACATCTACCTTCATGTACAGCTGTGTTTGTAGTTCCATGCAGCTACTGTCCAGATTTCCATCTTTAACAATAAGTTTTAGTAACTGTACCATCTGGCATTGTAATTTCTGCAGTGTTAGCTCCGTTTGAAATAGTTACAGGTACTTTTGTAGCATATGCTTCTACGTTAGATACTGTAATTTTTGGTGCTACAGCAATAGTAATATTTTCATGAGCTTCTTGACCATACATATTCCAATCCTGATTTCTTGCATTGGTTGTATTGTTATAGTCTTTTGCATAAACAGCAGCTGTAAAAATTCCAGCTTCTGACGCTGTTCCAGTAATGTCTCCAGTTTGTGGATTGTAATTTAATCCTGGTACGACATCATTTATTGAAGTTTGACTTCCTGTATAATTACCATTTAAGGCAGTATGGGCTGTGACTGTTTGCGGTCCGTTCTCGGTATTTACTTTTAGATCCGTCAACTGCAGTGAAAGTTGCTCCAGTCGTGCCTCCAGGAGCAGTTTTTGAACCGGCAACAACTTTTTCTCCATTTTTTCTGTATACATAATCAGCTCTTTCATCACGACTCATTCCATCGTTATCAACATATTTGATATTATGATCAACTTGATCGCCAATTGTTACTAACTTTTGATGACCCTTGAATAAGTGGTGCAGATGAATCTTGCCATCCTATCCCATCCAGCCGTTAAAGTCTCTGAAAGTAACCTGCTGAGTAGCTCCACCTTTCTCTACAGTTACAAATATAACGCATGTCATATACACCATTTTGAAGAGTAGATGCTACATATCCTTCTACAGTATCTGTAGCTGCATTATATGCTAATCCCTGGTAGTAAGTTGCTTATATGCGATGTTTTGTGATTGTATATCCTGCAGCTGTTGCCTCTGGTGATAAACTAAAACGTTTTTTTACATCTGTAAGATAAACATAGTGATTTCCTTGTTCATAAGTATATCCGTAGATTTCTGTAGCTATGATACTCATAAGCTCCACCAGTATCCCGCAAATCTGTATCTTTCATTAGCTTTTTCCTGTAACACTGAATTTTACCCATTTCCATAGAGCAGCTTCACGTCCAAGTTTTTGAGCTTCTGTTTTTGATAAAGGAATATCTGTACGACCACTTGTCCCGGCTTGTCCATTATTAGTCGCAGGCACATCAGTGTTCTCAGATTGATATCCATGAACATAAACTTTATAGTTAGCGTTACCATCTAGTACTTTGTATGATTTACCTGTAGATCCAAGAAATTCACCATTTTCTTTTCTTAGTTCTGTAGAAGCAGCTGTGTATCCTTCGTTAGCTGAAAGAGCTACTCCGTATCTACCGTCACGACGAACACCAGCGTTTTCTAATTCAGCGTATACCGCTTTAATAGAGTTGCTTAATTCTTCTAAGCTTCTTGCGATTTGTTCTTTAGTTACATTGTCACTTCCAAGTAAGTTGTTAGCTACTTTGATAACTTCTTCGTTTTTAGCTACTGCTTTTTCTACAGCTGGTTTTGCTTCGATTTTAACTTCGTTTTTACGAATAGCTTCTTTAGCCAACACGTTTGTTACTTCTGCTTCTGAAGTTACTTGAGTTAATTCTTTCTTAGCTTCTTTAACTTCTTTAGATTCTTTTGCTTCTGATTTTGCTTTTTCTTCAGCTTTTTTAGCTTCATCTTTCGCAGCTGTTCCAGTTGCTTCTGATTCTGCTACTACTGTAGTTAACACATTAAGTGTTGTTACTTTTGTATTAACTTCGTCTTGAGTTGCATCAGCTTTTGCGAATACTTCTTTTGCTTTCACTAATTCTTCACGAGCTGTTTTTACTGCAACTTCATCAGCATTTTTAACTGACGATAATTTTTGCTCTAAGTTTTTCATTGCTTGATTTTAGAGCTGTTTTTATCAGCTGCTTTTTGTTTCAGCTTTTGCAGTGCTTCTTCTTTAGTTACCTCTGCTTTTGGTGCTTCAACTTTTTCAGCTACCGCTGCTGCAACACTTTCTTTTGTATTTTCTACTTTTGCTGGTTGTGCTTCTGCTTTTGGTGCTTCCTCTTTTGCTCCTGCGTTTGTTGTATTGTCTGCAGTTGTGTTATTAGAAACTTCCTCAGCTGCTTGAGACACTGCTCCAGCACCTAAAAAGATACTAGCACCGATTACTACTGATGCTGTACCGACTTTGAATTTTTTTAATTGAATAAGATTCAACTTTTAGTACCTTCTTTTAGTGGTTTTTAAGTACTTATTATTTCTTTTCCTACCATTAAAAACTTCCTCCTATTGATATATTTATAACTTTTTAGCGTTAAATTAAATCTCTTCTCTCAATGATATATTTTCCTTCTAAACTAAACCTTTTTTAACTCTTTATCTTTCGATTTTATTGATTATGATATTTAACTTGAAACGCATACTACTAATTTGAAATCCATGTTTTTGAATCTCACTATTAATAATACCAAATATTATCCTTTTTTTGTCCAAGAAGTCAAACTCTCTTTAAATCTACTATCTCAGCTACAAAAGTTATATATATCCCTCATACATTAGCCATATTTTTCCGAGTATAGACAACCTTATGAAAACCATGCTTAAAAATCAACCTTTTCCAGAAGCTATAGATGCTCTGTATTATTCACGCAGTTTGATAATTAACTAATTTTACTTACTCTAATGTTTTATAACTATAGAAATCTATAACTCTACATGCACTACAATACATACTATCAATCGGATTCAAATTTATGTTCTATACATGTAAAAAAACACTGATATTATAAAGTTTTTTTCATCTAATACTATTTCTGATATTAATCCATTAATCTTCACTTTATAAAATTATTTTTTTATATTAATAAAACAATTATTTTTTTACTAATCTAGACTAAAACATTGAAACTGTTATTTATAAATTTATATTATATTTTTTTAGTGAAAAACGAAGTATTAGTATCATTATCTTTTTACACTCAAATAGAAAATTACTGAACAACAATTATCAAATATGATATACAAGCTGAAAATAAATCTCGAACATTTGAAAAATCATAACTCAGCATTTTTCATCAAATAATACTTTCATTTAAATATTTTACATATGACAAATAGTTACTCTATTGACCAAGTTCAAGACCTATGATAGAATGAAAACGTGGAATATTATGTATTTAATTATTTTTTTATGTATAATATGAAAGTAATTTTAAAAAGTTTGATTAACGACAATCTAGCAAGCACTTTTTAATCAATTTTTGTAAAATTTCACCACAAAAATACTTTAAAAATATTGTACATTGGTTATACATTCTGATAATACATAGCCAAATTTTAACAAAAACTAAAATACACGTATACCGGAGGGTTATATGATTACAATTGAAGATATTAACAAAGTTATAGAAAAAAATAAAAATGAACACACAAAAGAATATATTGGAATTTCTATCAATGGAGATAGAGGTCTAAATGTTAGTACAAATAAATTTGGAGGAGTTCCTTACATTGCACAAGACGCTGAGGTTCCAGCAGACGCAGAAGGTAATCAACTTGCACTACTAGCTCAAATTAACTGTACTGAACTACCAGAAAATGATATTTATCCTAAAGAAGGATTACTACAATTCTGGATTTCACGCGATGATTCTTTCGGACTAGATTCTAAAGGAACTAATGTCGTAAAATATATTAAAGATATAGATGAAAACATAACAAATGGAGATGTACTAAGCAAGTATCATCTTCCTAGCGAAGATAACGACGAGGAATATTCTCCATTCCAAGAAAAAGATGCATCATTTGCATTAACATTCAACAAAGGAACTTCAACGATTACAGCTACAGACTTCTTGTTCGAAGATATCGCAAAAGATGCTATCCATGAATTATTTCCTGATGAACAGGTAGAAGATTTATACGAAGACCTTGATAGTGAAGTCTATAAAACTCTATTTAAAGCTTTTGATGGCGTTAAACACGCTATAGGTGGCTATCCAACATTTGTTCAATGGGATCCACGTGACCCTGAAAACAAAGAAGCGTACGACACTATGCTTCTTCAAATAGAAAGTGAATGGGATGCGAACACGAAAGATAACCTAATTATGTGGGGCGATTCAGGAGTTGCAAACTTCTTTATCAACAAAGAAAAATTAGCAAACTTAGATTTTGAAGATACATTATTCAACTGGGATTGCTGTTAATTAAGACTCTCTGTTAAATTCGGAACATAGAGAAAAAATAAAATCTAGGCAAGCAATTCGTCGCTTAGATTTTTATTATTTAGTGATATAACCTTTTATTAATACAAACGTTTCAAAAGGACAGAGAGTAAAAATTTACTTTCTGTCCTTTTTCGTTTGTGTATATTATAAATTGAATTACAACGAACCTTATTATAATTCACTTTCATCTCTGGTTTATACTTTTTTTAAAAAGTCTGATACATTATCCGAACCGCAGTAAGGGCAAGTTGGATAACCCAAAATCTTGACTTTCAGCATCAAAATACCTGTTACAGTTATTACAATAACATTCTACTTCTATCATCCATATTTTTTTCGTAGGTAGCTTTTGTGATTTTTTTATAAACTCTGTTGCTATTTTTTTGCCTTCGACATTAACTCTACCAATAGCATTGTATCCTCAGCTTGTACTTCTTCCATATTAAACAACCCCTTTTCTAAATTTTCTTCACCTTTTATTATACTCCATTAATTATGCATTTTCTAATAATATATAACTTCATTTTCTTCCGAAAATGAAGTCTCGCACCAAATTCCATAAAGCAACCTACTAACCCATGTGCATTTATTCAGCTACTACGACTAAATCTCCCCAGCTGTTTCAGTCAAGCCTAAAAACAAAAATATCTGTTTCGGCCATTCTATTCAAAGCTAAAAACAAAACCCACCTTCGAAATGTATCGAAAGTGGGTCTTATTCTAACTAAGAAGGTTCTTAGCTATTTTTAATCTTCTTTATTTTTGCGACGTTTTACTGCTGCAAGTAGTCCACCGAAGATTGCCATTCCTAATCCAGCTAGTCCTGTATTAGTTTCAGTTGTACCAGTGTTAGCTAAGCGTTTAACTTGAGCTGGTGCTTTCGGCGCCGCTGGTGCTTCTGGAGTTACAGGTGTTGGTTGTGGTTTTGGTTCCGGCTTAGGCTCTGGTTTAGGCGTTGGCGCTGGAGTCGGAGCTGGTGTTGGTGCTGGCGTTGGGTTTGGTTGTGGTACTGGAACGTAGTTGATTGGTGTATCCTTAGTTGGATCGTTCGGTACGTTTGGTACTTCGTATCCTTTAGTTGGATCATTTGGATCAACTGGTTTCAGTGGGTTTCCGTTTGGATCTACCGGAGTGAATCCTGGTACGTAAGGTACGTGTGGTTTATCACTTCCTGGTTTTGTTGGATCTTTCGGATCGTTTGGATATGGAATTGGATTTGTTGGTGTTCCTGGGATGTTTGGTACCCATGATCCTAACTTATCGTAAACAACTGTTTCGTTGATATCTTTGATTGTATCAGGTGTTACTTTAACATCTTTAGTTGATGATTCTAGATCACCAGCTTTAGCGATGTATCCTTTAACAACTGGTACTGGATATCCATTGAAGATGTCATCGTTACGATCTGTTGTCCATTCTCCATATGTGATTTCTCCTGTTACTAAGTTAACCTTAGCTTCACGAGTGAATTTGATTGTTTCTGTACGAGTTTCAGAAACTTCTTTTCCGTTACGATCTACATACTTGATAGTACGTGTAGCTGATTTCTCAGTTACCAGATCTTTCACAGTACTTGGCCATACTGGGCTGTTTGGATCGTTAGGGAATACTGGTTTACCTGGTTCTGGTGTAGATGGTGTTACTGGAGTTCCATCTGGGTTCTTCGGCAAGTTTGGATCATTTGGATCTACTGGTTTACCTGGTGTAACTGGAATAATTCTTTCAGCTACTGTTACATTGAAGATTTGATCTACAGATTTATCTTTATCAAATACTCTGTCTGTATCTTTAGATGGGAATTCGTTCTTAACTACTCTGTATCCAGCTTTTTCAAGTTTTTCAATAGTCTTAGTTACTTCATCAACTTTAGACTTAGTGAAGTTAGCTCCTGAATCACCTTCATCTACTACTGGAGTAGATACTACTTTACCACTTTCAGTTACGAAGTTAGTGATAGCTTTTTGCTTATCAGTTACGTAGTAAATTGGTGTATCTGTACCTGGATTTGTTGGTACTGGTGGCACTTCATATCCTTTAGATGGATCTTTCGGATCAACTGGTGTTAATGGAACTAGTGGGTTATCCGGACTAATTGGTTTAGTTGGATCTTTTGGTACCACTGGTGTAGTTCCTGGTACGTAAGGAACGATTGGTTTATCGCTACCCGGTTTAGTTGGATCTTTTGGATCGTTTGGATATGGAGTTGGTTTAATTGGAGTTACTCCTTCTGGTACTTTCGGTACCCATGAACCTAGTTTAGTGTACACAACTTCGATATTTTCATCTTTAGAGTCTGCAGTTAATCCTGTTGTTGCTGCTACTTCTTTTTGTTTAGCATCTTTCAGAATGTATCCTTTAACTACTGGTGATTCTACTTTATCGAATGTTGTATCTCCACCTTTAGCAGTCCAATCACCGTAAGTGATTACTCCTGTTACAGCGTTGATCTTACCTTCACGAGTGAATGTAACTTTATCTGTTACTTTCTTAGCTACTTCCTCACCTTTTTCGTTAACATACTTGATTGTACGATTAACGTGACGAGTTGTATCGATTTGTTTAATTAAATCTTCTGTCCATTTTGGTCCATTAGGGTTGTTAGGATCGATTGGTTGTCCTGGTTTTGGTCTGTTTGGATCATTTGGATTTTCTGGATCTACTGGTTTAAGTGGCTCAGAGTGTTGAGTTAATACAACAGTGTATTCTTGATCTTTACTAGAATCTTTATCGAAGTTTCCGTTGTTATCTTTACCATAGTTGTCACTTACTAGATCATATCCTAGAGCTATTAAGTTCAGCAAGTTTGTAGCTACTGTACTGCTATTCGTTAATGGCTCTCCAGATTTACCCTTCTTCAGGTTATCACGTGGAATTGACTGTTCCAGTTCCTTCAACAACATAGTTAACTGTTGCTTTTGCTCATCTTTTTACATACTTTGATTTACAGTATCTTTCTGCTGAGTCTTAGGTGTCTGGTGGTACTATATCCTTTAGATGGATCTTTTGGATCTACTGGTTTCAGTGGGTTTCCATCTGGATCTTTTGGAGTTGTTCCTGGGATATGTGGATCACTGGTACATTTTGGTTTAGTTCTGGACGTTTGGATCTGATTGGATCTATCGCTACCTGGCTTTAGCTGGATCTTTTCGGATCGTTTGGATATGGAATTGGATCGATTGGTGTTTCACCTTCTGGTACTTTTTGGAGTCCATGATCCTACTGTACGTAAACTACTTCGATGTTTTCATCTTTAGAGTCTGCAGTTAAGTTTTCTGTAGCTGCTACTTCTTTTTGTTTAGCATCTTTCAGGATGTATCCTTTAACTACTGGTGATGTCTACTAGCATCGAATGTTGTATCTCCATCTTTAGCAGTCCAGTTACCGTAAGTAATTTCACCTGTTACTGAGTTAATCTTAGCTTCACGAGTGAATGTAACTTTGTCTGTTACTTTCTTAGATACTTCCTCACCTTTTTCGTTAACGTATGTGATTGTACGGTTAACGTGACGAGTTGTATCAATTTTCTAATTTGATCTTCAGTCCATTTTGGTCCATCAGGGTTGTTAGGATCTATTGGTTGTCCTGGTTTTGGTCTGTTTGGATCATTTGGATTTTCTGGATCTACTGGTTTGATTGGCTCAACGTGAGGTTTAACAGTTACTACGAAAGCTTTGATCTACTTTTCGTATCTTTATCGTAGTTCTTATCTGTAGCTGTTGTGAATCCGTCAGTTACTAGGTCATATCCTAAAGCTTTAAGTTCTAGCAAGTTTAGCTACTGTACTGTACTCGATTGGTTCTCCAGATTTACCTTCTAGGTTATCTGTGTGAAGTACTGTTCCTGTTCCTTCTACAACATAAGTTACTTTTGCTTTTTGAGTATCTTTTTCATAAGTGATTTTCGTATCTTCTGTTGGGTTTTCAGGTGTTGGTGGAACATATCCTTTACTTGGATCGTTTGGATCTACTGGCTTCAGTGGGTTTCCATTTGGATCTTTTGGAGTCGTTCCTGGAACGTGAGGAATCACTGTTGTTGGTGTTCCTGGTTTTGTTGGATCTGTTGGATCGTTTGGATATTGAGGTTTCTCAAGTTTTGGAACTTCGAATCCTTCTGGTACTTTTGGTACATATTTTCCAAGTGGTGAGTAAACTACGTTTACTACTGAGTCAGCTGCATCGTGAGCTACGTTCTCTACTTTTTCAGCTGCTTTAATGTCTGCAACATATCCTTCGATTACTGGAGATGTTACTTCAGCTAATGTTTGTGGTGCTGTCCAATCAGAAGTATAAGTGATTTCACCTGTTACTTTGTTTAGATCACCTTTACGAGAGTAACGAAGTTTTTGTTCTACAGTAGCCGCAGCTTCTTGACCACGTTTAGCTTCTTCTACTTTATCAGTATTAGCGTATCTGTAGTTGATTGTACGATTTACTTCATCTAGTAATCCTAGTTGTTCAAATGTACGTTGTTTTGGATCTCCAGGTACTTTATCTCCTGGTTTTGGAGTTGTGTTTGGATTATTTGGATCTAGTGGTTTATCTGGATCGATTGGAGTAATTCCTTCTTTAACGATTACGTAGTAAACTTGGCTAACTCCACTATCACCTTTATCGTCTTTATCATCGAATGTACGGTTTGCGTCAGCGTAGAATGCTACACGTTCTGTAGTGTATGCTGGATCTGTTGGTGCAACAACTTCGTAACCTTTAGCTTCTAACTCAGCTTTAACGTTATCAACATTTGTTGTCTTGATTGCTTTACCTGTGTCTCCTGCTTCCGCAACTGATACGTGAACTGCAGTTCCATCAGCTTTAATGAAGTGAACTAGAGCTACTTGAGAACCATCTTTAACATACGTAATTGTAGTGTTTTGAGTTGGATCTTCTGGTACTTTCGGTACTTCATATCCTTTAGTTGGATCGTTTGGATCTTTCGGAGTTAATGGTTTACCGTTTGGTCCTACTGGAGTTGTTCCAGGGATGTATGGCACTACTGGAGTTTCAGTAGGTGTTCCTGGTCTTGTAGGATCTTCATTAGTTGGAGTTTCGTATGGTTTTGGTGTTAAATCAGTTCCTGGTGGAGGCGTTACTCCTTCTGGAATTACTGGTACATACGAACCAAGTTTACGGTAGATGATTGTTTCTTCACTATCTTTATCAGTAGCTTGTACATTTGTACGCTCTGTTGATTTAGCTGCTGAAGCTACATATCCTGGTTTGTTTGGAGTTGTTACAGCGTCGATTGTTGTATCGTCACCTTTAGCTTTCCATTCTCCAAAGTTAGAGATTGCTCCAGTTACTGGATCTAGGTCAGCTGTACGAGTGAATGTTAATGTTTGAACATTATCAGGGATACCTGCATCTGATCCGTCAGCTAGTTTGTAGTGAACTGTGTGCGTTACTTCTTCGATTAATCCTAATTCTTTGTAAGTACGTCCTTTTGGATCGTTCGGTACTTTGTCATCAGGTTTTGGAGTAACATTTGGTGTATTTGGATCCGTTGGTTTAGATGGGATCTAATGTTACTGGTTTTGTAGTATAAACCACTGTTTCATTAATATCTTCAGCAGTTGCTGTTACTTCTGATGCTGGTACAGTCGCTTTATTTGGAGTGTAGTTCTTAATTTCTGGTGAAGTTACAGCTTCAAATGTTTGCGCTGGTGACCAGTCTCCGAATGTAATCTTACCAGTTACTGGATTGATTGTTGCTGAACGTTTGAACTCTTTAGTTTCTTCTACTGAATCAGCAGCTTTCTTACCATCTGCATATACATAGTTGATTGTACGTTTAACTTCTTCTTTACGTCCATCTTCTAACTCTTTGATTAACTCTGGAGTCCATTTTGGTCCTGTTGGATTATTTGGATCGATTGGTTGATCTTTAGTTGGAGTTGGATCGTTTGGATTTACAGTTACAGGTTTAACCGCTACAAGAACTTTGTATTCTTGGTTAGTCTTAGAGTCTGCATCAAATTTACCATTTTCTGGATAGTTGTTTTCAACTACTGTATAACCTTTAGCTTTCAATGCATTTATTGTCGCTGTTACATCTGCAGATTTCGTGAATGCTTTTCCTGCATCTCCTGTATCAACGATCGATTGAGCTACTCCACCTTTTTCAGTCTTATCAGTTTCACTGTTTACTTCGATGAAGTGTGTAACTGCCACTTGAGAACCATCTTTCGTATAAACGATTGTAGTATCTTCAGTTGGGTTCGTTGGTGTTGGTGGGTTGTATCCTTTAGTTGGATCTTTAGGATCTTTCGGAGTTAATGGTTTTCCATTTGGTCCTACTGGTGTTGTTCCTGGTACATAAGGAATTGTCGTTGTTGGTGTTCCTGGTTTTGTTGGATCATCCGGGTTATTTGGATATTGTGGGTTTTCAATTGTCGGAGGAGTGAATCCTTCTGGAACAACTGGTACAAATTTACCTAAATCTTTATAGATAACTTTTTCAACAATATCTTTATCCGTTGCGTTAACACCCGTTACATCTTTCTTAGATGACTCAACATCTCCTGTAGCTACATATCCAGTTTTAACTGGTACTACTGCTTTACCTTCAAGAGTTGTATCGTTATCTTTAGCTGTCCATTCACTATAAGTAATCTCTTTTGTTACAGCATTAACTGTTGCTGTACGTGTGAAGCTTACTGTAGTTTCATGTTTAGGTTCTGCATCAGTTCCACGTTTAGTAGTATCTGCTACATCATCTGCATAAGTATACGTAATTGTACGTTTTACTTCTTCAGCTAGTTTAGATCTTTGTATTTTGGCCCATTAGGATTACTTGGATCTACTGGTTTGTTTGGATCGAAGTTCGGATCATTTGGATCAATTGTAATTTGTTTTGTTTTGTAAACAACTACTTCTTCATAATCTGCAGCATCAGCCGTTACAGTTTTCGCTGGTACGTCACTTACTGTCGGATTACTTACTAACGCTGATGTATATCCGTCAATTGTAGGAGTTGTTACAGCTTCAAATCCGTCAGTTGTCTTAGGAGTCCATGCTCCATACTCAATTTCACCTGTCACAAGGTTAACTTTAGCTGTTCTTGTGAATTCAAGTGTTTGAACTTTCTTACCTGCTACTTCTGTTCCAAGTTTGCCGTCTTGTACTGGAGTTCCATCGTCATAAATGTACTTGATAGTACGCGTTACAGACTCAGTAGTTTTCAGATCTTTAACTGATTCTGGCCATTTCGGTCCATTATTATCACCTGGAACTACTGGTTGTCCTGGTTCTGGTTTAACATATCCAGGTGTAGTTGGATCAGTTGGTATATCTTTAATAATTGGTTTAAATGTTACTGTATATTCTTGGTTAGTTGATGCATCTGCGTCAAATACTTTTTCAGCATCTGTTGATGGATAGTCTTTTTCACCTGCATTTACGTTGGCTACTTTTTCATATCCACGAGCTAAAATCTTATTGATTGCTGCAGTTACATCAGCGTCTTTAGTGAACGCTTTACCTGTATCTCCTGTATCTACTACTGAAGGTTCTAGTCCTTTACCAGTTGTATCTACGAATTTCGTTACCGCTATTTGAGAACCATCTTTAACATACAAGATTGTAGTATCACCTGTTGGTGTTGGTGGAGCTGGCGGTAAGTATCCTTCTTCTTTATTAGCAGGGTTCTTAGGCGTTAACGGTTGTCCATCTGGTCCTACCGGTGTAGTTCCTGGTACGTATGGAATCGTTGTTGTTGGTGTTCCTGGTTTTGTAGGATCTGATGGGTGATTTGGATATTGTGGATCTTGAATTGTTGGTGGTGTAAATCCTTCTGGTACTACTGGTACGTATTTACCTAAAGCTTTATACACTACTTTTTCCGTAATATCTTTATCTTCTGCCTTAACATTTTCCACAGGTTTAGTAGATGTATCTACATCTCCTGTCGCTACATAACCTGCTACAGCTGGAAGAGCTTTCCCTTCTAATGTAGTGTCATTGTCTTTAGCTTCCCATTCTCCGTATGTGATTTCTCCTGTTACTGGGTTCACTTTAGCTACACGAGTATAGTTAACTTTCGTAGTGAATGCATCAGCTACATTAGTTCCAGCTTTATTTGCATCTTTTTCAGCTTGGTTTAATTCACTTGCTTCTGTTGAGTAAGTATACGAAATTGTACGTGTTACTTCTTCAGTATTTTTAAGTTTCGCAAGTAGTTCATCTGTCCATTTTGGTCCATTTGGATCACTTGGATTAATTGGCTCACCTTTCTTAGGTTCTTTATAATTTGGAGCTTTTGGATCAACTGTGATTAATTTAGTTTTGTAGACTACTACTTCTTCGAAGTCTTTATCTGTAGCCGCTACAGTTTTCGCTGGTACATCTGCAACTGTTGGAGTTACACCTGCAACTGCCGCTGTGTATTTCTCTAATACTGGAGATGTTACTGCTTCGAATGTTTGATCAGCTGACCAATCTCCGTATGTGATCTCACCTGTTGCTACATTAATCTTACCAGGACGAGTGAATTTAAGTGTTTTAACTTTCTTATCAGCTACACTTGTTAAATCAGATTCTGCTACTGGAGTACCGTCTTCGTATACATACTTAATTGTACGTGTTACTTCTTCTTGTACTTTTACAGCATTGATTAATGCTTCAGTCCATTTTGGTCCATCTGTATTATTTGGATCAATTGGCGTTACACCTGGAGTTGGTTTTGGATTATCGTTACCTGCTGGTTTAGTTGGATCGAATGATGGAATATCAACTACTTTAGCTTTGAATTTCACAACATATTCTTGATCAACTGCAGCATCTTTATCGAATTTATCTGTTGATACAAATCCGTTATTAACAAGTTCATAACCTTTCTTAACTAACTCAGCAATCTTATCAGTTACTGAAGTTGCTGTTGTAGCTGGGTAAGCTGCTTCTGATTTACCTGTTACTGCGATTGGATCTGCAAGACCTGGAGTAATTACTTTATTAGTATTAGTAGGATCTACTTCTACGAATTTAACTACAGCTTTTTGAACAACTGGAGTGTAAAGTACTGTGATCTTGTAGTCATCTGCTTCTGCATCGATTGCTGCAGTCGCTTCTACAGTAGCATTATCTGGAGTATATCCAGTCACTTCTGGAGAGTTAACAAGATTGAATTTATCATCTTTTGCTACTTCTGCAGGTGTTAACGTTACACCAGTAGCTGTTCCACCTACCGGAGTCCATGGTCCAAATGTAACGATTGCTTTTTGAGCAGCTGTTGCATCTGCAGCTATCGCTTTGTTTGTGATGTGATCGTAGTAAACTGTACGAGCTTTGTATTCTTCAGGAGAATCATATCCGCTCTTATCTAACACAGCTTTGTAAGTTGCATATTCTGTTGGATATTCTTTCGCAGCTAATGTGTAGTCGATTGTACGGTCACGTTCAAAGTGAAGTGTTTCAGTCACTGTTGACGCAGCCGTTGTTCCACGTTTATCTGCCGGTACATCATCTGTACTTGCATATTTGTATTCGATTGTACGTGTTACTTCTTGAGTATCTTTAATTTGACGAAGAACTTTTTTGTGACGTAGATAAACATTGAATGCTTGATCTACATCTTTATCATCATCGAACTTACGTCCACCTTCAATAGCTGTACCTTGAGTATTATTTGTATAGTCATCAGTTACTAATTCATAACCAAGGTCTTCATATTTCTTGATTGTGTCAGCTGTTAGGTAAGGAATCTTCGTATGAGATTTACCTTGAAGTGTTGTAACCCCGTAAGTTGTTTTCGCATCCGCACCCGTAGTAGGAGCAGTTGCTGCTGTTTGAACTTCAAGAATACGAGCATCACCTGTCGCATCTAAGTCGATGTATGTTACTTTAGCTTTTTGAGTATCAGCTTTATAAACAACATACATATCGAAGTTGTCTTTGTCGTCTGATCTTATTGCAGAAGAAGCTGGTTTATACGTTCCGACATCTTTTGTATTTCTATCAATCGGTTTATAAGTACCAATTTCCTTAGTATCTTTAATATGAGCCATTTCTCCTGTTGCATTTGGAGCATTGTATTCTAAAGTTACAACATTCGCTGTATAACCTTTTACAGTAGGAGAAACTATACTATTCATCTCTTCGTTATTTTCTCCATGTTTCCAATCGGAAATAATCAATGTTCCTTGAGAGAATTTAGTACCTTTAGGTATTTCAGTTCCTGCTGTGTATTCTGTACCATTCACATCTCTAACTGTATTCGCAGTTACCATCGGTTGATCTAATACACCATCTTCATCAAACATTTTATATGTACGAGTATAGTTTAGAGTTTGAGAACGTGTTACTGGTTCATTATTGATTGATAAAATTGGATCATTATTTTTATAAGAAGCTTGACTAGTAGCTGTTGCATCATTATCACTCTCATACACATAGTGAATTGTACGTGTAATTGACGCTTCTGTAACTGGTGTTACTATTGGTGTGTATTTTGCTCTACCGTAATCAGTACCATATTTTTCTGTAACTTTATCATTTGCTACAACATCATTATAGTCAATATCTGGTTGTACTAAATCTACACCTGTTCCTCTACCTACAAATCCTGGTTCTGGAGTAAATGTAACTTCACCTGTTGGTTTCCCACTTGCATCTTTCACAAGTTCGTATACTCCTTCACCTGTGATTGTTACTTTAGAATCATTAGTATTAGCCAGATCATAACTACGTGGAACCTCTGTTATTGCTCCTGTTGTAGGATCAAGATGTGTTGCGCTTGGTAATATAACTTGATTTAACGGTAATATTCTCTTAACTTTAGTACCTGCTGGAATAGTGTTAGTAGCACGATATTTACCATCAACTTTTACAACATCACCTTTTCCTACAATCTGACTAATAGTTGTTTCTTTAGCTAGGGTAGAAATTTTGTTACCTGATTCACGTGGTATAGTATCACCTGTATTGTATGTGACATTATTCCATGTATTATTCGCCGTTGTTACTAAAGGATTTTTAAGTTTCGCACCTGCTGGAATTCTTCCTCTGGCAGAAATAGTAGTCTCTGTACCGTTAGCTAGAGTAACAACCGTGTCTGCTGTAACAGGATGAGGATCAACTGGACTAGATCCCGCTGGAATAGTTTTTCCAGTAACAAGTCGAACATTATTTACTACAACAGAACCTGTACCTGTTACTACCACATCTGCATCTTCAGCAATTTTCGCACGCGCTGGTAATTTATCTTTATCAGGAGTATATGTTACCACCTTCCCATCAGCAAGTGTTAATGTAGTAGCCTTACTTACTTCAGTATCTTTATCATATGAAGTTTTATTACTTTCTAAAGTATCCGCTAATTTTATACTCTTATTCTTATCTATGATTTCGAATTCATCAGCATACCTAGAATCTGTAATCTTATCTCCTGTTTCAGTTTCCACTGTTCCGTATACTGGGATTTGAGGTCTAGCACTTTGTTTTTTGCCCTGAACATCAGTAGTTGTAGTATCTTCACCTATTGGTCGCACGTCAATAACAGTTGGAATATAACTAGTATCCATTGTTCTATAACCATTATTTCCATTGTTTGTATTTTCAAGAACCTTATCTTTTTCTGCTAGTGTAGTAGATGTTTTTAGAAGCTTCAATTGTATCATTATTAGCTTCCCACCCAGTTGAATTATTATTATCATCCCATGCACGTACTGCAATACCTTTCGCCGTTCCCACATAAGACTTATTAGGTTTAAATGTTAATGTAGTTTCATATAATCCATTTCCTACAGAAGTATTTTTTTACCTTCATTAGCAGGATTAACTTTATATGTACCTACTTCATTTCCTGCAGTATCATATTCTGTGTACTCACTTAATAAATATTCTGTTTTTCCCAGTTAATGGGTTTGTAACTTTAAGTCCTTTTTCCCAAAACTTTATTACTTTTTTATCTTTTTACTATTACATATTCTCCTGAATATACAGTGGCACCATTTCGTTCTACATGAACCTTGCCTGTAGAGTCTACACGATAATTTGCAGGTAATCCAGACTTATCAGCAATAGCTTCTTCTGACGCGACTTGCTTATCAGTTAGAACTATTTTCGGCGATAAATTCTCATTTTCAATTTGCGCCCATTTCGTAAATTTAGAATCTTTATTTTTACCATTAGCTATGAACATCGCATTAGTTGGTAGTGTAACTGTTTGTTCTCGACCTTGATAATCTTTTGTCTCATGTCTAGTACCACGTGGCATGTGAACTACATGTGTTTGGAAATCCTCTACTTCCCCTGATGATGCCACACCTGTTGGTTCTAGAATCTCATCTTTTGTTAATGAAATACGTAAACGTACTCCTAAGCTATCTGCTGAAGTATCTAGTAATTGTGGCGTGTTTTTGAATTTAATATTGTAAGTTCCATTTTGGTTAACTTCTACGATTTCTGAAGATTCATTAAGATCAAATTTACCGTTGTTGTTGAAGTCTACCCATCCACGGATATAAGCTTTATCATTATTAACACCTAGGTTAGCACGAACACCTTCAAGGACATATTCATTACCTTGGGCTTGACGTAATTTGTACTCAGTTGCTACCGCTGGATCAAGAAGTTGGCTTTCTCCTTCATCTCCAAGAGTACCTTCACCTAAAGCACCTGTTGTGTGGTTATAAACTCCACGAATCGGAAGCTTAGATACTGGGTTCGCCATCTCAATAACATCACCTTGATTTAAAAGTACACGTGTGTGATCCTCTTTTTCAATTACAGCATTACCATTCGGTAATAATAAGTATGTACCTGTTACACCCTTATCTGTTGTTACAACTGTTTTTCCTGATTCTAATGGTGTCTCTTTATATTTTTCTGATGTGATTAAGTCATCAAGTACCCATCCACCTGAAGGGTCAGTTTTTGTTGAACGGAAGTCTGGATCTCCTTTAACATTACCTAAATATGGCTGAGTAGCTGTCACCTGAGTTTTAACTCCATTTTTTTCAACTTCTTTATTGAAATCCCCGATAATGTGTTGAGCTGATCCGTAAGATTGCGGAGCATCTCCTCCATCATAAATCATGAATCCGATTGTTCCTGCCTGTGCTCCTGCAGAGTTCAAGTACATCGATAATGTTTTAACGTTTTGAGAAAGAGCGATAGGTAATGAGTTTTTAGATCCCATTGATGTGTAGTTCGCTCCAAATGTATTAGTTCCGTATGCAATAGGTTTCCCTTTTTCGTCTAAGTTAACCCAATCTTTTGGATTATATCCCGCTTGCGCAAGACGTCCGTCAGCATTAACATCACTTTCTTACTTGGATAAACTCCTTTAGCTGTTTTATCATCAATATCTTTTTGAAGATTTAATGCCATGAATTGTTCCCATTTCGTTCCATCCGTTTCAAATTGAACAATTTCTGTACGCCCTGCTTCTTCAGCATCAGCCGCAATTACGTTTACGTCTACAATACGACCATTATATGTCGCAGAAAGAGAAAATGTTACACCAACGTTAGATTCATCACGAGACGATGTAAATGCAGTAAGCATTTCACTTCCATCTGGATTTGTTGTTGGAAGTCCTGCTTTTCTTAAGTATGACCATTGAGTATCTTGAGATGTAATTAAGACATCCGCATGTCTTTGATCTCCAATTTTTTTATAAAGATTAGCTGATCCTGATGGTACAGCCTTACCATTCACATTAACATAAGAGAACCCAGTTTCAGCAAGTTTTGTCGCTGTTAAACCTTGACTTTCAATAGCTTTGTTGTAGTCTTGAACAGCTTTATGATAAGCAGCTGCTTTCGCATAATAAGCATCTGTATTAGCAAATGTTTCTGTTGGATATTCTGGTAGTGTTAATGCCACACCATTTACCGAAACAGCTGGGTTATTAGCAAATGTTGTTTTATTATTTATTGCATTTTGTTTAAATTGTTTATCCTCAGCTTGTGCTTTTGATAATTGTCTCTCAGATCCCCAATCTCCATAATCACGTACAGCATTCACTGGGCCTGCAGCTGTTTTATTAGGATCAGATTTTACATCTTTTGAACCCAATTTAATTACTGTTGCTGTTAAAGCATATCCTTCAACTTTAGTTTTAACGTTGAATTTCATACCTTCTTGTAAAGCTTCATAAAGTTCGTGGTCGTTTTGAGCTCCACCTGTGTAATATAGATGTTCTACATATTTTGCAGTTCCTGAATTTAAGAATTTATCATCAGTTGTTAGTCCTTTTGAGCCGTCTGCATATGTCACATCACGAACCATTGTAATTTTACCAGTTACTACATCTCCATTTGGATAAGTTACAGTTCTAGTTATTGGTTGCGCTAACTTTCTTGCAGGTCCTACTACAGTACCGTTAGGATATGTGATCGATGCTGCTGCAAAGTCAAACCAGTTAATGTTGTTCTTAAGTTGCTCTAAGTTTTTAGTACCTGCAGTACCAACAACAGTATCTCCAGAAGCAATATCAGTTCTAACACCATTTAAAGTAACAGTTGCTCCACCTGCAGTTCCGTTTCCTTTTTTTACTACATCAATCATAGAAGGATCCGTAATGCTTGGGTTAGTATTCATGATTTCACGTTTAACCGCTGCTACTTCTTCATCTGTTAATTCATTAATATTTTTTACAGGTGTTTTTGTCGTTGGTGGAACTATTGCTGTATTAGTAGTAGTTTCTCCAGCTAATAACCCTTCTAACTTACCACGGTGACCTGCACGTTGCATTGTTGCGTATACAGCTTCGATAGCTCTTTCTAATTCTTTACGTTCTCTTTCTGAATCGCTCTTAGTTGATGAATCAGAGTTGAATACGTCTAGAGCTTTAGCTATTTGTTTTTCTGCTGTTGCTACCGCTGCTTTGATTTCAGCTTTTTTAGATTCTTCTTTTACTGATTTTTTTCAGCAAATGCAGTCGCAGTTTGGTTAATAACTTTTGCTTCAGAAATAGTTTTTTTCTAATTCTTCTTTTGCTGATTTAGTTTCTTTTTTTATCAGATTTTTTTCTTCTGATTTAGCTTCTTTTTTATCTTCAGCTTTTTGTCTTCGACTTTTTTAGCTTCTAGAGATTTGTTAAGGAAGCTGATTGAGTTTTCTAATGCTACTGTTTGTGCATCTACTTGTGCTTGAGTTGCATTTTCATCAACGATAAGGTCTTTAGCCTTATTAAGTTCTATCGCAGCATCAACAGTTAATTTTTGTTGAGTTTCTGATAGGTCTTTCCCTGCAAGAGTTACAAATAAATCGTTTAATTTATTAATCTTCTCTTGTAGTTTTGTTTTAACGGCACTAGTTTTAACAACTGTGCTTTCAGCTGTTTTTTCAGCTGTTTTCTCAGCTACTTCTGCTTTAGGCGTCTCTACTTTTTCGGTAGATTTGTCTTTAGCAGTAGTTTCTACTGGTGTTTCTTGCTTAGTAGTATCCGCTGCTTGAGCCGCACCACCAAGGAATAAGAAACCAGAAGCGATCAATACAGATGCAGTACCAGCATTGAATTTCTTAATCCCATACTGGTTAATCTTTTCAGATTGCTTCGTGCTGTTCATTTTTGTATTATTTTTTTACTGAACATTATTTTCTCCTTCTTCTTAAAAATTAAATAAAATAAAATCATAATGACTGTATCTTACCATATTACAAAAATCAACCTTAAATTTGGTTAAAATTTCTCCATAATTTTCACAAATTCAACAATTTATTTATTTAATAATATGTAAGATTTTTAATAAATATTTTTTTCATAATAACGAAACTTACTAAATAACCATTAAATGTTACAAAAAAATGTTACAAAACATAGTGTTTGACAGTATTGTTTCATATTACTATTTTATAATAATACGTCAATTTTATCAATTATTTTTACCGTTTTTTTATAGCCTTGAAATGAAAAAAATTTTACAATAATAAAAAAATAAAATAATACTTATACTTTTTATATTTTTTTGAAAATTTACTAGCAATAAAATTTATGTAAATCTAAAAATATAAAATCAGCAGAAAATCCCACCATTACGCGTTTTATCGCGATAAAAAATAATACACATTGACACTTATGTCATGAGAAAATATCTAATTATTTATTAAATCGACAATTTTTATACCTCCTAGTTTTTTACAGCTATAACAATGGTTTAACGTAGAAAAAAATAACCCAAAACAAACCTCTTTTGAAATTTGATTTTGAGTTATTTTCATATTTTCAAACTACACAATATAGTTTAAACTTATTTTTCTTTTCGGCGTTTACCTACACTCAATCCTAAAGCAGCTAACATCGTCATAAATCCTAATGTTGCAACATTTGACGAATCAGCTCCAGTATTCGGTAGTTTTTCTGATTTTTTTCTATTCACAGCACTTATTGTAACAATACGCTCTTCAAGATCTTTTACAGTTGGTAGTTTTTGAAGTTGATCTTTAGGATTCGGTATTGATTCGATAACTGCCCCCTTGTACTCAGGTACTTCTAATATCGCGGGTCTATCTGATGCAGCTCCTCCTTCATATTCTGGCACTTCCAATACCGGAGGTTTAGCTGATGACATTCCTCCTTTGTATTCCGGTACCTCTAACACCGGAGGTTCTATCGGTGAGACTCCTCCTTCAAATTTTGGTACTTCTAATACTGGTGGTTCTATCGGTGTCGCCCCTCCTTCATATTTCGGCACCTCTAATACAGGCGGTTCTACTGGTGACACCCCTCCTTCATATTCCGGTACTTCTAATACTGGTGGCTCTACTGGTGAGACTCCTCCTTCATACTCTGGAACCTCTAATGTCGGTGCATCTGATGGAACTTTCCAACTTGGTTTTACAGGAACATCGTAATCATATTGATAGACTATTGTCGTCACACCTTCTACTACTTTTCCTGTTTCTGCAGTTACATTGTTAAATTTAGCCGAAGTTGGATAAACTCCATGATATCTACAAGTTTTTCCTTCTGTAGTAGTTACTTTTTCAACTAATTTTTCTTTTGTATTGTAGTCTTGTACAGGCCAATCTTTAACTACTTCTCTAGTCGATACTACCTTATCTCCTGATTTTGTAGTATATGTGTAAGTTGTTCTTAAAATTGCATCCTTCACCAATGTTTCTGCTGGTTTTGATTTCATTTCCTTCTGCATCAACATACTTAACTACTACAGAACCTACTACTTCTTTTTCTGTAGGCTTAGGATCTTCTTTACTCACTAAACGATAAATGTAAGTTACTTGTGTTTTTTCTTTGTTGATTATTCCTTCTTCAGGTGCAGATCCTTCTTTTATTCCTACATATTCATAAGTAAACCCTGTTTTATCACCTAAGATTGTTTTTATATCTTTTTTTCAGTCGCATCATACGTAGGCTCTAATTTTTCTGTAACTTTCTCTTCACCTACTTTTGTAGAACCTGAAAAGAACATCGTATGTTTTTCACTTTTTTTCATAAGGTACATTTGACGCAACCACTTCCGATGCTTTTAAGATTTCTCCTGATTCAGATTCATAGTTTACATCAACAGATCCTACTTTTTGTATTTTTCAATTTTCACAGGTACATCAGATAGTTTTTGTAGATAATCTGTAATAATGATTAACTACAGATTCTCCTTCACCCACTACTTTATAAGCACGAATCGGAGTAATAATCTCTTTAACTTTGTAATTCGTTTCTTCTTTAGTTGTTATATCCCTCTTAGTAAATTCAGTCTCATTAGTAGTTGAATTATTATTAACGACATTAATATTACTCAAATCATCAGAGATTGTCACAGCACCTTTATTTGCATAAACAGAGTCTTCTCTTGTTTCTACTTCAGGATACACTTTTTCCCAATTACTGTAATGTTCTGGTTCTGCATCTTTATGGTAAGAAAGTATATAACCTTCTCGTATCCCTCTGTCAAAACTGAATTTTAAATAATCATTCTTCGTTTCTGTCACATTTTCATGATTGTCATACATATCAACAATTCTTTGAGTAGAGTTCACTAGAACCGATAAATCGTTTAATACATTTTGCCCTTCTTCAATATGCGTTCTTAAGTTTTTAAGAGCTTCTTTATTTTGTTGGAAAAACATAATTCCACGGTCTGACTCCACCGCTATATCGATGTTATTTTGTTTAATCATCTCTATTGTACTAGCGATATTCTCATCAAGCTTAGTTTTTTTCGCTTGAATAGCTTGTTTTTCCGCATCACTTTTTGAATTTTGACTGAAATAGTCTAATATGCTGTACACCTCAGAATGCATAACCTCTAGAATTTCTCTTAAAGATTCTTTTCTAAAATCATGAACTTTCGGATCAGTTATACCAGGAGGATAACTTTTTGAACTATTTGAGTAAAATAAAGTAGTCTCATTATTAAATGTAACCTTACCATCATCTGCTGTTCCGAAGATTTTATCCTCTCCTATCGTTGTATACTCCCCAGTTAGCGGTTGATCCCAAAATGCATAAGAAGGATACCCCTGAACACCTTCACCTCTGACATACGTTTCATTTTTATTGTACTCTGGCTTTGCGGCGATTTTTTCTCTTCTATATTCCACTTTATTAACAGTTCTTGTACCACTACCGTGAGCATATGTATCACGATCCATCACAAGAACTGTATCGCCTTCTTTAAGAGTTACATTTTCTTTAGTGAAATCTTTAGCAGTTGCTTGACCATTTTTCCATTTCGCAACTGCATCTTCATCACTAGTTACTCCATTAGCTTCGACGAATTTCCCGTAATGTCCATCTGAAGTTTCTTCTACTAAATACACTTTTCCTGTAATTTTTCCGTAGTTAATTTCTCCTAGATTATTGTGCATTCCTTCTGGCGATACCGGAGCTTCTATATCATTGAATTTAGTTTTTCCATAAGTTGCTTTATTCGCACCTACTACTTCAGAGCGAATCCATTTGTATTCTTTATTATTAGCCTTAATTACCTCTTCTTTTACCTGTATCTTCATCTATAGCTGTACCTGTTTTTTCTACAGTTGATTCGCGATAATCTTTCCCATCAGTATCATACGCAATTCCTTTTTTATCATAAGGTGTCGATACCGTTCCTTCTTCTCCAGCTACTTTTTTTGAATCTTGTAACTCTGAATTATCATCTTCCAATAGGTAATTAACCGTTGCATTAGATTCGAATTTTACAGAATCTGTACCATCCGCATCCCCTGTGTTTTTATTCGCTTTAGTCGGTTTGTTATACCTTATATCAGCTACCACATCAACAGTCACTTGTTTCGCAGGATTTTGATCATCTGTGAAAGTCGTCTTAGCAGTTGATGGGACTTTTTCAAACTCACTCACAAGCGTCGTTTCATTTTTCCCACCTGAACTTACATTAGCAGATGCGGTTCCACCTCCAGCTAACATCGCTATACCTAGAATCGTTACCGCTCCAATTAATTTTTGAATCTGTTCTTCCATCTTTGTATTTTCTTAATGAAAATTTCTCTTTTCTGATGTTTTTTTAAACATAATTTTTCCCCTTTTTTTCGTTCAATCCATTTATTTTTTTATTACACAAAAATAGCTAAAATTAAATTTTAATCACTTTGTGAATAACTATTTATACGCTTCCAATTTTAACACATTAAATAATTTTTTTATCAAATAATCATGAATCTTATTTTTAAAATATAAAATATAAAAACGCCCCCGGATTTTTCATCCAAGGACGTTCTTTAGTTTTTACGATGAAATCAATCATCTTTTAAACTTATTATTTTTTTCTTTTTGGCGTTTTTCTTACCGCTAACGCTATTCCTGCGATTAATGCTCCAAACCCTAATGCTGCTGCATTAGATGTTTCGCTACCTGTATTCGCTAAACGTTTCACCTGTGCAGTTACTACAGGTTTCACTGGTTCAACTTCTTTTTCAGGTACTTTTGGTGTCGGTTGTGGTTCAGGCTTCGGCTCTGGTTTAGGTGCCGGGGTTGGTTGTGGTTCAGGCTTCGGCTCTGGTTTAGGCGCTGGGGTTGGTTGTGGTTCAGGCTTCGGCTCTGGTTTTAGGTGCTGGGGCTGGTTGTGGTTCAGGCTTCGGCTCTGGTTTAGGCGCTGGGGTTGGAGTATCCAGTAGCATTACATATTGGTAAACAATAGTAGTTACCCCTTCTTTAACCAGTCCTTTTTCATCTACAGTATTTTTGAATTTATCACCAGCTGGAAGAACACGTTTCAGTTTAAACGTTACTCCATCTATCTGGATAGTCTCAGGTGCTGCTACAGCGTAATCTTCCCCTGTAGCTTTGTATGTAGTTTCTTCTTTGTCTCCTGTGATTGTAGTTGTCGCTTCAGATACAATTACATTATTTTTAGCTACTACATCATCAACAAGGATGTTTTCATTAATATCTACGAATTTAACGACAACTGTTCCTTTTTTATCTTTAGCGTAATCACGTTTAGTTACTGATGAAACTTGAGAATACTTAACAACATCCTCTGAATCTTTTGATTCATGTGTTACTGGTAATTCATCTACCTTAGCTTTGTCTACAGTGTAATCTTTGATTTCTGGTGATACTACTTGAGGCAGTTTTTGTTCTGGAGTCCACTCGCTTGTGTACACCACTTCACCTGTTCTACTGTTGATTTCTGCAGTTCTTGTAAAGCGAACTGTTTGGTTAACTGGTGCGCTTGCTTCTTGTCCTGCTTTTGGTCCATTTTCATAAATATAAGTGATGTTACGTTTAACTTCTGTTATTAAACCTAAATCTTTGTATGTACGACCTTTTTGGATCGTTAGGAATTTTATCCTCTGGTTTTGGAGGATTTTGTTCTCCATTGTTAGGTTTAGTTGGATCTATTGGGATGATTTCATCATATTGATAAACAACTGTTGTAGTTCCTTCTTTTACCTTACCTGTTTCTTCTATTACATTGTTGAATTTATCAGAAACTTCATACACTCCACGGAAGACATATTTCTTACCATTAACTTCGATAACATCTTTACGGCTTTCTACAGTACTGTATTCTTCATTTGTAGCTGTATATGTTGTTTCTTCACGGTCTGCATAAACTTTTGTCGCAGCTTTTTCTACTACTGCATTCTCTTTAACAGTTACCGCTTCACTAATTTCATTTCCTTGAGCATCTACATACTTAACAACTACAGAACCTTTTTTGTCTTTTGCTGCATCATGTTCGATAATTTCAGGATTTTCACGGTATTTAACAACTTCACTACTATCGGTAGATTCATGTGTTACAGGTAATTCTGCTACTTTTTCTTTATCAACTGTATATTTATCGATTTTTTTGGTGATACTACTTCATCAAGTTTTTTTGTTCTTTAGTCCACTCACTTGTGTATACTACTTCACCTGTTCTACTATTGATTTCTGCAGTTCTTGTGAATCTTGCAGTTTGTTCAACTGGCGTACTTGCTTCTTGCCCTGCTTTTCGGTCCATTTTTCATAAACATAAGTAATGTTTCGTTTCACTTCTGTTAATAAACCTAAATCTTTATATGTACGACCTTTTGGATCGTTAGGAATTTTATCCTCTGGTTTTGGAGGATTTTGTTCTCCATTGTTAGGTTTAGTTGGATCTATTGGGATGATTTCATCATATTGATAAACAACTGTTGTAGTTCCTTCTTTTACCTTACCTGTTTCTTCTAATACGTTGTTGTATTTATCAGAAACTTCATACACTCCACGGAAGACATATTTCTTACCATCTTTAGTGATTGTATCAACTTTCTTCTCAACTGCATTGTAGTTTACATCATTTTCTGTTACTTCATCACGAGTTGATAGTACAACATCACCTGATTTAGTAGCATATGTTTTCGTTGTTTTTACAACTGCATCTGTTACTGCATTTTCAGCATCTTTGATTTCATTGCCATCAGCATCTACATATTTAACAACTACTGAACCTTTCGTGTCAGTTACTGTTGGTGTTGTTTCTTCTTGTTTATCTAGAGTATAGCTGTAGATAACGTGTTTCTCACCTTCTGTTACGTCCCCTGTTGCTGGAGCTGAGTCAGATGTTGGTCCTACATATTTGTAAACTAATCCTGTAGCTTCATCTTTTAGAGTTAGGTATTGTTTATCTGTAGTGTTATATGTTTCTTTAACTGTGCGTTTTTCTTTACGTTCAGATACTTTCACACCTTTTGAGTAAGTTACATAAGTATCTTCATACTCTAGAGGAACATTGTTTTTCACTACTTCTGTTTCTTTTAATGTTTTTAAGCTTCCATCTTCGTTAATCACAACGTGTTTTACATCAACAGAACCTGTTTTTGTAACTTCTGATTTAGACGGAGTTTTTTCTTCTTCACTTACTAGACGGTATTCGTAAACAACTTCTGTTGTTCCTTCTACTACTTTACCACTAGCTGCTGGAGAACCTTGTTTTAGACCCTACATACTCATAAGTAAATCCAGTATCCGCATCTACTAAAGTTGGATATTGTTTTAGAGTTGTGTCGTAGTTTTGTTCTACAGTTGCTTTTTCTTCTCGTTCATCAACTTTTGTTTCACCTGAATAACGGCTTACGATAGTTTTAGTTTCTAATGTAACATTATTTTTATTAGGCTCTGATTTTAATTGTTTTCCGTCAGTAGTTACGTACTTGATAACTACGCTACCTTGTTTAGTAGCTGTTGCAGTTCCTGCTTCTTCTCTTGTAATCTTCAAGTTATAGTAGTGAGTTACAACTGGTTTTGCTTCGCTCATTACTTTGTAAGCGCGGATTGGTGTAATTACCTCACGTTTGTTATAAATTGTTTCATTATGAGAGCTTTCAGCTGTAGCTGAGAAACCATTGGCATCATCAGATAAACGTAAAAATCCATCTGAATCAGGTTGCACCTCATTCGAATTTTCATTATCACGATCAAAACTAACACCTTTATAGAACTTATGAATAGGCATAGTTTCTACTGTTGTTAAAGTTACCGAACCGTCATCGTTAACTTTAACTGAACCTTTTTTAACTAAATCAGATGTTGCTTCCTTGGTTACAGTATCTCGACCTTCAAGATAATTAGATAAAATTGCTTCTTTTGTTGTCACATGTGTACGTTTTGTTGTTGTAATTGTTTCCAGTTCTAAACTACCACTATCTACAATCTTATAATTTTTTTCTCAACTTTTACAGTAGTTTCAATATCACCTGAAATAGATTTTTGTTTCTTTAATATTCGAAAATGTTAAATTTTTCAAAATTACTAGAAATATTAGGTAAGCTTGGATTAAGTAAATCGTTAGCTTCTTGACTAGCAAGAAAACGATTACCTTCATCTGAACCATCTGAAACAAAGTTGTATTTACCTTGAATATCACTTGAAGTAGAGTTCTTTACGTATGCAACTTTCAAACCTTTGCTCTCTAAAGTAGAAACTACCGAATCCAAATAAGCATCCACTTTAGACTTAGCAGCCCTTATTTTTCTCTTTATCTGAATCACTAGTTGCCTGATTTTTCTGCAAATTTTTAAAATTTCATATAAAACGTAATACGATTCATGATTTTTTTAAAGCGTCCTTTATACTAGGATTAGTAGTTATAGGTAAAACATTATAGTCAGGTAAATCAAAGAAAGGTTTCAATTCTTCCTTTAAAAATATCTTTATCAGGGAGTTCATTTGAAAAATTAACAAGTTTATCACCTGTGACAGTTCGCTCCACATCATCAGACGTACCAAAAATACCGTCTTTACCTGCTTCTAAAATATTAGCTGTTTGATCTGCACTCATTTGCTGTAATGTATAAGTAGGATTATCAAATCTTACAGAACTATCAGTATCGACAGCATCTGGAAGCACTTCATAAGTTTCTGAACTATAACGTTTTTTAGTTTTCACAAGACTAGAATTTGCCACTGCGTAAGTATCTTTATCAAGAACAAGAACTGAATCACCTTCTCGAAGAGTTACATTTTCTTTCGTGAATTCCTTAGCATCTGCTTGACCTGCTTTCCACTTAGTAACTGCATCCTCATCACTAGTTACCCCATCATTCGCTACAACGTACTTACCGTATTTACCATCAGCCGTTTCTTCTACTAGGTAGACTTTTCCTTTAGTTTTTGTATAGTCAATTTCACCTAAACTATTGTGCATTCCTTCTGGAGAAACTGGTGCTTCAATATCATTAAAACGTGTTTTGTCATAAGCAAGTTTATCGGCATTTTCGACTTCAGAACGAACATACTCGTAAACCTTGTTGTTTGCTTCTACGGTATCTTTTTTACCAGTTGCTTCTGTAACAGCATCCCCAGTTTTAGCCACTGTTGATTTACGGTAGTCTTTACCATCTGTATCGTAAGCAATACCTTTTTTATCGTAAGGAGTTTTTACAGTACCTGTACCCACTTCTACTGTTTCTGCAGGTTTTAAGTCTGACTTATCAGAATCAAGTTTGTAATTTACAGTTGCTTCTGATTTGAAGTTTAATGTATCATTACCATCAACGTCGCCTGTATTGTTGTTGGCTTTTGTTGGTTCAGCTGTACCTTTTTCTAATACTGCGTCCACTTTTACTGTTTTTGTTGCATCTTTATCGTCCGTAAAGGTTGTGGCTGCTGTCGAAGCTACTTTCGATGTATCACTAACTACAGTAACACTATCTCCACCATTTGAACTTACATTAGCTAAGGCAGTTCCTCCACTAGCTAATAATCCCATACCTACTAATAGTGTTGCTCCTATTAGTTTCGAATCGGTACGTCCATCTTTATATTTTTCTTAACGAGAATTTTTTTCTTTCTTATTGTTTTTTTAAACATGATTCTCCTTCTCCATTTCTTTTGAATTTTTATAAGCTATCTTTTTATGATATATAACTTAAGTCCCTTAATAAAAATCATGCACTTCTTATAAATCAATCTTGAAAAACAATAATTTTTATTAAATTTCCTAGTTATTTTTTTCAAAAATAACTATATGAAATCTTGCTTATACATCAATAATCTATCTTAAAAATTTTATCATTTCAAGAAATATAAGTCAATTATTTCACTCTCCTTTTTATCAATGTATTTAACAACATTTTTTCATCTATTAAAAATTATAACCAACTATATTATCATAAACTTTTTCTGAAAAAAATCCTATTTTTATAAAATAACATATAAAGAGGAGATACTTTATATTAAACTAAATTTGCATATTTTTATACATAAATTCTTGAAAACATAAAAAAATATCTTCCTGGACTTGCTCCAAGAAGATATTAAGTTAACATATATTTATTTACCTTTTTTTGATACAACAAGTATCTCTTTACTATAGTTTCAATACTTTCTTATAGCATTCCATCGCTTTACTCTTCACATATTCTCTAGCAAAAGTAGAAGACTTATATTCACCATCCTGTTGATATTTTGCTAGAATCTCTAATAATTCATTAAAAGAACTGAAGGTTTTCGTTTTTTTACAGATACTAGCATAGTACTTATGCCCTAAATCTACATTTGAAAGAAGACAAACCAAACCTTTCGATGATGCCTCTACCGCAGAGTTAGCGAAACATTCACTATATGAACATGAAATATAGCCTTCATGTTTTTCATATGGTACTTTTTCTACAAAACCTGCAAATCTAACATTATTCGGTAAATCTGCTTCTGTGTAACCTTTTGGTAAATTACCGTAAATCGTTAGGTTACTGTTAGGTGTATTCTTAAAGGCTTCTATAGCTATTTCACATCTTTTAATAAAAGTCATATTCCCAACTATACACCAATCTTTCACAGATGTATATACTTCTTCTTCAACCTGTTCAACATATACCGGCGGCAAAAATCTGACCTTATCACTCCCGAGGCATTCTTCCAGCACAGGACTAGCAACAATATTATTACACCAACCTTGAAAGACAAATTTCATAAACGGCGCTAAAATATTATAGTGCGTATAAGCAAAAAGCTGTCTATTAGTATTTTGGAAAAATTTTCTCAGTTGAAGAGGATATTTGTCTATCATATCTACAATAAATCTATCATCTGTGGTTGAATTTTCCGCTAGATACTCACTCACCAATTGCCATTGCGACATTATCGCTCCTGTTTTCTTTATGTGATAACTATGATAATTTTTCCGAAACATCACCTTCTAATACTATACTATTTTTTTGTTAAAAAGAATAAATTTTTCTTTCTTTTTGATATATATCTATATAATAGTTGAGAAGTATAACATTCTACATTACCGTTATTATATCTAACTAATCCGACAAATCCTTCTTTAGTATATTCTACTGCTCTTATATCTTCTAAATTTTCTAAAAAACTTTTGTCTACAGCAGGCTTATCCCTAGCTATATCAGATTTTTCTAAAATCACGTGATAGAAGTTTTTAAAACCTAAAGTTTCAAGAGTTTCTAAAAAATTCGGCACTAAATTATGAAGATTCGTAATAACAAGTTGTTGTTCGATACCCATTTCTTCAAATATACTTTGACGTGCTAATTGGCTACTTTCAAAGCCGTATATACTACAGGGTACCCCCTCTTTTATTGTAAATACTTTTACCATTTTCTACTCCAATACATCATCTAACCTCAAACCTCGACTCTTTGCAAGCCTACTTCTAAAGATCATTCCTCTAGCTTTTTTATCAGCTACCCTATAATACGAGGTAATCGTATTAACCACCAAAGCATTATCCTTAGTAACCATCCTTGCCCAAAGATGCCAATCCTCAAACCCATCACACTGCGAATCATATTTCCCTGCTTTTTCATAAGCAGATTTTTTTATAAATTACTGTAGAATGATTAAATACATTTCTATATGCCAGCTCCAACCATAGCTTTTTCTCCGAATAAGTTATAATATTCTCTTCGTCTTATCCCACTATCCATCTTAGCCTTGTCGTCAATAACTTTCGATCCTATTATATCCAATTTATCATTTATTTCTAGTTCATACAATAGGTAGTCTAAATGCCACGGCATCCATTCGTCATCTGAGTCCTGCCTTGCGATATACTTCGCAGTCGCATGAGATATCCCGGTATTTAAAGCCCTAGAGATACCTCCATGTAAAATTTTATAATAGTTCACCCTAGGATCGCTTAGATATTTTTTACATATTTCTTCAGTAGCATCAAGAGAACCATCATCAACAATAATCAATCTGAAGTTTTTATACGTTTGATTTAATACTGACTCTATCGCATCTGCTACTGTCTTTTCACTATTATAAACCGGCATAACTACATCTACGGTAAGACTCGATAATGATAAGTCCGTTGATTCTATACCGTAACTACTTAGAATTTTCGCCTCATTAGTTGTTAAAAATGTTCTAAAACTATGAACGCTAACCCCTGGAATATCTTTTGTCAAAAGAAGAGAGGTAGAATAAAAACCATAAACCTCGACAAATTCATATTTAGCTAGCAATTCATAGATTTCTTCTTCGAAACATTTATCAGATTGAACAGTTTCAACACCTTCTACATCGACAAAAACGCGTGGATGTTGATAATACAGAGCATCCCCTAGACTTTCTAAAGCTTTCTTAGTAAGTTTTTTTGTAATTATAATATCTTTCTCATCTATACATGCTCCAAGAGCCTGGCCTAAGAACACCTTTACCCTTTTTCCCATTAGTCGCTCTTATAAAATCTTTTAGGTCCAGGATTAAACGAGATTTTTTTATAAGTTTCTCCACTGGAAATACAGTATTATTTTTCAAATATTGTATAATGTCCTTGCGATAAATTAATTACATGTTGTAAAGTCAGACCATTTTTGGCTACTTTTTCTATCAGTATATTCTGTATACATATTCGGCGAAATAACAGAAGTACTGCCATCATCAAAAAGTAAAGAGATGCATAGAGTTGTAATTAAATATACTAAGTGCCACCGGATTATCCAACCTTGCCAGATAAAACTTTTCAATTTTTTTATATTTTTCTAATTTGTTTTTAAGTTTTTTTCAGGCCAATGTTTATCTTCTATAAATAAAAAAATCCTCACAAAACTCTGACATTTTTTTCTGCGTATATTTTCTGTCTACTATCATGAGACATTTTTAAATATATACCAAAAAAACTTCTCACCTGTAGCCTTAGCAATCTCTCTCGCTACTAAGACTTGAAACGGTGAAGTACAAAAAAATAATATTCATACACTATACCTCTCTATTAATCACTCTATTAGGCGCAAAAAAACTACGCCAAAAAGCCTGTTTCTTTTATAATTACAAATATTTTTATCACGTGGAAAAAAATTCTAGTCAAATGTGGTAGGTGGGGAGTACCAAGAGAATAGCGTGGGGTTTGAAAGTTTATATATTAGAAACGACTGGGATTATGTAAATAACGGACACATCTCCTCTACAGTTGTAATAGTCGTTGAGATTACGTAAATAAAAAAATTAATATCTAATTCGTAATTAACTCCCTTTTTATACTTTATAAATCAAAAAAAAAGCACCCTCGAAAATTATCAAGGGTGCTTTCAAGCCATTTATTTTATTTACTACTTTGTCTTTATGATTTTATTTTTTATTCTTATTTTTCTTTACGACGTCTTGATGCTGCAAGCATTCCAGCAAATGTCGCAAGTCCTAATCCTGCTAGTCCAGTGTTAGTTTCTGTTGTTCCTGTGTTAGCTAATCTCTTAACTTGAGCATTTGCTTTTGGTTGAACTGGAGCATTGTTTTGACCTGATTTTTCAGGTGTTACAACTGGTTTAGGTTGAGGTTTTTGATCTTTGTCTTGTTGTGGTTTTGGATTTGCCACGTAGTTGATCGGTGTATCTTGACCTGGGTTTGTTGGGATATCTGGTACGATGTATCCTTTAGTTGGGTCTTGTGGATCTACTGGTTTAAGTGGGTTTCCATTTCCATCAACTGGAGTGTATCCTGGTACGTATGGTAATACCGGTCTATCACTTCCTGGTTTTGTTGGATCTTGTGGATCGTTTGGATATTTGATTGGGCTTGTTGGTTGTCCTGGGATGTTTGGTACCCATGATCCTAGTGGTTGATAAACATACGTTACTGTCGAACCATCTTTTCCAATCTTACCTTTAGCTTCTCCGTCTACACGTACAAGCACATATCCTGGAATCACTTTTCCACTTGTAGAGTACTCATCACCTTCATGTCCTTCTGTTGTTTCTGAAGGGATTAAATCTTTCCCATTTTCATCTACATATTTAACTACTAATTTTGCTTTATTCGCTACGTAGTTAATTACTGTATCTTGACTTGGATCTGTTGGAATGTTTGGTACTACATATCCTTTTGATGGATCTTTCGGATCAACCGGTTTAAGTGGGTTTCCATCTTTATCTTCTGGAGTGTATCCTGGTACATATGGTAACACTTCTGTTGGTTGTCCTGGTTTTGTTGGATCTTGTGGATCGTTTGGATATTTAATTGGACTTGTTGGTTGTCCTGGGATATTTGGAATCCATGATCCTAATGGTTTGTAAACGTATGTTACTGTTGAACCATCTGTTCCAATCTTACCTTTAGCTTCTCCATCTACTCTTACAAGCACATATCCTGGAATAACTTTTCCAGTTGTTGTGTACTCATCTCCTACTTTTCCTTCTGTTGTTTCTGCAGGGATTAAGTCTTTTCCTTTTTCATCTACATATTTAACTACTAATTTTGCTTTGTTCGCTACGTAGTTAATTACTGTATCTTGACTTGGATCTGTTGGGATGTTTGGTACTACATATCCTTTTGATGGATCTTTAGGATCTACTGGTTTAAGTGGATTTCCATCTTTATCTTCTGGTGTAAATCCTGGTACGTATGGTAATACTTCTGTTGGTTTACCTGGTTTTGTTGGATCTTGTGGATCATTTGGGTATTTAATCGGATTTGTTGGTTGTCCTGGGATATTTGGAATCCATGAACCGATTGGTTTATAAACGTATGTTACTGTTGAACCATCTGTTCCAATCTTACCTTTAACTTCTCCGTCTACACGAACAAGTACGTACCCATTGATTACTTTTCCAGTTGTTGTGTACTCATCTCCTACTTTTCCTTTTGTTGTTTCTGCAGGGATTAAGTCTTTTCCTTTTTCATCTACATATTTAACTACTAGGTTAGCATCATTTGCTTCGTAGTTAATTACTGTATCTTGACTTGGATCTGTTGGAATATTTGGTACTACGTATCCTTTTGTTGGATCTTGTGGATCTACTGGTTTAAGCGGTTGTCCATTTCCATCTTTTGGAGTGTATCCTGGTACGTATGGTAATGTTTCTGTTGGTTTACCTGGTTTTGTTGGATCTGTTGGATCGTTTGGATATTTAATTGGGTTTGTTGGTTGTCCTGGGATATTTGGAATCCATGATCCGATTGGTTTGTATGTTACTACTTCTGTAGTATCTTTTGAATCTGCAGTTACTTTTGTAGCTGGTACAGTTGCTTTGTCAGCTAAGTATCCTTTAACTACTGGTGATTCAACTTCAGCTAAATCTTGTTCTGGTGTCCAGTCTCCGTATGTAACTTCTCCTGTAACTAAGTTTACTTTTGCTTCACGTGTGAATTTAGCTTCTTGTGTTACTGTTTTTGGTGTTCCATCTTCATTTAACACTGGAGTTCCATCTGCGTATACGTATGTAATTGTACGCGTTACTGTTTTATTTAGATCTTTTTCTTCTAATCCAGCTGGGTATTTAGGTCCTTCTGGGTTGTTTGGATTTACTGGTGTTCCTGGTGTTTTCGGTTGATCTGGTGTTACTGTAACTTCTTTAGCTTTAAGTGTTACTTTGAACTCTTGATCTGTATCTTTATCTTTATCGAACTTACCACCTTCTGGGTATGTATTAGATACTAATTCATATCCTTTGTTTTCAAGTTCTTTAATCTTAGCTTTTACTTCAGCTTCTTTTGTTAATGGTGTATCTGAGTCACCTTCTTCTGTAATTGCGTCTACTCCTGGAATTGGGTTTCCTTTTTCATCTACGAAAGTTGTTTTCGCTTTTTGAGTATCTTTTACGTAGTTGATTGGAGTGTCTTGACTTGGATCTGTTGGAAGATCTGGTACGATATATCCTTCTTCTGGATTGTTTGGATTCACAGGTTTAAGCGGATTTCCATCTTTATCCTTCGGGTGTGAATCCTGGTACATATGGTAATGTTTCTGTTGGTTTACCTGGTTTTGTTGGATCTGTTGGATCGTTTGGATATTTGATTGGACTTGTTGGTTGTCCTGGGATATTTGGCACCCATGATCCGATTGGTTTGTATTTTATCACTTCTGTAGTGTTTTCTGAGTCTGCAGTTACTTTTGTTGTTGGTACTGTTGCTTTATCAGCTAAGTATCCTTTAACTACTGGTGATTTAACTTCTGCTAAGTCTTGTGCTGGTGTCCAGTCTCCGTATGTAACTTCTCCTGTAACTAAGTTCACTTTTGCTTCACGTGTGAATTTAGCTTCTTGTGTTACTGTTTTTGGTGTTCCATCTTCATTCAATACTGGTGTTCCATCTTCATTCAATACTGGCGTTCCATCTTTTTCGTATACGTATGTGATTGTACGTGTTACTGTTTTGTTTAGATCTTTTTCTTCTAATCCAGCTGGGTATTTAGGTCCTTCTGGGTTGTTTGGATCTACTGGAGTTCCTGGTGTTTTCGGTTGATCTGGCGTTACTGTAACTACACGTTCTTTAAGTGTTACTGTAAACTCTTGATCAGTGTTAACATCTTTATCAAATACTCCGTCTGTTGGATATGTATTAGATACTACTTCATACCCTTTGTTTTGAGCTTCTTTAATTTTGTTAGCAACTTCCTCTGCTTTTGTAAGTTTTTCTCCATTTGTACCTGTTTCAGAAATAGGTTCATTTCCTTCTACTTGTTTAACATTTCCGTCTTTATCTTGGTAAACAAATGTTGTTGTTGCCTTTTGAACTGGTGTATATGTAACTACTTCATTAATATCTTCTGAAGCGCTAGTTACTTGCACTGTCGCTACTGTAGCTTTATCAACTGTGTGTTTAGCTATTTCTGGTGATTTAACTTCTGCTAAATCTTGCGCTGGTGACCAGTCTCCATATGTAACTTCTCCTGTAACTAAGTTTACTTTGCTTCACGTGTGAATTTAGCTTCTTGTGTTACTACTTTTGGAGTTTTGTCTTCATTTAATACTGGAGTTCCATCTGCATATACGTATGTGATTGTACGTGTTACTGTTTTGTTTAGATTTTTTTCTTCTAATCCAGCTGGGTATTTTGGTCCTTCTGGATTGTTTGGATCTACTGGAGTTCCTGGTGTTTTTAGTTGATCTGGTGTTACTGTAACTTCTTTTTGTTTTAATGTTACTTTGAACTCTTGATCTGTATCTTTATCCGTATCGAACTTACCACCTTCTGGGTATGTATTAGATACTAATTCATATCCTTTGTTTTCAAGTTCTTTGATTTTAGCTTTTACTTCATCTTCTTTTGTTAATGGAGTTTCTGATCCACCTTGTTCAGTAATTTCAGCTACTCCTGGAATTGCATTTCCTTTTTCATCTACAAATGTTGTTTTCGCTTTTTTGGATTGCTGTATATTTAACAACATATTCATAATCTTCATCTGTAGCTGTTGTTGCTTGTACTGGTACTTTTTCAACACTTGCGATATATCCTTCTTTTTGAGGTACTGCAAGTTCTGGAAGATCAGTACTTTGACCATCAGTTCCTTTCCAGCTAGTATAAACTGGTCTGTCATTAGAGTTAATTACCGCTTTCCCTTCTGCAGTTAACTTGATTGTACCTGTGTAACTTACAGTTTGTTTTTGTGATGGGAATACATCAGTACCCGCTAAACCTGCAACATTATCAGCGTATACAAATTTAATTGTACGGTTTACTTCTTCTACTTTTGTTTTCTTAACATAATTATATTCTGCTGGGGTAACAAATGCAGATCCATTTATGCCTTTAGCTTTTAATTCTTCTTCAGAATATAAATCTCTTGCTCTTGTCTTCGTAACACTTAGTGTTCCCTTTGTATTTTCAGCAGGGATATCTGCAAGAATGTATTCTTCCCCATTAACTTCTTTAACTAAGTCTACAGGATCATTACTTACATCATATTTATTTCCAAGTACATTAGTATAATCTTTTGCACCATCTTCACTTAAAGGAATATTCCCCGTATATCTTGTTGGTGCAAAACCTATAACTTCACCTGTCACTAAATCTTTGAATGTTCTAACAACAGCTCCTGTTGGTGGCTCACCCTTAGGTGTACCATCTCCTGTTATATTCCAACCATTTGGCACTTTAGTTATAACATCTTCTTTCTCACCGTTAACAGATTCTCCACCTGATACAGTAAGAGTTGCCGCAGTTTTATCGTTTCCTACATAACCTTGTTTAATTAATCCATTTTCATAAGTAATATTAGAATATTCACTTGTTAAAGTTTTTGTCTTTTACTACTTTTTCAATACCTAAAGATTGTAAAGGCATAGATACTGTAGAACCTTCTTGAATAGTTCCTTCTGTAACTGTAAGTTCTAATTCTGTTGGCGAAATTAATCTAGGTGTTAATGTGAATCCAGTGTCACGACCATCGTTCAGAATCCAAACGTTGTTTTCATTAGCTTTAACATTAGCCCATCGACTAGCTGGACGATATGTAATACTATCTCCTTTATTAGGGTTAATAGTAGACGCTGTATTTAATCCATTTACAAAGTTAGAACTTCCTTCAAGTTCTTTAAATTCAGTAAAATTTGCATTTGGAAGTTTAATAGTAAATTTAGAACCAACTCCATAACGAATATCTGAATCAGTTTTTAATACGATTGAATCACTTCTACTTTAGCTCATTGTTAAGGTAGTTCAATCCATTATTTTCACTTAGTGATGCACTAGTACCTTGTTTTTGATAGTTAGCCTGTTGACCTTTTCTTGTATAAGTATGTTCAAGAACTGTACGCCCATCAATTTTAATAGTTGCTGTATACGGAGTATCTTTTGAAATTTCTGGTGCATAGTATCCACTCCCCGATAAGTTACTCGCTCCAAACGACACATTCGGATAGTCTTTTACTTTATCGTTCCACTCAATGTTGTAAGTATATGTACCAGTTTCGTTAGCTACCGCTGGTTGCTCAGCAAGACGCTGATCATAAGTCATTCCACGTTGTGTACGTTGGGCCCAATATGGTGTAGATTTGTTATTGTTGTTTCCTGTAGTTGTTTTAAAGTCGATAGATTTAACTTTACCAACTACCGTTCCATCAGCCGCTGTAATTTTCGTATTTACTGCTAAACCACTACCTAGCTCAGCTAAGTTAGTAAGTTCAATTTTTGTAATAGAACCTGCTTTAAGTGTAGATGTACTAATAACAGTGTCAAATCCCCATCCTACAGGTTTTGTGTTATCAGCATTCATATCAACATAAGCATTTGTTACAGCATTAACTGTTTCTCCATCTTTAAGAACATCTTTTCCTGTGATTTTTGAATCAGTATCAGCTAAGATAGATTCTACTTTACCACGGTGTCCTGCACGTTGCATTGTTACGTATACTGCTTCGATTGCTTTTTCTAATTCTTTACGTTGGTTGTCAGCATCTTCTTTTGTTGAAGAGTCTGAGTTGAAGATATCTAATGCTTTTGCAATTTCTTTTTCAGATGTTTCTACCGCTGCTTTGATTTCTGCTTTTTTAGCTTCTTCTTTTACTTCTTTTGTTTCGAATGTTGTTGCAGCTTGGTTTACTGCTTTTTGCTTCTGAAACTGCTTTTTCTAATTCTTCTTTAGCTACTTCAGTTTCAGACTTTTCTTCTTTTTTAGTTTCTTCTTTTTTGTCTACTGCTTTTTCTTCAGCTTTTTCAACTTTGTTTAAGTTGTTGATTGCTGCTTCTAATGCTGCTACTTGAGCATTTACTTGCTCTTGCGTAGCCGCTGTTGATGCTACTAGATCTTTAGCTTTGTTTAATTCTACTGCAGCACTTACTGTTTGAGTTTGTTTTGTTTCTGATAATTCTTGTCCTGCTAATGACACGAATAAGTTATCTAATTGGCTAATTTTAACTTGAAGAGCTGTTTTTATTTACTTCTTTAGCTGTTGCTTTCTCAGCTTTTGCTTCTTCTGTTTTTTCTTCTTTAGCAGCTGCTTTTACTGTAGTTTCTTCTTTAACTTCAACTTTCGGTGCTACTTCTTTTGTTTCTGCAGTTTTTTCAGCTACTGCTGGTGTTTCTACTTTAGCTACTGCTGCTTTTTCTTCAGTTGTAGTTGCTGCTGCTTTTTTTCAGCTACTGCTACTGTTGTTTCTTGTTTGTTAGTGTCTGCTGCTTGTGCTGCTCCACCTAGGAACATAAAAGCAGATGCGATAAGAACAGATGCTGTTCCTGCATTAAACTTTTTGATACCGTAGTGGTTAACTTTCTCATATTGTTTTTTTATTATTCATTTTTGTATTGTTTTTTTACTAAACATTACCGTCTCCTTTTTCTTTTTAAATTAAACATTGAATAAAAATATAAATCATAATGACTACAAAAGATATTCTACAAAACTTAACTTAAACGTACCTAAAATTCTGACTATAATTTATATTTTTTTATAACTAGCATTTTCATTTTTAAAACACGAGAAAAAAATGCTGTTATATCAATATCTTCTAAATCTAAAAACACCACAAACCCCTAATATACAAGTGAATTTTTAAGTTTGTTTTAAGTTAAGACTTAAATTGTTTTTGCCTTGAAAAATTATGAAAATACAACTGAAAAAAATATACTTTATAATTTATTAAATATTTAATATTTATTTTATTTTTGCTTTAAATATAATTTAAATTTTTAAAAGAAAACGTTTTTAAAAATTGTTTTTTTATGTGCAATTATTTGTTTTTTTCTTCTATATAAATATATATTCTTTAAAAATTACTTCTCTATGGACTTAGTTTTATAACTTATAAAATTCATTATAGTTAAAAAACACCACCTCAGTTTGCACTGAAGTAGTGTTTTCTACTATATTATATTTAATTTAATATCTTATTCTACTATCTTTTTACCAAAAGCTTAATGATGCGATTAGTAGTAATGCACCTAATACTGCACCGATTACTAAAGCTAATAGATACATAAGCGGGTTACTTACTGCACGGGCAAGAACAGCGAAGATTCCTCCGTGCGGAGCTTTCGATACAATTCCGAAAGTCATACTTAACGCTCCAGCGATACCACTTGAGATGAATAATGGTGGAATAACACGTGCTGGGTTACTTGCTGCAAATGGGATAGCTCCTTCTGTAATGAATGATAATCCCATTACGTAGTTTACTAATGCTCCACTACGTTGAGCTTTTGGCCAGATGTTTTTGTTGATTGTTGCTGAGATTGCGATTGCTAATGGAGGTACCATACCACCGATCATAACCGCAGCCATTACATCACTTCCTGCTGCTCCTGCAGATGTTAATAAAGCTGTACCTGTTACGTAAGCAGCTTTGTTAATTGGACCACCCATATCGATAGCCATCATCGCAGCCACTACGAATCCAAGGATGAATTTACCGCTTCCGTTAAGACTTTCAATAAAGTGTTTTAATCCTTCCATAACACTTGCCATCGGCGCGTTGATTAGGAAGATCATTAGTAATCCCATAATTAGCGAACCTAAGATAGGGAATAGGAAGATTGGTTTAATACCATCTAATGAACGTGGCATCCAACTGAATGAAATTTTTAATACTTGGATAATTCCACCAGCTAAGAACCCGGCTACTAATGCTCCTAAGAATCCTGAAGGAGTGTACGCTAATAAATCACTTTTCAGACCTAAAATACTTGGATCTGCTAAAATACCACCGATCATACCAACGATGAATCCAGGACGGTCAGCGATAGAGCGACCGATAAATCCAGCTAGGATTGGTAACATCATACTAAATGAAATTTTACCGAAGTAGAATAATACTTCTGCAACTTTGTTGTAAGATGGATCTTTCGGATCAAATGAGTTAATACCCCAGATAAATGATAATGCGATAAGAATACCACCAGCTACTACGAATGGTAGCATGTTACTTACACCTTCCATTAGGTGTTTGTAAGCACGACGTCCGATACTTTCATTTGCTGAAGAATCTTCTGAATTTTCTGCTGCTCCGTCGTGTTTGTAGATAGGAGCTTTTCCATCTAAGATTGTTTGGATAAGTTCTTCTGGTTTGTTAATTCCATCAGCTACTTTTGTCATAATTGTTGGACGTCCATCAAAACGTGCAACTTCCACTTTTTTATCAGCCGCAACGATGATTCCCGCTGCTCTTTCGATATCTTCTTTTGTAAGTTTGTTTTCTACACCGATTTGACCATTTGTTTCTACTTTAACATCTAGCCCCATCGCTTTAGCTGTTTCTTTGATTTTTTCTGCAGCCATGAATGTGTGAGCAATACCTGTTGGACAAGCTGTTACCGCAATGATATATGGTTTTTCTCCACTTGGAGCTGTTGGTTTTTCTTCTTTTGGAGCTTCTGTTTTCGCTACGAAGTCTGCGAATACTTTTTCTACATCTCCTTTAGTTGTAGCTGCATCTAATCCTGCTTTTACATCTGCATCCATAAGAGCTTGTGATAGTGAAGCTAGCGCTTTAAGGTGCTCGTCTGCTCCACCGTCTGGTGCACAGATCATAAAGATGTGTTTTGCAGGTTGTCCATCAAAACTTTCCCACTCAACACCTTCGTCACTTTTCGCGTAAACGATCATCGCTTTGTTGAAGTCTGCACTTTTTGCGTGAGGGATAGCTACGTTTTCTCCTACTCCTGTAGTTGATTGAGCTTCACGAGCTAGTAATGCGTTTAAGAAGTTTTCTTTACTAGCGATAATATTTTTTTCCACTAACATACTTGTTAGTTTATCCAGAGCTTCTTTTTTTATCAGCAGCGCTGAATCCGAATTGAACTAAGTCATAATTTAGAACATCTGTTAATTTCATTTCTTTCTCCTTTGTTAATTATATATTTCCGAGGAAATATTTTTATTTTTTTCTATAAATAATTTATTAAAATTTTATTTTTAATTTCTTAACTTCGATTTGTGGTAGTAATTCTTCAATTAGCTTTTTACTTCCTACTCCTACTGAGAATGATGTCGCACCACCCGCAGCCGATGCATAGCGTAGAGCTTCTTGATAGTCTTTTGTTTCGTTGTATTTGGCAACAAACATCGCAAGCATACTATCTCCTGCCGCAACAGTCGATACTATCTTACCTTTAGCCACGTTTACTTCGAATACTTCTTTGTCTTCAGTTAGTAGTAAAGCTCCGTCTGCTCCACGTGAAACAAGTACATTTTTCGCACCACGTTCTTGTAGTTTTTCAGCATATTGTAGAATTTCTTCGATACCATTTAAAGTTACACCGAACATTTCTCCAAGTTCGAATTCATTCGGTTTAACTACAAATGGTTTGTACTGAAGTGTGTCTAACACTAATTCTTTATTACTATCCACTACTAATGTAGCTCCTGAGGCAGATACTTTCTTCGCAATAGCCTTGAAATCTTCTACCCCCATTCCCGCGATAACATTACCTGATAGAAATACTACATCTTCTTTCGTCAGTACTTCTAATTTAGTAAAGAAATCGCTCACGTTATCTAGATTTACACTACTACTTTGACCGTTAATTTCTGTCTCAGTTTCTGTAGTTAATTTCATGTTGATTCTAGTCGCTCCGCGCGTTTCTACAAAGTCGTGTTTCACACCTTGGTTATCTAGTTCTGATTTTATGAAATATCCCGTGAATCCTGCGACAAATCCCCACGCCTTACTATCAACACCAACGTTGTTAAGTAAGATAGAGATATTAATACCTTTTCCACCTACTACGTACTTCGCTTCTTGTGTTCTATTTAGTTTTCCAAGTGCGAAATTTTCTGCCGTTGTCAGCATATCAACAGCTGGATTTAAAGTAATTGTATAATACACTATTAGTCCTCCTTTATACTTTTTACTTCTATTATATTTTTTTAAATTTCTTATATTCTTCTGGAACTTCATAAGATACGATGATTACATCATCTAATTCGGCAAATTTTTGGAATTTTCTATGACCGAATTTTGATTTATCTGCAAGAATGTATCTCCTCTTGCTATTTTTTTAACGACGAAGCTTTTATGAATGCTTCATTTTTCTTCGGCAGTTGTAACACCAAAACTCTCATCTATTCCGTTGCATCCTACAAAACAAATGTCAAAGCTGTATTTTTTTCAATTGTTCGATAGCGACCGAACCGATAACAGCTTGTGTTGAATGTTTTATCGTTCCACCTAATATTATTGTATGAATTTTGTTATTAATAAGTTTAGGTAAATGATATGTTGAATTCGTCACTACAGTTATCCTTCTGTCTCGAAGGTGTTCGATCATCTCATATGTCGATGTCCCTGCATCCAGATAAATCGTCTGCCCAGACTGAACAATATTGTCACAAAGGTACTTCGCAACTTCTCTTTTCTCTTGTAGGAAGTCCGCACGTTTCGCTTCGACACTCTCTTCACTACCACGTGCTACTGAGCGTTTCATCGCACCACCGTGAGTTCTGTATAATAAATTTTTATCTTCTAGATTCGTAAGGTCTCGTCTTATCGTCGCTTCCGAAACATTGCAATGTTCCATCAACTCCTTTAAGTTTAATGAGCCTCTTTCATCTAATAAATCTAAAATCTTATTCCATCTTTCATTCAACATTTTCTTCTCTCCTAACTCCCATTGATTATTATATCTAATATAATATAGCTATTCAATCAAATTCAAGCAAAAACACTCATAAATAATCAAAATTAATGATTAATATGAGTGTTTTTGTTTTTATTTTTGATTGTTTTTCTAAATGATGAGCGATTTTTTTATGTTTCCAAGATTATTTCTAAAGAGTTTTTCATAACGGAGATAAATGAACCCTAGTTAATATTTTTCAAATTCCCGCTGTGAAGATTTTTTTCGCGCAACTTATGAGCGATTTCTAGTATCTATAATCTAAAAATAAGCAGTTAAATACTATTTTTCACTTAATCTACAAAAATTAATTTTTAAATTAGTTTAATCGATTTTTTTACTACTCGTAAGTATTATACTTTAGAGTAGTAAAATTATCAAATTAGAAAAAAACAAGAATTCATATTAAAACACCCAAAGAATAATTAATTAAAAATTATTTCTTTGAGTGTTTTCTTAGTTTCAGAAGGAAAATATATTAATTCGGCGGACTCGATAAAATCGATTTCTCCGAAATTACGATTTTTGAACCACTCCCTCAGTTAATTAATAGTCTCCTCTTTCTTCTATTAAAGCAGTATATTTTCTTAACGTTTTTTTGGTGAGTGAATAATGTAGAACGCAATAGGTATGTTTATTAATAATTTTAATAATTCCATTGCAAGATACGTTAACAAGAATGTTGTTACTGTATCTGATATACTTCTTCTTGAGCTCATTTTATAACCACCAGTCCATGTTTTTTTCACACTTCCTGTAGTATGATTCATTCCGCTTGCAATCGAAGCACTCGCTGATATTGAGTAATATCTTTGGAATAATTGTGATCCTGGACCACCTTTATATCTTTGATAATCCGCAAACCAACAATAAGTGAAGTTTGAAGCCGCTATATAAAGCGTTAGTATCACTTTTGTGAAATCACCAAAAGTTCCAAACACAACAAATATCAATAGCATCCAAATTAAATATCCTGATAAATAGAACTTAATTCCCATTTTGGGGGTTTTAATTTTATCCTCTCTCATTTGTGTTTGCCCTGAATTTCCACGATTCTGAGGTGGTGCTACTACATTACCTGGTCTTTGCGGCGGTGCTACTACGTCACTTGGTCTTTGTGGTGGTGCTACCACATCACTTGGTCTTTTTGGTGGCGCTACTATATCATCCCTTTTTGGTGGTGCTACCACATCACTCGGCCTTTTTGGTGGCGCTACTACATCGTCTTTTTTGGGCGGTGCCACTACATCATCTTTTTTTGGTGGTACTACCACATCGTCTTTATTAGCCATCCATTCTCTCCTTTACTTTTTCTATATCTTCATTTGTTATTTCATCAAGGTTATCTCCACCTTCACGCGCTATACGAGTCGACATATTAGTAATGATTTTTTCATTTATATTTCTTACCCAACGACCATTACTTCCGTCATTATTTCTGTATAGAGTTTTAACTACTTCTCCATAGTATTCACGGTCTAGTTCATAACCATATTTATCTAATCCTAGAAGTCCAATCTCTACGATTTCTTCTTCTCTATAGTCTTCAAAATCAAATGTATTCGGAATTCTACTACGTAATCCTGAGTTCATATTTAAGAACTCTCCCATTTCTTTCGTATATCCTGCGAAGATTATTACGATGTCATCTCTGTGATCTTCCATAAACTTAAGAATCTCATCTAGTGCTTCTTGGCCAAAATCATTGCTACCTCCACTATTTAACGTGTAAGCTTCATCTATAAATAACACTCCCCCTAGGGCACTTTCTAAAACTTTTCGAGTTTTTTCAGTTGTCTGACCTACATACCCTGCGACTAAGTCTGTTCTACTTACTTCTACAAGTTTATCCTCAGATATTACACCTTTTTGATACAACACTTTTCCTACTAATCTAGCTACAGTAGTTTTCCCTGTTCCTGGATTTCCTAAGAACATTGAGTGTAATGAAAACGATGAATTTGTTTTTCCTTGTTCAGCACGTCTCTTATTGACTTCTGCAAGCGCGACAAATTGTTCAACCTGTTCTTTAACTTTCTTAATTCCAATAAGTTTGTTAAGTTCTTCCATCGCATCTTTCTCTACTGTATACCTAGCATCTTGCTCAACTAATTTACCGATATCTTCATTTGTTATTTCATCAAGAACTTCTCCACCTTCACGCGCTACTCGTGTCGACATATTTGTAATGATTTTTTTCATTTATATTTCTTATCCAACGACCATTACTTCCGTCATTATTCTTGTAAAGTTTTTTTAATTACTTGACTATAGTACTCTCGGTCTAGTTTGTAATTGTATCTATCTAACCCTAGAAGTCCTATTCCTACGATTTCTTCTTCTGTATAATCTTCGAAATCAAATGTATTCGGAATTCTACTACGTAATCCTGAGTTCATATTTAAGAACTCTCCCATTTCTTTCGTATATCCTGCGAAGATTATTACGATGTCGTCTCTGTGATCTTCCATGAATTTAAGAATCTCATCTAGCGCTTCTTGTCCGAAGTCATTACTGCTTCCACTATTTAATGTATACGCCTCATCTACAAACAGTACTCCGCCTAAAGCACTTTCCAATACTTCTCGTGTTTTAACCGCAGTATGCCCTATATGAGTTCCTACTAAATCTGTTCTAGTTACTTCTATAAGTTTATTTTTAGCTATTACACCTTTTTGATACAATACTTCCCCTACTAATCTAGCAACAGTAGTCTTACCTGTTCCTGGGTTACCTAAGAATAGAGAATGTAATGAGAATGACGAGCCAGCCATCCCTTGTTCCTCACGCTTTTTATTGATTTCTGCAAAAGCAACGAAGTTTTCAACTTGTTCTTTAACTTTCTTAATTCCAATAAGTTTATTAAGTTCTGCCATCGCATCTTTTTTTAGTTCCATCATCTTCATATCTTCCGATGTTCTTAACAGCTTCAATATCAATATTTTTAATTGTTGTAACGTCATCATCATCATTTTCAATAACTCGACTCGCTAAAGCTTTTAAGATGCTTTCATTTGTATTTCTGATCCATCTCGCATTACTCTTATCTAGGGATGCTTTATACGCATTCTTAACATAATTATTGTAATAAGATTGATCTTCTAATACATAACTCTTGCTTTCTAGATATTTATTACCGATCTGAACAATCTCATCTGGTGAATAGTCTTCGAAATCAAATGTATTCGGTACACGAGATTTTAATCCTGGATTTGATTTTAAAAATTGATCCATTTCTTTTGTATAACCTGCGAAGATTATCATTATTTCATCACGATAATCTTCCATAAACGCTAAAATTGTATTAATTGCCTCAATACCAAAATTCACGTTACCTTTTTTTATCTAGAGTATAGGCTTCATCTATAAACAACACCCCACCTAAGGCTTTGTCTAATAACCTTCTAGTTTGTAACGCTGTACCACCAACATTAGATGAAATCAAGTCTGATTCTTTCGCTTCTACAAAGACGCATTTTCCATCTCTTCCTGGTAAAACTCCTTTTTCAAATAGGATTTTACCCATTAAACGCGCAACAGTAGTTTTCCCTGTCCCTGGGTTACCTACGAATACTGCATGCAATGCTTGTTTTTCTGGAGTATGCCCTTGAGCTATTCTCTTATTGTTAAAATCAACTATACGTAACATCTTAGAAACTTCTTCCTTAACTCTTCTAAGACCAATAAGATTATCAAGTTGTTGGATAGTAGAACACTTTCTTTAACTTTTTCCAGTTGACGGATCGTTTTCTGTTGCTACACTTTTCTTCTTTAGTTAAATTATCTAAGTCAATAATTTCACTCAAATCATCTGTTTTTAAAATTCAGGTCTTTTTATCTACATTTTCTGTATGTAGTTCTTTAATTCGCACTAATGAATTACCAAATACATTCACATTTGGATAAGCGATTCTATTCAAAATTAAATTCTCAGCACTAAACACAGAGTTGTCATCTATTGCTATATCTATTTTTTTCTGAATTTTTCACCTTTAATATCTAACTCTCCCTCAGAAATACATAAACTAAAATCTCCGATAGAAAGTACCTCTGATATAATATTGTCACGTAATATAGCTCGACTTCCAACTATTCCCATATTTGACACTAGACTATTCTCTAATTCCAAACTTGAATTATCGCGTATAAAAAAATCGCAGTTGTATACTGTGGTTGTATGATTGTTGAATTTTTTTATAACAACTGTACTATTACCTCCCCAGACAACTGGATATCGCTGTTCTACATTCGCTGGGCTTCCTTCTATATACGAATCAACTATTTCTACTTTTTGATTCTTTAACATTTTACACCATTCCCCATGTGATTAATAATTCTGCTATTAACTATACTTATTTCTGAATTGTTAGAATTAACCTTAACTAAATTATTACTATTTCTAATATTTAATACACCATTGTTTTACAACTGATATTCCTTTTGATTGCCCTTCTAATGTAAGTGTTATATTGTCTATGTCTAATTGCCCACCATTGCTCCAAATTAAGTAATACTCATTATCAGCTACAGTCGATCCTATAATAGAACCCGCTAACCTTAATTTACTATTTTTCTACGTATATAGCACTTCCTTCTTTTATAGAATAAAGACACATATTTTTCTATTGTTACATCAGCATTTTCCGCTATTACAATTTTTCCCATAAAATGAACTAAATAGCATTCTTCCACCATTTTTCATTCATCTCAACATAACCACAAACGGTAATATTCTTTTCAATAACCCAACTATCGCCTGATAAGTTAAAGCTGAAGTCTCTTTCAAATTCAATGATATCACCATCTACAACAGCAGCATATGCATCCGCCAGATTCCACGTATCAGAACCATTACCTACTATATATCTTCCCATACAAACTTTTCCTTTCATTAATTTATCTAAATTATTTTTCAACTACTGTCTCTTACTTTATTAACTACAAAAATAACTATTTCATATATTAATACTTTAATTTTTCTACAATTAGCTAAAAAAATACCATCTAAAAAACCCACACACTTTTCACCAAATAAAAAAATAAGAGATGACATTCTCTATCTCTTACTCTACACTTTACTACATTTAAAAAAATAAATTTTTTTGATTTCATTTTGACTCTAATATTCAATAACAATTTAAAAATTTCGATGTACCTAAAAATTTATTCAGTATTTGCATTGGAGAGCTGTTTTTATTTCACTAAAAAAATAGATTTTTTTACTTAAATTAATTATTTAACAATAAACTCTATGCTAGAATAATAATTATCTCTACTATTTTTATCAAAAAGCATGAATTATTCAACAGCTACATGGACAAAATAGAAATATATTAATTCTAATTAACAAGCATATTAGCAAGCAAAAAAACAAGATATTTTTTTATCTACTTTCAATCTGCTAAACATAATAAAAAAATATGTTATTTTATATCTATATAATCTCTCTTTATTTTTTTCTTAGTTTATTTATGTTAATTACGAAAAAAATCCCTAGAGGCTAATATCATATTTTTTTATGATAAATATTCCTCCAGGGATAGTTTTATTATTTTTATGTCTTTGTAATATTGTTCTTTTTTAATCATCGATCGACTTCATCGACTACAAAACAATCTTACTATCTTATATTTCTGTACGTTTCAACACATCTCGCGCTTCTTTTATAACATCTTTTATTATGTTTTTAACCGGACGAATCTCACTAACTAGTCCTGCGATTTGTCCTGCCATAACAGAACCATTTTCTACGTCACCATCGTAAACAGCTCGTCTTAATGAACCTAACGTCAACTCTTCTAACTCCATAAGAGTTGAAGATTGTTCTTCTAGTTCATGATATCTTTGTCAATTCATTTTTAATACCACGAACAGGAGCACCGAATTTTTCTCCAGTTAAGGTAGTAGATGTATCAACCGCTTCTAAAATCATATTTTTATATGCATCTGTCACCGGACATTCTTCTGAAGCTAAGAATACAGTTCCCATCTGAACTCCACTGGCTCCTAAACAATAAGCCGCTGCCATTCCGCGGCCATCAGCAATACCACCAGCCGCAATTACAGGAATATTCACCGCACTCGTTACCTGCGGTAGTAGTGCCATAGTAGTACTAGTTCCAACGTGCCCTCCAGCTTCCATACCTTCGACAACAACAGCGTCACAGCCTAACTCTTCCATTTTCTTCGCTGCCTTCACAGAAGGAATAACTGGAATAACTTTTATCCCCGCTTCTTTTAAGCGCGGCATGAACTTTCTAGGCGTTCCCGCTCCTGTTGTGACGATTTTGACACCTTCTTCAATAACAACATCGATTATTTCATCGATATTCGGCATCATAAGCATTAGATTAACCGCGAAAGGTTTATCAGTAAGTTCTTTACACTGTTGAATCTCTTTACGTAGTTCTTCAGGACTCACTCCTCCTGAGGCTAGTATTCCTAACGCTCCAGCATTAGAAACAGCAGAAACAAGTTCATGACGTGCAATTTGTGCCATCGCTCCTTGAAAAATCGGATATTTTATCCCTAAAAGTTTAGTAATTGTCATAACTATTCTCCTCTATCGATTTTTTTATTTTTTTATTCCACCTAGCTACTCTTCCTAGAAAACACTCTTAATCTTCTCATTAGAAAATAAATCTAGCAACTACGTAGCAAACTATCATTAAGATTACAGATGATAAGAAGCACGCTGTGAATACTCGCACACCACGTTCTTTAATAACTTTAAAGTTAACACTCATACCAAGAGCTGCCATCGCCATACCTAAGAAGATATACGCTGCATCAACGAAGAAAGGCGCTAGAGGTTTTAAGAAAGTAACATAACTTCCTAAGATACTCATAAAGATAAACCCTAAAATAAAGTACGGCATAGGAACTTTACCTTTTGTTTCATCTTGAGTCTTTTTATTAACTACAATCAATATACCCGCTACAACAATAAGCATAAGCACACGAGACAGTTTAGTAAGAATCGCAGCATCAAGAGCTACTTGACCTCCTGCCCCCCCTGCCGCAACTGCGTGAGCTATTTCATGAAGACTTCCTCCAGTAAATACTCCGTAATTGTATGCATCAAGACCTAGATAAGGCTGCAGGGTTACTTCTATCAAGGTAAATACTGTACCAAGTATCGCTACTACCGCAACAGCAAGAACACTATTATCAGTCTTCGCACGAAGTTGACCACTTACCCCCATAACAGCCGCAGCACCACAGATACCACAACCACATGAAGAAAGCAAGGCAAGTTCGTGATCTACTTTAAACGCACGACACATAAAGTAAGTTAAAGTAATCATAAATAGTACAATAAAGAAGGCAACGACTAATGTTTTCTTACCTTCAGCTAGAAGTCTATCCAACGCTAGCTTAAATCCTAGTAAAATTATTCCAAGACGTAAGAACTTATTACTTATAAACGGAATATCCGCTTTAACCTGTTCTTTCAATCCTTTTGACGTTTGTAACGCCATACCAATAACAAGTGCAATTACCAAGTGTCCAAAAAGTTTTAACGCTGGTACTTGCGCAAGATATTTCGCAGCTAACGAAATAACTAACATTATACCTAAGGTATAATAAAAAAATTAACACTCTTAAATCTTTCCATAAAAGATTTCCCCTTTTATAATATTTCTTGAAAAGTACATATAACTTAATTATACTACTTCACGTACTTCTCTTCAAGGAATCATAGAATTAATAACATCCATCAATAGTTTTTCGAATATAAATTTATAAAATTCTCTAATAACAAAGAAAGACGTAACTTTCAAAAGCTACGTCTTTTATAATCCTATTATCCTAATAGTACAAATAAATAGTGGGCTACAATACCCGCGACTATACCACCTATTGTGTGAGAAAGAATGGCTTTGAAGATAATTTTCTAACTCCAAGTGCATCCATCATACCGATGTGTGTACTTAAGTATCCACTCCAACACATTCCCATCGCTGTAAATACTGCGATATCATTTGGTCCAATAAGACCGCTTCTTAAAAATTCTGGTACTAACGAGATTGCTCCACCTACAGCTCCTAACGCTGTGATTGGGAAAGCAATCGCCTCTGCAGAATGGAATCCAAATAGTGGTTCAAGAATAAATTTTAATTTTTCACCTAACCAAGGTAGGAATCCTACGCCTTCATAAGCAGCTCCAGTATATCCTCCAGCAGGCATTTTAAATGTTAACATCATTACAAAAGTACAAACGATAAGCACTCCTGGAATAATAGCCATACCCATTTCTACCCCTACTTTACCACCTTCTAAGATAGTATCTAGAGTACGTTGGAATAGATTCCCGTCACGCACGATTCTAACTTTATCTAATGATTGACCTTCAACTTCAGCATCTACAACTGGATCTTCAGCTTCGTCTCCGTAGTATTTCTTAGTTTGTCTTAACATTAGACGCACACTTATTATACTTCCTATAATAGCTCCGACATTTCCGATAATCGCGGCTTTTACGAAACCAGCTCCTTGCCCCATCATAAACATCGTTACGATAAGACCCATACCGAATGCTGTCCCTAAGTTACATAATGCTGGAACTTGGTATTTTTTGAAGAAAGCTATAAAACGTTTATCTTTCGAGAAGGGGATAATCGCTGGGTTATCTGATAAATACGTCGCTACTGCCCCTGTGACACTCGCCCCAGGCATTCCCCAAAGAGGTTTCATAAGCGGTGCAAATATTTTATTTATTAATGCTATCGCCCCAAACTCTGATAACAGAGCACTCATCGCTCCGGCAATAACAGCCATCGCCATAATGAAAAATACTGTATTCAGTAATAAATCATGAGCTGTTGCCATCATTGTTTTAAACATAAGCGGTGTTCCCATTTTTCTCGCCATCAGTCCAAATATCGAGAAGAATATCGCTAAAAAGACAAATGTTTCTAAGCTTACAGCCTTTTTAACAACTACATTCTTTTTATGTTTTTTTGTTGTTTCTTCGCCCATAAAAATCTTCCTTTCATATTTTTATTCTAATATTTTAATTTCAAATTCAATCTCCTTAAACTGTAATAATACAATTTAATTTATATATTATACCATAAAAAGCTATACAGCCGCAACTATTTCAATGTTTTAGTAACTATTTAAACCTCTCCTTTTCAATACACGTACGTTGACTAATAAACTAACTATTATTTCCTATACACAATATATGTCAACAAACTATAATCCACTCTTTTTATAAAAGTTAATTTTTTTATAAATTTTATTATTTACTATACTTCTGTCTTAACACATTTTATTTTTTTATATTCTATAGAGCTAACTTTTTGTATAAAATAACAATATTTACCATTCTAAACTTTTTTTAAAACTAAAATAATTATCAAATTTACATTAGTTTATGTAAGCTGGATTAATTGCAATAACATGCCTTTTTTTGGTAGAATTAAGGAGCAACAAAAAAATGTATAGGGAGAAAAATTTAATGCGATTGAAAAATGAAAATAATAATAAAATTTTTAAAGTTTTCAATTAGAAAATTATCTCTTGGTGCAGCACCGGTTGTTATCGGGGCTTTATTTTTTGGAAGTCATGCACCGAGCGAAGCGCTTGCCAATGAAAACAACTCAAGCGTTAAGTATACTTACTTAGCTGAAAATGAATTGACCGAAGCTGAGAAAAGCTTAATCAAGAGAAGTATACCTGAAAATGTAAAAAACAACGAAACATACTACATGGTTTATAAAAAAGAAGCTAAACCTTCTACAGAAATTAAATCATTACCAAATACTGGACAAAGTTCACTACCTGTAGCTGGACTTGGAATTGGGACTGCGGTATTAGTAGTTCTTCTAATGTCGAAAAAACACAGAAACAAAGTTCTTAGCGTTGTGTTAATCGGAGCTATGGGACAAAGCATGGTTATGCCTTACCAATCATTTGCTTTCGAAAACAAAGAATTAGTACGCTACAACACACAAACAACAGTTGCTAATTCTAGCGAACTTGCAAATGGTGTAATCAACATCGATGGATACCGTTATGTTGGATATTTCACACTTAGCGATTTAGGCGGATTACCTCAACCAGAACAAAAAGTTCTACCAAAACAAACACAACCTATCGTTGAGCCGACACAACCTCAACCAGAACCAACACCTAAAGTTGAATACAAAACTACACCTGAAGTAGCACCTAAAACATTAGTAGAAAACAAACCTGAACTTAAATCTACTACTGAAGCTGTTCCTTTCAAAACTGTAGAACAAGCTGATGCTACTCTTCCTAAAGGGCAAACTAAAGTTGTTCAAGAAGGGGTTAACGGGGAACAAATCGTATTTAGCGAAGTAACTACTGTTGATGGTAAACAATCTAGCAAAGTTATCAAAACTTCAATTACAAAACAACCTGTAGATAAAGTAATTGCTATTGGTACTAAAGAGGAAGTTGCACCTACTCCAGTCGTTACTCCAACAACTAAAGTAACACCTACTGAAGGAGAAAAAAAACCATCTGTAAAACCTGAAGTTGTAACTTCTACAGAAGTAGTTCCATTCCAAACTATCACTCAAAATGATGCTACTTTACCTAAAGGGCAAACTAAAGTTGTTCAAAAAGGAGCTAACGGTAAACGTACTATTTTAACAGAGGTAACTACTGTTGATGGTAAACAAACTAGCACAGTACTAGAAAACACAATCACAGAACAACCTGTAAATGAAGTTATTGCTGTGGGAACTAAAGAAGAAGCAATTCCAGCTCCTCAACCTGTTAAACCAGAGGAAACTAAACCAACTCAACCTGAAAAACCTGAAGAGACTAAACCTGAGGAAAAAGTTGATAAAACAGCATTAAAAGCTCAAATCGATAGAGCTCTTGCGCTTGTTCCTGCTGATTATTCAGCTGCAAGCTACGAAGCTCTTAAACCAATTTTAGCAGCTGCACAAAATGTCTACGCTTCTAACTCTGTAAAACAACCAGAAGTAGATAACGAGACTGCTAAACTTAAAGCTGCTATCGATGCTCTAAACGTCGACAAAACGTACTTAAACAAAACTATCGCTGATGCGAAATCAAAAACTAAAGAACACTACAGCGATGCAACTTGGGCAAATCTTCAATCTGTATTAGCTGAAGCTGAAAAAGTTACAAGCAACCCAGCAGCAAAACAAAGCGAAGTAGACCACATTAACGAAAAACTTAAAGCCGCTATTGCTGGATTAAATACAGATAAGACTGAACTTGAAAAACAACTAGCATCTGCCAACTCTAAAGTTTCTACAGACTTCAGCCCTGCAACTTGGTCTGCATTAGAAGAAGCGAAAAATACTGCTAAAGCTGTAGAAAATAACGCTACTGCTACTCAAGCTCAAATCGATGAAGCTGCTAAAAAACTTAAAGCTGCTATCGATGCTCTTAATGTTGATAAAACAAAATTACAAGAACAAATAACAATTGCAGCTACTAAACAAGAAGCTGACTACAGTCCAACAACTTGGAATAACTTCAAAAAAATGCTGAAATTAAAGCTAAAGAAATCAACAACCAAACTACTCCACTTCCTAAACAAAGTGAAATAGATGCGGCTACTAAAGCTCTTCAAGACGCTATTAAAGCTCTTGCTGTTGATAAAACTGCATTACAAAATGCTATTAACACAGCTAACAGCAAACGTAAAGAAGAATACACTACTCAAACATGGAAAGCTTTTAGAAGAAGCTCTTGCAGCAAACCCTGTAAATGCAGATGTAGCTACTACTCAAAAGCAAAGTAAATGCAGCTACTAAAAAAATTAGAAGAAGCTATCAAAAACTTAGTTCCATTAACAGAAAAACCAATACTAAAATTCATAAATACTAACAAGAAAGTATTAGATAAAGAAGTGGTTGCTAAGTATTCTCTAGAAAATCCAACTAAGACAAAAATTAAATCAATCACAGCTACTCTGAAAAAAAGATGGACAAGTTGTTAAGACAATCAATTTATCAGAAAACAACTTAGATGCATTATTAGATAATCTAAAATACTACCAAAAATATACTCTATCTACTACCATGGTTTACGATAGAGGTAATGGTGAAGAAACTGAAACTTTAGAAGATCAACCAATTCAATTAGATCTTAAAAAAGTTGAAATTAAAAACATTAAAGAAACAAGTTTAATAAGCGTTGATCCTGAAGGTAACGAAACTGACATCAGTCTACTTTCAGAAAAACCAGCGAATGTTGCACCACTTTACCTACGAGTTACAACTCATGATAACAAAGTGACAAGACTATCTGTTGATAAAGTTGAAGAAGTAGTTAAAGATGGAAAAACTTTATACAAAGTTACTGCAACTGCTCCTGATTTAGTTCAACACACAGATGCTTCTAAATTAGCTAATGAGTACGTTCATTACTTCGAAACAAAAATTAAAAGAAGGTAATGTTTACTATAACTTCAACGAACTTGTAAAAGACATGCAAGCTAACCCTACTGGAGAGTTTAAACTTGGTGCAGATCTTAATGCAGCTAATGTAAAACCTAATGGGAAATCTTATGTAACTACAACATTCAAAGGTAAATTACTAAGTAATGATGGTGGAAGATTTACTATCCATAACTTAGCACGTCCTCTATTTGGTAGAGTCGAAAATGCCCATGTTCATGATATTAACTTAGGTAATGTAGATATTAACTTACCTGGGGACAATAAAGTTGCACCTCTTGGTGAAATGTTCAAAAACTCAAATATCGAAAATATTAAGGTAACAGGTAATGTTGTAGGTAACAACGATGTTACCGGTATGGTTAACAAACTTGATGAATCAAATATGCGTAACGTTGCATTTATCGGTAAGATTAACAGTCTTGGAGATAAATCTTGGTGGTCTGGAGGTCTTGTAAGTGAAAGCTGGAGAAGTAATACAGATAGCGTTTATTTCGATGGTGATATTGTAGGTAACAACTCTAAATTCGGTGGACTTGTCGCTAAAGTTAACCACGGTGGAAACCCTAACGATTTCAAACAACGTGGTAGATTAACAAATTCATTTGTTAAAGGTACTATGACACTTAAAAACCACGGTCAAAGTGGTGGTTTAATCCACGAAAACTATGACTGGGGATGGGTTGAAAACAACGTTAGTATGATGAAAGTTACAAACGGAGAAATCATGTATGGAGCAAGTTCAGTTGACACTGGAGATTCATACTTCGGATTCGATAACTTCAAGAATAACTTTTATGTAACTGATGTAGCTACAGGATTATCTTCATACAACAAATCTAAACAAATTAAAGGTATTACTGAAGCTCAAGCATTAGAAAAATTTGCTAAAATGGGAATCACTGCTCATGAATATGCAATTAACGAACCAGTAGTTAATACACTTAACAACATCAAACCAAAAGCTGACACTTATAAAGATACAGAAGACTACAACGCTGAGCGCGAACTTGCTTACCGTAACATTGAAAAACTTCAACCGTTCTATAATAAGGAGTGGATCGTTAACCAAGGTAACAAGATTCCAGCTGGTTCTAAATTATTAACTACAGAAGTTTTATCTGTTACTGCAATGAAAGATAATGAATTCGTAACTGAACTTGGCGATGCCAACCGCATTATCGTTCACTATGCTGATAAGACAAAAGAAATCTTTAACATCTCACCTAAAGAATCTCAAGTGAAACAAGTTAAAGAATATAGTATCGCTGAACTTGGAGAAATAGTTTATACTCCTAACATCGTTGATAAAGAGCGTAGCGATTTAATTAGTGCTATCGAAAGCAAATTAAGTCCAGTAGAATTACAATCTGATCCTATTTATCAACACTTAGGAAGAACAGGCGGTAACAAAGTAAATGCAATTAAGGATCTTTACTTAGAAGAAAGCTTCAAGTACGTTAAAGATAACCTTAACAAATTTGTTACTAAGTTAGTTCAAAATGAAGATCACCAACTTAACACTGATGAAGCTGCTAAACGTGCATTGATTAAGAAAATTGATGACAATAAGGCTGCAGTTCTTCTTGGATTAGCTTACCTAAACCGTTACTACGGTGTTAAATTCGATGACTTTAACATTAAAGAGTTAATGTTATTCAAACTGACTTCTACGGTAAGAACGTTAGCGTCTTAGACTTCTTGATTAAAGTTGGTTCTAAAGAAAGTAACATTAAAGGTGATAGAACTTTAGAAGCTTATCGCGAAACTATCGGTGGAACTATCGGTATAGGTGAGTTAAACAGTTTCTTAGACTATAATATGCGTCTATTCACAAGTGATACTGACTTAAACGATTGGTTCATAAAAGCAACTAAAGATAATGTATATATTGTTGAACCGAAAACTACAACACCTGAATTTGCTGATAAGAAACACAGAGCGTACGAAGGATTAAATAATGACATGCACGGTAAGATGATTCTGCCACTTCTTAACTTGAAAGATGCTCATATGTTCTTAATCTCAACATACAACACTATGGCTTACAGTTCATTCGAGAAATACGGTAAGAACACAGCAGCAGAACGTGAAGCATTCAAGAAAGAAATCGATAAAGTAGCTAAAGGTCAACAAAATTACCTAGACTTCTGGTCTCGTCTATCATTAGATAAAGTTCGTAACCAACTACTTAAGAGCAACAACATGGTACCAACACCAGTGCTAGATAACCAAAATTACAAAGGAATCAGCACAGATAAATATGGACACACTAATAGTGGTAAAGACGTAGCTCCTATCCGTGAATTATATGGACCAACAGGTCGTTACCACGCAACTGACTGGCGTATGGGAGCTGTAGCTCGTATTTACGGTAACCCTTATAAAGATGATTCTGTATTCTTCATGGTTACTGATATGATTAGTGATTTCGGTATCTCAGCGTTCACTCACGAAACTACTCACGTAAACGACCGTATGGTTTACTTAGGTGGCTCAAGACACCGTGAAGGAACTGACCTAGAGGCATTCGCACAAGGTATGTTACAATCACCTGCTGAAACAAGTCCAAATGGCGACTTTAAAGCACTTGGATTAAATATGGCCTACGAACGTCCAAACGACGGAAACCAATGGTATAACACTAATCCAAACGACCTTACATCTCGCGCGGAAATCGATCATTACATGAAAGGTTTCAACGACACATTAATGCTTCTTGATTACCTTGAAGGGGGAAGCTGTAATTGAGAAACACAGTAAAGAACTAAACAACGCTTGGTTCAAGAAAGTTGCTAAGAAATTACGTAACGCTAATACGAAGAACCAATACGATGAAGTTAGAGACCTAAATGAAGAAGAAAAAGGATATGAGTTAAACTCTGTTAACGACTTAGTAGATAAAAACTTCATGACTAAACATGGTCCAGGTAATGCTATCTATGATCCAACTGGATTTGGAACTGCCTACGTAACTGTACCTATTACTGCAGGTATCTACGGAGGTAACACAAGTGAAGGTGCTCCAGGATCAATGTCATTCAAACATAACACATTCAGAATTTGGGGTTACTACGGATATGAAAAAGGATTCTTAAACTACGCTTCTAATATGTTAAAAGCAGAATCTAAAAAAGCCGGTAAAGATACTCTAGGTGATGACTTCATCATCAATAAGATTTCTGACGGTAAATTTAACAACCTAGAAGATTGGAAGAAAGCATACTTCAAAGAAGTTGTTGATAAAGCTAAAGCAGGATTTAACCCTGTTACAATCGACGGCACTACATACAGTAGCTACGAAGACTTAAAACGTGCATTTGCTGAAGCAGTTGAAAAAGATAAAGCAACTCTTAAAAATGGAGCAGTTAAATCTGACAATACTGTTGCACTTAAAGAGAAACTATACAAAAAAACTTCTTCAACAAACAAACAGCTTTTAAAAACTTCTATCTTCAAATCATAATTTGAATAACAAAAAAACCTAGATTTAGAAAATTCTAAGTCTAGGGTTTTTTTAATATTTCAAATAGTGTCTCTTCGAACGGCGAGTACGTAAACTACATAACCTCAAGACTCATAAAAAAATTCAGGACTAATTTTTCAAGTCCTGAATTACTGTTTTTATATTATTTCTACTTCTTTTCTGTATTGATCTTTAATATTTTCATCAAGAACATCATCACTGATGATAGCTGTTAGATCTTTTGAGTTGGAAAAAAATGTGTAAAATGCATGTGTTGAAAACTTACTATGATCTGCTAGCACATAACGTTCTGTAGCATTATTAAGAATAGTCTCGTTACAACGTCCTTCTTCTTCATCTGAGATAGTCACTTTCTCTAAATCTATACCATTTACTCCCACAAACGCCTTATTAACACTTATTTTTACTAAGTGCATCTTGCGTGAAATACCCTATAAATCCTTTTGTTTTTGGCGATATCTTCCCCTATGAAGATAAGATCACAAGAAGGGTTATCTTTGAACTGTTCAAATACCGTTAATGAATTGGTTACTATATTAAGATTTTTTTATCTTGTAAAAAAATTCTGATAAGTAACTCGTTGTACTTCCAGGACCGATAAAAAAATAGTCTCATTATCTTTTAATTAGCTCTGCTACTTTTTCTTGCTATTTGTTTTTCTCTTCAACATTTACAGAAATCTTTTTATTATAATTATCTTCTTGATAAAAAGTTTTTTTGGTTTTTAATTTTGCTCCACCGTGAATTCTAGTAAGATGCCCCATAATCTTCTAATTCTTGTAGATCACGGCGTATTGTCATTTCTGTCACTTTCATATCATGAGCAAGTTTACTCACTCGTACTAAATGTTTAGTTTTTCAGCTCATCTAATATATAACTATGTCTGTCTATTTTTAACATCTTTTCTCCACTCTCAACTTATAAATTTAACATCTATATTTTAACACTTTTTGAAAATATAAAACTGAAAACATAAAAAAACATGAAAAACGAACGTTAATTCTAACATAAAAAAATAAAAAAACTAGCTACATCTAGGTTTATGTAAATCTGGAGTAACTAGTTCTTATTATTATTTTTCTTTATCTTCTTTTGTTTTTCTTCTTTTTGGTTGTTCTGTAGCTGCAACTACACGCACATTCAACAGTCTGTCATACAGCATTATTGAATCTTTACGTTTTAGTATATATGTTTCATACAACCAGAATAGTGCTGAAACTGGTACCGCAGCCCAACCTACAGTAACTTTAATTAAGAATTCTCTGATTAAATATCTAGAAAATTCAATTTTCTTGTTGTCAGTTGGAACTAATCTTATTTTTAGAAGTTTTTTTCCCGATTGTTTGACCCTTCCATCTTTGTGGTAGTATCCGTATAAAAGAACCGCAAAAATAACTATTGAAATCGTCATATATAATGCATTTCTTTCATTTTCCGCTCCACCTTGAGCTCGTAGATTCGCAGTAGTATACTGGAATACAAAAGCTATCGGCAAGTAAATAGCTAAGTCAATTAGATACGCAAAGAAACGTTTAACGATTGACGCTGATTCTCCGTTTATATCTAATATTGGTTCTTCTATTGGACCTGAAATATCACTTAATGTTGGCTTTATATTTCTGTCATTATAGCTATATGAGCTATTTTTTATCTTTTTTACCATGATTCACCTAAGCTTCTAAGTCAACGTTGTGGTATACTTGTTGAACATCTTCACAGTCATCAAGCATTTCTAACATTCTTTCAAATTTAGCTTTGTCTTCTTCGCTTAATGTTACTTCGTTTTGAGGAATCATTGAAATTTCAGCAACTTCAAACTCTTCGATTCCTGCAGCTTTTAGAGCTTCTTGGATTTCGTGGAAGTTTTCTGGTTCACCGTATACTAATGTTAATTCATCTTCTTCGATAATATCACGAGCATCGATATCAGCTTCCATAAGGATTTCTAATAATTCATCAGCACTTTTACCTTCAACACCGATTACTGCAGTGTTATCGAACATGTAGTTAACAGAACCAGTAACACCTAAGTTACCTCCGTTTTTACCTAATGCTGTACGTACTTCAGCAGCTGTACGGTTTACGTTGTTTGTAAGAGTATCGATGATTACCATTGTTCCACTTACACCGAAACCTTCATAGCGTAGTTCATCGTAGTTCTCTTCACTTCCACCTTTTGCTTTTTCAATAGCACGGTCAATAATATTTTTAGGAACACGGTAAGTTTTCGCTCTTTCTAAAACTACTTTTAGATTTCTGTTACTCTCTGGATCTGGTTCTCCAGTTTTCGCTGCTTGGTAGATTTCACGTCCAAATTTAGCATAAATCTTACTAGTGTTAGCGTCTTTTGCCGCTTTTTTTTCTTTAATATTATTCCATTTACGACCCATAGTCTTTTAATCTCTCTTTCTTTATATAAATATTTTCCATAATAGTAATTTCCCTCACCAAAAACGGCTAGAAAGTTATTACATACCACTCTATATTACTATATTTAGCTTATTTTTTCAAGCATCGACTAAAGTAATTTAGCTATCTTCTTTTTGAATTTTTATATTAATATTAAATATGATTATTTTCTAGCGGAATTTTGTCCGCATTAAAAGTTTTCAACATAAAAAAATTCGATGTATAAGAGAATTCTTATACACCGAATCTATTAAATAACAAATGTTATTGTTTGTAGTCTGGTAATTTGTTAAATTCAGCTTCATCAACATTTGTTAATTTAACGATCCAAGATTCTTTTTGGATCAGCTGAGTTTAATACAGTTGGCTCTTCTTCAGCTTTTTTGTTGTATTCTACTACATCACCAGCTAATGGTGCGTTAACGTCTAATACAGTTTTTGATGCTTCTAAACGTAAGATAACATCATCTTTTGCTAATTTTTTCATTTTTTTGAAAATTCTACGAATCCCTACAGTACCAACGTCATCTTGTAATTCAGCTGTTGGTCCAACAATGTAAACTCCTTCGTTCTTTTCAATCCATAAAGCTTTTGCTAATTTTTTCATTTTACAACCTTCTTTCTTTCTTTTTTATAAGTTTTCTTGAGAATCGGCGCTATAATTCAGCACTGATTTTTACTCAAAGGTATATTATACATTCTAAATAAAAATCAACAAAAACTTTAATTCTACAGAAATTGATTTTTTTAATTTCAATTAGAACTAAACTGTAAATTGACTCTAGTTTTTTAAAAATCAACTAACAATATACTCTACATCCCCTACCCTTTAACATTCGCATTAACGGTACATATGTGATATACTTTAAGTAACAGCGCAAGGGAGGCGTATTAAAATGGGAGAGCGACATAAAAATATAAAACCTATTTATGATTTAGTTGTTAAAAAGGTATTTCGTAATGAGGAAGTAGCTTTACAATTTGTAAAAGACATTTTTGATTTACCCGCAAAAAGTGCGAAACTTATTGAAGGAAATCAAATCTTTACGGCAAATAGTAATGTAGACTCTGATTTCAATATAGCAGTTGATATTCTTGTAGAACTGGACAATCACGCACAGGTAATTATCGAAGTTCAACTAGCTAAACAGGTATTTTTCATTAATCGTGTTTGGGCTTATTTATGTAAGCAGGTAAATGACAATTTAGAAAGACTAAAGCAAAAAGAGAATGAAACTAGCTATTTATAGAAGCTACCACCTGTTTATGTGGCAGCTATTGTCGATCAAAATTATTTTGATGGCGATGAGGCTATTAGTACTTTTTTAATCAAAGAAGAAACTAGAAATACTGAGTTGAAAATGTATGTAGATAATGATATTAAAGAAATGCCATTGTTAAAAAAATAGTATTTTTAGAACTAAAAATACAAAGAAAACTTGAAAAAAATGATTATAAGAAAAATTGAGATGGTTAGAATTTTTTTCGGGAATAAACAGTATACAAATGAACCCGATGATATTCTTATCCAAGCCGATAATTTATTAAATCTTAGAAACTGGAGTAAGGAGGAAAAAAACTTATGTATGATGAAGTAACAAGACAACAAGATCACTACTGGGCTTCTTTGATTTATGCTCAAGAGGAAGCGCAAGCTAAAGGTCTTGCTCAAGGGATTGAACAAGGGATTGAACAAGGGATTGAACAAGGAAAAATAACAACAATAGTGAACTTAGTAAAAGAAGGTATAATCTCAAAAGAGTTAGGGGCACAAAAATTAAATCTAAGTGAGCAGAATTCGAACACTACTTATAGAAATCTCTTATTTAGATACAACATACGTAGTTCACTTTAATTATTCTACTAAAAAGCAACTGAAATTGCCCTTCAGTTGCTTTTTCGTATTATATGTGAATATACTCATCCAATTCACTTATCTACTTTTTAACACGGTAATTCTTCTAATGTCAAAGGTTTACCTAGTCTATTATATTCACTTTCACTTTTTTATTAGCTACCACCTTAACTCAATATCAAATCTACCAATTCTTGCGCTTCTACTTTTCCGAAATAGTGTACTAAGTCTATACTTTCTAATGCTTCTAGTAAGTCTTCTTCCTTTACCCTTACTCCGATTAGTTTTCCCTCGACATCAGCAACATTACCTTTTCCGAAAAAGTCTCCGTAAATCTTAGCTTTTGTGATTCGTCCCGCTTCTACTTCCAGATTAAACTCAACAGTCCCAATTCCTAGACGAGCATCTCTGTTATAATTATAACGAGGTGATTTTTCCGTAATTCAATCCCAGTTTTGATATTTTTAGAAAGTAACTCATCGATTTCTCGCCAATCTTCTTCTGTAAGTTCATAACGTTTTATGTCTTCTAGTCTTTCACAATTAAATAGTCGACATAGGTATAAATCTTTAAAATCTACTACAGATAAATCTTTATACTCATCATCTAAATACTCTCTAAGACCAGTAACCCTACTTCTTACCGAGTCAATTCCTTTGACTCAATCTTCTTACGATTAGGTGTTAGTACATTAACCATCGCATCATAATCAATATCTAGAAGTAGAGTATATCCTCCGTAGATTTTACCATTAACAAGAGTCATCGCAGCTCCGCTAACTTTCTTTCCATCGATAACAAGGTCATTTCGTCCTGTTTGTTCAACCTTACTCACACCTAAATCATGTAGGATATTTACCGCTGGTTCGTAGAACTTTTTAAAATTACCATAGACATTACTATCACCACTCATAATAAGGCATATATTCACAGCACCTTCATCTAAAAATACCGTTCCCCCTCCTGTATCACGTCTAACAAGGGTAATTCCGTGGGTTTTCATGTACTCATGATTAATCTCTTTTTCGGCATTTTGGAATAATCCTATCTGTACTTTTGGTTTACAACAATACGGGAATATTATATCCTCATCTAAATTCAATTTATTCAAAACATGTACTTGTATTGCTAAGGCTACTGCCCCGTCGTAAATATATTGTCCATTTCTTATTGGCTCTATTAAATACATAAGCACTCCTCATTTTTCACATTACAACACAAGCAGCTACCATTATCTAAGTTTCCCCTTACTTAACAGTAGCCGCTTCGCCTTAATAGTTTTTCATTCTTTAGTTACTATTTTCACTCTTCTATCATGGAGAGATTCTTAGTAATTTTCTTCTAATTTTCTAAATTCATCTCTAGTGTGTTGTGGCAGACTCTTACCGTAGTCCATCATAAGCACGATGTCTTTAAACGCAGCTTTTGGTATCGCTAGTCTTTCAATATCCTCCACACCTACATCTAGATTAATATCTTCCTCACGATTTTCTCGGAATTTAGCTACAAAGTCCGGTTCAGCAACAAAGACACTAGATAAACCTATCATCTCAGCATGCATAATAGCTTCACGACTTTTTTCTATACTATTAATTCCACCAGTTGCCATCAAAGGAACACGTCCTGCTAGATGTTCATGAACTACCTCATTAATCAAACGCCCTTCGTTAGGACCTTCAGCACGAACTTTATTTAGATAAATATTTTGACCCCAACTCGCTATCGCAATATAAGATAACGGCACTCTTTCTAGTATCCAATCTGTAAGTTGATTGAACTCTTCGACAGTATAACCAATTATCGCACCACGCGTTTCTTCTGGAGTCGCTCTATATCCTAGAATAAAATCTTCAGGTGCTTCATTTTTTATAACTTCATATACCTCTTCAAACACTTCAAGGATGAATCGAGCTCTATTTTCTAATGAATCTACACCATATTCATCATGGCGTTTATTCGATACTGTTGAGAAAAACGTCTGTAACATTAGTTTTTGTGCTGTTGATATTTCTACCCCTGCAAAACCTGCGCGTATCGCTCTTCTCGTAGCATCTTTGTATTTTTGTTTAATCTCATCGATCATCTCATGAGACAACTCTTCTACCTCATGTTCAAACGGAAGATGCAATTTCAACTTACTAGGACCATAAACTTTATGATTTACCCCATAGTAATTCGCACCCGCACCTGAATAAGTCAGTTGCAGAATAGCCTTTGCTCCAGCGTCCTGCATAGCATTCGCCATCTTAGTGAGTCCTGGAATACAGCTATCATCATGTGCTCCGAAACCAAACTCGAACAACTGCCCATCGACATCGACATAAGCCGCACCTGTTACCTGCAGAGGCGCTGACTTAGCACGTCTTAATGCATAATCCAAGTCTTCTTTTGTGATAATTCCATCTTTTGTGGAAGAATTAGTCGTCATCGGTGACAGCACGAACCTATTTTCTAACTGCACACCGTTTGCTAGTTTTATGGGAGTTAATAATTTTTCCATAAACTCACACCTCTTTTACATAGTTTGTATAACTAGCTTAAGATTAAATTTACTAATTCTTTAGCTTCTACATTTCCGAAGTAGTGAGTTAAATCAACGCTTCCTAATGCTTCTAGTAGGTCTTCTTCTTTTACTCTTACTCCAATAAGTTTTTCTTCTACATCACGTACGTTACCTTTACCGAAGAAGTCTCCGTAAATTTTCGCTTTTGTAATACGTCCTTCTTCAACTTCTAAGCTGAAATCAACTGTTCCGATCGCAAGGTGAGCATCACGGTTGTAGTTGTAACGTGGTGATTTTCCGTAGTTCCAATCCCAGTTACGATATTTTTCATCTGCTAATTTTTCAATTGCAGCCCAGTCTTCATCAGTAAGTTCATATCTTTTCGCATCTTTAATATCTTCGATTCCCATTAATCCGCAGATAATTAAGTTTTTGAACTCGTCGATTGTTACGTTTTGGTATTCAGGTTTTAATAGTTCACGCATACCCATTACACGTGCTCTTACTGATTCAATACCTTTTGATTCAATTTTTTTACGGTTTGGAGTTAAGGCGTTAACCATCGCTTCGTAGTTTACATCAAGAAGTAATGAATATCCTCCGTAGATTTTACCACGTACTAATGTCATCGCAGCTCCACTTACTTTTTTACCGCGAGCAGTTAAGTCGTTACGCCCTCTTTGTTCAACTTCTGTAGCTCCTAAGCTGTGTAGTACGTCTACTGCTGGTTGATAGAATTTTTTGTAGTTTCCATATACATCAGTGTCCCCTGGCATTAAGAAACATACGTTAACAGCACCGTTATCAACGTACACAGCACCACCACCTGTATCACGACGAACTAAGATAATATCTTTTTCTTTCATGTAGTCGTGGTTTACTTCAGTTTCAGCATTTTGGAATAACCCAATTTCTACTTTTGGTTCGCAATAATATGGGAAGATTACAGTCTCATCGATATCGATGTTGTTAAGCACGTAAACTTGCATCGCCATTACTAGCGCTCCATCTGGTAAATATTTTCCGTTTCTAATTGGTTCTATTAAATACATAATTCTTTCTCCTTTATTTGTTAATTTTTGTTAATGTATTTTTAGCTAATATTAAATTATATCGCGCGAAATTTATGCGCATTGTACTATGTTTAGAGTCAACTTATACGAGGTTTTAAACCTCATTTTTTTTCAATAACTCTTCCACATCTAACGTTAAGTCTTTGCTGTTTTGGTTAAACCACAATACTCTAGAAGCAATTCTTTCTGGGAATTGATATTTCTTCTGATTCATAGTAACCATTAAAGCATCTGGATTTTTATCAAGTTCTCTATAAAATGGATATTTTATAAACTGAGGCGTTGTAAACCCTACTCCTATTTCGATAAACAGTGTTTTCTTATCACGATTATTTTCTAAAAATTCATTATACTTATCAAGATGTTCGAAAAATATCGGATCTTCTACCATTCCTTTTTCAGCATTACGCTTATTAACCTCAAGTGGCGCACCACATTCTGGGCATAATGGAATAGATCTGTAGTCAACTTCCATATTTTTCCTGTTCCACAGCCAGTCTGCGCATTAAAGCTTCATCTTGGTAAGTCTTCGCATGGCAATGTTTACTACACTGCATAAGCCCATACTTACCTTGAATATGGAAGACTTTATCCATATCATAACCCGCAACATCAAAAGCATTATCGGCATTTGTCGTAATAATATGATAATTTTTATCCTTTAGGATATTTTTTAATGCTAAATAACTCGCACCTACAGGTTGATCAAAGTAATTTAGCAAGACGAAACGACTTTGAAATGCCCAATATTCCTGTGAACTTGGAAAGTCAAACAGACTCGCCTGTAACATGTCTAAAAACTTATATTTTTCCACAAAGTCTTTAAAGTTACTCGTAAATCTCTCTCCAATATAAGTAAAACCATCCGCAGCTGACATTCCAGCTCCTATTCCTATGACTATCGCCTCAGCTTCTTCTATTAGCTGTGCTAGTTTTTCGGCATTGTTTTCTTCTAACTCTATCGCCTTCCAAGTCATTAATTTTTCTCCTCTTTTTCCATTAGCTCTTTAGCTAAAATCTCAATAATATTTTTTCTTCTTTCTATCGTTGGTACTAAAGGTATACACATCAACTCTTCTAATTCGAATTCCGTAGCTAAGTTTTTAAGTTTTTCTATCACCGTTTCCTTCGTACCCCAGACTAAACGTGTTCTGTTTTTTTCTACTTTTTCTATATCCGCTTCTGTAAACTCGTACTCTTTCGCTGTTTGGATACCTGGGAATCTGTCAAACTCTGTAAATTCTTTCTTACCAAGAAGCCAGACATCCAAGCAGCGTACTAAGTCTTTTGCCTCCTGTTCATCTTCCCCTATCGCAATAAATACCGCAACCACATCTTGTGGTGTTTTTTGTTGCTTGCGCATTTTAGCACGATAAGTATTTAAGCATCTTTTAGCCGTTTCTATATAATCTACAGCCTGATTAAAGAATAGACCATACACGTAGTTTTGTCCTAGCTCCGCGGCTAGATTCGCACTCTTTTCACTAGTAGATAATAACCACATCGGACTTACCTTCGCTTCCGGTGGTTGAACTAATGTTTCAGTTCCTGTAAGAAGTTCTAGTAATTCTCTACAGCTATCATTGTACTCTTCTCTTGTTATAGGTGTCGTATCCATCAACGTCTGAACTGCTTTGGTTCCAGGATTATTCCCTATCCCAAGATTTACCCTATTTGGATATAGAGCACTTAGAAGTTTGATCCATTCGCTAATTTTATACGGTGAATAGTGAGGAATCATTATTCCTCCTGAACCTATTTGTATCTTTTCTGTATTTTGAAGAAGGTGCAACATTAATAATTCCGGACTACTACTAGCCAGTGCCGGCACCTGATGATGCTCAGCCATCCAAAAACGACTATAACCTAACTCTTCAGCTAGGCGAGCCAGTTCAGTACTCTCTTCTATAGCTTCTATTGCACTCTTTTCTTCATCTACAATAGCATAATCTAAAAATACTAAGTTTCATATTATTATCCTCTTATGTTTTACATTTATTTTTATAATCAGGTCTGACTCGAAAATCATGATTTCGAAGAAATCGATTTTTCCGTGTCATCCTCTTCTTACATTTTTTTATTATGATTTACATAATTCTTAATACTTATTTTTATAAGGCTAGTAAAAAAATTTATCTATTCTTAAATTCATTTTCACCTTTTTATTCGTCTAATAATCTGATATAATAAATTGTAAGAAAACCTTTTTCTGAAACTACAAACTTATTATAACACATTTTCAGTAAAAGTACAGGCACCTAGCACCACTAGTTTTAAATTTTTTTATAAAAATTATGGTGATTTAATCTATTTAACTTTTATAGATTTACATAAATAAAAGAGAAGTTACTGCAGATTTTAGTACTTCATTTCTTATCACTTATATATTGGTTCTAGCTGTATGTTATTTACATTACTTAAAGGGGTATTTTTTATGAAATCAAAATTATTAACACCTGTTAAATTAGCTAACGGAATAGAACTAGAAAATCGCTTCGTTCTTTCTCCTATGACTACGAACTCTTCTACCGCAGAAGGATTCATTACAGAGGAAGATCTTCTTTATGCCGAAAGACGAAAAAATACAGCGCCTTTACAGATCACCGGAGCCGCTTATATAAATCTTGAAGGTCAACTTTTTGAATATGGTTTTAGCGTCCATGATGATGCTTGCATTCCAGGACTTAAAAAGATGGCACAGCTATGAAATCTGGTGGAGCAAAAGCTATCCTTCAGTTAACACACGCAGGACGTTTCGCTAACCATTACGTTACTACAAATAAGCGCGCTGTTGGTCCAAGCTATATGGAACTTAACTCTCCTGTAGAACATATCGTTCATCCTCTTTCTATAGAAGATATACAAAAAATAAGAGAAGATTATAAGCGTGCTGCAAGTCGTGCTATTGCAGCTGGTTTCGATGGTTTAGAAATCTCTAGCGCACAACGTCTTCTATTACAGACATTCTTCTCTACCTTCTCTAATGAACGTCATGATGAGTACGGAGTGGATACATTAGAAAATCGCTCGCGCTTCATCCTTGAAGTTTTTGAAGATGTATATGAGGTAATCAAAAAAGAAGCACCGAAAGACTTTATCTTCGGTTATCGTGCAACACCTGAAGAAACACGTGGTGAAGAAGTTGGTTATACTGTTGAAGAATTTAATCAACTTACAGATTGGTTATTAGAAAGAGTCCCTCTATCTTATATGGCCATTGCCAGCTGGGGCCAAAATATTTATCTAAACACAGTACGTGCTGAAGGTCCACATCACGGTCGTCTTATCAACGAAGTTGTCTATGAGCATTTAAATGGAAGAATTCCATTAATCGCATCGGGAGGAATCAATACTGTAGAAAAATGTGAAGCAGCTATACTACACGCAGATATGATCGGATTATCTTCACCATTTGTCGCAGAACCAGACTTTGTAGAAAAATTAAAATCAAATCATATAGAAGATATAAATCTAGATGTCGGTGTTGAAGACATAGAACGTCTAGCTATTCCTAAGGCTGCATTTAAAGATATCGTCCTTATGATGGACTACGGTAAAAGTTTACCTCAACACACTAGAGATGAATTTAGAAAATTAGAGGAAAACTATTAATACTATATACTTTAGAAGAAATTCAAAAATTCAGATTCGAACGTCTTAATTTTTGAGTTTCTTATTTTATTCAATAAAAAAATTTGATACTTTATGTAACCTACATATTCTTTTAAAAATTTAACACTTATTTATCTCATCACATATAAATTTCCTTTTTAAAATACCATTTTTTCTTAGTTACATAAATTAATATTTAAACTACTCATAACTTTTTGTAACAGAAATTTAATATTTAATTTTTTAAACAATTATGCTCTCTTATTAATAATTATATTTATATTTTTTTATCAAGATTTAAAACCTTTTACAAATCTCTTTGTTAATATGCTTACATTTTATCTTTCAATTATTTGTTGTTCGTTTTTTTAATATGATAATATTTAATTTATAATTCTGGAATTTTTCGGTTTACTATATAATTATAAACTTACATAGCTTACCAAAGTCCTTGTTTTATAGCTTTTTTTATAGTATAATAGGAATTATGAATACACTAATTGTCTCTGAACGTTCTATTTATAAAATAAAATCGAACATTTTAGAAACGAAGTCATTATTATAATTTAAAGAAAAAGGGATTTGTTTTTATGATAACAAAAAGAAAAATATTCATTACGTAAATTTAAGGTTGAGGGTAGCATCTGTACTTGTTGGTATCGGTGTTGCGACTACTGGAGCAGCTGTAGCTCATGCTGCTGAAACACAACCTGCATCTGCTGAAACACAACCTGCATCTGGAACTACTACAGGAAACACTGAAACTCCTAAATCAGAAGTTACAAGTCCAGAAATTAAACAAGCTGAAGCTGACGCTAAAGCTAAAGAAGCAAAAAGTTACTGAAGCTCAAGCAAAAGTAGATACAACTACTACTGCAGCTAACGAAGCAACTACTAAACTAGAAGTAGAGAAAAAGAAGCCGCTGACGCTGCTACTGCAAAAACTGAAGCTGAAAAAGCTAAAAAAACTGCTGATGATGAATTAGCTGCAGCTAAAGAAAAAGCTGCTGAAGCTGACGCTAAAGCTAAAGAAGAAGCTAAAAAGTAGAAGACGCTAAAAAAGAAGAAGCTGATTCTAAAGATGCTTTATCAAAAAGCTTTTAGATCAATTAGAAAAAGATATCGATACTGATGCTAAGATTACAAATAAAGAAGAAGCTAAAAAAAGCATTAGGTAAAGAAGATATCCTAGCTGCTGTTCAATCTGGTGATTTAAAAAGCTGGTGATGTTCTTAAAGAATTAGCTGATGATAACGAAAAAGCTGAAGCTAATAAAGAAACTGAGAAAAAAATTAAGAAATAAAGAACAAGTTGATAGTGCTACACCCGCTACAACTCCAGCTGAAGAAGCTAAAACTAAAAGATCAACTTCCAAAAGATATTAAAGCTGGAATTGATAAAGCTGAAAAAGAAGATGCTGCTCGTCCTGCATCAGAAAAAAATTACAAGACAAAGCTGATGACTTAGGGTGAAGAAATCGACGCTCTTAAAAAAGATGCTGAAGCATTAAAAGCTGAAGAAGATAAAAAAGCTGCAGCTCTTAAAAAACAAGAAGATACATTAAAAGAAGCTAAAGAAGCTTTAAAATCTGCTAAAGACAACGGTTCTTCTAGTGATATCGTTACTTTATTAGATAAAGCTGTAAAAGATATCGAAAAAGCTAAAGAAGCTGCACAAGACGCATTCGATAAAAGCTGCTTCAGATACTCAAGCTTATGCTGAAGAACTAAACAAACTTACTGACGAGTACAATAAAACTCTAGAACAAGTAAAAGCTGCTAAAGAAGAAGAAGCTAAAAACCCACCTAAAAAAGAAGAACCAGCACCTGAAGCTCCAAAAGAAAAAACAGAAGCTGAAAAAGCTGCTGAAGCTAAAAAAGAAGCTGACGCTAAAGTTGCTGAATTAGAGAAAAAAAGTTGCTGAAGAAGCTAAAAAGTTGAAGAAGCTACAACTAAAGCTAAAAAAAGAAGCTGACGATGTAACAGCTGCTGAAACTGCAAAAACTGTAGCAGACAAAGCTAAAGCTGATGCAGAAGCTGAATTAGCTAAAGCTAAAGAAGAAGCTGAAAAAGCAAAAACTAAAGTTGAAGAACTTAAAAAAGAAGAAAAAGACAACTTAGAAGCTCTTAAAGCTGCTTTAGATCAACTTGAAAAAGATGCAGAAGCTGAAATTAATAAAAACGCTAAAATCACTGACAAAGCTAAAGCTATCGAAGAAGCTAAAGCTGCAATTGGTAAAGACGCTTTACTAAAAAGCTATCCAAGATGGTGTTATCACAGCTACTCAAGCTGCTAAAGAATTAGAAGATCAAAATACGACTGCTGAAGCAACTAAAGATCAAAAATCCTCAAGCAGACGAAATCGGTGCTACAAAACAAGAAGGTAAAGCACTATCTGAGCTTCCAGCTGCTGATAAAGAAAAATTAGATGCTGCTTACAACAAAGAAGCTAATAAACCAATCGTTAAAAAACTTCAAGATATCGCTGATGATATAGCTGAAAAAATCGAAAAATTAACTAAAATAGCTGATAAAGACAAAGCTGATGCTACTGAAAAAGCTAAAGCAGTAGAAGAAAAACTGCTGCATTAAATAAACAAAAAGAAACATTAGAAAAAGCTAAACTAGCTCTTGAAACAGCTAAGAAAAAAACAATGCTGAACAAGCTATTCAAGATGGATTACAAGATGCTGTAACTAAATTAGAAGCAGCTGTTGCTTCTGCTAAAACTGCCGCTGATGAAGCTCAAGCTAAATTCGACGAAGTTAACGAAGTAGTAAAAGCATACAAAGATGAAATCGACAATCTAACTGACGATTACAACGCAACTTTAGGTTATATCAACAACTTAAAAGAAGTTCCTAAAGGTGAAGAACCAAAAGACTTCGCAGGTGGAGTAAACCCTGGTGATGCTCCTACTGGAGATAATGGATCTGACTTTAGCGGTGGAGTAAATGATGCAACACCTCCTACTGTAGCTGAAGCACCTGAGTTCACTGGTGGGGTAAATCCTGCTGATGCTCCTGTAGCTGAAGAAAAACCTGAATTTACTGGTGGAGTTAACGGAGTTGAACCAGCTGTTAACGAAGTTCCTGAATTCACTGGTGCTGTTAACGATGATAATGCACCTACTCAACCTACTGATCCTGAATTCAACGGAGGAGTGAATGATACAACACCTCCTACTGAACCTAACAAACCAGAAGGAGAAGCTCCAAAACCATCTAAACCTGAAGCTTCAAATGGTGATGCACTTGTACAACCAGAACTTCCTGAATTCAAAGGTGGAGTGAACGCTGTTGCTCCTGCTATTAACGAAGTTCCTGAGTACGGTGCTAACAATCCTGAAATCAAAAAAGTCTTAAAAGAATTAGAAGATATTCAACAAGCTATTGATGCTGGAAATAAAGATCCTAAATTACTTGAAAGACGTCAAGAATTACGTGAAGCTTTCGACATCTTAAGTCAAAAACTTACCAGCTATCAACGAAGTACCAGCATTTGACTTATCTAAACTTGGAAGTGCTCACCCTGGAGCAGACTTCGGACAAAAAGCTCCTGAAGTTAAAGAACCAGCTAAAGTTGAAGCTAAAAAAATGTAAAATCATTACCAAACACTGGTATGAATTCTTCTAGCACTACAGCTCTAGGATTAAGCTTAATCGGATTAATCGGTCTTGCTGTAAGACGTAAACTTTCTAAATAAGCAATTAGTGTATAAAACTTTAAAAGAGTATGGATTTCCATACTCTTTCCCTTTTCTTTTCAAAAATAATAGGAATCAGTATCGATTCCTATTATTTTTTTAGGCTCTTTGTCAAATTCGGGGCATGGAGAAAAACAGGAAATGAAATCTAGGCAGCATTTTGCTGCTTAGATTTTTCTTATTTTCTTTAAGTTTGACATTATTTTTTTATACTCAGAAACAAATAATCTAGACATAATTAAAATGCGTAATCTGAAATTACTAAAGCTAGAATATCCATAAGATACTCTCTTTAGTAGTTTTATTTTATTATTAAATCCTTCTAATGGACCGTTAGAATACTCATATTTTACAGCGTTAAGCATATAGTCTTTGTGTTTTTTTCATAGTATTTATAGCTTTAGATACACCTTTAGATAAGCCTCTAGTATCCATATCTATATATTTCTCTAATTCTACAGAATCTTTAGCCTTAATAGCTTCTCTTATCTCATGTACTCTCTCATAGCTAGCTGTAAATTCGGCATCTATGGCTAATATATAATCTAATACTTCTTTTCTAGTTACATAACGTTTTAAAAGCTTCTAGAATAGAATGTTTTTTTGTTGAATTTACTATATCTCTATCTTCTAATATTACTTTCCAGAAGTTCTTTAGAATAGTGTAAGTAGAGCCTTTTTTTATTCTTATATTGATTCATTAGTTTTTACTCTAGCTTTGTTTAATTCTCTATTAATATTTTTGAACCATGTGAAATCTATCTATTATTATTTCAGCGTTAGGGAACATCTCTCTAATCATATTCATATAAGGAGGATAAATATCTATACAGATTGTCTTCACTTTCTTTCGTGCTTTTTCTTGGATATCTCATAAAGTATTGTTTTAATATATGTTGTGTTCTTCCGTCTACAATATCTATAAAGTCATGTGTTTTAGCATCTAAGAATACGAAACTCATTCCATTTTTTACTATCTTTTAGTTGATTTTTATCTCATCAAAACATAGGTGTTCTGGTAGGTTTGAATGAGTCTTAACTTCTACAGCTTCTCTGCATGATTTCATTACTCTTACTACTGTAGATACTGATACATTACTTAATTCAGCTATATCTTTAAAAGATAATGTTTTAGATAGATTCTTCATAATATAAAATATAAGATTTTTTTGATATACTGCAGTGCTTTTTGTACAAATGATGTTTCAGCACAAAACTTAGAATTACACTCTCTGCATTTGAAGCGTTGTTTCTTTTAATCTAAGGTATGTAGGGCATTCTGACATTTTTAATAAAGCTATTTTTTTAATGGATCTGTGAATCCATTTTTTTAACTATATTATTTCCTTCTTTTATACAACCGCAGTTTGTACAACACTTTGGTTCATATGATAAAGCTCCATGAAATAAGAATGTATCTTGACCATCTACATTGATTAGATCAAGTTTATCCTCAATAGTTATATTTTTGGTCTTTTTATTAATAGTAAATTTGTGATAAAATTATTCATGACAAATATCCTTTCTTAGTTAATTATTTTTGTACACCTTAATTATATTGGATATTTGTCTTTTTGCATATAGAATTGAAATCCGGGGCTGGAATTTTTTTCCATGCCCCGGATTTAGTATACAACCTTTTTTTAACTATTTATTTTTTTCTTAGTTTTTTAAAACACCTGCTAATAGTAACATAAGCATTCCAAGTGCTGCCGTTTCAGCTTCTTTTTTTCACCTGTATTCGGTAATTTAACATTCTCTTTTTTTATGAACTTCAGGTGTTGGTTTCTCTTCTAATTTTGGAACCTCTGGTGTTGCCGGTTTTTCTGGTACTTTTGTTTGTGGTACTTTTGGTACTTCTGGTGTTTTTGGTTTTTCCGGTACTTTCGGTACTTCTGGTGTTTTTTGGTTTTTCTGGAGTTTTTGGTTGTTCTTTAGGTTTCTGTGGAACTTTTGGTTTTTCTACTTTTTTTATACACTACTTTTGTATCTACTCCAGGATCTTTCGGTAATACGCTTTTTACTGTTGGTACATACCCTTTTACCTCTGGTACTGGTGTTTCCAATACTTTTGTTGGATCTGCTAAATCATTTAAATACTGTGGTGTCTCTACTTTTTCTATCGGATTTCCTTTTTCATCTACCGGTACTATTTTTTTCCTAAGTGTTTATACGTTACCGTATCTGTTACCTCTGGTTTCTCTATAGTAACCTCTTTTCCACCTGCTTGTTTTTTATCTGCGAAATATCCTTTAACTACAGGCACATTCACACTACTATATGCATGTGTTTTTTCATTCCAAACTGTTTCTTTTGTTGCGACATGATATTTACCTTTAAATTTATAATCATCTTGAACATTTGTTTCCGGCGCTTTTCCTTCAACTCCAACAAATTCTACGACTTGTTTTGTTCCTTTTTCTACATCAGTAATTTTTTTCTTTATATACTACTTTTTGTATCAACTCCAGGATCTTTCGGTAATACGCTTTTTACTGTCGGTACATACCCTTCTAACTCTGGTACTGGTGTTTCCAATGCTTTTGTTGGATCTGTTAGGTCGTTTAGATAATCAGGTGTCGGAGCTTTCTCTATTGGATTTCCTTTTTCATCTACCGGTACTATTTTTCCTAAATGTTTATACGTTACCGTATCTGTTACTTCTGGTTTTTCTGGTGTAACTTTTTGTCCACCTGCTTGTTTTTTATCTGCGAAATATTTCTCTACTACTGGAACATCTACACTATTGTAAGTATGAGATTTTTTATTCCAAACTGTTTCTTTTGTTACGACATGGTATTTACCTTTTAAATTTATAATCATCTTGAACGTTTGTTTTCGGTGCTTTTTCCTTCTGCTCCAACAAATTCCACAACTTGTTTTTGTTCCTTTTTCTACATCAGTAATTTTTTTCTTTATATACTACTTTTGTGTCTACTCCAGGATCTTTTGGCATCACGCTTTTTACTGTTGGTTCATATCCTTCTAACTCTGGCACTGGTGTTTCCAATGCTTTTGTTGGATCTGTTAAATCATTTAGATACTGTGGTGTTTTCGCACCAGTTATTGGATTACCTTTCTCATCTACCGGTAATATTTTCCCTAGCTCTTTATACGTTACCGTATCTGTTACTTCTGGTTTTTCCGGTGTAACTTCTTTTCCACCCGCTTGTTTTTTATCTGCAAAATATTTTTCCACCACTGGAACATCTACACTACTGTATGTATGTGTTTTTTCTTTCCATGTAGTTTCTTTTGTTTCATCATTATATTCCCCTAAGAATTTGTAATCATCTTGAACGTTTGTTTTTGGTGCTTTACCTTCCGCTCCAACAAATTCCACTACTTGTTTTGTTGCTTTTTCTACACCATTTATATACTTCTCTACATCAAAAACAAGATTATGACCCGGAGCAAACTTATCAGCTTCTATATTTATATTAGGATCAACAGCTAGTTTTCCATTAACTTCTTGAAGTTTAACTTTCACACCTACTTCTTCTGATACGTAAGGTTCTTCCATAAACTTATGAACTACTACTTCTCTAGTTTCTACTCTATCTAACCCTTTATTTACAAATCTATAACCTTTTGGTAAATCAGGTAAAGTTGTTATACCAGCTCTAGTAGCATCCTTTTGATCATTATCATATAATTTTTCCGCAACTATTTCTTTAGTTTTTTTACATCACGGTATTTTATTTCACCTAATTCTACTAAATCTATATCAACTTCTTTTTCTACTTCATCTGGTGTCGCAGCGGCTTTTGGAGCCTCTTTCTCTAATGCAAAGTACCCTGGAGTTACTGGTGCAGGTACTTTTGAAAGATCTGCTTTATCAACTACATTATTATTACTATCTACTATTTTTATCGACACCGTCTGGATTTCCCCCTTCAGGAATTTCTGATATCGGTGGTAACCCAGCATTTACTGTCGATACCGGTACACCTTCGTTACTTGCAGCATATACCCTATCACCCGCATTAGCACCAGCTAAAATAAACAATCCTATTATAACTGATACTACCCCTATACTATATTTTCTAATTGAAAATTTATTATTGTTCTTCATTATATTTCCTCCTAAAAATTACATCTAACATGTAATTATTTCTATATTCTTAGTATACACCCAAAGAAAATAATTGTCAATTTAACATATAACACAAATATTATAACAAACCTACTTATTTCCTTATTTAAAAGCGTTGATTTTTCTCAAAAACAAACGTTTTTCCAATTATGTAAACAAGATTTTTTTATTAATATATATTACAACCCTAATATATCTCTAATTCCCAAAAACAGTAAAAAAATCAGACTCAAAATAAGTGTTATAAATCTATTTTTACAACTACTTTTTCTGAGTCTGAGTGTCTATTATTTTATTCTTGTTAATCTTTTTACTGTAGTTTGGACAACATTTAAAGGCACCGCTTCTTTAGTAATTACACTTGTATCTAG